>JAABUY010001995.1_pt1 | contig 12485 bp, 11 predicted proteins | sample 5560271 | NCBI WGS metagenome assembly JAABUY01 (sample SAMN10711886, study PRJNA513374) | rock metagenome | isolation source: Antarctica rocks | place: Antarctica: Victoria Land, University Valley
TCTCTTGCGCCATCCGGGCCAGGGTCTCGGTCCCGGCCAGCAGCCACCCGTGGCACTGCTGGACGTCGTCGCCGGGCAGCTCAGCATTCCGGCCGCGGCATTCGCCGACTATGCCCGGCGCGACCAGACCCGCCGCGAGCACGCGGCCGAGCTGCAGGCCATCCTCGGCCTTCGCAGCTTCCGTCTGAGCGACTGGCGGGACTGCCTGCGGGTCGGCGTCGACGCAGCCTGGGCCACTGACCGTGGCGAGCCGATCGTTCAAGCCATGCTCACCCACGTCCGCGCCCGAAGCGTGCTGGTGCCAGATGCCCCGGTGTTCGAGCGGATCGGCCTTGCTGCCAGGGCTCGCGCCCGGCAGCGGACGTTCCAGGTTCTGGCGGATGGCATCACCGAGGCCGAGCGGATCGCGCTCGACGGCCTGCTCGTGACTGATCCAGCCATTCGCCGGTCCCGCTTTGCATGGTTGCGCGATGCCCCGGAAGCGCCCGCACCGACCAACATGGTGGGGCTGCTCGATCGGCTGGACTGGGTGCGTGGCGTCGGGATTGCCCGGGAACGGACCGCACAGGTCCATCCCGCGCGGCTCGCGCGCCTGGTGGAGGAGGGCGGCATCATGACCGCCCAGCACCTCGCTAACGTCGAGCCGTTGCGCCGGACCGCGCTGCTGGTGGCAGGGGTGGCCGACCTCGAGACGCGGCTGACGGATGCGATCCTCGCCATGTTCTGCAAGTACATGGGATCGCTGTTCACCAAGGCCCGCGGCCGCGACGAGCGCCGTTTCCAGACGACCAAGCGCGACGTGGCCCGCACCCTGCTCCTGTTCCGCCGTACCATCGCCGCTTTGAAACAGGCCAAGGAGACCGGCGAGGAGGGCGTCGCCGCCGTCGAGCGCGAAGTGGGCCTGGCCAAGCTCGACCAGGCCTTGCCAGTGATCGAGGCTGTGGCGGGCGTTGCCGACGTGGAGATCCTGGCCACCGCCGCCGAGAAATACGGCGTCTTGCGGCGCTTCAGTCCGCGTTTCCTGGCTGCTTTCCGGTTCCAGTCCAATGTGCCACACGATCCACTGCTCGCCGCCATCGACCTGCTCAAGGCGGCGGACGAGAGTGGCGCCCGCACCCTGCCCAGCCGGCTGCCGTCGGCGTTCCTGCCGCCCAAGTGGCGCCGGATGATCTTTGCCGGGCCTGTCCCGGATCGGCGCCTTTACGAGACAGCCGTGCTCGCCACCCTACGCGAGCGCCTGCGTGGCGCGGGCGTGTGGGTCGCCGGCAGCCGCGATCATCGCGCCTTCGAGGACTACCTGCTCCCGGCGGAGCCGGCCGGAACGCCCTCCGTCGGCATTGCCGGCGAAGCTGACCCCGAGCGCTACGTCGCGGCCCGGGCCGGCCTGCTGCACGAGCGTCTGCAATTCGTGGCTGCCTGCGCCGCGCGCGGCGAGCTGGACGGCGTCGAGATCGAGGACGGCTCCCTCTACATCGCCCGCACCAAGCCAACGGTGCCCGACGCCGCGCGGCTCATGGCCGGACGCCTCTACGGCATGCTGCCGCGGGTGCGCGTCACCGAGGTTGTGAAGGATGTCGCGCTGGCCACGGGGTTCGCCGCCTGCTTCACCCATTTGCGCACCGGCAACCCGCCCGCCGACTTGGCGGCCCTGTTTGCCGCCCTCCTGGCCGATGGCACCAACCTTGGCCTGTCGCGCATGGCCGACGCGACCCGCGGTCTGAGCTACCATCACCTGGTCAACATGGCGCAGTGGCACATCAACGAGGACAACTACGCCTCCGGCCGCGCCGTCATCGTCGAGGCGCATCACAGACACCCCATGTCCGCCATCTGGGGCGACGGCACCGACTCCTCCTCGGATGGCCAGTATTTTCGTGCAGGCGGTCGGGCCGGACCCGGCGGCGACGTCAACGCCAAATACGGGATCGACCCAGGCGTCGTGCTTTACACCACCCAGTCCGGCCAATACGGCCCCATGCACACCCGGGTCATCTCGGCGACAGCCAGCGAGGCACCCTACGTGCTGGACGGACTGCATCCGCAGGCGCACCGGACCAGCCTGCGCATCGCCGAGCACTATACTGACACGGCCGGCGCCACCGACCACGTATTCGGACTTTGCCACCTTCTCGGCCATCGCTTCGCGCCGCGCATCAAGGATCTCAAGGACCGCAAGCTCTACGCCATCGAGAAGCCCGACACCTACCCGGTGCTGAAGCCGCTGATCGGCGACGCCGTGGACACGGCGGCACTCGTCCGCGGCTGGGCGGAGCTGATGCGGGTCAGGGCGTCCATCGAGGCCGGCGCCGTCGCGCCGTCCACCATCCTGCGCAAGCTCGCCGCAGCCGGTCCAGGCAACGTTCTGTCCCAGGCATTACGCGTTTTGGGGCGGATCGAACGGACTCTGTTCACCTTGCAATGGCTGTCCGACCCAGCGTTGCGTCAGCGCAGCCATGCCGAGCTGAATAAGGGTGAGGCCAGCAACGCGTTGCGCCGGGCCGTTTTCTTCCACCGCCAGGGCGAGTTCCGCGACCGCACGTTCGAGAACCAGAGCTTCAGGGCTTCCGGCTTGAGCCTGCTGACCGCGGCCATCGTCCACTGGAATACCATCTACCTCGACCAGGCCGTCCAGCATCTCCGCGCCCAGGGCATCAGTGTCCCCCACGAACTCCTCGCCCATGTCGCCCCGCTCGGCTGGGAACACATCGCTCTCACCGGCGACTACGATTGGAACACCGCAAGGCCCGCCCAAAGGCTACGACCGCTCCGGCCCGTTCCCGAGGCGTTCACCCTGCGCGCCGCTTAGCGTGCAGTTTTGAGCAAACGGTGAGGTGACCCCTTATAAGGCGCGTGACCGGAGGGCGCGAGGCTGCCTTCTGGAATGGAAGAATCGGACATGCCGCCGAGTGTGACCCGGCCCCATGTGCCATGCCAAGCGTCCGGCGCCGACGAGGCCCCGCAAGCTCCGCGGGTTCGCACTCGCGTCCGCCTCGGCGACGCTTGCGCCTGTCTCGAAGAGGAGCCCGACATTGTGCAGCGGCCCCGCATCGCCATCCAAGACCACGCCGCTTCTTCCGGCGCCCCGTGTCCCCGACGCTGACAGGACGCACCCCATGCTGTCAGTGGTCGACAGGAACGGCAGGCGCGTCCGCATGCTGGACGCCGCCGAGGTCGAGGCGATGCTGGCGGCCTTCGCGCGGCCGGGCGCGACCGCCGCGGCGCGCACGCGCGGCGCGGACATGGTGCGCAAGGCCCAGCAGAGGAACAGCTGGTTCCGCTGCGCGTGCCTGGACGGAACCGAACCGGCCCCCATCCTTGTCCCCGTGGCTGAGAGCCACATCCGCCGCAGCCCGCATCATCCTGACCACGCCGACGCCTGTCCGTTCGAGATGGGAGACGCCTGCAGCGCGGCCCATGCCCGGCGCCTGCGCGAGCCGGAGCCGGGCGACGTGTTCCGGCTGGTGGGAGCGGCCAGGCCCGGCGACGCGGCAGCCGCCGTGGCCGGCGCGCGGACGGGCCGCCGCGGCGTGTGCAAGACCTTTGAACGGGACAAGCTGTCGCAGCTGCTGTTCAAGCTGCTGTTCGACGCCCAGGTGCACCGGGTCGGGCGCGGCCCGCGCGGCCCTGTCGAACAGTGGGAGGCGGTCTACCGGGCGGCCCGCGGCATTCCCCTGGGCGAGGACTTGCCTTTGTCGGACGTGTTGCACACCGACCCCGGGCAGCTCGACCTGCTGCTCGGCTGCCTTCGATCGAGGCAGCGCTGGCCGAGGATGAGCCGCCCGCATGGGGTGCTGGTGTTCGTCGCCGCGCGCATCGAGGGCGAGGTGATCGTCTCCGCTTCGGGCGTGCGGCTTGTGGTCGAGGGGCCGGTCGCCGTATTCGGTCCCGGGCGGGGCAGCAGGCGGACCGGCCCGTTCATTGTGGCTGTGCTGGTCGCGTCGCCGGACGGACGCGCGCCGCCGGTGCCGATGAAGGCCTACGCCCAGCCGTGCTGGTCGGCCGAGGACATCCTGCCGCTCGACAGCGCCCGGGAGCGGGAGACCTTGGACATCCTGGTCCGCTTCCAGGCCTGGATGGCGGAAGAGGGCTACGCGGTCGGGATCACGAAGCCGCTCTACGACCGGGCCAAGTACTACTTCGGGGACAAGGACCCGGACCAGGTGGTGAAGCCTGACTTCGAGGGCACGGTCCACGCCGTTGCGGGGCATCGGTTCCTGCGAACTTTCGTCACCGAAACGATGGGCTTCGACACTTCAGAGTATCGCGCTAAAAAGGTTCGCCTGAAGCAGATCCTGACGGGCAAGCCCGGCTGCTACCTGGAGCACGTCGCGCATGGCGGCGCCGCGCAGGCCGGCAACGACATGCGGTTCCGCAAGGACTTGCTCGCGTTCGGCAAGCTCGTGATGCAGGCGGACAAGCGAAAGACCGCCTAGCCTCCGCGGGCGGCGATGCCGACGATCCCGGCGATGGTTGCGTCGCCGTCCCGGCATCGACCCCAATCGACCTGCCAGCGACGGCCAGGGGCGCAACGAGGGGCAGTCACAACAACGGGCGATGACCAGCCCGGCGCAGGCCCGGCGCGGCATTGCTGCGACATCCCGCCGGCTGCTGCCCTCAACCCTTCGAACACTCCTTTCTGACCTCGGCTCCGATCGCGCTCTCCACTCGCGTCCGCCTGCGCGACGACGGGGGAGGACGAACGAGGGGAGACCGGGATGGAGCTACCGCCGCCGCAAGCCACGCCGCAAGGGGGTGTCGCGCCAAGGCGCTCCCGTGCTGCGCACGCCCTTGCCCCATGGCCTGCGTCCGCGGGTGCCGGGAGGGGATCAGGGCGGGATGCAGAGGGGGGAATGGACGCGGCGACGTCTGGCCCCGGCTCCGCCCTGCCATCCCGGGCAGGAGCACGGACATGAGCGGACACGATGTGGAACTGGATCAGCTGCGGGCGGGCGTGAGCTGCGCGGCGCTGCTGGAGCGGCTGCAGCCGGGCTGGCTGCTCGACAAGGGGGAGAGCACGCCGAAGTGCCTGAAGTATCGCCGCGGTGCGGGTGAGGTGCTGATCATCAACCACGGCGGCTGCGGCTGGTGGGACCCGATGAGCGATGCCAAGGGCGACGTATTCAGCCTGACCCAGCATCTCGATCCTGGCCTGAACTTCGGCCAGGTGCGCAAGCTGCTGCGCGGCATGGTGGGCATCCGGCCTGCCCATCCCGAGATGGAACGCGGGCCTGGGAAGCCGGACAGGCCTGCTGTTCCGATTGCCCAGCTCTGGGCGCGGCGCCGGCGGCTGGGCCGGGGCTCGGCCACCTGGGGCTACCTCACCGGCGAGCGCGCGCTGCCTGCGGCCGTGCTGGCGGCGGCGGACCTGTTCGACGCCGTGCGGGAGGGGCCGTGCGGCAGCGCCTGGTTCGCGCACCGCGACCACGCGGGCGCGCTGACCGGGATCGACATGCGCGGCCCGGACTGGCGCGGCTTCTCCAAGGCGTCGGATAAGAGCCTGTTCCGCCTGCCCGGCGGCACGGGTGCCCCGACCCGGCTCGCAGTGTGCGAGGCGCCGATCGACGCGCTGAGCCTGGCGGCGCTGGAAGGCTTGCGGGCCGACACGCTCTACCTCGCGACCACGGGCGGCATGGGGCCGCAGACACTCGCCTGCCTCGACGCGCTGCTGCGGGACCTCGCGGGCCAGCCCGAGGCCGTGCTGGTCGCGGCGACCGACGCGGACCAGGCGGGGGAGCGCTACGCCCAGCGCTTGGCGGAGAGGGCGCAGGCGGCCGGCGTGCGCTGGGAGCGGCTGGTGCCGACGGGCGGGCAGAACGACTGGAACGACCAGGTCAAACTCGGGAGGGACGCATGACGCCCGAATGCGCCTTCGTGCTGCTGGCGTCCGGCCGCAAGCTGGATCTGCTCCACCCCGACCCACGATCATGGACCCATGAGGACCTCGCGACCGGCCTCTCGCGCACGTATTGCTGGGGCGGGCACTCATGTTGGGACTGGCCGCTGTCGGTGGCGCAGCACAGCCTGCTGGTGCTGGCGCTCCACGAACGGATCAGCGACGGCCAGTCCACGTCGGCACAGCGGCTGCGGGAGCTTCTCCATGACGCGGACAAGCTGGCGGGCCTGAACCCGACTGCGAGCCTTAAGCCGCATCTGGGTCCGGCGTTCGCCACCGTCACGGCTCGCCTCGGCGCGGCGGTGGCCGAGCGTTACCGCCTGCCCGCGTGGACGCCTGCGGAGCACGCCCTGCACAAGCGTGCCGACCGGCTCGCCGCAGCCAGCGAAGCCCACCACACGGTCGGTTGGCGGAACCTGGCCGACATGCGCGACATCCTGGACATCGGCCTTGAACCGCTGCTGATCGATCCGTTACTGTCCCGCTACGGAGCGGAGCTGCCGGCCGGCACGCGCGCATGGGAGCCATGGCCAGCCAGGCTTGCGGCCCGGCTGTTCCTGGCCGAGCTGCTCGAACTCGACGGTGCGACGCAGCCCAGAACCGTGGTGGACCTGACCGCGGCAGAGGAGCGCAGGGCGACCTTGGCCCAGCTTGGCGCCGCCTTTTCCCGGCTGCCCCCGCGCACGCGGCTGCGGTGCGCACGCCCGCCTACCGGCAACAGCCTGACCGACACGTTCGTCTACGTCGAGACGGACGACATCTCACAGCAGCACGTCGAGGGCGTGATCGTGGATGGCGAGCGCGACGAGGACGGACAGTGGCTGCTGGACGGCGAGTTCACCGTGTTCACGACCGACGAGGAGATGATTCTTGTCCAAGGGTGGGGATGTAGGATCGAAATCCAATGACGTGACGGCAGCCTGACGGACGCAAGCGCGAGCCGCATCCGAACCGGCGAAATGGCGAGACGGAGCGGAAAGCAGGCGAGGCCCTGCCGCTGCGCGACGGGGTGCGCAAGGGCAAGGGCCTGCGGCCCGCGCTACGCGCGCCCCTGCGCGCCCCGTCGCGCAGCGGCTGCCGGGCTGGGTCTTCGAGACAGCGAGGACGCAGCAGAAGGACGGCCACGATGAGACGGAACGAGAAGATGCGCCTGGCGCTCGGCGCGGCGCTGCTGGCAGCGATGCTGTTCGCCTTGATGGCGGCGCCGGGCTTGGTGTCCGACCGGGACTCCACGGTGCCGCTGCACCGGATGCGGGAGGCGGGGCGATGACCGACCTTCTACGCGCCATCGCCGGCCTGCCGCAGAGCCATGGCGGCCTGTCGGTCAGCCGGTTCGGCGACCCGGGGCGGGGCGGCTTCTGGCTGGCCCGCACCGATGGCGGTCCCGAGGTGGCGGTGGCCATGGTCGCCGGCGACGAGGCAGAGGGCTATGCCCGCCTGCTGTCCGGCGCCCCGGCCATGCTCGACCTGCTGGCAACGGCGCTGCTCCGTTGGGGACGCCAGGTGGAGGCGGACACGGAGATCGACGGCAGCGACGCGGTCGAGTGGCTGTCAGGGTTCACCACGGAGGCCCGAGGGGTGCTTGAGACGATGGTCGGCCCGCTGGCGCCAGGGGAGGAATGACAGAAGCCGGACGAGGGAGCCGTGCCGCAGCGCCGTCCGCCGCCGCAAGGGCAGGGGCCTGCGGCCCGCGCCAGGGCGCGCCCTTGCCCCGTCGGCCGGGCTGCGGCGGGTGGGAGGCGTTCCAAGACCATGAAAGGGGAACGCCGATGAACGACGATGCCGCACGTGGCGAACCAGTTGGTGACGAACCGATCGACGAGGACGCTCCGGCGACGCCCCCGGAGCCGGCCTTGTACTGGACGGCCTGTTTCCTGGTTTCGCTATGCTTCGGAGATCAGGCCGAAGGGGGCTGGTGGTTCAACCAAGGCGAGCTGGCCACCGCGCCCGACATCTACCGCAGCTTGGGCGGCACGCCGCGCTCTTTCCTGGCCGAGGACGACGCCTGTGCCTATGCGGCCAAGCTGCGGCCGAAGCTGGCGGCGCTGAACGAGGGGCGCCTGCCCAAGCACAGCGCCGCCAGCCAAGGCGCCTACGAGATCCACGTGCTGCAGGCGGCAAGCCTGCCGCTCGGCTTCCCGGAAGTCCGGCCGTACTACGAGTAGCAGCAACGCCGCGACCTGGCGGCGATGCGCGCTCCATCAGTCCAACCAACTCGGAGGCCCGCCGTCGCGCGGGCTTTCGACGTTTCTGGAGAACCATCATGGCTGATTACTTCACGTCCTTCTCGGTCCTGCTGCCGGTCGGCGCCGGGAACGTCGAGGCGGCGCTCGCCCTCTACGATCAGTTCGAGGCTGAGCTTGAAGCCGACAACCAGTCGGTCGGCTTCCTTGCGGAAAAAGACGAACCCGGAAGCGACGCCGTCTGGCTGTGGGACAACGGCGGAGGCGGCGACCCCGAGCACGTCATCGCCTATGCCTTCCGCTGTGCCGAGGCGTTCAGCCTTACCGGGTCGTGGGGCTTTCATTTCAGCCTATCTTGTAGCCGTCCGAGGTTAGATGGTTTTGGGGGAGGAGCGCAGGTGCTGGACCTCGGCCGACGCAGCAGCGTGGACTGGGTGGACACCGGGCACTGGCTTGCCGAGCAGCTCCACAAAGCCGAGATCCCGGCCGCGTCGGCGGAGACGATCCTGCAACCGGTGGCCGCCGCGCAAGGCTGGACCGTGGCCACCCAGATGAGCGTGTTGCTGGGCTTCATCGACAGCCTGATCGCGGACGATCCGGCTGTCGCCGAACGCCTGCGCGTGCACCTCGCCGCGGCGTCCGCAGCGGATGACGATTTCCTTTGCCGGGAATGCGGAGCCGAGGTGTTCATCTCGGACGCCGGCACGTCCCACCACGTCGGCCGAGGCCTGGACGGCATCGACCACGCACACGACCGCGACCACACAGCCCTGCCCGAACGGGAGCTGTAGCCTCCGGCTCCCCGGCCTTGGTGCAGCGGCCCGGAGGCAGAATGCTTGGAACAGCCGACGACAACGGCCCGGCCCGGCCCGGTTCATCCTTCCAGCCGCTCGACGATCTGGTCCGTCCGGCAGCGGCATCGCAGATCCCGCCTCCCTCCGGTCCGGTTAGGCGGGCGGGCTGGCCCAGGCGGTTGCCCCGACGACCGTCCAAGCGCCCTTGCGTCAGCGAGGGCCAGTCCACCCGACCAGACCGCCAAGCCGCCCCTAGGCGGCGACGTCGGGCGGTGGCGGAAGCGCCAAGTCTGCCGAAGGCCCGTCCCGGCGCTGCCGGATTCGACCCCGACCTGCCTCCCGGCGGGCCTTTCCGCATCCCGAGCACCACGACGACATTGAGCCGCGGCCTCGGGCTGCTGGTCCAGGTGCTCATCCTGACGGGAACCTGCTAGGATGCGCCGCAAGGCAACGGTCTGCGGCCCGGCGCCATCGAAGGAGCAATCCATGCCCGACATCCGTTCCGCTTCGGACCTGCAGGCCGGATTTCCGCGTCGTCCGGCCCGGACGCAAGAGGGACATGTCCACCCACGGAGGACGTCATGGCCGACCTGACCCTGCCCGCCCCGGCCACAGCGGAGGCGGCGGCTTCTACGCCTGCCACTGCGGCCGATCAGATCCGCGCGCTCGCCCAGCTGCACGGGGTGTCCGCCGAGCCGACTGCGCTCGACGCCTTCGCGGCCGACGTGTCGCGCTTGTCCGACGCGGACGTGCCAGGAGACGAGATCGCCGATCTGGTGGTCGCCCTCAAGTGCGCAGGCGTGCTCGACAGCGGCCTGGCCGCCAGCCTGTACGGGGACCATCTGGCACAGACCCGGGGATGACGTTCGATCCCTTCGGGGATTTCGAGAGCCGCGGCTATCTTCGCAACACCAAGGGGCTGAAGGACCCCGAGGCGGTCAGGCTTTTCGAGCACACCGCCTTCCGCCTGAACGTTGCCGACGCCCTCGCGGCTCTGCAGGCGGCCCGTCCCCTGCGCTACCGGGATGTGCTCGACACCCACAAGCGCTTGTTCGGCGACGTCTATCCTTGGGCGGGACAGGACCGCGAGGCCACGGCGTCCCGGCTCGCGGTGGGCAGGGCTGGGCGCTACGACCTGTTCGCCCATCCCCAGGACGCCCGCCGCGCCGTCGAGCACGCCCTCGACATGGCCGCCGACCCCGTCCGGATGCGGGCCAAGCCTGGCGAGATCATGGGCCTGCTGTGCCATGGGCATCCCTTTCTGGAGGGCAATGGCCGGACGCTCATGACGGTGCATGCCGAACTGTGCCGCAGCGCAGGCTTCCGCGTCGCCTGGGAAGGCGTGGCCAAGCCGGACTACCTGGCGGCGCTGACCCGTGAGCTGGAACAGCCTGGCAAGGCATTCGACACCCTTCTTGCGCCGCACCTGCAACGCCCCGCCGCCAGCGTCGCGCAAGAGGCGGAGCGGCTTCGCCTTTTGCCGGGCCTCGGCCCGCTTGCCGGCCCGTCCGCACCGCCGGGGGCCAAACCTCCGGCGACAGGCGTCATTCCCGACGCTATGCATGCGCCCGAGCCTGCAACGCCTCCGCCTGTGCAAGCCTCCCTCATCGGCCGCCTCCAAGCGTTCGAGGACCGGATGGATGCGGAACGCAAGCGTGCCCCGAAGGCGGACGACACGCCGGGTCCGGAGCCGGACGGCACGCCACGGCCGAGGCAAGGCCCGAAGCCCTGATCAGGCAAATCGGAACCGAAAAGACGGAGGAGCAGGGCGGCAGGTCCTGCTGAATATGTTTGTCGGCTGGATCGAGGCCGCCAAGGCGCGGAGCTGGGCCGACTGAAGACGCAACAGCGTCCCGAGACCTGAACCGGGCTGGCCGGCAAATTCGGCCAGCAGCCTGACCCAGCCGTGCGCAAGGAAGCGGCACGGGCAGACGAGAGCCGGCGAGCCAGCGGGAACAGCGCAGCCGGCGTAGAAACGAAGCCAGATGAACGCAGAAGGGTGACACGGGACGGCTGCCGCAGCCCGTCCGGCGCCGCAAGGGCAAGGGCCTGCGGCCCGCGCTGCGCGCCCTTGCCCCGCCAGCCAGGCCGCAGCGCGCAGGGGAGTGTTCAAGGAGAAACACCCCGATGAGAAAGAAGACCACCGCGCACCGCGCCAGCGGCACGGACCAGGCCCCGCGCGACCACTACCAGGAAGTCACAGACCGCGTGGTCGCCGCCCTGGAGGCAGGCACCCTGCCGTGGCGCCGGCCGTGGGTGTCCAGCCACGCGACCACCATGCCTGGGATGCCGTGCAACGCGATCAGCGGACGCACCTACCGCGGCGTCAACGCCGTGCTGCTGGCGATGACGCAGTTCGCGCACGCGAGCGAGGACCCGCGCTGGCTGACGTATTTGCAGGCATCCGAGCACGGCTGCCAGGTCCGCCGCGGCGAGCGCGGCACGCCGGTCATCTTCTTCAAGCGGCTGGACGTCGCCGACAGCGGCCACGAGGGGAGCGGGGACGGCGAGGTGACGGCGCGGCGCATTCCGATGCTGCGCTCGTTCACGGTCTTTCATGCAAGCCAGGTGGACGGTGCGCTGTGAAAGCGTGAGTAAAGGAGCGTCTTAACAAAGACTAGGATAGCTGGAAATGTCCTATACCCACCAGCCTTACTCTGGCTCGAAAGGGCTTAATCCCCGAAAGGGGCAGGGAAACATAGCATGGTTGGAAAAGTCCGCAGCCTCCGAAGCCGTTGTAGGGGGTGCCGGGCAGGGTAAGACTTGTACGGTCAAAGCTACACTGCCTGAACCCAAGTTCCAAGTGATCTATCTGGCGATAGCCACGCAGCAATGGCTGAGGCGTGGTTCCGAGTACTCAAAGGTGCATCACGAGCCGTCGACGTCATGCACATCCAGCCTACTCGGCACAGCCCTGTATGGGGACAAAGGGACGAACTGGGGACCTAACCAAGTCGGATCTCCTTACTCGCGTCATCACAGGATGGCCTGTAGCAGGCGGGCAGTAAGGTCCCGACCTGTATGGCCACGGAGCCGGAATAGTACCCAAACGCCCGGGGCAATGCCCGGGACAGGTGCTTCCTTGGGAGCACACGGTCGGCGGTATAAGGGATGGGCGACCCTCCCGAAAGCCCAACCAACCGGAGGAAGTCCGGCAGCCTACGTTTCTTCACCGAGACAGGGAGGGACTAGCTGATGCTGTCACATACCGCCCTGAAACGGCTGGAGCAGTTGCCAACGTTGTCTGTTACAGGCAAGCGGGTCAACGGGTTGTTCAACCTCATGAAGTGCAATCTCCTTTGGGAACGCGCTTATGAGCGGATCGCCCGTAACCAGGGATCGCTGACACCAGGGGTGGACGGAGAGACTTTCGACGGCTTCTCGCTGGAGAGGCTCCACCGGCTCACCACCCGAGTGTTCAGCGGCACCTATGCCCCAAAGCCTGTCCGCAGAGTCCACATCCCAAAGGCCAACGGCAAGTTGCGTCCTCTTGGGATTCCGACGTGGCGGGCATAGCGCACCTCATGCAGATTGCGTTTGGGATGATGGGTTGAGATGCCCCGAATGGGCAACCCATTCTCGGAGGAATCGATCCGACGTGTCGTTGATTGATAT
>JAABUY010005657.1_pt1 | contig 12481 bp, 12 predicted proteins | sample 5560271 | NCBI WGS metagenome assembly JAABUY01 (sample SAMN10711886, study PRJNA513374) | rock metagenome | isolation source: Antarctica rocks | place: Antarctica: Victoria Land, University Valley
CGACCCGCCGTCGGTCGCCCCGGCGACCTCATCGCCGGCCGACCAGCCCGATCCGACCTCCGACGCTTGACTCCCATCGCAACTCCTCTCCATCAAGTGTTGCGACCACCGATTGAATCCGCCCAGTTCACCCGCGACCTGGCCCAGGCCTACGCCGACGGCGCCCGGTCGCTGCTGAAGTAGCGACCACATGACCGGCATCGTCCGCGAGGGACGGGGACGCCCCTCAGCGGGCGGTCCAGCCCAGGTCCATGGTCACCGGCACCCCGGTGAACGCCCGGCCGCCGGGGCCGAGCAGGAAGGCCACCGTCTCGGCCACCTCCTCGGGCTCGATCAGCCGCTTGACGGCGTGGGGGGCGAGGATCACCTCCTCCAGGACCCGGTCCTCGCTCATCCCGTGCCCGCGCCTGGTCGGCGATCTGGCCCTCGACCAGCGGCGTGCGCACGAAGGCCGGGCACACCGCGGTGGCGCAGACGCCGGCCTCGGCGCCCTCCAGGGCGAGGGTGCGCACGAGTCCGAGCACGCCGTGCTTGGCGGCCACGTAGGCGGCCTTGAACGGCGACGCGACCAGAGCGTGGGCCGAGGCGATGGCCACGAACGACCCGTGCTCGGCCTCGCACAGGGCCGGCCAGGCGTGCTTGGCGAGCAGGAACGGGCTGGTGAGCAGCAGGTCGATCATCGCCCGCCAGCGGTCCTCGGGGAACTCGGCGATGGGCGCCACGTGCTGGAAGCCGGCATTGGCCACCACGGCGTCGAGTCGCCCGAAGCGCTCCCGCGCCGCCTCGACCGCGCCCCGATTTCCATCTCCAGTGGTCAGATCAGCCTGGTGCGGCTCGCCCGGGCCATCCGGGTCGGGATCGAGGTCGACCGCCAGCACCCGGGCTCCGGCGCTCTGAAGCCGGGCAGCGATCGCCCGACCGATACCGCTGGCCGCACCCGTCACCAGCACGCCGCGGCCGTCCGAGTCGTCCACGTCACCCCGTATACCCTCGTCCGACCATGAATTCTCCTGCCAGCTGCCCTCCGACGATCCAGCGGCAATTCGACTCCGGCCTGGAGGCCTGGGTGGCCGCCGTCGAGGGCACCGGCGACTACTGGGCGCGCGCCCTCGAGCGCGGTGCCAGCCCGTGGGACACCACCGCCGATGCCGCTCGCTGGCTGGGCATCATGCTCAAGCGCCGGCGACCCACGTGGTCGACCCCCAACGAGGTGGTCCTCGAGAGCCCCGTGGTCCGGCTGCGCGACTTCTCCGCCGGCTCGCGCGCGCGGGTGAGGCCAACCCTGGTGCTTCCGCCGCAGGCGGGACACGACTCGTGCATCGTCGACTTCTCCGAGCGCCAGAGCCAGGTGCAGACCATCCGCGCCGCCGGCCTGGAGCGCCTGTGGTCACTGGACTACAAGGGCGCCACCCGGGCCACGCGCGACGCGGGCATCGAGGACTACCTGGACTTTGTCGACCGCTGCGTCGAGCACATCGGGGGACCGCTGAACCTGGTCGGCGACTGCCAGGGCGGGTGGCTGGCCACGATCTACGCCGCCCTGCGACCCGAGAACGTGCACACGCTGACCATCGGCGGCGCGCCCATCGACTTCCATGCCGGCAATGCGGTGATCGACGACTACGTCAAGGGCATGGACCCCACGAGCGACCTCGGCTTCTACCGCAGGGTGGTCGGGCTGGGCGGCGGGGTGCTCAAGGGCGAGCTCATGCTCAACGGGTTCATCGCCATCAAGCCCGAGAGCGAGGTGTCCAAGCAGCTCGGCCTGCTGGCTCACCTCGACGATGCCGAGCACCTGGAGCGCTACCGGGACTTCGAGGACTGGTTCAAGCACGTTCAGGACATACCCGGCGCTTTCTATTTGTGGATCGTCGAGCACCTGTTCCGCGACAACCGGCTGGTGCGCGGCTCGCTGGAGATCGGCGGGGAGCCCGTCGACCTCGCGCGCATCGCGGTCCCGCTGAACCTGCTGGCCGGAGCCACCGACCACATCACCCCGCCGGCGCAGGTGTGGGCCCTGGCCGATCATGCCTCGACCCCGGCCGACCACGTGCTGCGCCGGGTGTCGAGCGGGGGGCACCTCGGGCTGTTCATGGGGTCCGAGGCCCTGCGCGAGCACTGGCCCCCGCTCATGGCGGCGGTCGCCGCCGAGTCGAAGGTCGGGCGCAACGGCTCGGGCCGCGCCCGGGGCCGGCGAGCCACCCCGCCCGCCGGTTCGGCGCCGGTGCCCGCGCCGTAGGGCTCGCCTCAGGCTCGGGCCGACCGGTCGCGGCGGCGGCCTCGAACCTAGCCGCCGTGCTGGTCTGAAGCGAAGGCTCTGACCCGGGCGCGTCGCTCAGCGGCCGTCCCCCGGGCGGATCTCGCTTGGCGAGCCTCGATGGCCACCACACCCGCCGGTCGAGCTCGATGACCAGGGCGGGAACCAGGATGGTGCGCACCAGGAACGTGTCGAGCAGGACCCCGAAGGCGATAACGAAGCCGATCTCGGTGAAGCCCACCAGCGGCAGCGAGGCCAGGGCCGAGAAGGTTCCGGCGAGCACGATGCCGGCCGACGTGATGACCGCACCGGTGACCGCCAGCCCACGAATGACGCCCTGGCGCGTTCCCGTACGCAGCGTCTCCTCGCGCACCCGGGCCATCAGGAAGATGTTGTAGTCGACGCCGAGGGCGACGAGGAACAGGAAGGTGAAGAGGACCAGAGACGGGTCCTCGCCGGCAAAGCCGAAGACGTGCTTGAACAAGAAGGCACCGGTTCCCAGCGCAGCTCCGTAGGACAGCAGCACGGTGAGGATGAGCAGCAACGGCGCGACGACGGCGCGCAACAGCAGACCCAGGATCACGAACACGACGAGCAGGATCATGGGAACGATCAACGCGTTGTCACGCGAGGAGGCGCTGCGAAGGTCGCTCTCCTGCGCAGTCGGCCCCCCGACCAGCGTCCGCGGGCCTCCGGCCGACTTGGCCACGTGGCGGATGGGAGCGATCAGGTCGAAGGAGCGCTTGCTCGAGGGATCGACGGCCAGCACCGCGGTGAAGTACTGATCCCCGCCGCGCGCCTGGACCGGGCCCAGGGCCCGTGGCCCCCGCTCCACACCCGGCGCCTGGGCCACGGCGGCGCGCACCGCCGCTACCCGCGTGGCGTCAGGCACCACGGTCTGGATCGGCGCGCTGGCCCCGGCCGGGAAGTGGGCGGCCAGGAGCTTCTGGCCCTGCTGGGACTCGACCTCGCCCCGAAAGGAATTCCCGCTGGTCAGGCCGGTGTTGAAGCTGAGCACACCCAGGCAGAGGACGCCGAGCACAACCACGGTGCCCAGGGCGATCGGCCGGTGGCCCCGGTCGAGGCGATCGGCGATCCGCCGCCAGACGCCGTGGGTGGCGTCCGCGCCCTCGCTGCCCTCGCGAGGAATGAACGGCCAGAAGGCGCGGCGTCCGGCGATGAGCAAGAGCGACGGCAGGAGCGTCAGCCCGCTGAGCATGGCCAGCCCGACGCCCATGGCCCCGATCGGACCGAGTCCGCGCGTGCCGTTGACCTGGGCAACGAGCAGGCACAGCAGGGCCATGATCACCGTCGCCCCGCTGGCGAAGATCACCGGTCCGGCGCGCCGCAAGGCCACGGCCATCGCCTCGTGGCGGTCAGCACGGTGGCGCAGCTCTTCCCGATAGCGCGAGACGAGCAGGAGCGCGTAGTCGGTGCCAGCGCCAAAGACGAGCACGGTGAGGATGCCGGCCGACTGGCCGTTGACGGTCACGCCGGCCTGGGTGAGCGCATAGCCCAGGCCTTCCGAGACCGCCTCGGCGAAGGCCACGGCGAGCAGCGGAATGACCCAGAAGATCGGGCTGCGGTAGATGGCGACGAGCAGCACGAAGATGAGCCCGACGGTGACGAACAGCAGCGTCCCGTTGATGCTCTTGAACACCTTGATCGCGTCGTAGGAGGCCCCGCCGGGGCCGGCGACCTTCACGTCCAGACCGGCGGGTGCGCCGTGCACGACGTCGTGGATCGCCTTGACCTGATCGTTGAGCAGCTTCTGGTGGTTGTGCAGGCGCAGCCCGAAGTCCAGCAGCGCGGCGCTGCCGTCCAGCGAACGCACCGGCGGCCCGGCCGGGGTGGAGTCCGGCGGCAGTCCCGGGTTCAGGCGCTGGCGATCGGCTCCGATCGCCGCCAAGTCGCCGGCCCTCAGCCCGCTGGCGCGGTGAAACACGACGATGGTGTGAGTCACCTCGTCACCGCCGGAGATCTGCTTGACCTGGGTCAGGGCCTTGGATGACTCGGCGCTGCCCGGAAGGTAGGAGGACGGGTCGTTCTTCTGGGCATCCTGGAACTTGGCCGCCACTGATCCCGAGGCGCCGGCGATGACCAGCCACGCCAGAGCGATGACCCACTTGGCCCAGCGCGAGGCCGGGAGCGTGAACAGCCGACTCATGGCCGGCCGATTATTCCCTAACCGGCGGGCGCCGCGCGCGCCGACGCCGGGGACCACCGGCACCGCCGCCGTTGACGGCCACAAAGGCCTCGTACGCCGTCACCAGGGCCTGGCGCTGGCGCGCGGTCAGCGTCCGGTCGGCCCGGATGGCCTCGACGACCCCCGAGCTCTCCGGCTCGACATCAAGTCCGGCTTCGGCATAGAGCGCGTCAGCCGATGTGCGCAGGGCACCGGCGATCGACTCGGCGACCTGGTCGGAGGGCAGGCGCAGGCCGCGCTCGATCTGCGACAGGTAGGGGTTGGAGATCCCGGCCATCGAGGCGAACTGGCGGAGCGACAGCTCGCTGAGCTCGCGCTGTCGGCGGATGATCTCGCCGAGTGAGCTCGGCGCGGGCTCGGGGACCATGAGGGCGAGGATAGGTCCGCTGGTCGTCGAGTCCGGAGGAGACCATGCATGAACCGCCGGCGCCGGGGGGATCCTCATCACCATGGGAGAGGAGGGCCGCCCCGGCCCCGACCAGCGGTTGGCGAAGCTTTTCGGCGAGGCTGAGAGGCAGGCCGCGGACGCCACCGAGCAGCTCGTCCAGCGCCAGGCGTTCGGCGAGCTGCTGGCGCGGTTGACTGAGAACTTCGTTGGCGTGGCCCGCATCGGCATGGACGCCGCCGACCTCGTGGTGCGCAACCTGCGGCTGGCCGGCCGGACCGACGTCACGCGGCTTGGCCGTCAGCTGGCGCGCACCGAGGACAAGCTCGAGCGCGTGCTCCAGGAGGTCGAGGAGCTGCGCGACGAGCTCGCGGCTCGGCCGGCCCCGCGTGCCAGCCGCTCGCGTCAGTCCGGGTCCCGCTCCACAGGCAACGGACGCGGACGCGCGGGCGCGCGCTCGACCTCCGGCTCGGCTTCGTGAGCGTCCTCGAGCAGCTCACCCGCCTGCCGGGGGCGAGCGTCGAGTTCGCCAACATCCTGCTCACCCAGGACGACGCGCGCACCGGCACCACCCCCAAGGACATCGTCTGGACCCACCGCAAGACCACCCTCTACCGCTACCGCTCCGCCCAGCGCGAGCACGCGATCCCCGTCCTGCTGGTCTTCGCGCTGATCAACCGGCCCGACATCTTCGACCTGCGGGCGGGAAGCTCATTCGTGGAGTTCCTGCTCGACGAAGGCTTCGACGTGTTCCTCCTCGACTGGGGCGTGCCCGGCGACGAGGACGCCGACATGGGTCTGGACAGCTTCGTCTGCGACGAGCTGCACTGGGGGATCCGCGAGACCCTGCGCGCGGCCGAGCAGGACGAGCTGACCCTGCTGGGCTGGTGCATCGGCGGGACCCTGTGCGCGATGTACGCCGCGCTGCACGCCGACGGGCCGGTGCGCAACCTCGCCCTGCTGACCGATCGACACCGCCGCCTCGCGCTACACCACCTGGGTGGGCCGCGCGAGCTTCGACGTCGAGCAGGTCACCGACGCCTTCCCGTCGGTGCCGGGCGGCATGATCAACACGGCCAACAAGCTGATGAAGCCGGTCACCAACTGGTTCTCGACCTACCGCCAGCTGTGGGACGGCGTGCGGGCGGGCCAGCCACGACGGGAGGCCCACCAGGCCATGGCGCGCTGGGTGGCGGACAACCCGCCGTTTCCCGGCCGCGCCTACCGGGAGTGGATCACCTGGATGTACAAGGAGAACCGGCTCGTCGCCGGCCGCCTGCGACTCCGCCACGAGCGCGTCGACCTGCGCCGCATCGAGCAGAACCTCCTGGTCGTCACCGCGGGCGCCGACCACATCGCCCCGCCGCCCGACACCGCCCCCATCTTCGACCTGGCCTCCAGTGCTGACGTCACCCATCTCGAGCGCCCGGGCGGCCACATCGGGCTGATGGCCGGCTCGCGCGCGGGAGGAGATCTGGCCCGACATCGCCGGCTGGCTGGCCGAGCGCTCCGAGCGCTGAGCTCGGGCGCGACAGGAACAGATCCGGCGACCATCGCAAGGGAGGCAGAGCCGTGTCCACGACCATCAGCGAGAAGACCAGCGACGACCACCGTGCCGGCGAGAAGCTCGAGGGCAAGGTGGCGCTGGTCACCGGCGGCAACCGGGGCATCGGAGCCGCGATCTGCAACAGCCTGGCCACCCAGGGGGCCAGCGTCGCGGCCGGCTACACCTCCGATAAGCAGAAGGCGGAGAGCTTCTTGGCGACGCTGCTGGAGAAAGGCGTCGAGGCCAGCGTCCACCGGGGGCACATCGGCTCGGCCGACGACTGCCGGCGGACCGTCGACGAGGTTCTGGAGCGCCACGGGCGGCTGGACATCCTCGTCAACAACGCGGGCATCACCATCGACAAGCCCGTGCTCAAGATGGCCGACGAGGACTGGTACCGGGTGCTGGCCGTGAACCTCTCCGGCGCCTTCTTCATGTCCCAGGCCGCCCTGCCGCACATGATCGAGCGCGGGTGCGGGCGCATCGTGAACATCTCGTCGATCATCGGCCAGCAGGGCAACATCGGCCAGGCCAACTACGCAGCCTCCAAGTCCGGGCTCTTCGGGCTGACCATGACGCTGGCCCGCGAGGCGGCCCAGGCCCTCAAGAAGGCCGACAAGCTCTCAGACGACGGCGTCGGGCTCACGGTCAACGCCGTGGCCCCCGGCTTCATCGCCACCGACATGGTCGAGCACGTGCCCGACAAGGTGGTGGAGAAGATCAAGGGGCAGATCCCGCTGGGTCGGCTGGGGCGCCCGGAGGAGGTCGCCCGCGTCGTGCACTTCCTCTGCGCCGATGCCTCCAGCTACATCACCGGGCAGGCGTGGGCGGTCAACGGCGGGATGGAGATGGCCGGGCACTGAGCCCCATCCGGCATACTGGACGACGTCAATGACCGAAGAGCCCTCAGCGGCGAACGCAGGTGAAGAGCGCCAGGCGTGGGTCGAGCTTCCGACGGAGGAAGAGATACGCGCGAGCATGCCCGGCGGGGCCCCGTCGGCCTATGACTTCGGCTTTCTCATGGGCATGCCGCGGCTGCGGATGGCCCATCCCCGTATCGGCGCGCTCTTCGGGCCCCTCTTCCGCGAGATCATGTTCGCCCCCGGTGCCCTCAGCCGCGGTGAGCGCGAGATGGTCGCCGGCGTGGCGGCCACGGCGCAGGACTGCTTCTACTGACTGCAGTCTCACGCAGAGTTTCTGCGTGTCGAGGGCGGACGACCGGAGCTCGTTGAGGCCATCAAGCAGCACCGCTGGCGAGACCTGGACTTCCTCTCCACGCGCGAGCACGAGCTCTGCACCGTGGCGGAGAAGCTGAGCGCCACGCCGAGCCGGATGGTCGAGGCCGACTGGCAGCCGCTGCGAGATCTCGGCTTCGACGACGAGGCGCTGCTCGAGGTGGGCCACATTGTCGGGATCTTCAACTACCTCACCCGACTCGCTGACGGGTTCGGGCTGGCGCTCGACGCGCCGGTGGCCGAGGCGGCGCGCACCGGCAAGCCGCTCGAGCGCCAGTGAGCGCCCACCTCTGACCTGAGCTCTCAGCTCAAGCTCAGGACTCGTCGTCGCCGGCGAACTTCTGCTCGAGGGACTGCATGACGTCGGGGTCGCGCAGGGTGCTCACGTCGCCGACCTCGCGCCCTTCGGCGATGTCACGCAGCAGGCGGCGCATGATCTTGCCCGACCGGGTCTTGGGCAGGTCGGCGGACCAGACGATGCGCTTGGGCCGCGCGAGCTTGCCGATCTTCGTGGCCACGTGCTCGCGCAGCTCGGCGACGAGCTCGTCGCCACCCTCGGTCTCCTCCCCCTCGAGGGTGACGAAGGCGCACACGGCCTGGCCCGTGTCCTCGTCGGTCTGACCGATCACCGCCGCCTCGGCGACCCGGTTGTGCGAGACCAGCGCCGACTCGATCTCCGCCGTGGACATGCGATGCCCGGAGACGTTGAGCACGTCGTCGATGCGCCCGATGATCCAGAAGTCGCCGTCGGCGTCACGCCGGGCGGCGTCGCCGACGAGATAGACCTTGTCCCCGAACTTCTCGAAGTAGGTCTGCTTGAAGCGCTCCTCGTCCTTGTAGAGGGTGCGCAGCATCCCGGGCCAGGGCCGGTCGATGATGAGCAGGCCCTGGGCGTTGTCGACCTCGTCGCCCTCACGCTCGTCGACCACCTTGGCCGTCATGCCGGGCAGCGGCCGCATGGCCGAGCCGGGCTTGGTCGAGGTGATGCCGGGCAGGGGGCTGATCATGATGTGCGCCGTCTCGGTCTGCCACCAGGTGTCGACCACCGGACAGCGGCCACCGCCGATGACCTTCCAGTACCAGAGCCAGGCCTTGGGGTTGATGGGCTCGCCCACCGTGCCCAGCAGCCGCAGCGAGGAGAGATCATGGCCGTCGGGGTGCTTGCGACCCCACTTCATGAACGACCGGATCGCCGTGGGCGCGAAGTAGTAGGTCGTCACGCCGAGCTTCTCGATCAGGTCCCAGTGCGCGTCCTTGGCCGGGTAGTCGGGCGGTCCCTCGTACATCACCGAGGTCATGCCGTTGAGCAGGGGGCCGTAGACGATGTAGGAGTGCCCGGTGACCCAGCCCACGTCGGCTGCGCACCAGTAGACGTCGGAGTCGGGCTTTGCGTCGAAGACGTACTTGGTCGTGTAGGCAACCCCGGTCAGATAGCCGCCGGTGGTGTGGAGTATGCCCTTGGGCTTGGCGGTCGAGCCCGACGAGTAGAGGATGAACAGGGGATGCTCGGCATCGAGCTCCTCGGCCGGGCAGTCCGCGTCAGCGGCCTCCAGGGCCTCGTGGTACCAGACGTCGCGGCCCTCGGTCATGGGCGCGTCCTGATCGGCGTGACGCACGACGACGACGGTCTCTATCGATCCGACATCATCGATCAGCTCGTCGAGCTCCTCCTTGACCGGCGCCGCCTTGCCCTTGCGCCGGGCGGCCGAGGCGGTGATGAGCGCCTTGGCCTCGGAGACCTCCATGCGCTCGACGACCGAGCCGGGTGAGAACCCGCCGAAGACCACGTTGTGGGGCGCGCCGATACGGGCGCAGGCGAGCATGGCGACGACGACCTCGGGGATCATCGGCAGGTAGATCCCGACGACATCGCCCGACTCGATGCCACGGTCCTTCAGCGCGTTGGCCAGGCGCTGGACGTCGCGGTGCAGGTCGGCGTAGGTGACATCCCGCTGCTCGCCCTCCTCACCGCGCCAGTGGAAGGCGACGCGGTCGCCCCGCCCCGCCTCGACGTGACGGTCCAGGCAGTTGTAGGACGCGTTGATCTTGCCGCCCTCGAACCACTTGTAGAAGGGCGGGTCGGAGTCGTCCAGCGTGGTGTCCCACTTCTGGAACCAGTGCAGCTCGGCGGCCTGCTTCTCCCACCAGGCCACCGGGTCGCGCTCGGCCTCCTCGTAGACGGCGGGATCGTTCCAGAGCGCGTTCTTGCGAAACTCCTCAGGGGGATCGAAGCTCTCCTGCTCGAGGAGCTCCTCGAGCTCGCGGCCCAGCTGCTGCTCGCGCTCATCGACTCCCGCGGTGGCGGTCTCCTCGGCCATTCGGACCTCTCCTGTTCGCTGACCCTCCTCCCACCGGGTAACCAAAGACGGCCAGGGCAAACGCTGCCGGCCGACCGGTCGGGGTGCCCCGCTGGCCAGGTCAAGCCCTGCGCTCTACTCGGCCAGAGCTGCCGGGGCGTGATCGCGGGACTTCCGGGCCTGTTGCTTCCCTCCTGGGCGAAGAACAGGCCCAGAAGCGATCATGGCCCGATGGTGGCGCGCCCGGCGCCACGGGTGGGGTCCAAGTCGACGGGACGCGCCGCAAGGGCCCGCGCCCCGGGCCGCGCTATCGGGTGATGGCGAAGACGGCGGCCTGGCCCGGCCCGGGGGTGACCTGGGCGACGAGCAGGTAGCGGCCGGCCGGCAGGGGAAGACCTGACAGCCGGCCGGTGAAGCGCACGCGGTTGAGCCCGCCATGACCCTTTATTGAGAAGGAGCCGCCCACCCGGACCCAGCGGTTGTGACCGTGCCGGTTGACCTGCCGGAAGACGGTGAAGCGCACGACGGCCGGGGCGGAGAGACCGACCAGGACACTGAGCCCGCCCCCGACGCTGGGGCCCCGGCGGGTCGCCCGGGCCAGACGGCGGCCGAGCAGGCGGAGCATCGAAAGCTGCGGCGCTGCCGCCGCCGCCGAGCGGGTCGGGACCTGGGTCGGCGTCGTCGACCCGTCGGGATGGGCGGGCGGCTGGGATGGCGGCGGCTGGGATGGCGGCGGACCCGGAGCGCCCGAGCCGCCCGTCTGACTACCGCCGCCCGAGCCGGCCCCACCCGAGCCCGCGCCGCCCGAGCCGCCGCCCGAGCTCCCGCCGGGGATGAACGCCACGAGGCCGGCGGGCGCGCCCACGCCGGTTGGACCGTCGTAGCCGACGGACGTATGGCAGGAGGTCGCCGCGCCACAGGTCGATCCTGCGGGGCACGTGGTCCCTGAGCAGCCGTTGGCACCGCTGGTGATGTCGTGCAGGCCACTGGAATTGTTGGTCTGGTGCGCGTAGAGCGTCGCCCCCGGGTAGCTCGTCCCCTGGGCCCCGCCGGCAAGCCCGAAGGCGGCCGCCACGATCGGGCTTGAGAGGCTGGTGCCCCCCACCTGGTCCCAACCGCCGACGCCGTTGAGGTCAGGGCCGTACACCGGGACGCCCGTCGCCGGGTTGGCGTCGGCGGCGATGTCGGCGGTCGAGCGCAGCGTCCCGCATCCCGTCGCCGACCAGCCGGCTGCGGCCTGCTGCCAGCTCGGGGCCCTGAGGCTCTGGCTGCACCCGCTGCCGCCGCTGGTCCAGGCCGTCTCCCCCGCCCAGCTCCCGCCGCTGCCGGTGCTCAGGGTGGTGCCGCCGACGGCGATGACGTGCGGCGAGGAGGCGGGGAACTGCGGGCTGACGTTCCCCGATTTCCAGTCCAGGTAGCCGTAGTCCCCGGTCGACGCGGTGATGGCGATCCCAGGATGGTTGAAGGCAGGATCGTCGGCTCCTGCCTCGTCACCCGACCAGGAGTTGGAGATCTCCCCGACCCCGCCCAGGCCCGCCGCGGTGTCTTCGGCCGCCGCCAGGTCTGAGAACTGGTTGGAAGCGGCCTCGATCAGGACGATGCGGCAGTTCTGGCACACGGCGTGCACGGTCTCGACATCGAGGGCGATCTCCGCTGCCCAGCCCCAATCGGTGCTGGGCAGCGGCGCGCTCTGACCCGACCCGTTTAGCTTGGTGAAGCAGCCGTTGGCCGTCGTGCAGGCGGGCAGGCCGAACTGGCTGTCGAAGACGGCGAGGTCAGCCTCGGCGTTGGGGTCGTCGTAGGCGTCGACGATGGCCACCGTCTGGGCGTTGGCCGCGGCGGTGGTGGCGGGGAGGCCGTAGGCAGCGTGGAGGATGGCCGGCCCAAGGCTCCCGGCGGGCGGCGCCGTCCGCGCGGCGACCAGCGCCCTGGGCCGGACCCCGGCACCGGAGCTCGAGGCACTGACACGCAGCGCCAGGCAGCGGGCGGCACCCGGCGGCGGGAGGGTGCCGCACTCGGGCGCCACCACCACCGCGCCGGCGAGCCCGGGCTGGGCCAGGCCGGCCGCGAGGACCACCGCGGCCACCACGACACCGAGCAGGCCAAGGCGATGGGTCTGCGGGGTCATGAGAGCAGTATCGGCTTACCCGAGGCAGAGGATGACCAGATGACCGTGACAGCTCCACACCGGGCGCGCGGACGCTATGGGGGCGAGCCGGAGGCGGGCGCCGAGGGCTCCGCGAGCGCGGCTACGGTACGACCGGATGCAACTCGTCGCCGAACGCTCGAGCAACGTCGAGCTGCGTAGCGGGCCCGGAGGCGAGCCCATCGTCGTCCTCGCCTTCCCCTACGACCCCCACGTCGTTGCCCTGGTGCGCGGCATCCCCGGACGCCGCTTCGACTGGGACAGCCGCGAGTGGTGGGCCCCGGTGGACGACTGGACGGGCGTCCACGTCGCCGAGGTCCTTCACCGCTGTCCTGAGCTGGTCGTCAGCGCCGGGGTGCAGGCGTGGCTGGCGGGAATCGAGCGCCGCTGGGTCGGGCGGGTGAGGACG
>JAABUY010005659.1_pt1 | contig 12477 bp, 12 predicted proteins | sample 5560271 | NCBI WGS metagenome assembly JAABUY01 (sample SAMN10711886, study PRJNA513374) | rock metagenome | isolation source: Antarctica rocks | place: Antarctica: Victoria Land, University Valley
GGCAGCTCAAAGAGCTGCGCGGCCTGATGCCCTGGACTTGGGACTCGCGGCTTGACACGCACCCGCCGGGCGAGGCCGCGATGCGAGACTTTGAGGACTGCCGCTGGGGCGTGGGCAACTGGACGCGCGGGCCGCGGCGCGCTTCGCACGTGCCGGCCGCGCAGGCAGCGCCGCAGCGCAAGCGCAGCGCCAAGGTGATTTGCTGTGGGCCATCCAGAACAAGACGTACGCGCATGCACCAGCCCTGACCAGGCGTGTTGCGGGGGGCTGCAGGACCTGCAGAGCAGTGGCAGACAGCCACAGTATGAGGCACAGGTGCGCGCTTCAGTGCATGTGCCTGCCCCCGGCTGCTGCTTTGTGCGCATGATGTCGAGTAAACGCAAGCACCCTGTCGGGGCACCGGCGGGGCGATAGCGACTCTTGCGCAGGACGCCGGCGCGGCACCGGACGGTGCTCAGGCGGCAGCGCGCTCTGCGCACGCTGCTGCTCCCGCGCCGCAGGAATCCCCAGCACAGGAGCTGGGTCACAGCAGGTGAGCCGAAAGAAAAGTATATCGCTCCTCGCAAGTGCTCTGCAACCCACACCAGCGTGTGTCGTGCGCAACAAGTGTTGCGCGCGTCTGCCAGGCAGCCTTATGCTCCTGAAGCGCTTTGCACTTCGCACTTCAGCTTTGCACTTCGCACTTCAGCTGTGCACAACCTGCACCCGGACCGGCCAACTGCGTCAGCGTGCGCAGGTGCGCCAGGGAGGCGAGAAGAGAGAGGAAGCGGGCACGGAGCGCCAGCGGTGTCGGCGTGCCCCATGGCGCGCCCCTGTGTGTGCCTGACGCTTTGCTGAGACTGGGGGTTGTACCTTAGGAGTGCCGCGGCACTGCTGCACTTTTAGGTGAGGTCGTTTCAGTTGCGGCCCACCTGCCAGTCTGTCGACCGCCCGGCCCATGGGCGATGGTTCACTGCCTGGCGCGGGGTTGCAGGCAAGGGCCCGGAGGCGGATCATGCGCCCCAGCAGCAGCGCACCCCCACGGCCGCGGCATGCGAGGCGCGGAAGCGGGCGACACCGGCCAGCGCGCCCGCCGGCGGCGCCGGCGGCGCCCCTTGCGGCTCCGCTGCTCGGGGCGAGGCAGCGGCCACGCCGCTGCCGCAAGCTGCACGGCCGGAACGCTGCAGCATGGACACGACGCCCGCGGGTGGGCCTCCTTGCCAGGCGGCAGCAGGGACGGCGCCCAGCGGGGCACATGCGGCCGCCGCGCAAGCCGCTGGCGGGCCAGGGCTGGCGGGGCTGCGCACGCCGCCTGAAGTGGCAAAAGCCGAGGAGCGCAGCCCGGAGGAGGGCACGCCTGCTGAAGAGGCCGACCCGCCGGCGCACGCGGCTGACGTGAGACACCCGAGCTCTCGCTGCCTGCTCCGGTGACAAGTGCCAGGCGGCGTTGCGCGGTCTCTGCGCTCCCAGCGACTCAGTTCGTAAGCATCATAGAAAGGACTGGCACGGGTGCGTGCCAGGCACGCCCGGCGTCACGCGGCGCCACGGCGTCCGCACGTGCAGAGCATGGATAGCTGCTGCAATGACGGACGCTGCTGTGTTCGCAGGCGCCGCCCGCGCGAGCCTGTCACCCCCCGCTGCAGCCGCCCGCGGCCTTGGAGTCTCCGCTCGGACCTGCGGCGTCCTTGCTTCCAGCCCCTGCCGGTCCGGCGCCGGCAGCGGCTCCGCCGTCCCCAGAGCCCATCGCGGGGCTAGCGACGGACAGCGGCGCGTGCGCGCCTGGAGCGGCGCGCAGCTCTGACTCGCCCGTGGCAGCCGCGCCACCTGCCAATGGTTCCCTGCCCGGGCTGCCGGAGCTGGCCTCGTCTGCGCCGGCATGCAGCACGGGCGCTGAAGCCCGCACCGGAACACCCGGCGCAGCGGGCGAGGGGCCGCACGGCTGCGCTGCAGCGCCGCTCACCAGCGCAGCAGCGGAGCAGCCAGCTGGCAGGCAAGGCAAGGAGGCACCCATTGGGGGGGCAGGCTCGCCTGTGCAGGCGCTGTGCTGCACCACGGCGTCGCCAGCGCCCTGCCACCTGCGAGCACCGCTCGCATGCAGGACCAATGCGGCGCCAGGCGCCAGCTACGCTCCGGCCGCCAGCAAGTCGGCCGGCCTGGTGCAGTCTGCTCCCGAGCTGCACCCGACAGGCCTGGACGCCCTGTGCGCGCCTGAGCGCCCGCGGTCCGGAGGTAGCATGTCAGCGGCCGCTCAGCCGGATGCCGCGCAGCTGCATGCAGCGCCAGAGCGCAGCTGCATGCAGGACGAGCAGCCATGCCCGGCCGCCGCCCGGCGCGCCTGCCAGAGCCCTGCTGCCGCGGTGGGCGCCATGCCCCTCACGCCGCCGCCGGTGCCTGCGGCGCATGCGGTGCCGGCAACACCCCCGGCCAAGCCCCAGGCGGCTGCGCCGCTGCAGGCAGTGGCGCGGCTGGCGGGGCCGGGCAGGCGTGCGCCGTCCGAGCGGCCGGCTGGCAGGCCCGGCAAGCACACGCTGATGCAGCCGCCGCCGCCGCGCCCGCCGCAGCCGCGCGCGGGCGCACAGGCGTGCCCGCCGCTTTTCTGCACGCCGGGCGGCGCCGCCAGTCCGGGCCCCGGAGAGGCCTCAGGGAGCGCTGCCTCCGGCCTGACCCCTGGCGGCCCGAGCCATGGGGTCCACTGGGCGCCGACGCGCCCCGCGCTGGCCGAGCTGCGGCTGCCGGACAATTGCGCGGGCCTGCCGACACAGGCGCGGGCGGCCGATATCGGTGCACACAAGGGCCCGTGCGTCAAGACCGCACAGGCCGCCGTGGGCCTGGGCCCGCCGCGCGCTGACACGGATGCATTCGGCGGCGCCGCGCCGGTCGGGCACGGGGCGCTGCCGGCGGTGGGGCGCGATGGCCCGGGCCCGGCGACCGAGCTGCTGCCGATCCTGGGCGTGGGCGCGGGCGCGGCGCCGCCGACGATCAGCGCGCTGCCGGCGGCCGCGGCGCTCGCCCGCGCGTGCACGCAGCACGGCTGCCTGCCGCCGCCGCCGCCGCCGCGGACGCCCTGGGCCCCGGGCCCGTCTGCGGGCGCGTCGCCCTCCGCCCGGGCTGCTCGCCCTGCCTCCGCCCTGCGCAGCAGGCGCGGAGACCTGGACATGCCGCCGGCCATGTTCACCATACGCGCAGGCAGCAAGCGGTTTCAATGCCTGTGATGCATGGGCCCCGCATGAGCCGAGGCGTATGGGCGCGGCAGGTAAGGCGGCAGGGCACGTGTTTGCGCTGGCGTGGCGCGCGGTCGGCTGCCAGCCGCCGCCGCCGGGCCGCCCGCGCTCTGCTGCGGCTGCAGACGCGCAGCCCGGAGGCTCGCACTCGGCGCGCGTCCGCAGCGCACGCAGCGCGCGCAACAGCCGCGCGGAGGAGCGCGGGGAGCGCGCGGGGGCGCAGGGCCTTGGGCCCGCCATGGCGGCCGGCCTGCGCAGCCTGCAGGCCATCGATGCAGCCGAGGCGGGCGCATGAGCCCGCAATTTTTCGCAGCGGCCCGCAGCCTGGGCTGTCGCGCTGTGCCTTGATCCCCAGGCAGATGTGATATACCCCCAGTGCGTGCTGTTGAAGTGCAGACCATTGTCATTGCCCGCCTGTGGACTCTGCATGTCGTCACGCATGCAGCTGTGCTCAGCGCTACGCAACCATGCGGCGGACGCGGCTGCTCTGCACTGCCAGGACCCTGATCCTCATGGTACCCCAGGCAGGCCATGTGTGTTGTGCGTCTGTTCATAGATTGACGCATTTTTATTTAGACGCAATGAGGACTGACACCCTCACGGCTGCACCTATTGGGAGTCAAGGGCTCATGACCGCCATGCTGAACGCCGATTCGCTATTCCAAAGACAGGGGTGCTGTAAATCAGGCTCTCTCATCAGCACGGCAACAATCTCTGCGCTCGCGGTGAGCGCAGTGTCTCGAATGATCTCTGCCAAAGCTTTTGCTGACAGTTGTGAAGTTGTGCACTCGCCCAAGGCGTTTAGCGTGTTGCATAGTTTACACATACACCACCCAAGCAGCAGGACACCACACGCTGGCCACCCACGCTTCTCAGTGCACGCAGGCGAGTCAGATGGGGTCTGCGACGTAGCAAGGGTGCTCCTCCTGCTTGGGGTAGTACTCAAAGTGCAGCTGGCCGACGTCGTTGCCGCGCACCTTGGTCCAGCCCTTCTCCGTTACATGGTACACTGCGAGCGCCGCGCGCGTCGTGAGCCTGCCAGCAGCCTGGCACTGCATGCTACCCCAGGGCGCGCGCGCATGCAGAGCAGCTGCTCTCAGGCGGTCAGACTTCGGCCCGTTACACCAGAGGGAGTTATGTCATCTCGCAAGCACAGCAAACATGTATTATCATTTACGGAGAATTATGACTGTGGAGATTTGCACAGTCACCAAGCTGGTGCCCACAGCCTTCAGCGGGAGACGTGCGGCGCACCGCTCACAGTTCCGCCGCTGACGGCGTCGCGGAACGTGGCGTGGTAGATGGAGCGCCGCCCCAGCTCTATGGCGTCCTCCACATCCATGTCCCTGCGGCATGGACCAAGTCGTTGGGCAGCATTTTGATAGGCAGTCGAGCCTGCCCGACAGTCCATGGTGCGCAGGAAACATGACGCCTCTTGCGGCCCGAGGTTGCAGCCCGCTCGTGCACCCAGTCCTCGCGCCCGCCACGCAGGGCGCATGCACCGACCCAGGTGCAGGCGGCCCAGGGGACGAGCGGGCGCACCACTTGTAGCCGCTGTCCAGCACGCCGTACGCGTACAGGCTGCCCGAGCCCACGCTGAACACCTGGCCCTTGGTGCGCTGCCCATCGCTGTCCACGTAGTACAGCCCGGGGCCCTCCGGGTCCCAGCCGGCGATCATGGTGCCCTGCCGCCCGGACAAGCACGAGTGAGGCGCACGCCTCCGCCTCGCGCTGTCAGGGCGGCCTACTGCGATCAAGTGGCACCGCGCGCGCAAGTGCTCGGAGTGCGCTGACGGCCTGCGCCCGCGTCGTCCCTGCCGCGACAAGCTTGCGCGGGAACGAGGGCGCGAGCGAGCGGGGCGCGCCATCGACAACCCGTAGCCCTTGTAGCTGAACATCGTGTTGGCGAGCAGCTTGGACGCCGCGCAAACAGAGATCCTCCTCCCGTTGTTCAGCTCGTACAGGCGGCACTGCAGGCACGCGGCACGCGCGTCACCAGCCGCTCGGGCGGCCCCAGGCGGCAGCACATCACAAGCAAGGAGAAGGCGCGCCTGCTGCCCCAGGTTCCGCTGCCAGAACTGGCAGTCGGCCGCGCCGCCCGCCATCGTCCCCAGCAGGAACGGGTTGATCTCTATCACCTTTTTCACTGTCTGCGACGCTGCGCCCAGCACGCGCCGCGTCACGAACGCGCGCCAGGGACGCTGGTGCACTCGCGCGTCTGGCAGCGGGGCACGTACACACATAGGAGCCCTGGCTGGCGCGCGAGTCCACGGCTATGATCACGCCGTGCTTGAAGATGAAGCCGAGCGTGGTCGTGCCATGGTTCGGCTTAACATACGCCACGGCGTCGCGCTCGAACGAGTCGACCTGCGCCACCAGGCGTCAGCGAGCTGCACAGCCTCCAGCGACAAGCGCGAGACTTGAGCATGAAGCGCGCGCACGTCCTGCACTTGCGGCAGCATGAAGCGCTGCGTGCAGGCGTCGCCGCCGCATAGCCGCTCCACCTCCGGATGCCTGTCTGCGACGGACGTGCTGGGCTCCAGGAATGACAAGTCAATCCTGTCCATGCTGTGCGCGCGCCCAGCGACTCCGGTGCCTCGCAATCGGCTTCTGCAACCAGGCAAGACTAAGTTTGTGCTGCTCCTTCGCAGCAGCCCGTGCTTGCAGTGGAAAAAGTGCGACTGCAGACTTCCTTGCTGAGAAACCAGTGAGGGGTAACGAGGGTTCAGGTGCAGAGGTTGCTTGAACAAGCAAAGCCACGGTTGTAATTCACTCATTCATTCATTCATGCATGCAGCGTGCTCTGCTCAGGTGCACACTCCTTCCTGTTCCGGTTCACACATGCGTGACATGCTTGGGCATGCAGTCCAGGGTGCTGACGAACACCGGGACCCTTTGCGGGTCCGCGACAGCACCACCTCAGACCGTCCCGCACCACAGCAAAACACGCTCTCTGCACTCCCGCTCACGACTAGCTAATGTCAAAGCCCTGCAGACGACCTCTTCCACAGATCAACACACACGCTGTGGGGCCCAGGTGCCTGGCAGAAATGGCAGCGGTAAATGCGGCGCCGCTGCCAGCTCAGGCGGCCACGGCCGCGCAGGGGCACAGCCGCCGCACATGCGCGTTGGCCGCCTCGCAGCTGGCCTGCGCGAGCGTGGCCGGCTCAAGCAGCAGGCACATCGTGGGGCGCTGCGCTTTGGGCGCGCCCGCATCCACATACGCCGGGTACTCTGGCGCCGGCGCGTCGGCCTCGCAGCCGGCCTCGCACGCATAGTGCTCGCGCAGGCGGTTGCAGTCGTTCAGCGCGGCAAAGTGCTCGGGCGCGCAGCGGCGGCCCGCGGCCTCGCACGCGGCCGCGCAGGATGCGCCCTTCTCGGCGGCCACCGGCACGACTTCTGCCGGGAGCGGCGGCCCGGGCGGCGAGGGCGTCGTCGGCTTGCCTGCGTCAGAGCTTAGCGGTCGAACCGAGGTGACACGGGGTAGCGCAGCCATGGGAGCAATGTCAGCGACTCTGTCAAGGCGGCACAGTGTAGACAAAGGAAGGGTCAGCATGGGTGCAGGGCGGGCGTCCCAGCCCACGCGACATGTACGTCAAGCCTGGTATGTGAGCAGTAATCAAGTAGTAGCGCATGGGCCCATGGAGCATGCAACGTGCGCAGGCAGGGCGATGGCTCTACAAGCTCGTGCGCGCTGGGTCATGCCAACAGGAAGCGCGGGGCCACAGCGCATGCGTGCATGGCGCTGCATGCACGGAGCGGGCAGGCGGCCGCGCGCCTGACGCCGAGAAGCAGTGGTGCAGCGGCGACAGGTACGCGTTCTCGTGCACGGTGGACTTGCTGGACGTGCGGCACTTGCCGCGGCAGTACTCGAACACGCTGCCCCAGTGCCCGGTCTCCGGCCTGCCGCCGGACGCGCCGGCGCTGACTCCACCGCTGCGACGGCTGCAGCGCGAACGCACCCATGCCTGACTCCTGCATGTGGAGCCCGCTCCTCACGGCAAGAACAGGCCCGCCGAGCAGTGCGCGCCGCGCCTGTCCGGCCCGCGAAACACGGCCTGCAGGACGCTGGCATTGCTGTGCTGCGGCGCCTGGCAGCACGACACGCAGTGCTCGTACTCCTCGCAGCACTGGTTCTCCAGGTTGCACCTGCGCTCACGCACTTCAGCAGAGCACTGAGATTGGAAGACAAGGAGCACCTGCACACATACAGAGCCGAGCTTAAGTGTGCGCTTGGCGCGAGCTGGCCAGGGCCGCTGTGCGCACGTTTTGCAGGTGAACTGCTCGCCGCTGGAGCAGCACCCGCTCTGCACATCCACGTCGCTCCGCGCGCAGACAAAGCCATGGCTGTCGGTCAGCAGCCACCTGCATCGGCAGGCGCGAGTCCGTCTGGCCATCGCTCCTGTGCTTGCTGAGCAGCTGCAGGGCCGGCAGGCACGGGTGCGCTGGCGCTCACCGTCCCTGCACCGTGTTGTTGCACGTGCCCAGGCCTTGGGCGGCCTGCGGCAAGCTATGCCGCGGCATATCCCTGCACGCGCAGGAGCAGGTCAGAGACGCGCGCCAGCGGGCGTCGGGGTGGAGGCATCCACTCGCGCGCCCGCACCGTCTGTGCAGCTTCCTGGTGTGGCCGCCGCTGGACGCGAGCGGGGGCGAGGCCGCTGCGGTGCACAAGCTCAGCGCAAGCAGCAGCGCCGTGGCTCGGGCGCGGCGCTGCCCAACCGCCGCGCCCAGGGCCTCGTGCATCAGCGCGCCGCGTATCGGGCCTGGGCACGCGCCGCGGCTGCCGCGCCTCTCTTTCCTCCCTCCTGCTCAGGCCTCCCGTGCTGGAAGCCGAGCGCACTTTTACAGGCAGAGTGAGGGTTCCCGCCAGCCCTCCTACACAGCCTCTTCAAGTGCTCCTGCAGATGGTCGGAACGCGAGCCTGGCATCCCCAGCAATCCAGGAGGTGTGGCGCTGCTCGTGGCGCTTAGGAGCTGCGCCAGCCGCACGTGGGCGCGCCCTGCCGGGCATGGTGCGCGCGCGGCGGGGGGCGCAGTGAGAGCGCCCGTTCGCTGCGCGATGGCCCAGCCAGCGCAGCGCGACTGGGAGAACCCGGCGGTCTACCAGAGGGACAAGCAGCGCTCGCACGTCCCTCTGCGGTCGTTTTCGTCGCCCGAGACCGCCCTGCAGTATTTCACGCATGGGCCGGCAGCAGCAGACAGGGCCCGGCAGCTCAGCCTCAACGGCCCGGACTGGCGGTTCCAGCTATTTGACAGGCCGGAGGCCGTACCGAGCTTTGCTGAGGAGAGCTTTGACGACAGCCAGTGGCCAAAGGTGGGCTGGGCCCCAGCCAGTGGCAGATCCCCAGCCCATAGGCGCCTGTCGCCCTAGTGCTGGCCTGGTGCCTACGCGTGCTTGCTGATTGCCGCTCTTGTGCCCTGTTTGGGCCGCAGCGGCGCGCACTTTGAGCGCATTGGCTGCATTGGGCGCTGCATCGGGCTCGGCCCCTGCGCGGCGCTGGCCCAGTCAGGCTGGCGGTGCCTGTGCTGGCCGGCCTGCGGCGTGCGATGCCACGGGTGGCAGCCGGCCCGAACCTGGCGCCGACGCACCCGCCCGGCGCGCTGGGCGTGAGCGCGCCGCGGCCGCGCAGGTGGAGGTGCCGGGCAACTGGGAGTGCCAGGGCCATGGCCTGCCCATTTACACCAACTTCCAGTACCCGTGGCCCAACACGGCGCCTTTCGTGCCGGAGGAGAACCCCACGGGATGCTACCGCCGCTGGTTTGACGTGCCGCAGGCCTTCGCCGGCATGCGGTGCGGCGCAGCGCGCGCTGTTGTCGGTCGGACACGCCAGCACCCGTGGCTGCTCTGATCGCGGGGCCGCCAGCTACGCTTGTCGCAGATCGGAGAGGACAGCGGCACGCGGCCCCTGTGCTGGTCGGCCAAGGCCAGGGACTCCAAGCGTGTGCAAGTCAGGGAGCGAGCGCTTTGCACTAGGAGGGGCGGCTGGCGGGCGTGCGCCGGCCCTGCCGCTGGGGACTGCCCGCCGAGCCGGGCGGGCGCAGACAGTTGGTCGCTGGCCTGATTGTGAGATGTGCTGTGCCTCGGCAGGCTGTACCTGCACTTTGAGGGCATCAACAGCGCGGCGTACGTCTGGGCGAACGGGCAGCTGCTGGGCTACAGCCAGGACAGCTGCCTGCCCGCGGAGTTTGAGGCGACGCACGCGCTGCGCCCGGGGCGCAACCTGGTGACCGTGCAGGTGCTCCGCCTGTCGTACGCCGCTGCATTTGCCGCGCATTGTCGTGATTGCGACCCGGCCCTTGCGCCGGGCACTGGGGTCGCGTGTTTTTGAGACTGTAGCAGCGCGCTCCACGAACCGCTGTGCGTTTGGGCGCAAGACGGCGTGTTGTGTGCCGGCGCTGCTGTCACCGACCTGCCACTCCTCGGTGCCCGTCCGGGGGAGGGGCGGCGGTCACCGGTATCCGCGGGCGCAGGTGCTGCGCTTCTGCGACGGCAGCTACTTGGAGGATCAGGACCACTGGTGGCTCTCCGGCTTGCACAGGTGCTCCCGCCTGCCGTGCGCTGCGCAAGCGGGAGCGCCACGCCTTGTCTAAAACACCGTCAAGCCAGCCGTGGATGGTATTCAGCTGTGCACAGGCGTGCCCTTTGCGCACGGTCGCAGCACGTGCGCTCTGCAGTCTGTTGGACAGCGCACGTGTGGCGGCGGGCGGTTGCGCGCCTCGCCAGGCGCTCGCCTGTGCGGGCCAGGGCTACCCGGCCCAGGCCGCGGCCCAGGCCGCGGCCAGCCACGCGCGGCCGCAGCGGGCGCGCTGACGCCGCGAGCCGCGCGGCAGGGACGTGTTCCTGCTCGCCAAGCCCGCCATCCACATCTCAGACTTCTTTGTGCGCACGCCGCTCACGTTCTCGGACGCCGGCGCGCTGGAGTCCGCGTGGTGCGCCGCATGGGCAGCCCGGCGCCGCACGCTGAGCCCGCACCTCTCCCCGTCTCGCTGCCTGGCGCCGTCGGTGTCCCCGCGCCTCCTGCAGGCCGCGCGCAGGCGCACGCCCGTGCAGGCGCCGGCAGCCCAGCGGCACGACCGGCAGCGTGTACTGAACACGGCGCCCCGAGCCATACGCACAGCGCGGGTGGCGGGTGGCGCAGGCTGGAGGCCGATGTGCAGCTGGTTGCGCCCAGCAGCGCGGACTTTGCGCCCGTGGGCGTGTGCGCGGAGCTGTTCGCGGTGGACCCGGCGGACCCGGCGCGCGCGGCCGCCGCGCTGCCCGCCACGCGCGTGGGCCTGAAGGACTCAGACCACTGGGTGGCCGCGTGCGCCAGCGGGAAGCCCAGCCGCGCGGCCGTGGGCACCGGCGGCTTGGCGCAGGCGCGCCGCGCACCCGCGCTCCGCGCCCGTGTTGCCGAACGCCGCGCGGCGCCCCGCTGGCACGTTGGCCTCTGACGGATGGGGGTCCGGCCAGGCTTGTGCTAAAGTAGGTGAGCACCGCTTGTTGGCACACCGGATGCTGGCTCGCACGGCTGGCTGGCACCGGCGCCCGCAGCAAGGGACACTGTAACAGCCGCTGGAGGAGGACCTGGGTCGTACTGGGCGTGGGGCGCGCGCAGGTGCGCGTGGACCTGCTGGCGGCGGGCGTGCAGCCGGCGCTGTGGAGCGCGGAGGAGCCCAACCTGTACATCCTGGTGCTCACGCTGCTGGGCCGCGACGACGCGCACATCGAGAGCGAGTCCTGCCAGGCGCGCGCGCGCGCGGCCGCCCGGCTCCGGCTCGGAGCCTGCGCGTCGTGGTGCGCAGGGCTGGGCCGTGCGCGGGCACGGCGCGGGCAGCTGCGCGGTGCCGAGCGCAGCGGCGATGCGCTGGGGCCCGCGCGCGCAGGTGGGCATGCGGCGCGTGGAGGTGGCCGGGCGGCAGCTGCGTGTGAATGGGCGGCCCATCCTGCTCAAGGGCGTCAACCGGCACGAGCACGACGAGCGGCGTGGCAAGGCGGTGACCGAGGCGGGCATGGTCCGCGACATCCAGCTGCTCAAGCAGTTCAATTTCAACTCCGTGCGCTGCGCGCACTACCCCAACCACCCGCGCTGGCGCGCGCCCGCCCCGCGCGCGCCCGCCCCTGCTGATAGCGGCCGGCTTGTGGCGGGACGCAGTAAAAGTATGTGCTTGAAATACCTCCAAACTCTGGGGAAAGCCGAGTCACTGCGGCAGGAGGGCGCCACGAAAGCAGTGCGCGGCGCCCTGAGCCCTACCCTAACCCTGTACTACCCTGTGTAGGTACGAGCTGTGCAACCAGTATGGCATCTACCTGATGGACGAAGCCAACAACGAGACGCACGGCTTCGACCCGGGCCTGAAGCACAACCTGCTCGTGCCCGCCAACAACGCCGAGTGGCTCGCCTGCATCGTGGACCGCGGCGTGCGCATGCTGGAGCGCGACAAGAACCACCCCAGCGTCATCATCTGGTCCGTTGGCAACGAGTCCGGCTACGGGCCCGGTGCGCCCCCGTCGCGTGGACACGGGTCCGGCCCCGGCCGCCGCTGATGGCCCGCCCGCTGGCCAAATGCGCTGATGGGCTGCTGCCATGCTTTACAGCTCCCGCTCTGAAGCCGACTGTCTGATGCTGCGCGGTCGGCGCGCGCTGACGCGGCGCGCCCGGCGCGCAGCGCACCTGGCGATGGCGGGCTACCTGCGCTGCCGCGACGCCGGGCGGCCGGTGCACTACGAGGGCGGCGGCTCGCGCACCGCGGCGACCGACTTTGTGTGCCCCATGTACGCGCGCGTGCACCAGGCGCGCGCCCGCGCCTCCTGTGCCGTCAGTCGTGCTGCGCGAGCAACGTCCTCACTGGGCACCTGCGCACAGCTGCGTCCTACCACAGGTCCAGCCAATTGAAGCAGTGGATGCATCGTCAATATGCTGCGAGGCTGCTGCAGAGCGCCGCCCATGCTGAGGGGCCCGGGCGGGCGCGCAGCTGCAAACCCTGGCGGACCTGCCGGGCGAGACGCGGCCGGTGATCCTGTGCGAGTACTCGCACGCGATGGGCAACAGCCTGGGCAACTACAAGGACTACTTTGATGCGTTTGAGAGCAACCCCTACCTGCAGGCGCGCCCGCCGCCCGCCGCCTCTCCTCTCCGCTCCTTGGCCGGCGCGGCGAGGCCCAGCGCCTCGCGCGGCTCTTGTCGCGCCTGCCGCCCTGCCGCCCGCCGCCGACGCCCAGGCCCGTGCGGCGGACTGGGCCGTGCCCGCCACCGACACAAGCATCCTGTCCATCCGCTCGTCCAGCCTGTTGCCGC
>JAABUY010005660.1_pt1 | contig 12477 bp, 13 predicted proteins | sample 5560271 | NCBI WGS metagenome assembly JAABUY01 (sample SAMN10711886, study PRJNA513374) | rock metagenome | isolation source: Antarctica rocks | place: Antarctica: Victoria Land, University Valley
GAGGTCCTTGACGTCAGAAGAGGTAGAAGTCCTCTGATCCTCGGGGACCTCGACCCCAACCCCGGTCAGCGCAACAAACGACGCGCCGTGCTCACCCCACACTCATCGGTGAAGAGCCGGCATGACCGACCATCCGCCAGCCACCGACTCGAGCGAACCGATCGAGTTCAAAGACGGCCTCCACCAACGACCGCTCCCACCTCCGAGACCTGCCCGCGCTCAGAGCGTTAGCGGACCTCCTGCGGACCAACTCTCGCCCACCACCGGGCTGACCTGCAACAACGGGACTATCGAATAGTTGATCCAGATCTCCTCGATGCTCGGATCGTCGAAGTAGCGCTGGAGGGGGCCGTAGCCCGCCACGACGTCGAGGACGGACTTGACGGTGTCGTTGAGACTGGCCAGCACCGGCAACCCGCCGTGCACCGAGCGCTCGTCGTAGTCGGACACGGCGTCCCGCACCAGCCGGTCGACCTCGAGCGGGTGCCGCGTCGGGTCGAGCCCGGAGCGGCGGATCAGCTCACGGACCTCGTCCTCGACCTGACGAACTGCCTCAGACACCGCGTTCTCCCTCCCCCTGAAGCGCTTGGCTCGGCGACATCCGTTTCATGCTATGCCGCCTCGTAGCATCGGCAACTCGAGGCGAGTGGCACCTGTGGACAACCCGTTCGTCATCCTCTGGCTCGACTGGCGCGCTGACCCCACTGGTTGCGGTAGAGCCACCGTCCTGGGTCCATCGACGCCCTCAGACGGTTGGGTCTGCGCAACCAGTGAGGGCACGTCGGCCGAGGACCCGGCGCTCAGACCGCGACGAAACGCCGCGTTGGTGTCGCGCAGCCCGGCCGGCTGTGGACAAGTTCCGGCCGGGGCGCCAGGGAAGCGGTGGGATGGCTGCGGGGAGGAACAGATGCAGCTGCGGATCACCGTCATCGACGCGATGCGGGGGCACCGGTCGAGCGACATGCTCGTCGATGCAGTGCCGGGCGCCACGGCCGCCGAGCTCGCGGCCGCCCTGTCGCCTACCGCAACGGCCGCCGAGCTCACGGCCGCCTCTCCCCCAGCGCCACCGATGAGGCAGGGTCGGAGCAGAGCGCCCCCGGCCTCCTGATCCAGGGTCGCCAGCTGCGGCCCGAGCACCCCATCGGGACCCCGCCCCTTCTCGACGGTGCCCTCGTCATCCTCGGGGGCCGGGGAGTGGACCCCGAGCGGCTGGCCCCCGGGGTGCTGGAGCTGCACGTCGTCTCGGGTCCCGACGCGGGGACGATCTTTCGGCTGCCACCAGGCGAACACCGGATCGGCCGTGCTGCAGAGGCCGACCTGCGCCTCGAGGACCCCGACCTCTCCCGCCTGCACGCCGTGGTCGACGTCCGGTCAACGACGGTGAGCGTGACGGACCTCGGGTCCACCAACGGGTGCCTCGTCGACGGCGTCCGGGTCGTCGGCACTGCCCCGTTGTCCACCTCGGCGACGCTCCGCGTCGGGCGGTCGGTCCTGCGGCTGCGCCTGCCGGCCGCAGCCCCCGCGTCTGCCCGGCCGGATGGCTTCGGACACCTTCTGGTCAACCGCCGGCCGCGCGTGCCCGGCCGGGCCGAGCCCGCCACCGTGACCTTCCCGGATCCGCTCACCCCACCCGCGGGGTCCCGGCTCCCCCTGCTGGCGCTCATCGTGCCACTGGCCCTGTCGGGGACCGTCGCGGCAGTGATGCGTTCACCGACGATGCTCCTCTTCGGGCTGATGAGCCCGCTCCTCATGCTGGCGACGTGGGTCAGCGAGCGCCGGGGCGGCGGCGGCCGGCGGCGCAGGCTCGAGGCCGAGCACGCGGATGCGACCGAGCAGGCCCGGGCCGCGCTCGGGGTGGCGATCCTGGCCGAGCGGCGAGAGCGCGAGCAGCGCGATCCGGACCTGGCCACGGTTCTCGGGATCGTCGAAGGCGTTCAGTCCCCGTTGTGGCAACGTCGCCCCGACGACCCGGACAGCCTCGTCGTCCGGCTCGGCACGGCGACGCTGCCAGCGGCAGTCCGCGTCCGCGGTGAGCAGGCCGGTCACCACGGCACGCGGCTCGACGCGGTGCCCTTCGCCCTCGACCTGCGCGCCCTGGGTGTGGTGGGAGTCGCCGGCACACGCGCCCGCACCCTCGGCGTCGCCCGCGCCCTGATTGCCGCGCTGGCGGCATGGCACTCACCCCTCGACCTTCGGATCGTGCTGCTCGCCGACGGACGGGCCCACGACACAGACTGGACCTGGGCCACGTTCCTGCCGCACACGGAGGTCTCCAGCGACGCCGCTGCTCGCTGGGTGGCCAGCCTGCGTGAGCGTGGCCCGGGCATCAGCTGCCAGCTGACGGCCGCGGTGGCAGCCCTCGCCCAGCTGGTCCGCGAACGCGAGCAGCAGCGCGTCGCCGCGACGCCGGCCGGCCGCCGGCCGGACGTCGTCCTCGTCCTCGACGGCTCCGCAGCGCTTCGCGCGGTCGCCCAGCTGAGCCTGGTCCTGGAGAGAGGGCCGGCCGTCGGGATCCACGTGCTCGCCCTCGACGACGTCCCGGAACGGCTCCCCGTCGAGGCCCGGTGTGTCGTCACCGTGGGCGGCTCGTCAGGCGCCCTCGTCCGACTCCCGGGACAGCTGGAACCGGTCGAGGTCGTGCCGGATTAGCCGGGAGACCGATGGGCGGTCCGCCTGGGGCGAGCCATGGCTCCGCTGCGCGATGCCACACCGGCTGCTACCGGGCGCCGGATCCCGACGGCGGTGCGCCTGCTCGACCTCCTCGACGCCGACCACCTGCAGCCCGGCACTCTCGCCGAGAGGTGGACGGCCCGGCCGCGCAGCACTAGGCTGCTCATCGGCGTCGGAGCGGACGGGCCCCTCTCCCTGGACCTGCGTCACGACGGCCCCCACGCCCTCGTTGCCGGGACGACCGGGGCCGGCAAGTCCGAGCTCCTCCAGAGCCTCATCGCCTCGCTCGCCCTCGCGAACCGCCCGGACGAGCTGGTCTTCGTCCTCGTCGACTACAAGGGTGGGTCGGCCTTTCGTGACTGCGCGCAGCTGCCGCACACGGTCGGGGTGGTCACCGACCTCGACGGACACCTGACCCAGCGCGCGCTCACCTCGCTCGGTGCTGAGCTGCGCCGGCGTGAGCGCCTCCTGGCTGCGGCCGGAGCCACCGACCTGGAGGACTACCAGGCGATGGGCTCGAGGCCTTCGATCCCCCGACTCGTCCTCGTGATCGACGAGTTCCGCCTGCTTGCGGAGGAGCTGCCGGACTTCGTCCACGGCGTGGTCCGGATCGCCGCGGTCGGGCGCTCGCTGGGGCTGCATCTCGTCCTGGCCACCCAGCGGCCCGGCGGCATCGTGTCGGCCGACATCCGGGCCAATGTCGGGCTGCGCATCGCCCTGCGCGTGCGCGACCGCGTGGACTCGACCGATGTCGTGGAGTCGCCTGACGCGGCCGCGATCCTCGAGGTCACGCCGGGCCGCGCCTTCGTCAGGAGTGCCGCATGCCCCCTGACGGAGTTCCAGACGGCCCGCGTCGCCGGCGTCGCCGCCGCGCGCGACCGCGTCACCGCCGTTCCCCTCCCGGTCCCCCTCCCGCCCCGGCGCGGGCAACCCGGCCCGGAGGGCACCACCGGTGGGGCCACCGACCTCCGGCGGGTCGTGGAGGTCACCCGCGCCGCATCCCGGCTGCACGGCATACCCCCGGGCCCCCCTCCGTGGCTGCCGCCGCTGCCCGAGCTGGTCCCGCTCGACTCGCTGGAACCGGCGCTCGGGGTGCCGCTCGGCCTCGTCGACGACCCCCTCGGCCAGCGCCAGGACGCGTTCGAGTGGGACGTCCGGGGCGGCGGGCACCTGGGGATCGCCGGCGGCCCCCGCAGCGGTCGGACGAGTGCCCTGCGCACGCTTGCCGGCTCGCTGGCGCTCCGCTTCGACCCTGACGAGCTGCACCTGTATGCCGTGCACTCCGGCGGTCTGGCGGCGCTGGAGTCCCTGCCGCACACCGCCGTGGCGGCGAACCGGGCCGGCATCGAGCACGTCGACGAGGTGCTCAGCAGACTCCGCGAGCTGGTGGCGACGCGCCAGAACGCGCTGTCCCGGGACGGTCTGGCGAGCGTGGCGGAGCAGCACGACCGGACGCGGACCAGCGGCGGGGAACGAATGGCGTACGTCGTCCTGCTGCTCGACAGCTGGGAGTCCCTCGTCGAGGCACTGGGCGCTGTCGACTACGGCCGGGCGGTGCAGGACCTGCTGCAGATGATCCGCGACGGCACGGCCGCCGGCCTGCGCGTCGTCGTGACGGGGGAGCGGGCGCTCCTGGCCGGTCAGCTGTCAGGGTTGCTCACGACCCGCCTCGTCCTGCGGGTCACCGACCCGATGGAGCTCGCCCTGGCCGGCATCCCGGCGAGGTCCGTACCGGCCCGGCAACCACCCGGGCGGGCGCTGCACGTGCGGGATCACCGCGAGATCCAGATCGCCGTCCTCGGCGACGACCCGACCGACGCGGCGCAGTCCGCGGCACTGGAGCAGATCGGCCGAGATGCGCAGGACCGCTGTCGTGGAGTCGAGCCGTGCAGGCTGGCGCGGCCGATCAGGCCCCTGCCGAGACAGGTGTCTCTGGCGGCCGTGGAAGGCGACCCACGCTGGCGGGTCGGCCGCCTCCATGCGGTTGTCGGCGTCGGAGCCGGCGACCTGGCACCGGTGGGCTTCGACCTGGCCCGGCAACGACGGATCCTCGTGATCGGCCCGAGCCGCAGCGGGCGGTCCACGGCACTGGCCGTCGTCGTCCGGTCGCTGGCCGCTGGTGGGCGGCCGGTGGCCGTCATCGGCGGGTCACGGGATGGCGCTCTCGTCGCCCCGGAAGGCGGCGGACCGGTGCAGGAGCTGGGGCCCGACGAGGTCGAAGAGCTCGTGGCGCTCCGCCGCCGCCACGGCGACCTGGCGCTCGTCGTCGACGACGCCGAGCGACTCGTCGGGACGGCCCTCGAGCCGGTCCTGCGGGAGATCTCCCGGCTCGTCGACGAGGACGACGGCATCGTGGTGGCGGCCAGCTCGCCGGCCGCCGTGGTGGCTCAGCCGCGCGGCTGGCACGTGGAGCTGGCCAGGGCCCGCACCGGCGTCCTGCTCTGTCCGACGTCGGCGGACGGAGACCTGCTCGGCGTCCGGGTGAGCAGGACGGCCGAACGTCTCCCCGGCCGGGGGGTCCTCGTCGACGGTGGTCAGTCTCGCTGGATCCAGGTCCCCCAGGTCTGACGGGCCACCTGCGCGGACGACGGGCGCGGGCCTGCCACCCCGGCTTCCTGCCTGGGGTCGAGATGTCAACCCAGATCCAGTGGGTACCGGAGCAAGACCCCACCCCGACGAAAGGAGCACCACCATGGCCACCGGAGAGACCGGCTTCGACGACGTCACCTTCGACCGCATCTCGGTGCAGTACCACTCGCTCAAGGCGGGTCACGACTACGGGCAGTACGTGCGGGACGCCGAGAACGCCGGCAAGGATGGCATCGCCCATTTGTTTCGCGACGTCATGCAGGAGGACTCGACCCGAGCCCACAAGTGCCACGGGCTTCTCGCCCAGCTCGGGGGAACGGACAACACCTCCCTCCAGTGAGCGTCCGCCTCTCGGTTCCCCGCTGATCACATCGTGAAGACGACCTTCCCGAAGACATCGCCGTCGACCATCCGGGCGAACCCCTCCCGCGCCGCGGCCAAGGGCCGGACCGAGTCGATCACCGGCTCGATCCGGCGCTGCTCGACGAACCCGGCCAGCCGTTCCAGCTCGCTGCGGGTGCCCATCGTCGAGCCGATGACCCGCAGCTGCTTGAAGAAGATCTTCGTCAGCTCGGCCTTGGCCGGAGCATCCCCCGACGTCGCACCGGCGATGACGATCGCGCCGCCCGGGTTGAGCGAGTTGACCGAGTGCGACCAGGTCGCGGCGCCGACCGTCTCCATGACCGCGTCGACGCGCTCCGGCAGCCGCTCACCCGTGGCGAACGCCCGGTCGGCGCCGATCTCCACCGCCTTGGCGCCCCTCGCGTCGTCACGCGAGGTCACCCACATCCGGTACCCCGCGGCAGAGCCGAGCTGGACCAGCGCCGTGGCCACTCCCCCACCTGCACCCTGCACCAGGACGGTCGCCCCGGGCGAGACGCCGCCGTTGGTGAACAGCATCCGGTATGCCGTCAGCCATGCGGTGGACAGGCAGGCGGCGGTCTCCCAAGGCATCCCGGCCGGCTTCGGGACGAGGTTCGACAGGGGAACGGCGACCTGCTCCGCAAGCGTGCCGTCGTGCACCTCCGAGAGGAGCGTCCGCCTGGGGTCGAGGGTCTCGTCGCCGGTCCACCCTGCGCTGGGGACCACCGCGTGCACGATGACCTCGTTGCCGTCCGCGTCGACGCCGGCGCCGTCGCAGCCAAGGATCATCGGCAGGCGGTCCGCCGGCAGGCCGACGCCGCGCAGAGACCACACGTCGTGGTGGTTCAGCCCGGCGGCCTTGAGCGAGACCGTCGTCCAGCCTTGCGGAGCTGCCGGATCGGGTCGGTCTGCGACCTCCAGACCACTGAGGGGGTCTTCGGCGTCGATCCGGGCGGCGTAGGCGGCGAGCATGCGCTTCACCCTAGCCACTGCCGCGAAGGATGCCACCGCCGCTCCGGGTCGCCCCTCGGCGCCGCTGCTCAGGGCGCGTCGACGACCTCTGCGGCGGAAGCAGCGACCGCAGCGCGCCAGTCGCGGATGGGCTCCACGCCGACCCGGCGCCAGGTGTCGTGCCCGAGGACGGAGTATGCCGGGCGGGGCGCCGGGAGGGGGAAGGCATCGGTCGTCGTCGGCGTGACCTTGGCGGGGTCGAGCCCGAGGGCCGCGAACAGCTCCTGGGCGAAGGTGAACCACGTCGCCGATCCTGCGGACGTCCCGTGGTAGGTCCCCGCCGGCGCCTCGGCCTGGACCAGGCGCACGATCGCCTCGGCCAGGTCGCGCGTCCAGGTGGGCTGGCCGCGCTGGTCGTCGACGACAGAGACGGACTCGCGCTCGCCGCCGAGCCGCGCGATGGTCCTGACGAAGTTCGGGCCGTGAGCGCCGTAGAGCCACGCCGTGCGCACGACGAGGCTCTCCGGGCACTCCGCCCGGACGGCCCACTCCCCCGCTGCCTTGGTCCGGCCGTAGGCGGAGCGCGGGTCGACCGGGCCGTCCTCCGCGTAGGGACTCGTGGCGTCGCCGGAGAAGACGTAGTCCGTGGAGAGATGCACGAGGCGTGCGCCCGCCAGCCGGCAGGCTCGGGCGACGTTGGCCGCGCCGACCGCGTTCACGGCATACGCCTGCGGCTCGTGGCTCTCGGCGTCGTCGACCGCAGTCCACGCCGCGGCGTTGACCACGACGTCGTAGCCGGAGATGACCGAACGGCAGTCCGCCTCGCGCCGCACGTCCAGGACGTCCCTGCCGACACAGGAGACGTCCTCGCCGCCCCGGCGAAGGACCTCGGCGAGGTCCGTGGCGAGCATCCCCCGCCCGCCGGTCACCAGCCACCGCATCAGCGGAGGGCCGTCGCGACGTCGCACATGGCGCCCACTGTAGGACCCGACCACCCGACCACCCGACCACCCAACCACCCGGCCGCAGCTGGCAGGTCGCTGCACCGGATAGGCTGCCCGCCGTGAAGGGAATCGTGCTCGCCGGGGGGTCAGGGAGCCGGCTTCACCCCATCACCCGCGGCATCAGCAAGCAGCTGATGCCGGTCTACGACAAGCCGATGGTCTACTACCCGCTGTCGACGCTGATGATGGCGAGCATCCGCGAGATCCTCCTGATCACGACGCCGCACGACGCCGAGCAGTTCAAGCGCCTGCTCGGTGATGGGCGCGCGTGGGGCGTCGAGATCTCGTATGCCGTGCAGCCGAGCCCCGACGGTCTCGCCCAGGCGTTTCTCATCGGGGCCGACTTCATCGGCGACGAGTCGGTGGCTCTGGTCCTCGGTGACAACATCTTCTACGGACGCGGTCTGGGCACCTCGCTCAAGCGCAACACCGACCTGACCGGCGGTCACGTCTTCGCCTACCACGTCACCGAGCCCTCGGCCTACGGCGTCGTGGAGTTCGACGACGGGGGCCACGTGCTGTCCGTCGAGGAGAAGCCGGCCGCGCCCAAGTCGAGCTACGCCGTCCCTGGCCTCTACTTCTACGACAACGCGGTGGTCGACATCGCGCGGGCCCTCCGGCCCAGCGCCCGGGGCGAGCTCGAGATCACCGGGGTCAACGACGCCTACCTGCAGCAGGGCGCCCTGAGGGTGACCGTCCTTCCGCGCGGGACGGCCTGGTTCGACACCGGCACGTTCCAGGGGCTGCTCGAGGCGAGCCAGTTCGTCCACGTCATCGAGGCCAGACAGGGCCAGAAGATCGGCTGCGTCGAGGAGATCGCCTGGCGCAACGGCTGGCTCAGCGACAGTGAGTTCGACGCCCTCGCAGGGCCGCTCGTCAAGAGCGGCTACGGGACCTACATGAAGGGCCTGCTCACCGAAGGCAAGGACCACGGCTGATGGACATCCGCGCACTGTCCATCGAGGGCGCCTGGGAAGTCACGCCGAGACAGTTCCCCGACGCCCGAGGCGTCTTCGCCGAGGGTTTCCGGGTGGACCACCTCGCGAAGGCCATCGGCCACGAGCTGCGGGTACGCCAGACCAACATCTCGGTCTCCGTCGCGGGGGCCGTTCGCGGCATCCACTACGGCGACGTGCCCCCGTCCCAGGCGAAGTACGTCACCGCGACGAGCGGGGTCTTTCTCGACTTCGTCGTCGACGTCCGGGTCGGCTCGCCGACCTTCGGCCATTGGGACAGTGTGGTGCTCGACACGGTCGAGCGCCGGGCGGTCTACCTCTCCGAGGGACTCGGCCATGCGCTCGCCTGCCTCGAGGAGGGCACCGCCGTCTACCTCTGCTCCGAGGTCTTCAACCCCACCGGTGAGCACGGGGTCACCCCCACCGACCGGGACGTCGCGCTGGACTTCCCGGACGCCTTCGCCCCGGTCCTGTCCGAGAAGGACACCGGCGCCCCCACCCTCGCGGAGGCGAAGAGACAGGGCCTTCTCCCGGCATACGCAGACTGCCTGGGCTTCCGCGCGTCGCTTCGCTGACCCGGGAGCGAGCTGTCGAGCAGGACGGTCGTGCTCACCTCGCTCCGCATGGTCAGCTGCGCGAGGATGTGGGGGTGACGTATCGCCGGTTCGGCATAGCGAAGGTGCACGGCCGTTCGATGGAGCCCACGCTCCACGAGGGCGACCGCGTGCTCGTCCTCTACGGCGGCCGCCCCCGACCGGGCAGGATGGCGGTCGTCCGCCTGCCCGACGGCGAGGGTGGACCGCGCCCGCTGGCGATCAAGCGGGTCCGCGGACCTGCTCCGGGGGAGCCGGGTCACTGGTGGGTCGAACGCGACAACCCGGCCGAGGGCCTCGACTCGTGGCAGGTCGGTTCGATCGCCCGGGCCGACGTCCGGGCCGTCGTGATCGCTCGTCTCCCGGCCCGTCTTCCGGCGTGATCGCGCGCGGCGGTAGGTTGGACAGGTGCTGGAAGCACCACACGTCACTCCACGAAGGGATCACCACATGTTTTCCCGATTCTTCGCTCCCACGGTCGAGGTCAGCGCCCACTGTGACCTCCCCTGCGGCATCTACGACCCCGCCCAGGCCAAGCTCGAGGCCGAGTCGGTCAAGGCCTGCATGACCAAGGTCATGGACAACGACGATCCGGACTTCAAGGCGCGCGCCCGCACGATCAAGGAAGAGCGCTCGGACCTCGTCAAGCACCACCTCTGGGTGCTGTGGACCGACTACTTCAAGCCCCCGCACTTCGAGAAGTACCCCAACCTGAACCAGCTCTTCAACGAGGCGACCAAGCTCGCCGGAGGCGGCGGTGGCACGAAGGCCACCTGGGACGTCGCCGTGGCCGACCAGTTGCTCGCGAAGATCGACGAGATCGCCGCCATCTTCTGGGAGACCAAGAAGGCCGCCTGACCCAGGCTGTGCTACCCGGCCCTGCTACACGAGGTAGCGCCGGGCCAGCACCCGCAGCAGTGCCTCGACGACCCGCGGGTCGTACTCGTAACCCAGCCCCAGGTGGATCCGTTCGATCGCCGCGTCCTTGCCGTCCACGTTGTCGCGGCCGCCGACGAGGTCGTCGTAGGCGTTGGCGACCTTGATGATCCGGCTCGAGATGGGAAGGTCCTCCCCGAGTTCGCGGACGTGCCGATAGGGCTTGGACTGGGACTCGAGGATGAGGGCCACCGTGTCGAGGACGCCGGTCTTGCGCACGATCTCGGCGCCGTCACGGGCGATCCGGTCCTGGTCCGCCGGGGCGGCCAGCATCGTCGCCCCCCCGGGAATGGGCTCGCGAAGGGCCACCTGACCGATGTCGTGTAGCAGCGCCGCGTACTCCAGGTCCAGCGCATCCCGCTCCGACATGCCCATGTCCCGCCCCATGGCGACGCTCAGCTCGGCGACGCGTGCCGGGTGGTCCGGCGGAGTGTACCCACCGATCTCGGTCAGCCGGGAGAGCGTGCGAATGGTCTGGCCGTAAGTCGTGCGGATGCTGGCGAACCGGCGAACGGCGAACTGGGTCAGGACCAACGGCATGAGAAACAGCGGAAGGGCGATGACGCCCATCGGGCGCTCGGCTAGCGCAATGAGGGCCCCCGACGCAGCCAGTGCCGTGCTGAGACCGACCGCCTGCCGCAGTTCATCGACGATGGACCGCCACACGGGGAGCTGGTGACGCACAGCAGTGGATAAGGCCGCGACGACCCCCTGCGTGGCGAGCGCGAGTACGGACACAGCAAGCATGGAGAGAGCGGACAACCAGCGTTCATGCGACCATCCCTCTTGGAGCTCGAGCAGGGTCTCCCCGTGCCAGACCTTGACCCGGCGAAACAGCACTGCCGCCACGACGACGCTAATGAACCGGGCGGCCATGTCGTCGGTACGGACGCTCCTGCTTTTGATGATCAGCGGCACTGCACCGAGGAGCATCCCCAAAGCAGTCGCGCTGATGACTCCCCCGGCGCCGAACATCACATTGTTCCCAAACCCCACGTCGGACGTCATCGCGAGGGCGAAGGCAGCAGCCAGGGACATCGGCGCGCTCTCGCGGGAACCCGGGAGCGCAATTCGGTTGACCTCCCCAACAGCAATGACGACGACGAAGACGCCTACGGCCCACAGTTCATTGATGTTGTGGATCAGCGGCGACCTGATCGTCTGCAGCATGGCGAAGGCCGCAAGCGCGACCGCGACGACCGCGAGGATCAGGCCGACGTTGAGGCGTCGCAAGAATGCGCCTATCGGCCACCTCATCCGGGGCGCACCTTGCGGGCGTGGCTGACCTCTCCCGAAAGGTGTGATGCTGCAGGGTTATCGTGGTCGAAGTAACCGGACATCGCAGCAAGGGTGTCCTGGTCGACGCGGGTCGCCTCCCAGTCATGTCGCTCCAGAGCCTTGGCGAGGGCCTCGACGACGGTCGGGTCGAACTGTGACCCCGCCCACTGTTGCAGATGGTCGACCGCTAGCGACGGCGACATGGCCGGGCGGTGGGGCCGATCATTGGTGAGGGAGTCAAAAGCGTCTGCCACAGCGATGATGCGTGCGAATAGCGGAATGCTTTGTCCCGCAAGTCCATCCGGGTAGCCGCCACCATCAAACCGCTCGTGATGGTGCCGAATACCATCGAGGGACCCAGAGAGGAAATCCATCCCTTGGACGAGTTTCGCCCCGGTGTCGGTATGCATGGCCAGAAGCTCGAGGTCCTCACTAGTCATCGCTCCAGGGCGGCGAACAATTCTCGTGGGTACGCCCACCTTCCCCACGTCGTGCAACATGGCCGCGAACCGGAGTGCCTGGACCTCCAGTACACCCAATGAAAGCGGTTCGGCCATCCACATCGCCAGCTTGGCTATCCGGGTGCTGTGCCCCACGGCATACGGGTCTTTCGTCTCCACCGCCGTGACAAGCGCACTCAGCGCGCTCTCGTGTGCGCGTTGCTCCTCGCCGAACTGGACGAAGGCCCACCGCGCTACGAACAGCGGCGCGAGGATGAGAACCGCGCTGAAGGGACCGACATCGGCTGGAAGCCACAGAATGACGAAGAGGAGCCCGATGACACCGTAGCCAAGGTAGGCGACCCCTGAGTTCGTCACCATCTGGACAAAAACCCGACGGACTGGCACATCTTGGTCGATCCGAACAATGCCGGCCAGCAGGGCCGCGTTGGCGAGCATCTGAGCCAAGTTGGCCACCATCAATGGGACTCCGACGTGCAGGATCAGGGCCAACGGACTGTGAAGCGTGCTGAGATCCAGTTCGCCGCCCAGCACGCGGTACGCGAGCCCCCCCAGGGCACCGAGGAGCGCAGACATGCTCGCGTTGAAAATCCGGCCTCGAAGCTGAGGGTGACCGAGTTCCAGTCCCATCGAGAGGGCGCCTACTACGGCGCACCCAACGGGACCGATGATGACG
>JAABUY010005662.1_pt1 | contig 12474 bp, 6 predicted proteins | sample 5560271 | NCBI WGS metagenome assembly JAABUY01 (sample SAMN10711886, study PRJNA513374) | rock metagenome | isolation source: Antarctica rocks | place: Antarctica: Victoria Land, University Valley
ACGCGTATGGCAGGGCCACCTTAGCACCGTGCAATGTTTCCGCACACTACGAGCCCCAGCTTTCGATATAGTTACTCCCAGCGGTACCGCCGAAATATGGCATTGATCTCTCGTGAAAGCTCGGCATAGTTTTGACTTGTCAATGCAGCAAATGTCAACCCAGAAGTACTGCAGGTCATTGCGTTTGGCTTGTTCTGCGCAGAATTGAGACTTGTCATAGCCACTCTTGCTCTTGCCAGTACCATCTATCAGATCTTTGAAAGTCACCTCTTAATTCTCAACCCAAGTGTGGGACAGTATTGCTTAAGGAGGGATCGTGTCATTGCTAATGTGAAGAGTGACAAGGAGTTCGCCACCTCAGCACTGAGGTGGGTGGTAACACAAATTTCTGACTAAGCAAGATCTATGCAAGACCCTCACTCAGGCCCTCACTCAGGGCCCTCACTCAAACACTTGCTTAAACCCTTGCTCAGCACTCACTCAGGGTCCTTGCTCAGGCACTTGCCGGCACACAGTCAGGCACCTGCTCAGGCACCTGTTTAGGGGCCTTGCTCAGGCACACGCTCAGGCACATGCTCAGGCACTTGCTTAGGGGCCTTGCTCAGGCACATGCTCAGGCACACGCTCAGGCACTTGTTTAGGGGCCTTGCTCAGGCACACGCTCAGGCACTTGCTTAGGGGCCTTGCTCAGGCACATGCTCAGGCACACGCTCAGGCACATGCTCAGGCATACGCTCAGGCACACGCTCAGGCACTTGCTTAGGGGCCTTGCTCAGGCACATGCTCAGGCACACACTCAGGCACATGCTTAGAGGCCTTGCTCAGGCACTTCATTTATACTATATAGATGTGCTCACTACATGTTAATGTGCACAATCAAAAAGAAGTGTAATTGTCATGATATCACTATGCACTCATACCGAATCATAGCCGAACCCCTCACACAACAATTGATAAGCAAAGTACTATATAGACAGCCTTTGCATACAAATCTTTTGAATTTCTTAGTTGTTAATCTTTATCAATACAAGATTTTAACATCAAAACTTCATCAAATAGCTGTCATATCATAATGTCTCACATTGTTACATATCTTACTCATCAGTCTCTTATAGATAAGAGACTCATGAATTCACAATTTTAACAACTCTATCTTTTTAAAGAATGACAATCTGTTACATTATAATATGCAGACTAAAAGTCAGCAAAATGAAGTAGAGTTATTCTCTGATTATATTAAGACTTAAATGATCTTTAAAGAACAGAAATCTGCAGAGATTCAGACTGCTATTTAAACTGCAAAGAAGAAGAATTAACATTTAAATGAACAGATCTGTTTAACTGAAATTAGACAGATCAATGATGAGAAAAGATAATAATTCATGAAAATTAATTGCAGATCATAAGTATTTAATATGTATAATGAGATCAACAAACTTCTGAGAGATAAAGATTCTCAAATCTCATTTAAGAAAAAACTACATACAGAATCTTCTTATACTCTTATTAACTCTTTAAGTTTAACAAAGTGACATGTATTTAAAGTTGTGTATGCACTTTCAGCAAAATGAATGCAATAACTGAAGAACTTATTTATATATAATGAAAAATCTATTCATAAACATACTGAATTTATATGCAATGCTGTAACAACATTTCACTTAATCTTTAAAAACTTCTTTAATAATTACAATAAAATTCTCTTTGTCATGCAGTTCTTAGCAGAAGAATCTTGAGATGCATAATTTTGTTATATTAATAAGAACAAACTTCTAAATAAATCATAAATATTCTTTTCAGAGTTTCTGCTTAATCTCATTGAGAATTTAGTGAACTGCAGACTTAATACAGTACAGAAATACTTAAAAGTTATACAGAAATTTATTTAATTAATTTAAGCTTTTATAACATATCTTAGCATGCTGAAAGATTAGCTCTCAAGCTATATAAAGAAACAGAAAATAAGTTATCTCTTTATGAAACTTTAACTGAAGATTTAAACAGCTTTAATCAACTATTAAGATCTCTTAAAGACAAGAAAAAGTCTAATAGCTTTAACTGCTAAACTAGAGATTAATCAGTGATCTATAAATGATTATATAATTTAGAATTACATTGTTAAGAAAATCTATCAGCATCATTCACATTCTTTTATTCAGACAGCAAAGTCACAGCAGAACAATTGTTTCAATTCTGAGACTATAAAATTAAGTCATCATGACAATGCAGATAAATCTTATTTTGAGACTGATGTTAAAAAGAATGACTGCTATAACTGTGAGAGATCAGATCATTTCACAAAGAACTGCAGAAGTTTTTTGAAAAATCTTAACTACATTAAGATTAATGCAGTCAAGGCAAAAAAAGACAGAGCCTCATTGACTGTACTTTAGTGATGAAAATTAAATTAGAAATTATAAAGAAATCTAACATTATAAAGAAAGATTAAGTCTGAATTGAATTCAGTTAAATCTCTGTCAGTATATTGTTAAACACTGCAGCAGAGATCAATGTAATGTTTTAGCAATATGTTGTTGTTCATTAATTGACATAAATTAATGTGAAACTTCTGAGATCAAAGCTTCTGAGAGAACAATATGTCTACTGTTATGATGCATATTTAATGAAATATAAACTCATCAACAATTAAGAACAAAAGCAAATTGAAGAGCAGTTATTTTATATTTTAAATAAGAATGAATCTGAACTCATCTTTGATCTCTCAGATCTGAAATGACAACATATTCATATCAATTGTGACTTATACACATAATGCTATAAAATAAAACAGATATCTCTGATTATTGATGAGTCTGAAGTGTTTATCAACAACATTCAAAATTAACTTACTGTTTATGTATTGTTGATGATGCCTAAATTAAACTCATCAATAACTGTCATACATGTTGTTGACAAGACACTGATACTATCTCAATAATACAATAAATACATGAATGTGTTCTCTGAAGAGAATGTCAGCAAATTATTATCTCATTAAGATCATGATCATGTCATAAAGACAAAGAGACATAAATTATTTTATAATTTACTTTATAATCTGTTGAAAACAGAGCTATAAGTGCTTAGAGAATATTTAGATGACATTTTAATAAAGAAATAAATATGACATTTTGTCAGCTCTGTAGAAGCATCAGTTCTGTTTATTTCAAAAAATGAAGAAAGCTTATATCTATGTGTTGACTACAGAGATCTCAACAAGATTACTGTTAAGAATTGTTACTCTCTGCTGCTGATTAGCAAGATACTTAATCATTTAAGTGAAGTTAAGATGTTCATTAAACTAAATCTTAAGAATACTTATTACTGCATTAGAATCAAGAAAGATGATGAGTAAAAAACTGCATTTTACATACATTATAATTATTTTAAGTACATAATCATGTCATTTAAACTGATTAATGTCTTGATAACTTTTCAAATCTATATTAACTGAGTGTTGACTGAGCTAGTCAATGTCTTTTGTGTAATATATTTAAATGATATTCTGATCTATTTCAGTTCTTTAGAAGAACATCAGAGTCATATGAAACAAATTCTGAAGCAACTTTAACAGTTTAAACTGTATGCAAATCTAAAGAAGTGCACTTTCTATACTATATAAATGAAATTTCTTAAGTTTATCATCTTCACTATTGATGTTTTGATGAATCAACAACAGATCAAAATCATAAAGAAATGACTGATATTTAGAAGCTATTGTGAGATACAAATATTTTTAGAATTTACAAACTTTTACTGTCACTTTATACAGAGCTATTCTAAGATCACTGCTTCTTTAACTGATCTGTTAAAAGGCAGCAAGAATAACAAGAAGATAGATGTCTTTAAGTAATTATAAATGACAGTGTAAGCATTTTGCAAGCTTCACAACATCTTTATATAAGTGTCTATTTTAACACACTTTAACTCAGAGCTAAGAGCTCAGATTGAAACTAATGTCTTAATAGTTAAGTTGATAAATATCTACTTACAACTTCAAATAAATGCTCAATGACACTCTGTCATCTTCTGATTAAGAAAGTTAAATCTGATTAAAACATACTATGAAATCTATGATCAAGAATTGTTGACAATCATGAAGGCATTTAAACACTGATGACACTACCTTGAGAATAGTCATTATCTCATTGAGATACTTATGAATCACAATAATCTATAAGAATTTATGAATGTGAAATCATTAAATAGAAGACAAGCACACTGAGTTATGAGACTAGCTGCTTATGATTTCATAATTATACATTGATTAGAAAAGACAAATCTCATTAATGTGCTGTTGAGATGCTCTGACTACAAAGTCAAGAAGAACATAAACAAGTTACTGTCAACATTGCAACAAAAGCTGATCACATTATCTTAAGAGTTAGAATCAAGCATTATTGCTTTAATTAGTCAGATTAATGCTTAAAGCTTAGATCTGCAAATTATGCTGATCATTTTATTAAAAGAATATTGATTAAGTATTTAGACTGAAGATCATAACTATTAAGAATAAGTCAATGAAAGATTTAGAAAGTCTTTATTCAGAAATGAACTGAAGAACAATGATTATACATTTAGTTTATCTATACACAATGTAGCAGAGAAGCTGCTTAACTCTGTTGCTGAAATTATTGATTGTAAACAGTTCATTTTATGTGCATTAATTTAAAAAGTGACTAACAGTGAAACAATACATAATAAAAAGCAATCACTCTTTCTTGAACTTGTTCATCTCTTACAGAACACTGATGTTTTAACAGTAAAGATGTAATAAGACTTGAAATTATAGAATAATTGCAGTTATCAAGACATTGATGACAGTCTGTGAATGTTTGATTTTACTGAACTACTTCATCACAAAAATAAGATATACATATTATCTAACAAAGTCATTAAGAATGAGCTTATGAAGCTGCATCATGACAATGTTCTAGCAAAACATTATGAAGTAGACAGAATGATCAATTTGTTGTTCAGAAAGTATTATTGAGTTAACATAATAAATGATGTTTAAGAATATGTTGCTTCATGTACTGTATGTCTAAGAGTTCAAGTATCAAGACACTGTTTATATGACAAATTACAGTTGTTGTCACTATTTACTCAATTATAAAAGAAAATAACAATGAATATAATCACTGACTTGCTGCCTAACAGATAAGAAGCTAATGTTTATGACTTCATACTGATAATTGTAAATCATCTCACAAAGATGACTCAATATATCTCTGTCACTAAAAAACTCACTGCAATCAAGTTAGCTGACATATATATTGAACAGATCATATGTCACTATGAAGAACTCAGAGATATTGTCTCAGATTAAGAATCAATTTTTATCAATACATATTGATCTGAATTCTGTTATCAACTTTAAATGAAGCAAAGATTAAGCATTATCTTTCATTCATAAACTAATGATTAAATCAAAAGACAGAATTAAACTTTAGAACATTATCTACATTATTATTGTTGTGAAGAACAAAATAACTGAGTGTTCTTTCTGTTTATGATAGAGTTTGTGTATGCAAACAGAAAATATGCAACAATTAGTTAAACATCATTTAAGACATTAATGAATTATTATTTAAGAATCATTCAACACATTAAGAACAACATTTATGAAGAAGAGATGTTAGCAGCAAAAGACTGAGCACAGTAAATGAAGAAAATCTGTGTCACAATAATAAAGCAATGACAAGCTGCTGTAAAAGTGCAAGTCAAGTATTTTGACAAAAATTATGTTTAAAAAAGCTACAATGTTGATGATCTGATGCTATTGTTCATTAAGAACTTAAAACAACACAGATTAAGCAAAAAACTGTTGCATAAATTTATTAAGTCTTTTTAAATTGTCAATCTTATTAATAAACAAGCATATCAACTGATTCTGTCTGCTCACTATAGAATTCATAGTGTATTCTATGTCTCATATTTAAAGTTTCATAGACATCATTTAAACAATAATTCTTTATTAGAACTGCTCTTTTCAGATCTCATAAATGACAAGAAAGAATACAAGATCAAAGATATCTTGAGCAAGAGACAAAGAAGAGAACAGTTATAATATGAAGTTAAGTAAGTAGAGTATTTGACAGAATATAATGAGTGATTTTAAGTAAAGAATATAAGAGATGCAGAAGCATTGTGACATGAATACAATGTAAGAACAGAGAGAAAGTGCAAGTATAAATGAGATTTAAGAGATTAAAAACTTCTATTAAAAATATTTTACATAGTATTATCTAAGAGAAGTAAAGTCAAAACATAATCAATACATCAACAAAACATTATCAAATCACTTTGTCATCTCTGCATTTACATCACTATCAGAAACAAAAAACAAGAACAGTAACTGCTTATTAGTATTATAATTGTTGTTAAAGTGACTGAGTCACAGTGTTATGTCATAAGAGCTTTTCAATATGTTGTTACTTAATTGAAAAAAGAGAAGTTCACACTTGAAGTGAAGTAAACAACATAATGATGACAGCAAAGTGCAAGAGAATTAAGAGAATAAATTATAAAGTGAAAGATGTTTAATATAAATGTTTACATTACAGTGACTGCTCACTGCTCTTAAATCATGAATAACAACAGATTACAGATCTCTGCAGACTTACAATGATCACTATGATGTCTCATAACACAAATAATATAGATGATGACATGCTTAATAAACAATGTCTGTATACAATTAAGATGATGCTGAAGTCAAGACTGACAGACATTATTGACTGTTATAGTGACAACATAGTTGACAAGTGCATATAAGTTGTTAATTTAACAGTTAAAGAATGCAGAGATCTGTTATCATTAATGTATTACAAGATAATAAGAGAGTTTCTGTTGAATTAAGTTGCACAGCTTTCAAAGTGTCTTGCAATAGTTGCAATTCTGATTCTTAACAATGTTGCACTGACTGATGTTGTTACTAATATGTTTTGAACAGCAAAGACAACAAAAAGAATTCAACTTATTGCTGATGTAATGACTACAATGTGACATTGAGACAGTGTCAGTGTGAATAAATAAGAGAATAGAGAAATTGCTGAGAGTATGATGTTATGAAGTGATGATATCTCTGAGAGCTGAGGTAAAAATGAAATTGAGATGCAATGTGTGTAATGACATTATTGTGAAAGAGAAATGTGATGTGCAATGCAGAGCAGAGAGATGTTTATTAATTATAGTCTTGAACTTGACACTCTTTTGAGTGATGAGTTTCTTGCAAATTAATTATGTCTTAAAAATAATGTTCTATGATGTCAACAGCATGACAACAGTCATTAAGCAAGCATTCTTAATTAAATCTGTCAACAATGACTCATCTGTGACTTGAGAAAGCAGAGATGAGATGTAAAAAGATGATATTTTGTTGTTAAAAAGATTGAATAAATATAACTATATCTATATACAGTGACAAGATCTCTGCTGCTGTCTCTTCTGCACAACAACACTATTCAGAGTGTGCATCTCATCATTGTTGTGCAGACATTTTGTCAGCAGATTTGTCTTAAGATGCTTATGTTTCTTGTGCATAATATTCTTCTTCATCTTATTCTGTTTCAGCATTCTGTTTCAGCATTCTGTTTCAGCAGAGCAAGTATGTTAATGATGTTACTTATGATACTTATTGCATTCTTAACTGACTTAGTTCTTACAGACTTGATCTTCAGAATTGACTCTGATAAGTTTGTTAACTCATTAATGTTTAAGACTGTGTTGATGAACAGTGTCTGATGATGAGCACAACAGAAACTCAAAGATTTCTTATTACATTTCTTTATATTTGTACAGATGCATCCTTTAGACTGTAACATTGTTAAAATGTGTTGATGTCTTGAATGCTATATATACAGAAATCACTGATAATCTCATTGAATTCTTAATGAAAGACACAGCAGAAGAAACATCTCTTTTATTTTTCTTGATGATTATGATGTTGCTGTCATTGTGCTGTTGCTATTGTGCTGTTTACAAGATGTTATGAGAGAGAAGCATCATTTAAAGACATGAAGTTGCTACAACTTCAATCTATTAAGATGTCAAAGATGAAACAAGTGCAAGTTATGTGTGAGAAAGAGTTTCTTATATATTGCAATTAAACAAAGAGATCACTGATCTAATTAATTCAGAAACAAAGAAAAGATGATTTCATTTATGTTTTGCATGTTATTCATCATCAAACAAAGCTGAATCATCACCTATCTGAATGTGACAAACTTGAAGTATTACACAAGATCATCAGTCTAGCTGAGATAGGCAACAAGCAAAATATGTAAAAATGTTAAGTGAATCATTGCTTACATCTCACTGATCTGATTTCACAGAATTACAACATATCTATAACATTAATGATATGTCAATGTGCTGAAGAATCAGCACATAGAAGAAGAGACAATTATTATGATATCATTATGCATTCATATCAAATCATAGCTGAATTTCTTACACAATGATTGATAAGCAAAGTACTATATAGACAGCCTTTACATACAAATCTTTTAAGTTTCTTAGTTGTTAGTCTTTATCAATACAAGATTCTAACATTAAAACTTCATTGAATAGCTGTTGTACTGTAGTGTCTCACATTGTTACATATCTTACTCATCAGTCTCTTATAGATAAGAGGCTTGTGAGTTCACAGTTGTGCAGATCATGTCACATGAAATGTGTTTTATGACATTTAATTGTTTAAAGTCTTGAAAGTTAGCAAAATAATATATAGACAAGAAGTTTACCATCTCAGCACTGAGATAAGTGATAACACTAACTTTTGATTAATGTAAATTTAAATATCTAAATACTCAACAATCATCAACTCATTACATCATCACATCATCACAATCTCTTTAAACATGTAAGTAAGCTATTCTGACACTATATTAATCATTTAAGAGTTATAATACTCAAAATCATAATTGTTACATTCTGACCAGAGATTTCTCTGGTATAGGGTCTAGGGGTTTAGAGCTTGTGATATAAGAGGGAATTCAGGCACAATTAGAGTTAAACTGATAGATAGCAGTATGCTAAGTAAAGATTATCATTGAATACACTCATCTTCTTAAGAGAGATGATCTGTATATATATCAGGCTGCTCATCTTTCTTACTTATAAGCATTGTGAGTCAGCTCACTCAGCTTACTTATGAGCACCATGAGCTTACACTGAGCTGTATACCTTCAAGATATAGTTCACTGAATCTATACATTTAATGAGTCTATTAGAACAATGATCATAACATCATTCTTTCTTCTCAGGTGCTAGTTCTCTAGAACTTATTTAAATGAAAGTTTCTGCCTTTGTAATTCATAAGCTTTTCATGATGAAATCATTCAAAACACACAATCACCTTTGTCTTTATCAATTCATTAATAAAGACAGTAATTTAGTGTTAACTATCTGTCTTCACTGTTTCAATCTCTCAATTCTCTGCATAAAGATAAAGAATCATCCTAAGTGTGCTGAGTATGTTCATCACAGTTGTTCATGTGTCAATGTGTTGTGAGAATCTCTTAACTGTACACACAATAAACTCAAGTTCAATCTGTCTGCTGCTGAGAAAGAACTGACACAGGCTCTTGCTAGAGTTGCTTGTCTTCATAAGATATTAAAACATATAAAAGATAAAGTTGCTGAGAAGGCACTCTGTCTTGCTTGCAAACTTGTCAATAATAATGACAGTGTTTTCAGAGATAAGAATGATTCTAATTCTTTAAATCTCTTATTCTCAAATTTCTGAGACAGTCTTATCTCTACAGTCTCTTCTTCTTAAACTGCTGAAGCATTCTTGCACAGATAAGTAAGTTGTTCTTAAGTTTTCATGTGCTTTTCAAAGCATCATATTCTTTTCATTTCATAAGATAATGAGCTTTCTTATTAATTATTCTCTTTTCTAGAATGTTCTCTACTTCATATTTGATTTTGAGTTCAACAGACATTGATGTGACTTAAAGTAATATAAATTGATTGTAATGCTGAAGCATTGATGTGTAAAATACTGAGTGTATTCACATTTCTTAAGATAAATCTAGTTTATAACTTAGCTTCTTGATGTTTCTTTTGATCATAAATGACTTAATGCTTTTATTTATGAGTTTCTTGCTCTTCTTCTTCATTCACATGTTGTTCATTCATAAATATATTTTCTCATCAATCTTAAATAAATCTATCTCTATTATTCATTTCTTCTGTTCTTCAATTCTCTTTATAAGATCAATATGCAATTTCTTAAACTCAATAATATTCAATATTGCTTTTTAACTCTGAGATTCATGTGCTTGTGAATCTCTTCAAATCTTTAAATAATATTTATAATTCATTTTGAATGATATCTTTTCTGTGATTTCATTCTATGCATTATTGTACATAAACTGTATCATCAGCAACAGCTATACTTAATTGCTCTACTTTGTATTGACATAGTGTCACAAGTATATTTTAACTGTTTAATTCTATTGAAAGAAAGTAGATATTCATGCTATACTATGCTGTTTAGTGAAATCTCTAAACTGTGTTGTCTATGAGCACATCTTGATCAAGAGAGTTACAGAAGAAATAGAAAGAATGTTGACTGCAGTTAATGTAAATAGAGTTTTTATTTAATTTCTGACATTAATTCTACTTTATTTCATAGAAGCAGCTAAATCACTGCTTCTTAACATTTTTACTTAATGAGACTGCATCTATTGACTCTCACTGACAGCAAACATCAGATAATTAAATGCATTGTTAAGAGTTCAATAAATCATTTAAGAATTCAATTAATTATTAACAGTGAGTTTTATAAATTCAATGAACTGCTTAAAGATCTGTCTAAATAAAGACTTAATAAGCTCATTAATAATTATTTTTTGACTGAACATAAAGTCTATTTAAATCTAATTGTACTTATACAGATTGCAGATGTTATAATAAAAGATATTGATGTGCTTTAACTACTTATGTATATATACATTTTTAATTAAAATTAAGATGACTTAATTATCTTCTTTAAGCTGAATAAGTAAAGATGCTTAATTAGCTTTGTTTTTTTGAATGCTTATACAGTGTAAATTAACTTCAAGATATTTACTTATACTTATATCTTTTAACATCTGTTTAAGTCAGATCTCAGTCTTTATATACATTGATATGATTATGTATTTGATCTCAGTAATTAAGATAATGACAGACTTCTGCTTTTAATTTGTTTACAATATTAATTTATCTTTAAACATATAAATATACTCTATAATTAATTTCTGATTCTGCTTGTCTGAAGCATAGTTAGAGTCAGAGTATTTAAGTATTACTTAGCTCTCATTAAAGCTGTACATAATGTTAAGATTGATAATTAATTTTATATATTGCAGTAATTTCTTAAGTGTGTGTTCATGATGCTCTGCAGAATCACTGAAATATTGATTTAATTAATTTAGTGTGAAGATAATGTTTAATTAAATATGAATTGCTGCATACATTAAACTTTTAATTATCTGTTAATACTGTCTTTAATCTATTCTTTAATTAATTAAGTTGACAAGACAAAGAACATTATATTCATTAAGTGAAATGCTGATGACTTTATGCTTATTAAATTGCATATAAAGATTCTTTAATATCTTATTTATATAATGAGTCTGATTTAGACACAGAGTTCTCATTTTGCAATTATATATAATTTGAATGTCAAGAATTTTCTGTGTCTTTCTTAAGTTCTTGACTTTGAACATGTTTATAAGAGCTTGCTTAAATCAGAGAATATGTAATAGATTTATTGAAGTTATAACAATATTGTTTATATAAAGAAGCAGCATGATTCTTTTGATGTTGTGAAGAAGAAGATAGAAATCAGTCTTGCTTTAATGAAAACTTAACTTAAACAGTTTAATGATACATTGTTTATGTCAGTTCTGTGTGACTTGCTTAAGATTATAAAGACTGTGCAGTATGCACAGAATACAATTAGATGCAACATTGATTTTAGAAGAAAATGTTATATAGATTGTTTTCTTCAGAAAGAATTTCATGAAGATGTTATTAACATTTACTTGATGACACTTTAGATTCTTAAGTGCAACAATAATCAGAAAGACTTACAGAATGTTAAATTTAACAGTAAGAATAAACATGTTCTTGTAGTTAATACTATATGTCTATAAGAAGTCTTTTGTCATAAGTTTTGTTTTAAGCTTATTTAAGAATTTATTGATGTTCAGCTTGAGTTTAAAAACTCATTTACTGATTATAATGTTAACTTTTCTTGATGACATAATCTTTTTTTATGTTTCATTTACTGTCAAGACTATCAGCTCTACATAAATAATGTTCTTTAAGTTAAATGTAATATATGTCAGAAATAAATGAGCCGCAACAGCAGCAAAACTCCCTACACGAAACTCACACAGTCAAATAGATTGCAAATACAGCTCTAAATCACACTCATCACCTACCTGCGGTCATCTTGATGGCAGATTGCACAGG
>JAABUY010005664.1_pt1 | contig 12473 bp, 20 predicted proteins | sample 5560271 | NCBI WGS metagenome assembly JAABUY01 (sample SAMN10711886, study PRJNA513374) | rock metagenome | isolation source: Antarctica rocks | place: Antarctica: Victoria Land, University Valley
TACGGCGGCTGGCCAACCTGGCGCGGCTGACCGCCGAGCTGCTCGCGGCCGGCGCACTGGCGCCGGCCGCACTGCGCGGCGTGGACTTCGCCGCGCCCATGGCGCCGCGCGAACTGCTCCTGTGGCGCGCCGCGTTTGCGCACCTGCTGGCCGCCGCCGCGGCGCCCGGGTCCGCGGCCGGGCTCTTTGCGCGCCTGGCGGCGGCGCCCGGCCTGGCGCCCTGGCGCGCAGGCCTGCGCCTGTGGCTGCGCGCGCGGCTTGGGCCGTGGTTGGCGGCGGACGGCGCGCCTGCGCGCGTCGGCTGCGCCGCCGACGCCGGCGCGCTGCTGCTGCGGCTGCGCGACGTCGAGCGTGCACTGAAAGGCGGCGCGGGAACGGCCTAGACTGCGTGGCTCGTTCATGCGTGTTGTGAGCAGTTGCCGGGCACTGTTATTTTGTGAGCTGGTCTGTTCGGCACAGCATTGTGCCTCGTCTGATTGCAGAACATGGGCTGTATGTGGTCTCCACGTTTTGTACCATGTGAGGTGTGAGACTGCCAGGCAGGTGTGTAGACAGCTGGCGTGTGGACAGGCTGCAACAAGCACAAGCAAGGTAGTGCTGTTTGCATGACAGCTGCTTGCGGGCTGCACCTTCAGCCTGATGTTATAAACATACGTCATGACACATCAACATTCTGTTACAGCAGTGACTGGCACTGACCTCAGTGCTGTTCATCGACGCCCCGGCCTCCCACCAAACAAACAACTTTGCAACCCACGCTGTGCCAGCAAAGCCAGCAGACCTAACACGTTCAGCCAGAATACATTTCAGCGTCATACAGTGCCTGGGTCATCCCCTCTCACACACCTACACATACAGGGCAGGCGTGCCTCTCAAATGCTAGACATTGTCACCTCATGCGCTCCTATGCTACAGCAGGAAGGCCATTTACAGGCTAGAATACACGTGCACCCGGCAGCACCGGGGCAGACAATCTGGTAGGGCCTGGCATGCGGGCAGCAGAGCATGCGTTGAAACTGCTGACGTGCCGCAACGGCCGCCGCAGCGCCGCCGCCAGCAAACGCCGCCTGGCTCACGTGGCAACGCTATTCTTGTTTCCCGCCTACAAAAAGTCGTCGATGTCGAGGTTGACCAGCCCGCCGAGCGAGTTGTCAAAGATGTAGTCCAGGCTGCTGCTGAGCTTGGCGTCAAATCCCTCCGCCACGCTGCCCAGCTTGGCGGTCAGCGAGTCCAGCACGGGGCCCTTCAGCTGCTGCCCCAGCCGCCGCTTGCTGACCACCGCCAGGACCTGCGGCGCGGGGCCAGCCGCCTCAATTATATGACACCGGCCCTATCACGCGACGCCACGGGTGCCAGGACACACATGGACCTATCTACAGACACCCACGCACGTCACAGGCCAGCCTCTGCTGTGTCCTGCAATGCAACCACCACTGCGGAGCAAGCACCCACTGACAAATAGTGGCCTGCCGAGGGGCGTCAGGCAGGCACACTGAAGCGACATGCACGTGAAGGTTTGCTGTATTCCTGAGCAAGGTTTGCTGTATCCCTAAGCAAGCACACGCAGGGCAGTGCAGGCGCTGTGCTTGAGCTGATGCTCCGCCCTCGAGGGCGCACCGCGGAGCTGGCAACGAGCAGCGCCGCGCAGGTCGCAAACGCGTCAAAGTGCGCCCAGGAGCCAAACAGGCCCTCGCGCGGCACTGCCAGCTCAGCAACTGACGCCACGAAAAACCCGATCTGCACACGTAGAAGGTGAATCGTTGTTCAGACATCCTCCGGTCAGGCCACAGCTGGCCATAGCTGGTGGAATCTCAATCACTGTGAAGCATATGCGTCAGCAGTACATCAAGTGCAGCATGCCGTAGTCAGGCCCAACTGACTATGTGCAGAGGAACAAGCGGGAAGCAGCAGTTGCACGGCAACTTCAGCGCGGGCAGCTCACCATAGCTGAGCGCCCCGCGAGCGTCTCAAAGCGCTGCACGAGCGCCTGCAGGACCCAGACAGCGGTCAGCGCTCCACCGCCGCACACCAAGCCCCAGCAGAGCAAAACGCCAGACAAGCGCCGCGCAGGCGCACGTTGAGCTCGACGGACTCCGCCAGCAGGCTGAGCACGTGGAACTTCTGGCGCGCCTCCGCAGGCCCCGCCCGCTCAGCGATGTAGGCATCCGGTGGTGGCAGACGCACGCGGCCACGAGCTACTCCGTGTCGCACTGCTGGACAAGCGCTGCCCAGGCCACGCACAGCTGGGGGCACAGTCACGGCTGGCGCTGCCCTGCCTGTGCTCGGTGCACGTTGGCTGCCCACACATAACTTCATCGCCACGCCTTCAACGTGTGGCAGCTGTGACACCCACTTGCACCGCAGATACAAATACCGGCGAGCTTTGTGGAGGTGGTGACCTCATACCTGTGCGCGTCTGTGCGTGGCCGACTTGTCAAACCCTGCAAGGGCAAAGGCTGATGCGCAGCTGCGGCTTTACGGCCAGAAGCACTTCCCAGTTTCACAGACAGCCGCCATCTGCCTACGCTCTGAGCCTTTGCTCCCAGCTCACTTGCCTCAATCATAGCTCCGTGGCACACGCACAGACACCACAGGTACGGCAGCGCGCCTTGCGCTGCACCTGCGGGGTTTGCCTTGGCGTGGCTGGCGTGCAGGGGTGCGCGCGTGTCTGGCAAGGGTGCCGAGGCAAGGGCTGTCTGCTGCCACCTTTTGGCGTGGTGCTGTCCTGCGGGGGAGCGGGGCTGCCTGTGCTTGTTAGCTGTGGTTCTGGCTGTGCTGGCCACTGTTTCGTCTCGTGTCGGGATAGTTAACTGCCAGGGTGGACCAAGGTCCCGTTTGACTTGACATCCAGTTCCAGAGAAGTCTGGAGAGGCTGGCACTGCTGCCTGGCCCAGCCTTGCAGGGATGGTGCAAGGGTGGGTTTAAGGGGCTGTGCAAGCTGCGCGCGCCCTGGGGACTGCGCGGTGTAGGAGGCAGTGAGCTTAAGTGGCAGTGCGCTTGGGAAGGAGAGTGACCGAGCAGCAGGGAAATACCGTGCAGGGAGCTGACGTTGACTTCGGCGAGCGCGTGCAGGCCAATATGCAGATCTTTGTGAAGACGCTCACTGGCAAGACCATCACGCTGGAGGTGGAGTCCTCGGACACCATCGAGAATGTGAAGAGCAAGATCCAGGACAAGGAGGGTGCGTGCCTGTCATACTGCGTCCCGCTGTGCAGACAGTGTGACATTTTACGATCAAGCGGAGACCGTGTGTACAGGAGAAGTGCGAGCTAGTGCCTGACGCTTGAGTGTCCTCCTGCTGCTGGCCTGGGATTGTTGAGTCAGTGAGGCGCTGCGCTGAACAGGTTTTCAGCTGACTCAGCCAGACTTATTTGCAGGCATCCCGCCGGACCAGCAGCGCCTGATCTTCGCCGGCAAGCAGCTGGAGGACGGCCGCACGCTGGCGGACTACAACATCCAGAAGGAGAGCACGCTGCACCTGGTGCTGCGCCTGCGCGGCGGCATGCAGATCTTTGTCAAGACGCTGACCGGCAAGACCATCACGCTGGAGGTGGAGTCGTCAGACACCATTGAGAATGTCAAGTCTAAGATCCAGGACAAGGAGGGTGCGCTCTCGCTCCTTCATGGCCGGTCATGGTTGCACCACTGCACCAAGCGCCAGGCTTGTCTAGCTTTATTGCAGCGCGCCAGGGTCAGCAGAGATATGCTATACGTGTATTGAGCTACCTTGTGTGCGTTGCTTATCTCTTGTGCGTTGTCTGACTGTGGTGTTGTTGTATGCGCAGGCATCCCGCCGGACCAGCAGCGCCTGATCTTTGCCGGCAAGCAGCTGGAGGACGGCCGCACGCTGGCCGACTACAACATCCAGAAGGAGAGCACGCTGCACCTGGTGCTGCGCCTGCGCGGCGGCATGCAGATCTTCGTCAAAACGCTGACCGGCAAGACCATCACGCTGGAGGTGGAGTCGTCGGACACCATCGAGAACGTCAAGTCCAAGATCCAGGACAAGGAGGGTGGGCGCCCGCTCTGGCGACAAGCTGCAGACATGCTGCGTTTGACGCTACTCCGCTGCTGTGGCTTTGCCTTCGTTGCCTTCATGAGGTCAACCTATGTAGGCCTCGTATGTGTTTTGCTGCAGGGTGCCATGCAATTCTGTAGGTTGACCTTCGTGGGTAATCGCGTGTTTCATGACTGGCGTTCACAGTCAGCTGCTGTGGCAGTCTTCCAGTGCGACATTTGCTGAGCAATAGGTTGCCTGTATGCGCAGGCATCCCGCCGGACCAGCAGCGCCTGATCTTTGCCGGCAAGCAGCTGGAGGACGGCCGCACGCTGGCCGACTACAACATCCAGAAGGAGAGCACGCTGCACCTGGTGCTGCGCCTGCGCGGCGGCATGCAGATCTTCGTCAAGACGCTGACCGGCAAGACCATCACGCTGGAGGTGGAGTCGTCGGACACCATCGAGAACGTCAAGTCCAAGATCCCACGCCCACGCGCTGGGCACCCTCACGGCGCTGATGTAGGCGCGCTGCAACCCGCATGGCGGTGAGCATGGCCTGCATGCTGACAATCGCCTGGCGGCGCCCGCACACCCGCCCCCGCCGTGACGCAGAGCCTGCGGGCGCGCGCCGAGCAGGCCTGGAGCCGGTGCGGCTGGCGGTGTGCGCGGGCGCCAACACGCTGCACGCGCCGGAGACCCTGACCGCCTACGACCCCAACCCCAGCCCCGGCGGCGGCTGGCTGGGCGCGCTGCGGCCGCGGCTGCAGCTGTCGCTCGGCTCGCCCGCGCTGCGCGTCGCCTGGGCCAATGCCGGCGACTGCCTGCAGGAGTGGCGCGCGGAGCCGCCGCGGCGCGCGTGCGCCGCGACCCCGTGATGCCGGATGCTGGCTTGGGTTGCAGCGAACCTGCTGCGGGCAGGGCGCGGAGCCTTTTCCTGCGTGCAGGTGTATGCGTGCACATTTGAAGTCGCGTCTTAGTATGGAAGTCCTGGGACTTTGAGGTTCAGTACAGCATGTCGCGCATGAGCCATGATGAACTGCACACTGAGACTGCTGCTAAGCGCATGCCTGATTAAGGCAGGACCCGCCATGGGAAACGTGTGCATGTTTGCTGGTCATGCAGATTATTATTGTTCGGGCTGTATAACAAGAGCGCTTCAAAGTCCCTAGAATCTATGCCCAACCATCTGTCCCCTTGCAGAGGATGGCGTTTGCCGTGCTCCACATTGTTGCGCCATGTCGGGCTGCACAGAATGTGTGGATGGGGCTTACTTGTGCATCAGCACTGTCATGGGGCGCGTGGAAGCATGTGCACGGGGGCCCGCAGGAGAGACTGACAGAAGCTGCGCTTGGTGCGGCGGGCCTGGGTTGACTTTACCATAGGACATCGGGGCATTGACGTATTGGTTTGGAATGCACTGACAGAACCAGCTGATGCCTTAGAAGATGTTTGCAAATGCATGCAACGAGCATGCTGGAGCATGTGCAATGCATGGATGCAGGCGTTTTGCACTTGGGTGACGTGCTCTTCACAGTATAGGTGTGGTGAGCTGAAAGACATGCGTCCTCTTGTCGCACAGCGGCAACAGCCTGCGCCACCATGATACACCAGCACTGAGCTGGGAGTGTAAGCGTTGCCCTGAGTTGCCAAGCAGGGCATCTTGTGCATGTAGCTGAGCACAGCTGTAGGCTTACAAAGTGGATTGAAGTCATTGGCTGTGCATTGTACCCTGCCCTAGGGCTGATGCTGGCATGGCACCATGCTGCTGAAAGACTTGATAAAGAACCTTTTTTTTTCCAATGTGGGGCACAGACTAAAAGCAGCAGTGCGTGATGCACGACTACTGCCCAATGCAGAGAGGACTGCAGCGTGGCGCGCGCCATGCGCAATGCGCTGCTCATTGCTGTTATTGCGGAGGTAAGTTACCACGCTTAACATAGATGGTCGCAAGCTGCTGAGCGGCTTGCAAGGTGTCCTATCCTGGGGGCCTGTTGTAGTCACATGATGTCACGTGACATAATGTCACGTGACGTGTTCTCCTTTGATAGGCAGAGGCACCCAGGGCGGGCACACCTTGCACGCCTGCTTGGAAGCTTGCGCCGGTGGACGTAGGCGTGATACCCGGCGCCCGCGACCGCTGCGGCAAGCAGCACACTGCGCATGATGCAGGACACGCTGCAGTCCTCTGTGACCCTGGGCAGCAGTCCTGCCCCACACACTGCCAGGACGTCTGCGCCCACACTCTGCTTGGGAGATTAGTGAGTCTTGCAGCCATGCTACTGCTAGTCCTTGGGGGTCACTAAACACCGCACAGGGGCTGTGAGCGCGCGCACCGTGGCGCCTCGTCTTCCTGGTGTGCGCCACGGGCATGGCGTGCCGCAACAGCGGCCTGGGCCTGGCGGCGGACGTCCTGCGCGAGCTGCTGCGCGGCGCCGCTGCGCTGGCGCCCGTGGCGGCCATGCTGGCCGCGGCGGCCGGCGCCGCGCTCGCGGGCGAGGCGCGCGCGTGCGCGCGCGCCGCGGGGCAGGTGCTGCCCGCGCTGCCAGACGCGCCGCAGGATCTTGAGGGTTTTGCCATGCCCTGGTGCGTTCCCTGCATGCGCACGCCTTCATGCAGGGCACATGCTGGCCTGACGAGTGCTTTGAGGCTTGTGCACACCGGAGCGCTGTCACCGTGCCCATGCATGCGTGCAGATGGCGCGCCCGGCTGCCCGCAGGCAGCGCAGTCCGGCCGGCAGCTGTACAGCTGTATTTTCAATGCCGCTACCGCGGCGCTCGCGCTGCTAGCGCTGGCGGCCGCGGTGCTGGTCGCCGACCCAGGGCCGCTGGCGTCCTTTGACGCCCTCGCCAGCGCAATCATCACATGCCTGAAGCTGCTCAGCTTTGCACTTCTGCGCAGCCACTGGTGCGCGCCTGCCCCACTCCTTGACTGGCTTCCAAGCAGGCCGCGTGCCGGCGGCTGGCGCAGAAGTGCACAAAGCTGGTCAGCTTAAAGGGTACGCCGACGGCGCCGACGAGGGCGACAAATGACGCTTTTATCGCCCTCGCCGGCACCGTCGTCGTCTGCTTTAAGCGGAGCAGCTTTGTGCACGCCTGCGCTGACCGCGGGCGCGCGCCTGCCCCACTCCCTGATCGGCCTCCAAGCAGGGCCGCGCGCGCTGAGCGCTCGCTCGCGCACCATCGTTGCGCAGCACCATGGCGACATGCAGCATGGTGGGGCCCTGGCAGACACACTGCAGACAACGGGCGGCTGTATTGTCCTTGACCGCGCTTGTCGGCGGCTCTGGGCGTAGGCGCAGCGCGCAGTGGCGGCCGGGCCGGGCGGTGTCGCGACGGCGCGCCCGACACAGCGCCACATGGCGTAGCACCTGGCCGCGCCCACGCTCACGTACCAAGGGCACTACCCGCTCGCGCCGCGCTGCGCGGCGCGCATGGCCATCTGCGCCCTGCCGACCCCGCGCGCCTTTTGCGCTGGCGGGCTCCCGCTCATGTGGCTTGTTTTGCCTGGTGCGGCCGGCCGCACTAGGCCTTCCACATCCCGGTGCAGGGCCTCTGCACCGGGCTTGCGTGCGCAGCCGCGCTTGCTTGGCATCCAGCTCAGACCGCCAGCAGACATGTGGCCCCATTGCCTGCCTGCCTGGCAGCGTGTCAAGTGCCTGGTGCGAGTCAGGGTCAGACCGCCGGCTCGGCGCGCTGCGGCAGGCCTCCCGCGCAGCTGGGCCTGTGCGCGCTGGCGGGCCTGGCGCTGGTGGCCAGCGCGTCCGCGCCGGCGCTGGCCGCCGCGCCGGCCGCGCTGGCGGCGCGCGAGCGGCCGACCGCGGCGGCCGGCTTCCTCAGCATCGCCGCCGCCAGGCTAAGGGTAACCCTAACCTACCCTGGCCACCTGCTTGATGCTGTCCTACGGCGTGCTCGAGCTGGGCGTGTGCCTGGCGGCCGAGGCGATCGGCTTTGGCGACCGCATGTTCTACGCAGTGCGCGCCCGCCGCCACTCTCCTTGGCGGCCCGGCCAGAGTGGTCCGCCGCTGAGGAGGTTCGTCGCGCTATCGGCCTCCACGGCGCGTGCAGGGCGCTACGTGCGCTGCCGCGTGCGCAGCCGCTCCCGCTGGTGCCGGACTGCTACGATGCGCCGCTGTTCCCGCGCCAGCGCACGTGGCTGACGCGGCGGGTAACGGCCGGGGTTGTGGTCAGCCTGTGGAGTTCCATCGCGACGACCGGCGAGACTCGGGCACGATCAGCATCATCATCCGGCAGCATTGCCGCACACCGCGGCAGCTCGACGATGTACCGCTGCAGAGCCTGGTCAGGCTGGAGCGGCGCATTCCCGCCGGCTATAGACTCTAGCAGCGCGCGTGCTCTGACACACCTGGAAGTGCGGTGCTCAGGTTCTTCACCTTGGACGGGCGGCCCCACGAGCACCGCGCTTCCAGGTGCGTCAGAGCACGCGCGCTGCTAGAGTCCACAGCCGGCGGGAAGCGCCACTCGAGCCTGGCCAGGCTCTGCAGCGGCACGTCGACGAGCTGCCGCAGTATGCAGCAATGCTGCTCAATGATGACGTTGATCGTGCCCGAGCCCCGCCAGTCGTCGTGGTGGAATTCCAGGCTGACGACACCCCCGGCCGTCACCCGCCGCGTCGGCTACGCGCGCTGGCGCGGGGTCAGCGGCGCATCGTAAAAGTCCAACACCAGCGCGAGCGACTGCGCACGCAACGACGCACGCAGCGCCCTGCACACGCTGTGGAGCTCGACAGCGTGATGAACCTCCTCAGCGGCGGACCACTCTGGCCAGGCCGCCCAGGAGAGTGCAGGGATGTTGCGTAGCAGTTCGTCAGGAGGTCGCAGGACGCCTGCTGCAGTCCAGGCATCGCATGCGTGGGCGGACCAGCGCACATGCTTCTCTGCAGTGTGAAATTGCTTGGCCGGGGGAGGCAGCGCCTCGTGCAGCGATGCATGCACGGGTGTAGCGCATCACGCAGTGCGCGAGTGCTGCACCTGCACGGGGCTCTGGTAGCCGTGCCGCTGCGCGTCGTGGCACCGCCAGCTCGTGCCAGGAGCGAGCTGAGCGCGAAGCGCGCAACGACGCGCCCATCCTGCCCGCGCCGGCGCGCAGCACGGGCGCGTGCGCGAGCTGGCGGTGGCCGTGCCGCTGCGCGTCACAGCCATGCCGCATGCCGCGCTCGGCATGCTCGCGAAGGCGCGCTGATGCCTCCTGCCCGGCTGCCCACGTGCACGCGCGTGCGCCAGCGCCGCTGTAGAAACCGCATGCGGCGCCTTTGAGCCCTGTGCAGTAAGCGTAATGCAGGTGCATGACCGCCGCATGCGCGCATGGCGGGGACCAGCCTTAGCGGCACCTGCGCACAGCGCATGCACGGGCCTCACACTGCACGCGGGAGCGTTGCCAACGCCTGTGGCTCACGGCACATCAGAGTTGCGCTGCGCGCCGCGCCCTGCCGCAGGTCCCCCTGGCCTGGGCATGCAACAAGCTGCGCGTGCGACAAGCTGCGCGTGCGCCTGCTGCCAGCATGGCCCGGCAACGCGCTGGTGCTGGCGACCGCGGCCGTTGGCCAGGCCGCCGGCATCATGCTGTATGCGCGGGTGGCGGTGTTGGGCGCCTGCTGACCGTACACGCACTCTGCAGATCTGCGGCTGGGGTGCTGCAGCGGGGCTGCAGCACCTAGCGGCACGCCTGCTGAGTGCGTGTACGGCGGTCACGGCTCTGCTGCGCCACCGCCTGCACATACAGCATGATGTCGGCGGTCTGGCCGGCGGCCGTGATCTCCAGCACCAGCGTAACATTTTGATTTAGCTACCTGGAGGCAGTGAAGGCGGCATGTGCCACTGCCGCCTGTGCTTGAGCTGCACATGCCCTTTGTAATGACAGAGTACCTTCAGCGTGTCAGCGTGACTCTGCACCTCACCTCATCCCACGCTAGACTTGCAAGCCCTCCCTACATGTATGTACACACTGCGGTCAGCCTGTCTGTGTGGCATAGCGCATGCAGCATGCCTTGCATTCACTTGAAATACATTTCGTTTAGTTTATTCTCAGGTTTGCTGCCCCCATGCACCCCATAGCGCTGCTTGAGCTGCAGCGCAAGGCTCTGCTTCAGAGCCTGTGAACACCTGCGGGGAGAGACTTGTTAATCTCAGCACAGTGGGAGGCACACCGCATAGATCCGCTCCACCTTGTGGTCGCTGTCCCCCCAAGGCCGCGGGCCTAATCAGAACCGCGTGCTGAAGGATTGGTTGGCTGGCAAGGTGCGACCTCAGCTCTGCTGCAGGCGGCCTGGTCGTCTAGGTCTCAGCGCCTTCGGCGCAAGGGTGATGCGCACGTGCCAGCTAAGCAGGCATGATGTGTGCGCAGGTCTCCGACAGATGTTGAGGTGGTCGGTGCACACCACTTGACGCAAAGCCAGGCAGCGACATGGCAGCCTACTGCCGCGAGAGCTGCTGTGCGCTGGTCGAGGAGGAGGTGTGCAAGCAGCTGGACGCGCCGCGCTCGGATGTTGCACGCCTGTCGCTGCTGCTGGGCGCGATAGAGCTGCCGCTCACAGGGAAGGAGGCAGACCTGCGGCGCTGGCCAGAGAACCTGCAGGCACGCCGCCGCCAGCGCCATCTTGTTCTCTACAGCGCGTCCACCTGCAGCTCTGCCTCACCCTTGTGCCGCCAGTAGGAGCATGCGGCAGCCGCGGAGAGCGAGTTCGGTGCGTTCGTGCAAGGGCTGGAGCCCGGGCTCGCTGGAGCGGATGCGCGGGTGCGTAGCCAGCGCTTTGCAGAGCCTGCATACCAGGGCTCCGTGCAGGCTCGATTGTGACATGAAACTTTGAGAGAGCCTGCTGGAGCGGGGCTCACGACGCGCTCCCTGACACAGGGCAAGGTCAAGGCCGTTGCGGACGCAGTCTGGGCGCGGCTGTCGGGGAGCTTCAGCAAGGACGTGCTGCACTCGCAGCACCTCTCCGTGTTCGTCCAGATACTGCGCGCGGGCAAGGCCAGCAAGGGTGCGACCTGCGAGGATTCACGCAAGGCCAAATGCATTGGACTGCCTGCCTGGGTAATGGAGCCGCATTTTGCTCCAAAATGTTCGCTTCGCCCTCAGAGATGTGGCTGCTGTGTGGCTAGCATGCTCCCCGCCTGCTGCGCACGGCCAGCGCTGCACAACGGCGCCGTGCCAGCGGCCGGCCGCCAGCCCTCGTGCCAAGATAGGCTCCGCGCGCGTGCCGCGCAGCGCGCCGGCAGCTGGACTGCGCGGGCGTGGTCACGACAGTGCTGGCGGCCTGCCAGCGCCTGGCGCGCTCGCCGGCGCACGAGGACCTGCTCGGCGTGCGATTCCAGGCGCGCGCTCCTCGCTTACCCTAACCCTATCCTAGTCAGGCGTGCGCTTGCAGGCGCGCGCCTCGGCCGCAGCCCGCCCTGTGTGCTGGGTGGGGGCCGGGCCGGCCAGCCTCCCCAGGGCCCCACCCGCCCTGCATGCTGCGGCATATAGTGAGTGCCCGTATCGCCCGTATCGCCAGGGGCGCCCGGCGCTTGTGCCCACTGGCCACGTAAAGGCAGCTGCGATGACGCTGGTAGTCATACGGTGGGCAAGGCCAGTCTCTGCGAAGCAGCCGACGCGTCGCGCCCCGTGCGCTGTGCGGCGCAAGCGCTTGGGAACCGGCACGGCGCTGCCGCCACGGCTGCACCCGCGCGCGCCCGCCGCAGGTGTCGGAGGACCACTGCTGGCTGAGCCTGGACGGCAGCGGCGCGCGCGGCGCGGCGGTCGAGGTCACAACTGACACCGCCGCCAAGCGCGGCCTGGCGCCCAGCGAGGACGCCTGGCGCGGCTGGCTCTACTCTGGCGGCCACGCGGTGGTGTGCTCGCACAAGGTGCGCGGGTCGGCCGGCGCTCGCGCTGTCGATGGGACGCAAGCGACGCCGGGACGCGAGCCTGACGCCTGGGGGCGAGCGCGGGCGGCAGATGGTGGTGAGCGCGTTGATCGCGTCGCTCAACCCCGCCATCAACCCGCGCCAAAACTCCGGCAGCGACTCCCAGGAGGTGCGCGCGCCCGCCGGGCGACCCTGCCGGTAGCAGCGCCTGCCTGCGCTGTGCTCTATTGTTGGGTGGGTTAGGTTTAGGGTTGAAATAGTGGTGAGCGCGCTGACCGCGTCGCTCAACCCCGCCAGCAACTTGCGCTCAGGCGCCAGGTTCACTTTGGTGCGGCGCCTCCGCACGCGCTCGCCGCATCATGCCCGGCACGCTGAGGAGCCCTAGTAGGGCCTGGAGCCTGCCTTCGGCTTTGGGCAGGGACCCACATGGTACTGCAGCTGCCCGGCAACGCGTTGCTGCATGACTGGCCACTGCAGCGGTGGGCGCGCAGTCGTTTAACGCGTCACGTCGGGAGCAGAGCTGCTGCCGTGGGCGCTGACAGCGCGGCGGCTGGCGCGGACAGGTGCAGCTCCTGCAGGAGCGCCTGCTGAGCCTGGTCCGCGCACGCCCGGACGC
>JAABUY010005666.1_pt1 | contig 12472 bp, 18 predicted proteins | sample 5560271 | NCBI WGS metagenome assembly JAABUY01 (sample SAMN10711886, study PRJNA513374) | rock metagenome | isolation source: Antarctica rocks | place: Antarctica: Victoria Land, University Valley
TCGGGATACGTGGACGGCGGATTCCGATGGCCGGCAGTCCACGTCAACGATGCCGCACGACTCTACCTCGCGGCTCTCACCCATCCTCCCCCGGCGGGGAGCGTTCTTCATGGGGTGGGCGAGGAAGGGATCCAGACCAAGGAGATCGCCGAGGTCATTGGGGAAGGTCTAGGTCTACCGGTCAAAGCGATTGAACCGGCTGACGCGATGGGACATTTCGGGTTCCCGGGGATGGTGCTCCAGATGGATAATCCGACGAGGTGGAGGAAGACGACGGAGTGGACAGGTTGGGAACCGAGGGAGATTGGGTTGATTGAGGATACGAAGACGGGTGGGTATTTCTGAGGGCGGGGGTCGGGAAGGGGTAGGGGGGGGAAAGAGGAAGCTGGCCTGAGGAAGGTCCGCTTCGGAGATCGCGAGGGGTAAATCATGCAAGCCGTTCCATCTGCCTCCCCTCTCGACAGGTCCCACGTATTAGGCTATCCAGCATTCCACAGGCGATACGGCGGGGGCTAACACGGCTCGGCATCCTCTGATCGGCTCCACCTAATGCTCCACCTGGTGACATTCTCGTTCCTCCGTTCCTCACCCAGCGCGAGATCGCGCCGCTTCTTTACCCCTCGAATGTCCACTACTCCACCCTATGATGCCCCTACCTGTGGTCGTGGTCGGTCAAAGGATCCCAGCTTTCAACATGTCCGATGGTGCATGTTGACTCAACTGTACGGAAGGAGCGTTTGTATCATCTCCATAGCAAAACAGGACTTGTATACATGTTCGTCCGGACTAGAAGAGGGTGAGTGAGAGATAGGTGGTAGGGTTGGAGAGAAGGGGAAATCACCGGGTTTGATGGGGAAGTGATCGTTGGGCAGAAGGAGGGTGAGGACGGTAGGGATGCAGGAGGGATTTCACCAGTCTCAGCCGGCCGCCCATTAGAATCCCGGTGAAATTCGAGGGGGATGGGAGAGCCAGCGGGATCTTGTTTTGCTTTTGTATGAGTCGCAATCGCCAGGTACCCGGAGGCTTGCCCCTGTAATCGTGGACCATTTTGAAGCCCAAACGACGGATAATCAGCCAAGACGCAGAATTGTCGGCTTCGATGCCCTACAACATGGTAGTCGTCAGCACACGGCTGCAGATTGCCGATGTCTGCTTTGTGGTCCCATGCTCCCCCGTTGCTACCACTCTTGCTCAACAAAATCTCGCTCGCGAGTATGTGACGCAAGGTGAAGGCTCGATCATCCCGGATCACCCGATGAGCAGAGCGAAAGACGCGACCTTGATGCAAGACCAAGCAGGAAAGAAAATTTGGCTCACGGGACCGATGGTATCGCTCTCCAGCCCCTCCCTGCAGTACTCCACCAACGCGGTCGCCGCACTCGTGCTGATCCCCATCCCGATATGCGAAGACAGGACAGAATACCCGAAATTGATATGTTCGTAGAGTTTCGCCGTCACTGGCGGAAGACCAGGGCCCGGAAGCGATGGGGTCGAATACCTCATACTGGCCTAGAACATCAGACCGACTGAACGTCTGTGCTCCTTCAGGGCAGAGATGCACGGCCGTGTTGGCTCGATCGTTCGCTCGACCGACTTCTTGGCTTCGTCAATTGTAATCCTGGTCAGATCGTCAGCGAGCGTCCCACCTGCAAGTGGGAATGCAAAAGGGAGGAGGAGTCCACTGTTACAAGTGGGTGGAAAAGCGATGCATGAACTCGACTATTCTAGCCGCAGTCTTATGTAAAACGCTCTGCTCCATCCCGCGCGGGTAGCTGATAGCATCCGCACTGCTACCCTGAGAGCAGCCTACGACTCTCCCGGCGTACCATCGTATAGATGAGAGCAGGATGTACGGATTGGGATAAAACAAGTTCCTCTTCAATATGGGGCGATCATGCTTCAGCCTCATCTGCGAGTCGAGGTAAATGATGAGCCGTCGCTTCTTATCGCCGCTCATGGACCTAGTAGATTCTTACAATCACCCTCAAACTCGCCCTTTATTGTTCGTCTGCCAAGTAGCGGGAATATTCAGGAGAAAGAGGTTTGGGAAGATGGCGTCTGATCTTCTCAACTCTATCATACTCTCTCGTATCGTTTCTCGTCCGCATATCGAGGCAAGAAGGTTGCAGATCCATCCAGCCTGACCCGGAGGCATGATATTCGGTCTCATTTAATCTTGGCCTGACAATCGCCTCATTGAATGGCCAGATGGTGGCTCCAGGTAATCCTGCTGAGCTCCCGGACGAAATCCACATCTAGGAGTTTGCTGTTCTGGAGTGAGCGGGAGGAAAGGATGTAAGCGATCACTTCACAGTTTCAGATGACCTCGCTGATCTTCGACAGGCCTCGAACGTGCACGTCGACAAGGTATGCAGAGCTGATGTACTCAGATCCAGACCTGTAATTACAGCATGTATAAGGCCTACAAATTGACAATATATCCAGCAGCTCTAATCTCGGTGCTCTGGCTTAAGTTGATATCCGGAATCTTCGGAACGCTCACATAACTCAACTTCAAGAACCCTGCAGTCACTGGCCTGGCTTTTGGTCGAGCTCGAGCTCGAGATCATCGCCTTTCTTTGTCCAGCTGACCTCTGGATCGTCAGCATCCTGCCCAGGGTCCTTCTTCTCGCCATCAACCGTACCCAGATCGCCGACTTCGCCCTCGCTTGGGAAGCCACGGGATGAGTCGTCTTCTCTGGTTTGGCGATCGGTCATTCCGTCCTTGACGGATTTTTTATCGACAGCCTCATGCTTGCTGATCTCGGGATCGTTCTTCTCCTTCTCCCCACTGACCTTGACGTTGCGCTTGATTTTATTAGCTTGGCAATCTGGTAGAAGCCTCCACTGCATAACTCCGCTCGGTTACGCATCACCGCAAGGTGAGCCTCGAGCTCCTCACCCTCTTTCTCCGTGAGGCGAAAGTCGATGAACTTCTTGGAGGCATTGGTGGACCCTCCTGAGATTTGAGAAGGCCCGGCGCTGGCGGCAGAATTCGGTTGCGAGGGCCTGTGCTTGTACGTCCTTGGCTGATCAATACTGTGCTGGCTTTCAGGCGAGACAGTGACTTGGATGCTCGGAACAGTGGTGCTGGGAGACTGAGAGCGAGGTTTGTCACGCTTGTCGGACCGTAAAGAGGGTCTCCCGCGTAGCACGTTGAGATCATCAAGGAACGAGTATGGCATGGTCTGTTGATTCTATTCGAGATGCTGTGCTGAATCTATTCCAACTGCTCAAGTGGTGTGATATATGTCAAATGTGTGATTGACGTGAAAAGCGCAGGCGGAAAGATGCGCAGAGCACCCTTCATATACCTTGTCGCCTTCCAATCTCAGCAGCTAGTCATGTACCACACCAGCTTCGATGACAGAAAGTGATACACTCGAAGGCGTACCGACCTCGTCACGACACCGTCCTTCCTTTGGCATCCCTTCCGTTAAGAGAAAGCGCTTAGCTGCTGTGTCAGACTGCTGACAGGACTGCTTCGCGACGAGGAGTCCCCACTAGCTACGAAGAAGCGGTGTCTCGTCTGCTTGAGCTCAAAGAGACCCCAATGTATGTCTTGGAATCAAATGATACTTCGGTGCAAAACACAAAGAGTGAACCCGATAGCGTGCTTTATTGTGAGAGCGATCGAGTGGTGCCGGCATTCATCATTGGCTCGGACCGGCTATCAAAATTTCAAGCCTTGCACTATAAAACAAACATCCCCTCCTGCGCTCCGAAAATCATCGTGATCATAAACTCATGGAGGAGTAATGAATCGCTCAGAAAGCTACCAGCCGCTGTCGCCGCCTCCATTTCCGCCACCATAACCACCACCGTCCCCGCCGCCATAATCGTCATTCCTGTCGCTGCCGTAACCAGAGTCATAGTTGCCGCCATCGCGCCCATCAGACCGGTCCCTGTTGTCATGATTGGAGCTCCTCGAGCTGGACCGGCTCCTCCTGTCATCGTCATCGTTCCTCTCCCCATCTTTACGCCTTTCGCCGTCCCTATTATCATCGCGCTTGTCCCCGTCGCCGGTGTTCCCGTCCCTATCCCCGTCACCGTCGTCGTCACGCTTATCCTCCCCATCGTGGTTACTGTACCTGCTTGAGTCGGAGCTGGAACTCGACCTTGACCCGGACCTGGACCTTGACCCAGATCGGGAACGGTCGCTCCCGTCCTGTTTGTCACCTCCCTTACCGCCTCCTCCGACGGACTTCGCGATCCTGTAAAAGAAAGTAAGCGCTTCATGCATGCACGATCGATTGGGATCACTTACTTGGAGACCATCCCCGCTGGGCCTGACGACGACTTGTATGTTTGGGGAGCTGACCCAGCCTCCCTGCCCCTTTCGTATGCATTCGCTTGCGCGAATGCTGAATTTGGATCCGATCCGAAAGGTGGGAACACTCCAAATTCCCCTCCTCCTCGGCCACCAACGCCTTGATTGGAGGGCGGGATACTCCGCCGACTGGGAAAGCCTTGGTTGATTTGCATGGACCCGGGATCGCCAAAGGGTTGTGGCTGCATGCTTCCATGGTTGCCGAAGCCTGAAGGCTGACCTTGCATAGGCGAAGGGCCATTCAAGTCCCTGTTGTGAGAGCTGCCCATGCGTCCAGACGAGCCGAAGTAAAGGTCGCGAGAGCCCGCGTTTCCCTTTGGCCGGTGAGGTCCTTTATGTTGGATATAGCGCTCGCTGGTTACCTTTACCTTTATACGTATCCATACGAGTATCATAGCGCTTGAATCATCATGTATTGCACCAACATGCTACGCATCGTCATCATCAGCATAGCGATGGTACTAGCTTTCGTTGCTGCCGTCAACCAGCGACGCGCTCGAGCGCCCCCGACAATTTGGGTTGCTCCTACCTTTCAACGAGCTTTTCACGGTTTTCAGCCTATTCAACACTACCTTCATCACTCCAACTCCCGTCCCGAACCAGACTCGACTGTCTGCTTTCCTGAGTTCGATGCCGTTCGCCTTTGCCGCCAGCGCCCTGTCGTCCGCGCGATTCATGTGTCCAGCATTCATCTTGAGGACAGCTACTCGAACATCCTCAAGCCCCAAGGAGGGAGTGGCCGATGCGCTTGGCCACGACGGGACAACGGCCAAATTCGCGCATGACATGGAGGATGATAGTCTGCTAGTACTCCTCAAGGGCTCTTACTTAGTTAGGGGCACCGGTCGGGTGAATTCCCGTGTTGGAAGAGACTGTCCAGCTGATCCGCCTTGTAATGCTGCTGTCCGAATCACGCCACGGACGGTCTGTCGGGACGCGAGCGGTGTGACCAGGACAGAATGTCCAAGTATTGCATGTAAGACAAACTTTCTCTCCTCTCCTTCTCCCGCTCTCGCCAAAATCGTTATCCCTTCGACATCCCGCAGAAATGAAGAGGTTCGTCCCAGATAAGCTGTGACTCGACCCCCACTTCCATGCTGGTTTGAAAAATCTCGTCCTCGGTGAGGTCGGGCTGCGGGAACCTCCAGTTTTGATATCAGCCCCATGAGCTTCAAAGATCTTGCTCTTCGTGCTCGATTCGATTGAAGTGCGGGACGAGGCAGTCGGCGTATCGCCCACTCGGGAGGCTATATTCTCGCCATCAGCCTTGGTGAAGTTCAGTCTGTTTCGTGGCATTGTGGTCTACGGTCCTGTACTGTATCAGATGATGACATGGGGAGGTGAATGAGATGGCCAGGGTGAGGAGAGGCGTTCTTGTATTCCTTCTGCCGCTGAGGCATACAAGCAGGGGCTCAAGCACGGACGGACGACGTTCGGAGGAAGGAACATGTGTTTGCCAAACTCGTGTGACTTGAAACCCCTTTGATAGACTAGACGAAGCAGTGTATCGCGGGCGTCAGTATGATCAGAGGCGTCAGATGACGCACCTTCCTTTGTCGGACTGATCGAGGCTCTGCGACGAGCCGTATGCAAGCTGCAGACACGTCGTATATGGGGTCTCCTTTGTGGAATGGCGTCAGATAGCATTGATCAGATGGAGCAGCTCCCTTGATAGACTTGACTAGGCCCTGCGGCGTGATTCATAGCGGCGTGATTCATAGCGGCGTGATTCATAGCGGCGTGATTCATACAACATCTGGCTCCTATCTTCGGACTCTCCAGATTGTTCGTGAGGAATCGGCAGGAAAGCAGAATCGTCCGCGGTTTCGATCAAGGCGGGGGTTTCGGTGCTTTGAATGGACATTCTTTTGTGATCGCTCAGCGTATCCAGGTTGGGTCTCAAAGTAGAGTCTGTGATGACATGCCGGTTGGTGACGGGATGAGAAGATGCGCATCTGATCATGCGTCCTCTACACCAGTCAATTACCTTAAATATCACCTGAGTTGTGGGGAAAAGAGGGGTGGGGCAAAGCCTTTGAGAGAATGAGATGAAATAGACAAATTTGTGATGGGCTGTTAGCCAAAGTGGTTTAAGGCGTCGTTGCTTGAGACACGATCTGGCGTAACGCGTCAGCGGGCGTTCGAATCGCTCACAGCCCGAACACAGTACAACGTTTCTCCCCCCACACCCCACAATAGACTGGATGTGGAGTGGGTCATGCAAGCCATGGTGAATTCTGCCCCCGCCTCTACATTCCACTCCCCCTGAGATATCCGCTCACTCTCTCTTCTTGAGCCCACCGCGATCTCCAGGCACCGCAGAGTTCGGACATGTATTCGCAAAGTGACCATATTGGTTACACCGCTGACCAACAACATCAGCACGAACATGTAACACCCACCCTGTGAGAAAACGGAACTCGACTCACGAAGCACAGCACCGTCGACAGATCCTTCACCCATCCTCCGCCACCACCACCACCGCCACCAGCACCCTTCTTCCCAACCGGCGCACTAATACTGTCCCCACCACCCCGTCCATACTCGTCCTGCTGCTGCTCCGCCCGTCTCGCATTGCCCGATAAGAAACCTCCCGCCCGCCAACCGGATAGACTCCCGCCCTCTACCCATGCCGGCGCGGGATGGATGGAGGCGTTGGGGTCGTACCGGTATTCCCGCCAGCGTCCGTAGCCTGCGGGAAGCTGTGGTGGGGGACCCGCTTTCGCTGGGTCGGGGATGGGGGGGTTGATGTATGATACGGGAGGGGGACGTTTGGGTGATGGACTTCAAAGGTCAGATCAGTACATTATGATGATTTAGGGGAGATACGTACTGGGCAAGCTTGCATTCTGGTCCGTCGGGGCAGAATCCTGCCATATATGCTCCACAAGGTATCCGTCGTATATGTCGTCTCGGACATTCAGGTCCTACACCAATCAGCATCAGCACAACCCCACCAGCGAGAACGACGACCCACCTGATCTGCAGAACCCGCGATTATAATCCGGACACTCCACCCTCCTATCCCTCGGATGGAAATACAAACACTCCCCACCCAACTCGCACTTCCCCGTCTTCACAAACCAAACACAAATCGGCATTGTCCTCAGATTAAAGTCGTGGGTATACTCGCAATTATCCCCGATCTTGCAAAGGTTCCGGAGGTAATGCTTGCATACCGTGGTCTTCTTCTCGCGTTCTCGGGGATGGAGGGGGAGTGGAGGTGGGGGTTTGAAGTTGGACGGGGAGGGGGTGGTGTGGCGGTATGGACAGAGGGAAGGGGGGAGGGGGCAGCCGGGTGGGAGGAGGGAGAGGGCGCATATTTGGTCGTCTGGGGAACAGTGATGTTAGCAAAGAATCATGCAGCTGGTCAAGACCTAGAGGGCTGGACCCACCCGCATCGAGCTTGAAGCCTCGCTCGGTCTTGAGATACCCCTCGACGTCGAGGTTGACCTGATGGAAGTCGGGACGGACAAAGTCGGCGGCGCGGCCTAGCAAGGGGTCCGAGGGGGCAGACGCAGTGGCCGCAGCCATCGTCACGGATCGGGGATCAGGAGTAGCTCTGGAGATCGCGGTATGTTCCCATGCAAGGAAGATGGAATCGAGATGGGATGGTCAAAATGTTTGCAGGCGGGTTATATTGATAGCTCGCTGCGTTTTGATGACTAAGCACAACCCGGCAAAGTCCGCACGACCCAGACAAATCTCTTGCTTTTTTGGTAAATGCTACTTCGCGCGACAAGTAGATGCAGATGTCATGCAGGGTATGTGGATGCAGGTACAAAGGCTACACCCCTAGCGGTCATTGTCCTCCGCATCATCACTTAACGCGAACTGCTCCTCGTCGCCATCGCTGTCCTTCCCTTTCAGCCGCCTGATCTCGGGCGGATGTCCGTTCGGAGCTTCTCGCACGTCCAACGCAGCCACCAGCCGATTTGTCATCTCGCTCTGCCTATCGACCGTCCTCCGAAGTGAATCGATCTGCTCTAGAAGGACCTGGCCAGATCGTCAGTTTCAAATCGAGAGGAACAGGAATGCCTTACAAGCTGATTCTTGGCCAATTTGGTGTTGGTCAAATCTTTCTCCCTCACTTTATCGGTCGTGCCCTCAGGTCCCATCCCGCCGTCCCGCATCTTTGGCATGCCGTAGATCGCCCGCCCGCCGAGACTCCCACTGACCAACATGCCGAAACTCCCTGGTAGTGGGGAGACTGGGCGTCTGTTTGGGTTCGAAGGGTAAGCACCGGTTTCCGCGGTATATGTTGGGAGGAGCGGGGTGCTGGTGCTGGACTCGACCATTGGAAGAGGGATCGGGCGGACGGTGGCTACCGGCGACGGCGGCTGGGAGGTAGATGCTCGAGGAGAGGAAGTGACCGTGGGCTGAAGGTTCTTAGCATTTAGTGGGATGGGGTCAGACGCACTCACCGGCTTCTGCGCTTGTTTCGTCATAACGTCGAAGACTATCGCGAAGTTCCTTCCCAACACGAAGGACGGCAGGGCGATGAGCAGCAGCCCGAACATGAGCAGCGGCACGGTCAAAACCTTTCCAAGCGAGCTCCTTGGCACTACGTCTCCGTACCCGACGGTACTCATCGTGACCAGCGCGAACCATGCCGTCTGAGGTATCGAGTCGAATTGGCTCGGGTCGCCATCCGCATCGACGAATCCACCGAGATTGGCTTCCCATGTCCCTCGCTCAGCGAAGTATATCAATGTCGAGAAGAATACCAAGACTAGGAGTAAGAAGAAGCTGAGGGCGACGAGGGCGTCCTTTGATCGTAGGACAGCGACATACATTACCTCGATGGTGAGAAGCATCTGGTTCTGGTGCTTGAATGCCCGGAAGACCCGGAGGAGTCGGAACGTCCGGAGGATTGAGAAGCGGAATAGGATTGAGGTATCGTCGTTTCGTGCGACTTCGATGTAGTAAGGGAAGATGGCGAGGAGGTCGAGTAAGGAGAAGAAGGAGGTGGACCATTTGATGTATTGCTTGAACGAGTCGGAGTGGGCTAGGGAGCGAGCGAGGTACTCGATGGTGAAGAGGACGACGATGGTCGTGTCGAGTCCGAAGAGGACGCGGGAGGATACCGGGTCAGTGTGGAAGGTCGGTAGAGTAGATAGGGTGGTGAGGACTGCGCTGAGAAAACCGGTGAGTTCTGTCAGCGCAAGTCCTTCTTCCGGCGAAGTAGTCCGCACCTGAAGAGGATAGCGCCTGTGACGAGTATATGCACGAAGAACGCTTCTCGCCCACTACTCGGCTCCTCCATCAACAGGTACAACCTCTTCTTCCACCTATTCTTCATCCCCTGGGCCACCGCGGAATGATCATGTCCCGCATCCGGATTAAACCCGAGCATATGCCCAAAGTCAGGTACATGCACGTCCTCATTCCCCCCTCCAATCAAGAAGGGGTCCAGCTCTTCATTCAAGAATTGCGCTCGTGGCATTCTATGGGGCGTCTCCACTTCGGGAGAAAGGTAAGAGGTCGGTCGCGTACGTGACGATCTCCTGGAGGTTGGGAGGACAGATATGGATTCGGCTAGGACGAGAGGGGAGGAAGATTGGTTGAGGTGGATCGCGGGTCTCGGGGTCTTCTGGGGTCTCGACGGTCCAGCGGAATGACTGGCATCGTGGTCGGATGAGAGCTCGTACTCTTCAGCCGGCAGATATTGCGAGCCCGAAGGAGGGTAAGATGACATTCTGCAACCTTGAATAAAGGCAAAGGCGGAGCACAGGTGGAAATTTTAGATACATAAGAAGATTGCGGAAAATGGAAATAGTTCAGAGAAGTATCACATAGTATCACACGTCCGAAGCCCTGGTTCTGGCTCGCGCCAGGGCTATCGTGATTTGTCGAAGCATGTAATCATACACCGACTTCTTCATGTGTCTTCTCCAGCTCCTGAGGAATCCCTCGGCATCCTTCTCCAGTATACCTCCAACAGTGAGCACGCGCGGTCGGAAGTAATCGATCGTTGACGCCTCGTTGTCGGGTAGATGATCGACAACGCGTTTTGCCCTGGTCTTGAGGTAGTCGAATGGTGAATTGGCGGCGTTCGATGGGGTCGGTGGGAGGATGGGGCGGGGTTGGATGGTGGAGAGCGTCAAGGGCGGAAAGAGCGATGACCTTGATGTCGACATCGAAGCGGGGGAGCGGGACGTCGGGAGGGGGAACGAAGCGTATGTCGTATGTCGTTGCGACGCATGGTTCCCTGGATATGAGGTTCTTCGACCGTCACAAGGCTACCGTCCACTGAGAGCAGCGCATGCGCCAGCGCACACTTGACCTGCTCATGGCCGGGGGTCATCCAGCCACCGTGTTGGCAGACCTCGTCGTGGCCGAAATGCCTCTCCCGGGCACAGCGGCCGCAGTGTTCCACGTTTCCGATTCGCAAGGTGCGCTGCTGGAGAGCGCCAGCAACTTCACTGTCGGTAAGGCGAAATTGCGCCGCGGTCGGAAGCACACTCATCCATTTGCGGCCAAGGGAGGAAGACGACTCGAGAACAATGACCTGCTTGTGCGAATCGAGGAGCTCAAAGGTGGACGAGTGGGCAGCTTCGAACATGTCCTGGCATCGTTTACTCTGGGACAGCATCGGCTCGCTGGTGGGCTGGATTGATGGAAGAATTGGGGCAAAAACTGTGTCCGCTAACTCGTTCGCTGCTGCATACGCATGTGGGGCGCATTTGGCGTATGATAGAATCCCTAAGCCCCCCAGGCGGATTGGCAGGCTGATAAGGGCCTCCTCGATGGCACGATGCACTTCGTCGAGGGAAGGCCCTAGAGACCGAATCTGGTGCCCTCAGTTCCGCAGTAGGGAGTCGAGGCGATCCCATAAGACTGTGAGGTCGGCGGAATATAGGGACTGTTGGAGGTGGCGAAGATTCTGCTGTACAGAAATGCGAAGGAGAAGCAAGGCGTGTTGCTTCGGGAGGCTGGGAGCCGCTCGATGAGTATTCGTTCAAGTTTGATGTGCTCGTCGAGAAAGGCGTGCCTAGCTGTGCGGGGACCGACGCAAGTCCCAAGGAGACTGATGCCATTATCCCGAATGGCGTCCAGGCTGTGAGTCTCACTCTTACTGCTGTAGGCAAAGTTCTCGACAGCGAAATACCGCGACGGCGTTTCAGCGGGACCACTTCGGATCCGGGTTGAATCCAACCCGGTCCGCATGTACATCTAATCATGCTTTAAGTTACTTAATTGTGCAGTTATTTTCCTGGATTCTAGCTGTATTGCTAGCTGTAATGATGCCAATAGGTGTAACTCACTCCAGCTTTGAATGGGCTCCATAAGACTGAGCTCTGCATCTTCAGCCGTCTGTCATACACTGTTCGCTGATGTAAGTTCCCAATCGTTCGGTATTCCTTGAAGTTTGACATTTTCTTATTGTGCAGGCTTCCGAATGCGCCGAAAGGCCTCGTAGACTGACGAATAGATGCTCCTGGACAGAAGACGATATTGATTGATTCCTCTTGTCTCTCTAACGGGATCCTGCAATGTTGCTGCAGCAGCAATGTTGCAGCAGCAATGTTGAGACCCTGATATGACAACTAGCGAATGACAACAAAACAAACATAGACGATCATCCAACGTGTACTGCTGTTCAACGCTGTCAACAATACGCTTTTGATCAACAAGATGCTACTTTGGACGGTGAACAATAGCTGTTCGTTGCTTTTGCGGTCTCTTCGTCAACGCAGCATATATCAATACCTTACGAAAGCGTCCGACACAGCCTGTTCCGGCAACTTCCACCATCCACACGTGTTATGACCGTACCCAGCCAACTATGCTTTGGATCGAACTCACGCCCAAGCAACCCTCATGCCCCGTGGACTATCAATGAAGAAAACGACTGTCGAACACAATCGTGGGTATAAAATGGTCTTGACTATAAAACTAAAGACAGGTTGACACAGTCAACAATTGTCGAACACAATCGACGACAAGTGCGGGTAAGACGTAGACTTACCCGTCTAGTCTTGCACAGTACGGGAGATTGCTCAACCTGAGGGTGGACACTTCCACAGCCAGGCTGGTCGTCGGTAGGGTAGGTCCGCTAGTTACAAGACGTTGCATAAACTAGTACAAGAACCTTGATACTAGATCTCTAGTGGGTATCAGTCATGGTCAATCTACTAT
>JAABUY010005668.1_pt1 | contig 12470 bp, 13 predicted proteins | sample 5560271 | NCBI WGS metagenome assembly JAABUY01 (sample SAMN10711886, study PRJNA513374) | rock metagenome | isolation source: Antarctica rocks | place: Antarctica: Victoria Land, University Valley
AGGCCCTTGGCGAAGTGGCACGCGTCCTTCACGCTCACCGCGTCCCACAGCCCGTCGCTGGCCAGCACCAGGCGGCCGCCCGTCGGCGGCAGGGCCACCTGCGCGGCAGCAGCGCCGCCTCGGAGCCAGCCGGGACTGCGCCGCGGGACCGGCGCGCCCGGGGCGGCCCGGGCAAAGGCGCAGGCGCCCGCCGCGCTTACCGCGCCGCGCAGGCCGCAGGCCTGCGTCGGTCGGGGCCGACGGGATGACCGGCGCCCATGCCCTTTGGGCACCCCGACCAGGGCCAACGGGATGACCGGCGCCAGTAGCATCGCTGCCCGCGCTGAAAAAGAAACAAGAAAAGAAAAACCTGGCGCGGCCGGGCCGCACCCGCACAACCTCGGGCAGCGGCAGCACGTGCGCGTTCTGTGCGTCGCCCAGGCCGCGCGCGTTGGCCAGGCCCGGCGTCCCCGTATACAGCGCGCCGGACTTGGGGCCCCCCTCCACGAACGTGCGCGTCAGCTCGCCGCCAGCGGCGCGGATACGCTCCGCCTCTGCCGCGTTGTGGTCCAGGCGGTGGTCGCCGGACACCTGCGCGCGGCGCAGCGCGGGCGCCCTCAGCACGGCTGGCTCATGCACAGCAGGGTGGCTTCCGCTCGCGAGGGCTGTGCCGCAGCATGGTTGCACGGCCCTCGTGATGAACAACAGCCGCACGCATGCTTAGTGGTGAGCGCTGCAGGTCGGGCCCTCCGCGCACGTGCGGGACACGTGCACACGCTGCCCGACAGCACCGGCACCAGGAGACACAGGGACGTGCGGCGCCGCGCGGGCGCGCCGACCCGCACGGGTCGAGCCGCCATGCGGAGGCGGGCCCAACCCTTAACCCTAACCCCGCAATGCAGCTGCAGCGGGCCGCACCAGCACGACCTCGGAGCCCGTGTCCAGCACCGCGAGCGAGTCGCCGACACTCGCGACCAGCAGCTCCCAGCCGGCCGCGAGCGCGAGCGTCGCCGTCGTGCCGCCGCCGCTCGGCCGGCGCAGCGCGATCTCCGCGTCCGCCTCGGCAAAGCCGTCCGCGCACGCCTGGCGCGCGCGGCGCCGCCGTCAGCGGCCCTGCCTGGGTCGCAGGGTCGCGAGAGGAAGCCCAGGCGGTGGACGGGACCCTCATGAGGGTTTTTTAACCTGCAGTAGCAAGCTACAAGTCAGGGGCAGGTGCCGCTATGTGACCAAAAGGAGCCTGGCGGCCTCGGCCGGCACCCGTGTCGGTGCGGGGCCGCGCGCCTGCGGCAGCCGGTCCAGCAGCTCGTCGTGCAGGCGCCACAGCGCGCGCGCGCGCGCGCTCGCCCCCTCCGGGACCGCCGCCCCCATCGCGCCCGGCGCCGCGCGCGCGCGCCCGCCGCCGCCGCCGCCGCGCGCGGCGCCCTCCGCGCCCACCTCCGAAACGTCCGACCCCGCGTGTACCGGCTGCGCAGGCTCCGGGTCCCCCCGGTCCACCGCGGCCATGACGCTCTCCAGCAGGTGCTTGGCGGCGTGCGCGGACGCGAACTTGCCGCCGTGGCCGTCAAACACGCCGAACGCCGCGAACGGCGCCTCCGTCGCGCCTGCAGCGGCGCCGGGCCCGGTGCTGTGGGCTGGGCGCATGCGTGGGCCAGGCGCGGCCACCCCAGACAGCCTGTGGACATGCGCCCGCAGGTGCAGGCAAGCGGCTGACCTGGCTCGCAGCTCCACACAGGCGCGCGCGGCCGCTCGCACTGGCTGCGCACATGCAAGCTTTGTGAGTTGGTTGTGTCGGCTCCTGCGCAGCCCCCTCACAGCAGCGCCAAAGCTGCCAGCACAGCGGCCGGCCTTCGCGCCGCGCCCACGCACCAGTGGCGGCGCGAGGCCGTGCTGACGTCTGCTCAGGCACAGAGCGGCTGCAAGACCCTGGTCAGAGCGGCTGCAAGACCCTGGTACACAGAGCGGCTGCGGAGCCCTCATTACAGAGCGGCTGCAAGCCCCTGGTCTACAGAGCAGCTGCGGGACCCTGGTCCACGGAGCGGCTGCGGAGCGGGGGGCGCGCCAGCCAGGCCTGCGTGCGTCCACGTGTTTGCGGCGTGCTGGCACGACGCGTCCTCGCCCGCCTTGCGCTCGCGCGCCGAGCCCCAGCGCACGCGCAGCCCCGCCAGCCCCGCCCATGCGGCCTCGCGCCCCAGCGTCGTGCGCGCGCCGGCCGCGGGCTCGCCGCCGGCCTCTGCTCCCGCGCCCGTGGGCCCCGCCTCGCCTTCCTCGCCGCCAGAGCCGCCGCCCGGCGCCGCCGCGCCAGCCGCGGGCTCCGCGGGCGCGCCCGCGGCGGGGCCGCCAGCAGCAGGGCTGTCAGGGCCGGCGCCGGCTGCCGCCGCGCTGCGCGCATGGGCAGGCGCTGCGGTCGGCGGCGCGGCCCTGGCCGGGCCGTCCCCCGTCACGGGCGCTGCCCGGGCCTCGCCCGCGCCCTCGGCGGCGTCCTCCTCTGACGCCGCCCCAGCGCCTGCCGATCCCATGGCGCCGCCCAGGCTCTGCCGTGCGCCAGCGTGCTCCACAGGCGCCTCTTGCGCCCTGCGGCCCCGCTGGCCATCCGCCGCACGTCCTGCGGCAGCCTCCGCGGCAGCCCCCGCGCTGTTCGTACCCGCCGCGCCATGTGGAGCGGGCGCTGCCGGGGGAAGTCCTGCCCCAGGCGGCGCCTCAGCTCCCCCTCCGCCCCTCGCCGCTGCGTCCTCCGGCGCTCCCGCGCCGGGCCCTTGCCCGCCGTCGCTGTCGCCGCGCATCGGCGCCGCCGCCGCGGGCCGCCTCCGCCTCTTCGGTCTTTTAGCTGCGGCAGCCGCGCCGGCGCCCGGCCCGTCCGGCATGGGCTGCTCCCGCTCTGTGCGCGCAGGGTCGCCCGGCCGCCCGGGCGCCTCCGGCACCCCGCGGCGCCGCCGCGCGCCGCGCCCGCCGTCGGCGTCGGCGCCGCGCCAGTCGCCCACGCCTGTCGCTGAGGCGGCGGGGCCCCCGGCGGCACGGCCTGGCTCCGCAAGCGCGTGTTCGCCTGCATGCGCGCGCTCGTGGCTGCCGCCCGGCAGGCCGGCAGGGTGCTGCTGCGCCCCGCGCGCCTCTGGGCCACGCCCGCGCCCCGGCTGCGCCCTGCCGGCGGCCGGCCGGCGGCCCTGCGCCTCCGCGGCGCCGTTCTCCTTCTGCGGAGTGGGGCGCGGCGGCGGCGGCCCACCGTGCGGCTTGCCGCGCGGGCCCTGCGCGGGCCCTGCTCTCTCGCGGGCGTCTGCATTGCCGCTCGCGCGCTCTCGCAGCGCAGCGCTGGCCATGGCTGCCGCGGGAGCTGCCCCAGGGCTGCCGCCGTCGGGCCCGATCGGCGCGGGCACAGGCTGCTGTTGGGCAGGCCTGCCAGGGCCAGGCGCCTGGCGCTCGAGGCGCGCTCCCGCGGCGGCCGCGTCGGGCGCGCCGGGCGTGGCGGGCGCAGCGGGCGCGCCGCGCGCAGCCTGCTGTGAGGCCGCCGCAGCGCCGCCCGCCGCGCTGCCAGCGCCGCGGCTAGCGCCAGGCCCGGCCGGGCGCGGGCCGCGCTCAGTGGCGCCTGCGTCGGCGGCGCGCTGCGCAGGGCCGCCCCTGCCCTGGCTGGGGTGGGACGCTGGGCCTGCTGGCGTGCCGCCTGATCCCTCGGGTGCGCTCGCGGCGGGGGCGCCGGAGGGCATCAGTCCCCGCCGCCGCCGGGCCGGCTGTGCGTGCCCTGGCCAGCCTGGAGCGTGTGCGCGGCGGGCGCGGGGTTGGCGGCCCCTGCAGCAGCAGCGCATCATGTGTTGATGTGCGCGGGAAAGCACAGCACAGCTGCGTTTTTCTGTGCACATGCACTGTGCCTGCATATGTATCTGCCTGCATGTTTTGACAGCGTCAAAGCAATACGCCGAGCAGACAGGGACCTGCCAAGCGCAGCCGCGGCGAGCCCATGACATGGGAGGCGGGCGCATCAACGCAGCCAGAACAGGCGAGACACATCGGAACAGCAGCTTGACGTCGTTGAAGCACCAGCAGAGCCATGGCGCTGGCTGATCAAACTCCGAAGCAACAAGCGGCGCATCGCACGCTGCAGAGTGGAGAAGGCACTCACCTGTGTAAAGTTCGATGGTTGTACAGTACAGCCCGCTGTTGCCCGCTGCTGTCCACGAGACCTGGCTCCAAGGTGTGGCAACTGCGCGGCGCTGATGCGAGTTACACTTGGGCTGTGACAGGTATGTAAGCACCACTCTTTCGCAGGAGTTGTTTGTGCTGGGAGGCAGGTCCTGAGCAAGGTGGCTCAGGCGGTCAGCACACCTGGGCGCGCAGCGTAACCGCAGTCTGCCGCTTTGCCGCTCCTGCGTTGCAGCAAGCTCAGCAATTTTTCAACACTCAGCAGCAAGCGGTTCCCAGCGGTACAACGCAGTCCTCTCTGCGGTGACCAGAACTGACTCATTGGAGCTCGGGGCGGGGCCCTCAGGCGGAGGGTAACGTGCCAGAAGCAGGCGTTTGGTTTATGTGGAGCGAGGCCAAGGCAGAACAAGTACAGAAGTTCCAGGGAACCACCTGCAGCCTACCAACACAGACACCGGAACAGCGCATGTCCAGCGCATTGAACACCTTATGCACGCCGATGGCAAGGAGAATGTGGATCAGCTCCCCAGGGCTAAGCTTGGCATCAAGCCCATGTGCGCGCCCTCCTTGGCATATGCTTGCCTGTGCAGGGCACTGCCATCGCTGCACTACAGGAACCACTGCTCCACTCACAAAGGCGGCTGGTGCGGACGCAGCTTTGCGCTCGGCGCCAGCCCCAGCTGCAATGCCGTGTTTGCCGGCGACCACAATGTGCTCTACTCCGTCGGCCGCCATATCGCATGCTTGGACACCGCGAGCTCAGAGGCGCGCCCCGCCTGCAGTCACCGCGCTGCTCATCTGAGAAGTCGCGATTTGCAAGTGGGTTAGCGGGGCGCGTGTGCAGGTGGCCTTCATCACGGCGCCCGCACGCGTGGCGGCCGCCTGCATGCTGGCTGCTTCCCATGACGGCAAGCTGGCCGCCGTGGTGGAGTTCACAGACGCTAAGCAGATGCAGGTGTGTTTGAAGGGCGGCAGCGCTGCGTCAGCGAGCGGCAATTCCTTGCCTCGCGCATGCATGGCAGCCCTGCACGGCGTCTGCCGACGGACAAGGCTCATGTGCAACTGCAGCGGCCCGTGCAGGCTGCATGAGGACCTGTGGCCCCTGACGGCAGACCTGGGGGCGCAGGCCGCTGTCCTGTTTCCGCAGGCAGCAGCGCGCGCGCGGCAGGCGCTGACGACCGACAATGGGGGCGGCAACGCGCGGGACATATATGCGGTTGCCTTCAGGTGCGTAATGCACGGCTTCATCGCCCTGCAAACAGGTGGGGCGCGCATAGCGGCTGCGCTGGTCATTGACCCAGTCAGCACCTCATCATTAGAGCCCAGATGCTATGTAGATTTAGTGCACGACAGGCTCATGCTCGCAGCCCAGAGGTTGCGGATGCGCAGTGCGGATGCGCAGTGGACCGCCAGCCGCCAGCATGTCAAATTCAACTTGAATTGCTTCTTGATGCGACAGCTTGCTATGTCGTGAGGTGAGCGCATGGGGGCACACTGCCAACGACTCGCATTTTGGTGGTGGGCGGGTGGCATCCGGGCCGAGCGGCTGCCATGCATGCCGCAAACTCCAAGAGCACTACCATGTGCAGCGCGGCCGCGGCGGCAGTGCGGACGGGCAGCTGCTGGCGGCGCTGGCGGGCGGGCCGGCCGCGGCCAAGCGCCAGCTGTTGGCCTGGGACTGGCGCGCAGGCCGCGTGGCCGCGTCCGCGCCCTGCCACCCGGGCGCGGAGGCGCTAAGCGCGCGCCCCGACGGCGGCGGCGTCGGCGGCGGCGGCGGCGGCGACCGGTCCGCCGCGTGGGCGGTGCGCGGGCCGGCCGAGCTGCGGCTGTGGCACCTGGAGCCGCCGCAGGGCTTCCGCGCGCGCAGCGCCCTCGCCTGGGCGCGCGCCCGCGGGGGATAAAGGTTAGGGTTAGGTTGTATGCCCCTGTGCCTGCTGGGCGGGCTCGGGCAGGCGCCGCGCGTCTGCGCTCACGCATGTCTGCTTGCTCGCATGAAGGCGGGTGCGTACCGGAGCGCCCGCCGCCCAGCTGCCTGGCAGGTGCCCAGCGCATGAGGGCTCCTCCTGGCCTGACACATCCCGCCAGGCGAATGGAAAGGCAAGGCATGGCTCTGCACGGTCAGCGGCACGTGCAGCCAGACAGGGGCGGCGCGGCGTCACTGCCTGGCGGGCGGCGCGCAGGCGGGCGACGGTGCCGCGCTGGCTGCGCACGCCTGGCTGCCGGGCGGCCAGCTTGCCGTCGCCGATGCGCGCGGCGACGTGCGCACGTTCAACGGCGACCGCCCCGCGCGCTGCCTGCGCCTGCAGCTGCCCGGCGTGCCGCGCGCGCTGCTGCCGCGCGGCCGCGGGCTGCTGGCGCTGTTCCCTGGCGCGCTCGCCGTATGCGCGCCCGTGACCGGGTGCGCCGCGCGCTGCTTGCCACGCTTGCTGTGACCCGCAGTCTGTCAACATGCGAGGCGGAGAGAGCTCTTACTGTGTTTCTATTGCCAAGTCTAACACCTGCACATATCATGCTATACATCTGCACACACTGCAGCACAGTACACAGTGCCGCGGATGCACTCCAGCGTCTCTGCTGCTGCATGAACCAGCGAACACAGGTGCTGCTGCATGCACCAGCCAGCACACCGTGCACGGCAGCCGCCCTGCCACCCAGCGGCGCGCCACCGCGCGCGCCCGCAGGGCCGCCGGAGCCGCGGCGCACGGGCCTGCCGAGCTGGCGCTGGCGCGCACGCTCCGCCCGCCGGCCGGCGCGCCGCTCGCGCACGCGTGCCTGGCGCAGGGCGGCGCCGCGCTGCTGGTCGCCACGGCGGCCGGCGCGCTGCTCCTGGCCGACCTCAGCGCGGACGGCCTCAGCCTCGGCACCGCCGCCGGCACGGCCGCCGCGGCGGCGGCGCCTGCTGCAGATGTCGCAGGCAGCGCGTGTCTGGCGGCAGACGGCGCCGCCGCACAGGTTGGCGCGCAGACAGCCGGTATGGGCGCACCGGAAGAGGCTGCTGCAGGGCCGGGCAGCGGGGCCGGCCCGGGGCCTGGCGCTCCACCCGGCAGCCCCGACCGCCAGGAATGCCCTGCCTTGCCAGGGGACGCAGGGCAGGGTTGTGACCCTGCGCCGCAAGGCAGCCCGGCGGCTTCAGGGCCTGGTGAAGACGGCGGCGCCGGCGACGGCGCTCCGAGCGGCGCCGCTGCGGCGCGGCGCGCGGTGGGCCCAGGGGAGCGCGCACAGGGCGCCGCCGGCGAGCAGAGCCCCTGGGACATCGGCGACCAGAGCTGGGCGCTCGTGGGCGAGGCGTGCATGGACGGCGGCGCGGGGCGCGCGTTCCGGCCGCTCTGCGCCGCGTTCCACGCGGGCGGGGCCGCGCTGGTGGACGCCGCCGCGCACCAGCCGCTGCTGGCGACGCTCGGCGCCGACCAGGTGCTCAGGCGCGGCGCCCGGGCACGAGTCTGCCTGCGGCAGGAAAAGCAGCTGCAGCTGCACCTGCAGCAAAAGCAGCAAAAGGGAATGAGCCTGCGCACAGGAGTGACGGGCACCAGGCACGGCTGCACAAGCTCGCGCCGGCGCGCGGCCGCACCGCGGCGCGCGCGGAGGGTTGCGGCGGCGCCTCGCGCGCGCGTGCGCGGCGCTCGAGCGCGCGCAGCGTCGTGAATCATGCTAGCGTCGTGAATCCTATACCCCAACATGCGCGCGCAGCGTCATGAACTACGCCACGCGCGCGCGGCTGCTATGCGCGCGGCTGCCGGAGGCCGCGAGCGGCATGGCGCTGCACCCGTCGGGTTTCATGGTCGCCCTCGCGCACGCCGACCGCATCGACTTGCACCACCTGCTCAGGCGCGACCGGCCTGCACGGCGGAGCCACCCATCGTCTGATCCCGACCATTGGGAGCATGCGCATGCATGTACTATGGCGGTGAGGCACGGCAGGGCGGCACTGCTGGCGCCTGCATCAGCTTCGAGATCTGAAAACGAGCCAGTGCCCATCAACACTGTCCTTGTTCATTGCTCTCTAGCAGAGCGCGATCCCACATTGCGACATGGGGCATGTGCCCGCAATCCACATGGCGGCTCACTCCATGCGGCCCGGCGCGCGCACGGCGCAGGGGCGCGCTGCAGCCGGCCGCGCGCGCGCCGCTGCGCGCCGCCACGCTGCTGCGCTACAGCCACGGCGGCCACCGGCTGGCGGTCGTGGACGCGTCGTGCTGCATCCACGTCCTGGCGTCGCCCAGCGGCGCGCCGGTGGCGGTGATGCGCGGGCACGCGTCCACCGTGGCGGGCCTCGCATGGGCGCCGTGCGACCGGCGCCTGGCGAGCGCGGGCGCGGCCGGCGCGGCCTACCTGTGGGACGCCGCGACCGGCGCGCGGCTGCCGGGCGAGGAGCTGGTCGACAAGCGCTGCGCGCTCGGTCCGCCGCGCCCTGCGTCCTGACCCTACCCTACCCTAGGGTTAGGCCCCGCAGCACCTGCACCAGCTAGCTGGTCTCGAGCCGCGTGCGCTGGAGCGAACGTGGGCCGCGTGCACATGCCACATGACTTGCGAGCGCAGTGTCTGACTGACTATGCCTGCCCATGAGGCCGCCGCCGCGGCGCGGGTGAGTGGGCATCTCCCAATGGCGAGTAGCGGAGGTCATAGCTTGATTGTGTGCTGGGGCGTGCCTTAGCCGGGCAAACTTGGGACGCGCGAGCGCATGCCGTCAGCCTGCTCCCCGGCCGCCGCAGGCGCCGTCGCCGCGCCGCCCGGCGCCGAGGCGTCCGTGGCGGCGCGCTGCCAGGACGGCCGGCTGCTGCACATCCGCGGCGGTCGCGCCGCGGCCACGATGGCCGGCCCGCCGGGCGCCGGCCTGCCAATCGCGCTTGCCGCCGACGCGCGCGTCCTGCTGGTTGGCACGCCCGGCGGCGCGGTCGCCGCATATGACTGGCCGCCGCCGGTGCCTGCGGCCGCGCTCACGGAGCAAGGCAAGCCCGGCCCACAGCTTTGCCAATTGGTCCGTATGCATGCGTGCAGGCAAGCTGCCGCTCGCGTTCAGCGGATTGTGTGACACCGCCCATGCCCAAGGCCGTAGGGTCCATGACACGGTGCATGCGGGCAGGCGAACGGGCGCGCCGCTCCGCGCTGCTGCCGCCGGAGCCACCCGCCGCGGCGGCCTGGCAGGCGGCGGCGCGCGAGGTGGTGCGCCTGCACGGCGCGCCGCTGACGCACCTGCTGGCCGTCGGGCGCGCGCTGGTCAGCGCGAGCGCGGACGGCGTGCTGCTCGTGTCGCTGCTGGGCGCCGGCGCGGGCGCCGGCGCGCCCGGCGGCCCAGCCGGCGCGCCCGCCGGTGCGCGCCCGTGCCGCCTGCGCCCCCCTCGGGGCGGCGTGGCGCCCTGGGCGGCTTGCACACAGGCGCGGGTGTCTGCGGACCGGCCTGCGCTGCATTTGGCCGCGTCAGAGGCGGCACGTTGTCGTGGTGGCGGTTCGCGCAGGCGCCGCAGTTTCCGGCGCGCCGTCCCCGGGAGCACAGGGGCGTCCCAGCCCCTGACTATGCAGACATGGCAGACATCAGTGTGTCGTGCCTGTCTCTGCGACCAGCCGCGGCACGCCAGCAAGCGCGAGCGTGCGCGGCCCGCCGCGCAGCGCAGGCGGTGGAGGGGCGGCCGCTCGCGGCCGCGCCGGCGCCGCCGCCCGCGCTGTGCCTGGTGCGCGCGCGCGACATTGACGCGAGCGCGGCGCTCGCCGCGGAGGCCGCGGCCGACCTGCGCGCCGCACGCGCGGAGGCGGAGTTTGCCGGGCGGCGCGCGGCCGTGCCGCTGCTGGCGCGGCTGCGCTCGGCGGCCGCGGCCGCCGACACCGAGCGCCGCGCGGCCGTCGCCGCCGCCGCCGCCGCCGCGCAGGTGCCCCGCGAACCAACTCTAACAGCCTGCTAAGCAGAGGCCCCGCTGGCTGTATGTGGCGGCAGTCTTAGCCCTGGCGAGTTGGGGATGCGTATACGGCGGCCTCTGCGCAGGTGCGCAGGCGCGGCTTGTTGCGTACAGCTCAGACTACGTACCATTGCAAGTTGAGGTGATGTGTGTTGCAAATAAAAGGCAGGGCGCGCGAACATGGCATGCAGGGCAGCAACCGAGTGCATGAAAGGTACAGCTGCAATGCCCTCTGGCACTTGGCAGCGCAGGCATACGCCGCGGCGCAGCTCGTCGGTTCCGAGCGCGCCGCCGAGCGCGAGGCCGCGCACGCGGCCGCGCTCGCAGAGGCGACCGCGCACTGGGAGGCGCGGCTCGCGGCCGAGGAGGATCGCCTCGCGGGCGCGGAGGCGGCGGCGGCCGCGGCGGCGGCCGCGGCGGAGCTCGGCGAGCGCGCTGCGGCGGGCGAGGCCGCGCGCGCCGCGGCCGCCGCCGCCGCGGCCGCCGACGCGCGCATGGCCGAGGCAGCCGCGCGTGCGGCGGCCGCGTCCACCGCGCGGCGGCGCGGCGAGCGCGAGCGCGACGAGGTGGGAACCCTGACGAGGGGGCACGAATTAGCTGACGGCCGCCACTCTCTGGGCTGTAAGCTTTCCTACCAGTCTCACTGTCAGCCCTGGCACATGCAAGCACGGTCGGCAAGCTGAGCGCGCATGTCGCGACCCTCGCGCACGCGCCGCCTCGCACAAGCGACATGGGTGTGACAGGTTACCCTGCCCTACCCTGGCGCGGGGCCGGCCAGGCGCTGGAGCAGACCGAGGCTGAGATGGCGGATGCGGCCAGCGCGGCGGCCGACGAGCTTGCGGCCGCGCACGGCGTGGCCGCCGCGCGCGAGTCCACGCTCAAGGCTGCCAACCACGACCTCCAGGCGGCGGCCGCGCGCGCGGTGGCCGCTCGCAAGCTGGCCGATGAGGCCGCCGCGGCTGCAGGCACTGCCCCGGTAACTTGGAGGGGTGTCGACACTCTGCGCGACACTCTGCGCAAGTGTCCCATGTGGCACGCTTGCCCCCTCAGAACCAGTTTTAGGACGTACGCCCTGTTGTTGTGCCTGCCGTGCCTGCTGCCTCCACATGGACGTCAGGGTGTGCAACTCTACCCTGTGGTAGCATTTACTCTCTACATTTGCATTGCGAGGATAGTGCGTCATGCTGGCGCATGCATCAGGCGTGCGCATATCAGAGCTGGAAGCGCGGCTGCGCGAGGCAGCGGCCGCCGCGGCGGCGCTAAACATGCGCGCGGCGGCCGCGGAGGCCGCCGCATCGACGGACGCGGACGCGCTGGCGGCGGCGCGCGGCCGCGAGGCCGATGCGCAGGCGCGCGCGGCGGCAGCCGGCCACCGCGCGGCGGCCGCGGCGTCGCAGGCGGCGCGCGGCGACGCGCGCGCGGGCGCGGCCGGCGCGCGCAGCGCCGCGCAGGTGCTGGCCCGCAGCGCGAAGACCGGCGGGTCCGAGCGGGCTTGCAAGATGCGCTCAGAGGCGGCCGGAGGCGGCCAAGGCACGAGTGCATTGCGGTAGGGTTAGGTCACACCACGGACTGGCGGGGGCATTGCGGGGCAGGAGGCGGAGCTGCTGCGCGGCGCGGAGCGCGCTGAGGCGCTGGCGCGCGCGCTGGAGGGCCGCGAGGCGGCGCTGGGCGCGGCGCGGCGCGAGCTGGCGGCCGCGCGGCGCGCGGGCGCGGCCGGCGCCGCGCGCGCGGCTGGCCTGGCCGCCGCGCTTGGGCAGCTGCTGGCCGCGCCGGACGCCGGCAGGTGCCTTGCCAGCCGCTTGGCTTGAGGCTTGCTCGCACCGCAGCCCGCCCGAGCATCTCGCACTGCCTCAAGCACGGCTCCTGCAAGTCAGCAGGTGCCTGCTGGTATGAGACACCTCTCTGTGGCCGGCTCGCAGCAACGCATGCGCATGCCTGCATGCCTGCAGCGCAAGGTTCCCAGGCGCAAGGCCTGCGGCCATGCAGGGCGGCCATGCGGCACTCGCTCGAGCTGCTGCACGCGCGGCTGTGCGCGGCTGGCGGCGGCGGCGGCTGCGCAGCGCTGGATGCTGCTGCGGAGGCGGAGGTGCGCCGCGGCGACACCCAGACCATGCGCTCCGTAGCATGACACCTGGACATGCTTGCCACGCAAGGCTCCCGCTGAGTGCCTGACAGGGAAGCGCAGCTGGTAACTTTGGCCAGGTACACTTGCGCATTGCGGGGCATGCGCACTGCAGACACACCTTTTCCTGTCCAATTAGCAAAAACCTGGTTTGGGCCGTGGCATGTCCTTAGTACAAGGACTGACCCATGCTGTGCGTCCCATGAACCCTGAGCAGACCCTGTTGGGCCGCCGCAGGTAGGCCGCCAGCGCGACCGCCTGGAGCAGCGGTGCGCGGCGCTGGCGCGCCGCGCGGAGGCCGCCGCGCGCGACGCGGCGGCCGCCGCGGCCGGCCGGCGCGCCGAGAACGCGAC
>JAABUY010005669.1_pt1 | contig 12467 bp, 23 predicted proteins | sample 5560271 | NCBI WGS metagenome assembly JAABUY01 (sample SAMN10711886, study PRJNA513374) | rock metagenome | isolation source: Antarctica rocks | place: Antarctica: Victoria Land, University Valley
AGCATGGGCCCCTGGCAGGCGTGCCTGCTTCTAGAGATATTGGCCGGCCGGGCCGCGCCTGCACCGCCGGTACGGGCGCGTCCTCCTCCTCGTCCTCGTCGTCGTCCTCTGCAGAGCGCCCGAGCCCACAAGTCAGCATCCGGGCACCCGAGATCGAGTCGCGACAGGTTCGAACACCCCCAGGCTGCGCCCTGCGCTTACTGGCATGCGCCGGAGCGCCGCGGAGGGCGCGTGCAGCAGCGCAAGTGCTCTACGTGAGCGGCCGCGCTGCCGCCGCAGCGGGCGCGTGCGCGCCGTCGTCCTCGTCGTCGTCCTCGTCGTCCTCGTCGTCCTCGCCGCCCGCCGCGAGCTCCGCCGCGCCGGCCTCCTGCATCATCCTCCGCGCGGCCAGCCGCTCGTGGGCCGCGCGGAACCGCGCGTTCACCTCGTCCGCCGTGGCCCGGGCCAGCGCGTCATCCTCGTCCTCCTCCACGTCCTCGTCATCCTCCTCTTCCTCGTCGTCGTCGTCGTCGTCGTCCCCCCCGTCCTCCTGCGGCGCATGCGCCCAGGTGTGCACCGCATCGCATGCGTCGCAGCGCCGCGCACTGCCGCGCGGCGCGTGCGGACGTGCATGCACGCACGGCATCGCCGGGCATGCGGCTCACTGCTGACGGCACCTACACGCCGGGTGTTGCCCGGTGACAGCCCGGCGCCGGCGCAGTGCGGGGAGAGCGCGCTGCATCAGCCGCGTCGGCGTTTGGGGTGGTAAACGGGGCCCCGCAGCGAGCGCGCGGCCGGGCGCGCACGTCCATGCCGTCAAAGGTGTGCGTCTTGATGCCGGGCAGCTTGCCCTCCTCCTCGTCATCCTCGTCTGCGCCCTCCAGCGCAGCGCTCGCAACAGTGTGGCAGCCCGTGGGCGTGCGCAGGCGCTCTATGGCGGCCTGTACAGCGCGCGGAACGTGGCGCTGAGCGGCATCCACACGCACTCGGGCCCGGGCGGCTACCTGCAGTACGTGCTGTACACGATCACCTCGCTGGGCTTTGTCCGTGAGAGCTTCGACACGCTGGTCGACGGCGTGGTGGAGGTGCGCGCAAGCGGGACACCAGCGTCACCCGCGGGCGCTGAAGACATGTTCGTGTGCAGAGTTTGGCCACACCTGTATGCGGCTCGGCGCGCCTCCACCTGCGCATGTCGTCGTGCGCGCAGAGTTGCGCGCACCACTCTTAGCATGCACCGTCAGACGCCGTCAAGACTGCCCAGCCTGTCATAAGCTCCGGCGCGATCACACTGCGCGCCCCTACACCCTACCTTACCCTCAACAACGATTCTGACAGGACGCTGCTCGCGCAGGCCATCGGGCGGGCGCACGCGAGCGCGGCGCCGGGGAGCCTGCAGGCCGGCGCCGGCGAGCTGTTGGGCGCCAACATCAACCGCAGCCCGACCGCGTACCTGGCCAACCCGGCCGCCGAGCGCGCGCGCTATGCGCACGACACCGACAAGACCCTGACGCTGCTCAAGGTGCTGGACGCGGATGGCCGGTGCGCGCCGCTCCGGCGCAGCTGCGGCACTGTACTGCGCGCGCCCGCAGTGCGGGCAAGCCGGTCAGACGCGCATCAACAAGCACAGCATTTCTAAGTAATGTTGGGGGGGGGGGGGGGGGGGGGATGGATGTGACTGACTGAATACGCCTCCCGACATGCAACATGCGACGAAACGTATCAAGGCTGTCCGCTGCATGACGCGCGATGCGCGCCCTGGGGCGCGCAGGGGCCTCGGCGCGGTGGCCTGGTTCCCGGTGCACTGCACGTCCATCAACAACACCAACTCGCTCATCTCGGGCGACAACAAGGGCGCCGCGGCGCAGCTGCTGGAGGCCTGGGCCGCCGGCGCGGGCAGCCAGAGCCCCGGGCCGATTCCCATGCCCGGCCTGGTCCGGCCCGACGCGGCGCCCAGCTTCGTGGCTGCCTTTGCGCAGGCCAATGTGGGCGACACGTCCCCCAACGTCCTGGGCGCCTTCTGCGCCGACACAGGCGCGCCCCCGTGGAGGGCTCCCGACCTGCACCTTGGGCCCGCCTCAACACAGGGAGCCGCAGTGCAGGCGGGCTTGTGCGTGCGTGCCTCAGCATTTGCTGCTCCGGAACGCTTTCAACCGAAGGCCCCGAGGCACATGCTTTCATTCTCGCGTCTGCCTGCGCGTCAGGACGTGCGGGGTACATTGAGCAACAGGTCAGGTTCCCTACGTTGTTGGCGCCCGAGTAGACTCTGCATGCAGAGATGGGATGGTGTGATGGATCGAAAGCGACTGTCATGCGTAGGCATTGTCTTGGTATAGTCTCTGGGGCTGGAGCTGCGTGCGACCATGCGCACGCGCGCGCACAGGCGAGCCCTGCGAGGCGCAGCACAGCACGTGCGGCGGCCGCAACGAGCTGTGCATCGGGCGCGGCCCCGAGTTCGCGGCGGACGACTTCGGCTTCCGCAGCAACGCGGTCATCGCGGCGCGGCAGGCCGAGGCGGCGGCGCGGCTCTGGCTCGGCGGCGGCGGCGGCGGCGGCGGGCTCGCCAACGTGTCGGGCGCGCGCCTGCCCAGCGCAGAGCACCGGGCGCGAGCGCTGGCTCCCAGCATCTGGCTGCACGCGGAGCGCGGCCGGGCGTCAGCAGCCCAAGCACATCAGCAGCCCAAGCATTTAACTGCTTGCACCGCTGGGGGTAGTGTCTGGGAAGCCCGTCCAGACGCATGGAAGCGCAGCGCGACTGCTCCGCCGCCTGCTGCACGTCCGCCGCGGCTCGGGGGTGGCCAGGCGCGAGGCGGGTCGCCGAACGCCGCGCGCGCACCCCCGGCCCGCATGCTTGGCCCTGCTGGGGCTGGGCCGCAGGGGTGCGCTTCGTGCCCGCTCAACCCCGTCAGAAGCCCTGCGGCGCGCTGCAGGCCCGGTGCAGGCGGCGCACGCGTACGTGGACATGAGCCGCGCGCGCGTGGCCGCCAGCAACTGGACGCGCGCCGGCCGCACGTGCCCGCCGGCCATGGGCTTCAGCTTCGCCGCCGGCACCACCGATGGCGCGCCAGCTCCCGCGCTAAGCTGCACCGCGATGCGCCGCTGCTGCGGCCGGGCCGGTTGCATGGGCGCGAGGAATGTGAGCACTTCATGCCCGTCGAGGACCAGCTCTGTTCCTGGCGGCCACGCCGCATACGATCTGAAGAGGGCTGCCCTCTGGCCGCAGCAGCTGCTGGGCCGAGGCACGAGGCCAGCTCAGGTATCCGCCAGCTCCGGCAACCTAACCCTAGACCGTAGCCGCTGCGCGCGCGTCTGACAACAGCCGCGCGCGCCGCGCAGGCCCGGGCGCGTTCGACTTCCGGCAGAGCGACACCAATGGCACCGCGTTCTGGCGGCTGGTGCGCCACTTCATCCACGAGCCGACGCCGGCGCAGGCCGCGTGCCACGCGCCCAAGCCCATCCTGCTGGACACGGGCAGCCTGGCCATCCCCTATGCCTGGCGCGCGCCCGCGCCCTACACCCTTGTCCAGTCCTTAGGGCTTTGCCTGCCGATCCTGCTGGACACGGGCAGCCTAGCCATCCCCTGCGCCTGGCGCGCGCCCGCGCCCAAACCCCTACCTTGGTCCAGCCCTTGGGGCTTTGCCTGCTTCCAGCGCGCAGGCGGGCTGCCGTCATAGCCCCGGACCTTCCGCAAGACCTTGCCCTGCCCAAGATGCGTGCAGCCGAGTGCCTGCCATGCTTGCCTGCATCGGGGCCGCCCTGTCAGCGCACGACGCCTATGTGACACACGATACCTGCATGGCAGCGCCCCAAGGCGTGCAGTGCGTCGTGCACGCGGCGGCAGCGGAGGGAGCGCGCGGCGCGCGCAGGCAGCCGTCTGTCGTGGACGTGCAGATCCTGCGTGCGGGCCAGCTGGTGCTGCTGTGCGTGCCGGCGGAGTTGACGACGATGGCCGGGCGGCGGCTCCGCGAGGCCGTGCACGCGCGGGCGCGCGCGCACGCTCGGGCCTACTGGGTCATGTGTCGCCTGCAGCTGCTGCCGCCAGCCAGTCCATTGAGTCGATTGAGCTATTGTGTTGGGGAAAGGGATTATGGGTGGGGGGTAGGAGAGTTGTATATAACATATATGCCTTCCACTCTAGCACCATGATGTCTGGCGTGTCTTGCTCGAGTCTGTGACAGTTTGTGTCTGCCAGGAAGGCGCACAGCCGACACTGGCGGTCCTCGCTCTACTGGTGGCTGGGAGCCTGCATCCTGTTGGCACAGGCTTGCGGGGCAGGGCTGGCCTGCCGCGCATGGCAGCTGCTGCCCACGTGAGCGGTTGCTGTGCTGCGGACGGCCCCGCGGGGGCCCGGGTGCGAGGTCCGCGTGGGCGAGCACAAGCGCGCGGCCTTTGCAAGCCTGTCAGTGCCCAGTTTCGAAACTGCACCCAGGTGGCGCGCTCCCTGCAAGAGACCGACCGGGGAGGGGGCAGGCAGGTGCGGGACGCGTGGGGCGCGGACGTGCGCGTGGTCATCGCGGGCCTGGCCAACACCTACTCTAGCTACGTGACCACCTTTGAGGAGTACGGCGCGCAGCGCTATGAGGGCGCGTCCACCATCTTCGGACCGCACACGCTGGACGCATACATCCAGGTGGGGCAGCCGCGCCGCGTGATAGGTGTATAGTCGCCGCCCGCACCATGTGCATTCGAAGCACTGCCTGTGCCTCGCAACTGTCCACTTTGACCCGGCTGCGCAGCGCGAGCGAGCGCGCCGTGCAGCCGAGGGTGCACCGCGCCCACCCGCGGCGCCTGGCGCCCAAGGGCTCGCTGCATCCGGCGCCACTGTCAGCGCGGCTTGGCGCCACTGTCAGCGCGGCCTGGCTGGGTCGGCAGGCGCCGACTGCGCCGCTGGCCTGTCAGCCCGTGCGGCGACCGGGCAAGCCCGCGCGGCTGCATGCGCAGGACTTCCTGCGCCTGGGCGGGCGGGGAGGATGACCTGCTGGCCGGGCCGCCGATAGGGTAGAGACATGGTAAACAGGGTAGCCACCGCGCTGCTGCCTGTCAGCCTGTGCGGAGGCGGGCTGCGCGCGCAGGAGTTTCTGCGGCTGGCGGACGACCTGCTGGCCGGGCGGCCGACGCCGCCGGGGCCGCCACCGCCGGACCTGCTGCCGCGCCAGTGGTCCTTCCTGGGGCCCGTCGTGCTGGACACCGTGCCGCACGGCACGCCTCGCGCTCCACTGCGGCCCTGGCTCTGAACATCGGTCGTCCTGTCCAACCGTTGGTTTGTTCGGCCTGCGCGAGAGGGTCAGCAGAGCCGCGCATACATGTGTCACCCTCATAACGTGTTTCCGCAACTTCACTGCGTTTTAGCTCGGCCGAGTCTGTTGCATGTTTAAAAGAGCTAGTGTCATCCGCCAGATGCACACTGCGCGCAGGCGCCCAGTTCGGCGGCGTGGTCACCGACGCCGCGCCGGCGTACGCCGCGAACGACACCGCGCGCGCAATTTTCCTCTCGGCCTGCCCGCGCAACGACGTTCGCCGCGGCGGCACCTTCCTGGCGGTGGAGCGCTTGGACGAGGCGGACGGCGCATGGCGCACGGTGCGCGGGTTTCTGCCCTCGGGAGGGGTTTTTTACCCTTAGAAACGTTGATGTGCCGTGGCGGCACCTTCCTGGCGGTGGAGCGCCAGGGCGAGGCGGACGGCGCGTGGCGCACGGTGCGCGGGGTCTCTACCCCTGGAGTGGGCTTGATACCCTAATAGGGTTGGTGTGTGCCACGGCGGCCTCTCTTAGCAGTGGAGCGCCGGGATGATGCGGATGGTGCGTGGCGCATGGTGCGCGGGATCTGCCAATGGGGCGGGGTCGGGCCCGTCCAGCTCGGGAGCCTGAGCAGGGCTGCTTGTGCACCAGGCGCTGCCGCAGTCCGCCGCGTGCATAGGGCCTGTTGCTGCGCCGCTTGGCGCTGAACCCCTCGACGGCGTGCTTCCTGCCCGATTTGGAGAAGTGACACGCATGACAGCACAGTGGCAGCAGCAAGGCCGGCATGACAAAGCAGTGGCGCAGCAACTGGCCTGGCACGGCGGCGCATGCGGGGGGCGCGCGCGCAGGTGCTCACAGACGACCATCTAAGCACGCGGTTCGCGTGGGCGCGGCCGCACACGCTGTCGTCCGAGTCCACCGCGGCCATCAGCTGGGAGATCCCGCCCGGCGTGCAGCCCGGTGCGTGCTCGCCGCCAGTCACCCTGCTGCGAGCGCGCCTCGGCACGGCACTCTCCTGTGATGCCGTCAACGTGGCTTGTTCTGAGGGTCGCGGCCGCCCTTGAGCGTGCATATGCATTCATCCCCATGCATCAATCATGTGGTGTCCCACTCGCGCACCCGGGTGCGCGAGGGGAAAGTGCCTCGCACTGGATTACAACTCGTGAAATCACGAGTGCATGGGCATCGACCAGTGAAGAGAGTCTCGTATGCGAGTGCGAGCCGCGGCGCCGGCCTGTGTCCTCGCATCTCCGACGCCCCGTCCGCGCGCAGGCGTGTACCGCCTGCGGCACTTTGGCGACTACAAGCACATCCTGGGCGGCACGCAGGCGTTCGAGGGCGCGTCGCGCAGCTTCTGCGTGGCGCTCGGCGCCGGCAGCTGCCTGCTCAGGCGGGCAGGGCTGGCAGCGCGGCTGGCCCTGCGCGCCAGCAGACTGTGGCAGGCCTGACGCCTGGATTGGTGTGTGAACGTGCGTGTGTGGGCCCTGGCTGTATCTTCCTGTATCTGTCCAGTGACAGGTGTTGTCTAGTTTCATGCTTCGGTGTGTCCTTGCTGTTACTCAGTGTGCTGATACAGACGCGTCATGTTTTACACAGGCTCAAATGCTGGGCACGTCCTCACTGCTGTCATTCCTGATGTGCGCCCTAACACTCTGACGCACCGCACGCAACATATTGTACACGTCTGCATGTCAGCAGCCACGGCTGTGCGCGCATGAGCCCACACCTGAGCCGCACCCTGGACACACCACTGCGCCTGCAGTGCCTAGACACACACGCCTTTGCACGCCACAGCCACCATCACTTCAGTGTAACACCACAGCTGGCACCCCTGCTAAGCAATTGAGACTCACCGCCAATGAATGAAACTGCTAATGAATGCTTGCCTGGCATCAAAGAATGATGACGAAGTAATCCCCACCTCACACCCTTACGCACTCTGTGCCCTGACGCTCCTACAGCCTCACCCGATTTTGCAGTTGCCCAGCACAGAGCGCTCGCTGTGCACACATCGCGTGCACGGCGCATGTGCAAGCTGCACCCGCGTCGTGCGCAGCCAGCCCGCCTCGCGTGCAATGATTCTGAGCCAGTCACACTTTTCTAAAATTATGGGCACGCGCAGCTCGCGTCGACCCACGCACTGCGCGCGCGCTCCACCGCCCCGGCGCCTCACGCCTTGTCCTCGGCGGCGTCGCCCGCGGGCGCGGCGCCGCGCGTGAGCGGGTGGTCCACCACGTTGTCCAGCGAGAAGGAGAACTGGATGGTCTCGCGCATCAGCAGCGCGTTCTCCTGCGCGGGGACGCCAGCAGAACACATCAGCAGATCAGCGGATACATCACCAGAGCAAATTGGCGGCGGCGCGCTCGTCCACGCTGCGCACAGCGGCCTGAGCTCCAGCAAACAACATCACGCTGTTGAGCACTACAATCCTGATGCCCACAAATAGGGCACGCGTGGTATGTAGCACGCTCGTAGACTGTCTGCTGAACACACTTCTGTTCTGTTTCCCCTGGCGCCACAAGGGGGCGCCCGGCGTGCGGCCGGACCCGAGCCACGCAGACCAGAAGCTGCACGCCGCTCGCGCGTTACATGCCCCTGGCTGAGACCGCGCGAGCGGGATCCCACATGTCCGAGTGAGCCCCCAGGCCTGCGGGCGCGCGCCTCGGCCACGTTCTTCAGGTCCTGCACGAACTCGGAGGCCAGCTGGCTGCGGATGTCCATGATGCGGCCGGCCAGGGCGCGCGGGTCCACGCCGCAGCCGGTCACGCAGTCGTACATCGCCTCGCGCCCCTGCGCGCCCGGCGCCTGCCCGCGCGCTCAGCGCCGGGACAGGGCGAGCAACAAGAAAGCAGGACCCGGCGCCTGCCCGCGCGCTCGGAGCAGGGGAGGGGAGCGACAGGGAGACAGGGCCGGCGCCCGCCCGCGCGCTCGGAGCAGGGAAAGCAACCCGAAGACAGAAAGAAGTTGAACAAGTGCTGGTGCTTGTCTGCTGCGGCTTCGGGCATGGTGCGGCGTCCTCGAGGGCCAGAGCAGGGCTGAGCAGAGCGAGCTTGCAGCAGCACTCAGCCCTTCGCCATGCATCGAGGCGCATGCGCACCACAGCGCCCGCGGAACTGTCATAATCTCTCAACGTCAGGCCCCGACCAGGTGTACACAACAGCATAGTCACGCCACGCTCGACATCCCAAGCTGGGAGCACATGGCAAACTGTGCTCAGGAATAAACCTCGCATGGTGTGGGCGCGGCGCTCACCACGTCGAACTTGGCGCCCTGCGTCGGCATGGACAGCAGCGTGCGCAGGAAGGTCTCCCCCGAGACATCGTCCCACACGCCGTCCTGCATCGTTCACATGGGCACGATCTCATGGACGGGCTGACGGGTGTCTGATCAGGCTGCAAAGATTCACTTAGACCACCACATCACAACGGCCAGCTTGTGGATCGCTGCAAGGTCTGTGGCGCTCTCGCCGACCCTCAGTGCCCCGTGCACCGCCCTGCACGCATGTGGCATGCGGGATACGCGCGGCTCACTGTGAGTGCACATGTGAGAGCAGCACCAAGGTGCGAGCGTCTGCATGGTAATGCGTGGCTCCAAACCACAGAAGGGGTGCCTCTGGGCCCCTCCTGCCCCTTCCGCAGGGTCCCCACGACAGGCACCAGTGCTCATCCCCGGAAACGAGGCAAGGCGCGACTTGGGATGGGGTAGGCCTGCATGCTAGGCGCCAAAGCTCATCTCCAAAAAGGCGGGACGTGCCCTGGGGATGTGGTAGGCTGCATATTAGGTGCCTAATTTGGTGCCAAAGAACATCTCCAAACAGGGCGGGGCGCGCCCTGGGGATGGGGTAGGCCTGCATGTAGGCCTGCAGCCAGTAGAACACATTCAGGTTGGTCTCCTGCAGGTAGTACAGCAGCGTGCGCGCCGAGCGCTCCGTCAGCAGCCCCACCACCCGGTCCCTGGCGCCCCCCCTCACAGCTCAGGGCTCGAGCCTGCCGGCCGCACGCGCCGCCGCAGGCGCTGCAGCAGCGCTCGCCTGGCACTCGTCAGCAGCCCGCCCTTTGTTGCACATGGGCGCGACCTTACAAGAGGATGATGGGCCTCGCACGCAACACCAGCTGCTCTCCGGCCCTTTGCAGAGCAGTGAAGAACCAGTGTGCTGCTGTTGGTGGGTGACTTGGGCTGCTTAAGCACTACAAGCCCACGGCAGGCTCACCACACAGTCGGCGGGCTCACCACACAGTCCGGGACAAGCTTTGGCGCGTGAAAACAGGTCACCCTGGTCAAGACACTTCCAAGATGTAGGGCAGCAAGCGCCAAGCACGCGTCAGGGCACAAAAGTGCACCTGTTGCCGTCGCGCAGTGGGGAGTCATCGGGGCTGCGCGTCCAGGCCGGCCGGCCTCGGCGCCTGTTCTTGTTCTCATAGCTCTGCCCCTTCCGGCTGCGCGGGCTGCAGCCCCCAGGCACCCGGCGTCAGCCTGACAGCCGTGCGTAAGCAGCACGCGTAAATACGGGCTTGGCACACACATCTGCTTGTCACTTGCAGGAAAGCACAGAGCGACACGCACTTGTTGCGGTTCTCGCCCCCGCTGCCGCCCCCGCCGCTGCTGCGCCCGCCGCTGCTGCGCCTGCACACAACGGGGAGCCGTTGCGCGCTTCGCGCAGTGCAGCGCGGCCCCCACCGCTCAAGGCAGACCGTCTGCTTCTGCCGCCAGCACGTATGCTGGCAGTCAAAGGCCTGGATGGTTTGACTGCGCATCACGCACCAAGCCCGTGGCAGGCCACAAGGGGCGCGCGCACTTTGCGGCGTGCAACACAGGCAGCCACAGTGGCCGGGGCTCTGCCTTACCGATCTGGGGTGCCTGCTGCAACTGCACCGCTCGATCGCCCCCTTAAATTAAAAATTTGCCTTTTAGGTCCGCCTTTGAAATGATTTGCCACAACTAGCAACAGCTGGTCTCAGTCTGTGTCACAGGTGCAGCCACCGCACGCCCTGGCTCACGGGGCGCGCAGAACGAGCAAGTGGTGGATTGTTCCTCGCAGCGACGCTGACATCCATGTGATGCGTCAACGCCTGATGTGAGCAGCGCCCGCTGCAGCGCAGCGCGTCGTCAGGCACACTGCCAGATGGCTGGCTATGAAAGTGTTCCGCCAGCTCTCCAGGCAGCAATGCTGCAGCAGAAGTTTATGGACGAGTATCATGAGCGCAACCGCGCCAGAAAGGCCCTGAAGGCGGCGCGGAAAGCAAAGGCAGCCCCGCAGGCCAAGAAGGCTGCTGCGACGGGCGCGCCTGCGCCGCCAAGGGATGACGAGGACGACGAGGCGCGCCGGCGACCACCCCACTCACCGTCACCGTGCTTCCCAAGTTGCACAAAGCGCCGTGGCACAGCGCCGCCTGCCGCATCCCACGCGCCAGGCCTGCACGGCGTATCTGACATTTGCGCTGTCCCAAGCAGGAGGTCGGCGACGGGTGCGAGGCGCTACACTTTGAGCGGTGCTCGTACGCGAGCCTGGAGGCGCAGGGGCTGCGGCCGCACCCCGACGCCTGCGCGGAGGCGGCCTCGCTCGCGGCCATCGCGCTGCCGCGCGTGTCGTACCGGATGGGGATCCCGCCGTCCGTGGCCATCAGTGCGCCTCGTTTGCGGCTTGCCTGAAGTGCAGGATTGCGGCCCTGCCGCTGACCTGCGGCTGCTGCGCGCAGACGGCCTGAGCGCGCTGCAGTACCAGTCGGCCCTGCTCGCGTGCGAGAAGCACACGCAGATGCTGCCGACGGGCGAGCGAGCCGGCTTTTACCTGGGCGACGGACCCGGGGTGCGCACCAACTTGCTTGCGCTCTCCTCACTGGTGTGCAGCTTGCCGCAGACCCTTGCATGACCCCGAAAGTGATTCACCGTGCGCAGGTGGGCAAGGGGCGCATCATCGCCTCGGTCGTCTTCGAGAACATTCTGCGCCGGCGGCCCAAGGTGCGCCCGCTGCCGCTGCATCGCATCCCCCTGCCTCCTCGCCGCAGGCCTGCCGTTGCGCTCTCATGCATGCGCTGCCCTAAACAGTATCGTGGATTGGTATCAAACTCTTGCACTGCTTTACTGCTTGCAACTGCTTGACTAACCCCATAAGGCATGTTGGTAATTTTCGTACATGCCTGAGGTGACTGTTATATTGTACAGGTTGTCGTTCAATAAAAGAGAGGAGCCTGGCCACCTGAGCGCCGGGTCACCTGCCGGGCGCAGGCGGTCTGGTTCTCGGTGAGCGCGGACCTGGCGCCGGACGCCACGCGCGACTTCCGCGACCTGGGCGCGCTGGACTTTGACGGCGTCGAGATCCTGGACATGCGCCGCATGAAGGTCAAGAACACGCAGAAGCTGTCCGAGCTGCCGGTGCGCGCTGCGCCTGGGCAGGCAGGACGATGCTAGGGTAGGGTCAGGATTGAGGTCAAGAACATGAGGAGCTGTCCGAGCTGCTGGTGCGCGCTGCGCCTGGGCAGGCAGGACGATGCTAGGGTAGGGCCAGGGTTGAGGTTTAGAACATGAGGAGCTGTCCGAGCTGCCGGTGCGTGCTGTCCCCGGCCAAACGGGGCGGCGCAGGGTTGCCGGACCAGCATGCGCGACGCCGGAGACCACGCGGAAGGTGTCTGGCGTGCCAGCAACGAGAACCGCGTGATGTGCTTGTGGCAATTCAGCGCTGCAAGGTCTCGGGGGCTGCTACCAGTTGCGATGCTGGCCTGCGGCGCGCTGGCTATGTGCGCAGCGCCTCAACCGTGCCTGGTGGCACACCGCATGCATCGCCCAGCACCATGCTGGCAGCCCGAGAGCGGGCTCCACAAGGGAGTCAAGCCGCCATGCGGAGCGCCCGAGGCGTGCGTGGTGTCCAGTGCGCGTAACTGCGGTTGCTGTTGATCACAAGGGTGCTCTGAACCCTAGGCTGCTGTCCGACAGGCGAGTCTCGTAACTAGACCTCGGCAAAGGCAGGTAGGCTGCGAAGAGCGCAAGTGGGGCCGGGGCCTTGTTGCAGCATGGGACTTGCGCGTGCTCGAAGCGCGGCGCGCGTCCCGGCCGCAATCTTGGTATATACACTGCTGAAGTGCGCTTCTGCGGCCGCATGGGGCGTCAACAGCACTTGCAGGCAGGACCCGTGGGCACGGTCAGACTTCTGCGGTGCGGCGCTGGTCTGCTGCAGGCTTCATGAGGGCGCAACGCTGGCTGCATGCGCTGACGAGCTGTGCGCGCAGGCCTACCATACACCGCATCCAACTTCCAAGGT
>JAABUY010005671.1_pt1 | contig 12458 bp, 14 predicted proteins | sample 5560271 | NCBI WGS metagenome assembly JAABUY01 (sample SAMN10711886, study PRJNA513374) | rock metagenome | isolation source: Antarctica rocks | place: Antarctica: Victoria Land, University Valley
GTTCGATGGGCTGTTGAGAGGAGGGAAGGGCGTTTTTGAGGCGGTGGAGGTGGTCGTGGGGGTGGTGTTTAGGGTGTGAGGCATGGGGGTTTGCGGAAGGGTGGCTGGTGGGTAGGTAGTCTGGTTCAGGGATATGAGCGGGATTATAGTTGATTTAGGGGGGCTGAGTGGATGACGGTTGGATATAGGGAGAGCATCTACTCTACCTACGTTCATATAAAATTCGTCCCTTCCCCCGCAAATGACCACAATATTTCTCCACCACAACTATCGCGCCGTGACACCTACCAACCAGCTACATACTCTCTTCGTACTAAAAGCCAAGCCCATTCGCGCAAACACGAAACCTATCCCTTCCAATAACGCCAGACGCGGACTCCGCAGCACGGCCAAAGCCGCGATTGAGCTTTGTCGACGCCAGATATGTATCGCCCTCAACCGTCCCTACACCATCCCCCTCTGTCTGACTGCAGCCCCTATAAACCCTTCGGGATGAGACGCGCGGGTGCATTGGCCAGGGGATCGGGTTCCTGAAAAGCTGTTCGAGGTGGGTGGGCTTGGTTGTGGCAGAGAAGTTCAGAGGAGTCGTTTAAAGCGAATTGGAAGGTAGGTAGATTTCGCCAAAGACGTACCCACACTCCCCGCCATCGCTGCAAATTCTTGATTCACTTCCCAGACCCGGACTCCTCAGACCGAAATCTCCGTTATGCATCTGAACCGCCGGCCCCTTTTGGTATCATCGCTTTTTGACATCGCTGTGAGCGTGGTGGTTGATTTTGTGGTTGATGGTGCTGCAGACCTGTTGTCAAGGTTGGAGGTGAAAGGAATGGGGTGGGGAAGTGGGAGGGTGATGGTGGGGGAGAGGATGGAGATGAGAATATAGGAGGGTGGGGATGGAGAAGAGAGAGTAGATCGAGAAACGGGAGGGGTGGATAAGGCGGACTGGTGGGGTTTTGGGTGGTTTCTGCTTTGGCGGGAGATGGTTAATGGTTATCCTTCGGAGATGTGATATATTAAATCATCCAGGCGGTTTGAAAGGAAATAAGATTCTGCGGGAGGGATTGACCGCTGGGCCTTCGCACTTCGCATATGTTCCCATAGAACTTCGAACCGTGAGCAACAAGGCGTGTAAGAGACGGAAACTTGGACAGCCCTGCAAGTGCACCGAATTCTTCGCTCTACCCGTTTTCTCAAGTAGCCTAGCTCGTAACATGCGAAATAGAACCCCCACACTACTTCTTCGCCGCCGTCGCCTCCTCGGCCTTTGTCTTCGCTCTCTTCTCCCTCACCCCAACCAACCTCGCGTCACTCCTCGCGTCTCTAAGCGTCCTATACGCGTCCTTTGTTCCCTCTGGCATCTCACTCTTCTTTACCTCCCCAATTGCCGACTCCTTGGCCGAGTCAGCCACTGGCATGTGTTTCTTCATGAGGCTGCCCTCCTTGTGGTGTTTCTCAATGTCTTCTTTAGAGGTGTCCATTTTCTTGTGCTGGCCAGCCTTGCGGGGGAAGAGGATGAGACGCTCGCGGTAGGCCTTGAGACGGGCGACGTTTGTGGCGAGAGATTCTTGTGAGAGATTGGCGCGGCGGGGGTCAACGGAAATGCCAATGGTGGGGGCGAGGGTGCGGGGGATGCGAGCTTCCTAGACGGGGAAATTGGTATTAGCTGCTGTGACGCTACACATCTACCGTGCCATAGACGTCATCTCGGGGATCATCTACCTTCAATTCCGCGAGAGAGAAGCCACGGCCTGCTCGTACACGGCGGTTGTATTTGATTGATGGGCAGCGGACTACCGGGCGGAGTTTGTCGACGGGACGGGGAGCGACGGCTGCAGCTTTGGTGAGGCGTGCATTTCGGCGGCGGGATTTGCGTCCAGGCTACAGATAATGTTTAGCGGTCGTTCTCTCCAACCTCGAGTTGGCGGAGAGGTTTGTGTAAGGTCTTTGGGTAATTGGATTCGGATTACCTGGTCGAAGTGCGTTCGAACACGGCGCTGCCAGTCCTTGCGGAAATCTGTATACTGGTAAGTCTGCCGTAGCTGATGATTATCTGAGGTTTCGCTCACGGTTATGTTGGATTTGTTGGTTGTGCTTGATCGTCTGGAGCAGCGGCGCATTAGTAGATGTCCCAAGAATAAATCATACTGTATATCTATATCTCAAAGCAAATACAGGGTTTGTAACGTACCATTATGGCTGATGGCGACCAAGTCGATGTGGTTGTCGTGGTTCGCAAGGCCGGTGATATTGAATCGCGAATTTCGCTAAGCAGATTTAGTGTGTGGATACTCGCCTAGCTCAGCCCTAGTCCATTCGCTTAAGGGTAAGTTGCTCTACTCATTCTCTACTCAGAGCGTTGTCTGCCAGGCGACGCTGCCTTTTAGTCTATGCTTTCCTACCTTCGTATCTACATTCTCACAAGGAATTATGAGTTATATTATGTTTTTCGCATTACGGATTACATGACAGTAGAAGCCAGACTGCCGCACGAAGCTTGCCGGGAAAGTAATGCTTCGCTCAATGACTTTAATGGCCACATATAACATGAGAGAAACTTGAGGAAAGACTGGCCTTTCTTATTGGTGTTATTGATAATATTTAGAAACACCCAGGGGTGATGAGGGAAGGAAGAGGAGAGCGCCCATATTTGACGAATGAGCTTATCATTCGGAAACAGAGGCTTTCCTATAGACTGGATTCTCAATGCTCAACATGAATACATTTTCGTTCGATTGAAGGCAAGAACATCCTTGTTCAACCGCTTGCAAGTCTATCAGTAATCATTTTATGCCTTCCGCGGCAAAGTCAAAGGCACCACAATTCACGAGAAGCAAATCCAATCTACTGCAAAAGGCAGACTAACTGGCGCGCTTGCCTTGTGCAGACCTCGCCCTGGTTATGGCAAGAATGGAACATGTTACATATATTAATTGACAGATCATGAGTCCTAGTCTCCCCCTGTAACAGAGATTGTCCATACAAAACTCATCTGTCAGCCTTGAGATAAGTTCAGGTTTGAGAGCGTCATAACCTTTGCCCGTCAACTTGTTTTCAAGAGACTTTGAAAACGTTGTTCGTAAAAGATCGCAAGAGGGGGTCAAGTATGTTTCAACATGCCAGACAAAGTATCACGCCACTGACATAACTTGCACTCATCAATATCCCTGATGTATAGAGACCTTAGTTATCAGCACCACCTCGTCCAAGAAAGATACTATAAGAGACTAGACATTCCAGGTCTCACCCCGGCTGGCTTCAAAAGTTGGGTTACGCTTCTCATCCGAGCACATCCCGAAAAAGATACGCAGGTCTTCACGAAGCCGATTTGGAAATACCGACCAGCATTCAAGACGATACGAAAGAGGGTTTCCAAAGGAAATATCAAGACGATTGTTCCAAGACACAAGGGTCGCAGAATTCGTGACCCCATTGAAGACTCTACCTCAGAGCATGCAGCGGCCGAACTTCCTCGACGCTCGAGCCAAGAAGAGCCCCGGCCTTATCACAGCTCTCCAATTCCCTGTTATAAGGCGAATCGATTTGACAAAAGTGTATAGTTTTCCCCCGAAAGAGTGACGCTTCGTCCACATCAGCGAGTTCTTCTAATTTGGAGATCCGAAGTTGTTGTACGGAGGGTTTCATAACTAAACAGCAGTGCCGAGCGTGTTATGTTGTCACAGACCGGCTGGCCTGCCATGATGACCATCAAGGCAACTTGGCCGTCACCCTTTGAATGCCTGAAGAGTTTGGAAGCGTCAATCGGATCATGTATATGATTATCCATAGCCAAGGCCGCTACTCGTTGATCCATCCAAACTTGGTCAAGGCGAGTGGCAAGGTAGCGCTCGCGCTCCATGCCCTAACGGATACCGTCATTTGGCTCCCCCAATCCTGCATTAGAACGGACAAAAGCATATAGCTGCGACAAGCTTCATATCCTTCTTCTGCACTATAAATTGCCCTATCAAGGAGTCGATCATCGGGGTGAATTACCATATTGAATTCACGGGTTCTAAAAACTCATCCGGAGGAGCAAGTGCGAGAGCAAACTGGATATACTGCAGCAAAGGAGGACAGAACACGTAGATCTTAGCACGAGGCTCGTCATGCACGGATTAGTGTCTGTATTCGCCATAACGACACGTATAATCCACCCGAAAGCGAGGATTGTCGGTGATTCATTGTATGACTTTATCTCGAGCCTCGTCATGAAAACTCATTCTGTCATGATCAGAAACTTTGCCAGTTCCTCGACCAACATCTCTAGCACGTTCTCTGAAAAAGCAGATTCTCTTTAACGTCATGACACAAGTCAAGCTTCTGACAGCAAAATATGTAGACTTTGGTTGAATAGTTTGGGGCATCTAGAAATTATTAGCCCGACCTCATAAACTAAGAGGGATAATGTACTTGGTCTTGAAAGCCGAAGCGATGGTGAGTCAGGGGTTATGAATCTTTTGGCGATCGCGAAGGTGACAGAGGCTCATATATTTTTCTTTTCCTCCTTTCGTTCGAGCTCATGCTCTGGCCATTACTCTTGATACTTACAACATCGGCATCCCAAGCTTGGATTCGTTTGTTCCTCTCGACGACAGAACCAAAGCTCGACAGGTAGTCACTGTGGATCCTTGCGGCTGTGGCCCAGCTTCGATTGGGCCCTCTGCAAGTTTGCTCCATGATGGACAGGGTAGACAAATCGACTGTGGACTCGAGTTCTTCGAGGATAGCCATGTCTTGGCGAATATGTGTCTCACACGACACATCGATTTCGGTGAGCTTGGTAACAAACCGATCCAATTGGTCAACAAGAGCTTTGAACCTTTTTGAATCTCGGGTTGCCCACCGGGTCTTGGTAATAATAATAGATTTTCGCTGGTACGCCGCAAGACGGCTTAGGAAGTCCACAATGGAGTGCTGCTTAAATATGTCTCTCCTGTATCTGCTGACTTTAATACAAGTTGGCTGTCCGTCTTCGTTTGTGCTGTCTACCGCGACTCCGTACTTTGCTTTCAGCGTTTCCGCGTTTTGGAGGAGGGTTGAAATCTGCTGTAAAACACCTTCGATCTCTTGATGGCCGATAACCTGATCCAGGACGCCATCTCTGCCTTCATCAGGACTCAGTAGCCCAATGCTTTCCTCCCAAACTATGAGACGACGTTTAATAATACTGAATTTGCAAACGAGAGTTGTGAAACACTTTTCAGAAGAACGGGCCAATTCTATTTAAATCAAGACACTCGATACACGTCGTAACGAGAGAAGCTAAAACGATTGCGCCGATGGTCAAACTGATAGGTTCTACTGGCATTGCCATCAGAAGATTCTTGTTGCCAAGGAAAGACGCTGCGAGAAGAATGGGGCGAAGCTGTCGAGGAAGTATGATAGGCTTGTAAGGCTATGTAAGCCTTGAATCAGTTCTCAACCAAGTAGCCCTGAGTATTGACAAACGGCCTCCCATTCACATGTCTGTTCGATTTGGAGTACGAATAGGATCTTGCCTGCTGCGTACTACCTTGCAAACGGCTTGGGTGCCCCTAATTGTACATATCTCTGTCACGTTGTCCAATGTTTCAAAGAATTCATAGATAAGCCGTTGAGTATCGTATTCCATTTCTCTAAGAAGACCTATCTATTCTATCCGGCAAGCCAGGTTTCAACCTTGCTGCTAGCTTATTGAAGCATTCAGAAGCAAGCCAACCTGTATGACCTCCAAAAGTATGTTCTATCAAACCTAGAGATTGTACAGATATGAATGCTAAAGTATATTCCGTAGCAATCATAGTATTTGACCTTGCCGAAAAATCAAGTTCAATAACTCTAGAAGCAAAAGACACTAGCAAGCAGGGCCTCTCAAATTCCACAGAAAAAGCTCAATGCAGGCCCAGGCCTTCAGGAATATAAACATTTTTGTAACTTCCATGTAACCGATCAGAAAGCCTAACAAACCTCCCCATACTCAATGCCCAGGGCTAGGCACACTAGCGATTCCTAGTCCAACCCGACCCCTGGCGAGATCACCTATCCTCGCTCTTTTGCTACCCCGAGCCATCTCGTCATAGCTGTCAAAATCGCCCGCTCGCTTAATTTGCGACTCCGGCTTGATCTCCCTGGGTTTCTTCACCAGACCATAGATTTTGCCCTGGGTGTACGCTTTGGGACCTGGAAGTTGGTCTAGTACGAGCGTATCCTCTCGTCTCGAACCGGAAGAACGTCGAAGCATATTTGTTGCTCGCTCGCTTGCTTGAGATGCTGGAACATTGTAGTCGACAATAGCTTCCTCTTCATTTTCCGAAGCGGATATGGTGCTGTCGCGATCATCAAGCCGACGATCTTCTCCCTCGTTGTAGGCGAAAGTGGTATTTGGTGCAGAAAAGCTGGCATGAGGTTCCGCAGCGATCTGACTGACGGGAGTACGGAGAGTATGGTCAGCAGTGACAGGTCTTGACCGAACCGGCGTTGTAGGCAACGAGGATAACGAATGAGCCCCTCGAATGTGACTGGTGTGTAGCTTACTCGGTCGAGATCGCGTCGGAGTTGCGGGGACGCTGGTCGTCTCACCATTCAAGACTTGACCGGCAAATAGCAAGGCGTCAAAAGGGTCTTGACTGGAGACGTGGGTGTTCACAAGGTGGTCTGATCGAGCGGTACGGGGTGTTCTTGGAGGGTGTTTCTGGAGAGGAGTACCGAATTCTGTAAATGGTGTTCCATTAATAGATATAGCCCCCGATGATCGCATAGAGTTGAGATGATCCCGGTTTTGCTTGATGCGCAGTCGGAGAAGACCATTTTCCTCGGTAAGCATTGATGTTTTGTCATCCAGTTGCAAGATGAGTTTCTTCGCCTGTCGGAGTCGCCTTTCCTGTACGGCGTTCTCATCTTGAAGTATTCGGCACTGTTTCAAGGCCAGGTCCAAATGACGCTGCATTGAGCTTCTTGAGGGGCGAGCAAGACGTTCCTTCTGTCCTGACTTGCCATGGCGCGTGTCACTGCCTGCTTGAAGAACCTGAACCTCTCGCCTTGTCAATTCGTGTTCTACCTCTGCCCGCTGGGCAGCTTCAGTATTCTCAATACTCAATAAACTGTGTTGAAGCTTTGAGTGAGCGGCCGACATCCGGGCTTCACCAAGAGCGGGTAGGAGGTCCCCGAGGAGGTTTCGAAGTTCCCCTTCATCCAAATGCTTGATGGAATCCAATGTAGGTATCTCACCGAATAATCCTCCTGGCAGAATTAAGGGACCGGGTTTGAGGGTGGCCGGTGGCGACGTAAGTGAATGCTCCCTCTTACTAGTTAATCCCCGGCCTGACTTTGTCATCGGTTTGGCTGGTTGTGAAGAGGGCGGTGGTGTCAGACTTCCAGCAGCGTTGAGAGGTGGAGAGCGGTAGTGATCCTCAAGGGTCTTGTCGACTACATTGTGGAAACTCGCGTCAACCGGAACAATGCTGTCACTGCGGCTTCTGCCCTTTGGCGATGGTGTTCGTAGAACTGCGATATCAGACATATTGGCTAGGAGGTGTAGGTGGTATAATTGAATCTTGAACGCCAAAGCGTTAAGACCTGCCAAAGACTGAGAAACTGACTAGGCTTCCGAAACGATTATCGGCTGAGTCCCGAAGGTCCTTGTTTGTTCTGTCTTCTGCTGCGATTTGTACTTTATTTTTTGGCCTGTGAGCAGCAAGCACCAAAGCGTCCAGGATTTATGATTCTCTGATGGATTGCATGATGGCTCAAGGTGAACGTGTGCTTGAACACGTCAATGTGGGGAGGTGGTTGGGGTGGGGGTTTCGACGCACAGCACATGATGGCTGGCATCTAGACGAGTGTGACGCTAAACGCGGAAATCAGCCGCTCGTCGCGAGGGTAACGGATGGATGTCAACATCTGCGAAATCTCAGTATCACAGGTTCCAATGGATTGTCCGAGTCACAAACAGGTAGCGTGATTGATTGTTGAAGCGCTCTGCCTTTGTTTGGGAAGCCTTTGTTAACAACGTTTAAAGGAAGATGGTTGGACTGTCAGTGGAAAATCAACGCTAAGAATTAGTGAACGAGGAAATTAATCAGAAACGGACTTACACCGAGATAGAGACGATGGAAAGCTCTTCTAACAAATCTGCAACCCGCAGGCCATCGGGCATACCACGATTATCAAGAATTCCTGTCCCACGCGGTGCAGTCAACCTATCAGCTGAGCCAAATCTCGATGATGCAAGATCTAGTTCAAGTGCTACCTGTGGTGATAGCAAGAGCACAACATTACGATACAGTGCTCGGAATCTAAGCGGATTCATCGTGCAAAAGGATAGAAATCCTGTAGATAGGATGTCGGCCGTGGCGAAACCTTTGACGGAGAATGGCAGCTACAATGCATTGCCGCGAAGAGCTTCGCCTGTCAAGACGGAGCCACTCGAACCTATTGTCAAGCAAGTGAGAGAACCCAAAAACGGGGCGAGTGGATTGCAGGATGGTGCAGACACTCAGGGAGAGTCCGAGACAGCATTGCCCACGGCTCACCGACGCCCAAGACCGTCACTATCGGACCGCACTATAGAGACTCTTTCGCAAATTCCTCCCTCGCCATCACCACGCCGACGGCAATCAAACGCATTCACCCAAGACGTCCCAGATGGAATGCTCCTGCGCGCAGGTTCGTCTCTTAGCCGATCTCGTCCCAGCACTAACCATGGCTACCATGTACCGCTTCCTAGCTCAAGGCCTGCATCGCCTATCAAACCCCAGAGGAAGACTCCAGCTCCAAATGTGACGCCTACTCGAAGATCTGTAAGCTCTTATGCTCCTATAAGCGTGCCGCCTCCTCAGAAGAGACCAAACCTCCCCAGCAGTACGACGCCTTCGAAAGTGCATCCATCGCCGAGTAAAGCGACTGCAACTCGAACAGCGAATTTGGCCGGCAAATCAGTTTCGAATACTTCCTCGAACCCTGCACAGACGGCTACTGAGCGTTCTAGAACAGCGCCACCTGCGACTAAAGCTTTCGCCGGTTTGTCAGATGCACCAGCCCAAGGGGGTTCAAGGTTCCCACCTCAAAAGCCTACCACCTCACGCGGACTGATAAACCGCCCGGCGGAAGATCATACGCCCAAATCGTCGGCTGCTCTACGTGAAACTATCGCAAAAGCAAAAGCAGCCAAGCGCACCGCCGCAAAATCCCAGGGAAAAGCAGCCGGCAACGGCTTTGAGATCCAAGTCGACAGCGATGTCTCAAGACTACGCAGAAAAATCAACATGGCTCTCGAAGACGGAAAACTCAATATAGCCGCCCTCGGCTTCAAAGAAATCCCAAACGAAGTAATCAACATGTCCCAATACGGCTCACTGGAGAGCGTTGACATCACAAGGATCAACGCTGCAGACAACGAGCTTGAAACAATTAGCGATGAGGTCTTCCCGGATATCGACTCAGAAGCTGCCCTTAGAAAGGACGATGATTTTCTCGGTCTGTTTTTTGGAGGCCTAGAGTCCCTCGATTTACATGGCAACCGACTCCTCATACTCCCTAAAGGACTCCGGAGACTGGATAACCTGACAACCCTTAACCTCTCCAAAAACCGAATAAAAAATACACACCTTGAGACTGTTGCTGAAATACACTCCCTCCGAGAACTCCGGCTCGCCGAGAACGCTCTAGAAGGAACATTCCCCGCGTCCCTTTGTGGTCTCGAAAAACTTGAACTCCTGGACCTCCATGATAATGCCATCGCGGGCATTCCAGAGTATGTGGAAGAGATGCGTTCGCTATGCGTTCTCAACGTCTCCGGGAATAAATTGGCCTCATTGCCATTTCATGCCCTATCATCCATCCCCCTGACAGAGCTCGATGTATCAAGGAACAGATTAAGCGGTTGTCTCTTCCCATCCGACGTCATCGCCCTTACCAACCTGAAGTCCCTCTCCGTCGCCTCAAACGCACTGACGTCCCTCACCACCGCGACCTCCACCGGCACCCTCGTGCTACCCAATCTACAAACCCTCGATATCTCCTTTAACCAAATAAAGTCCCTCCCTAACATGTCCGTATGCGTAGTCCTAACAACGTTCTCCGCAGCCAATAACCAGCTGAGTTGCGTACCCAAGGGAATCGCCGCCTTACAACACTTACGGACGGTGGATTTGAGCAATAATGGCATTAAATATGTTGACCTGGAGATCGGAAATATGGAAGGCCTTACGAATATGAACCTGGAAGGAAATCCGCTGAGGCAGGGGGAGAGGAGATTGCTGGGACTGTCCACCGAGGATCTGAAATGTGAGCTTCGGGCGAGGTCTGGTGCAGCTGGGTCGTAAGTTGAGGAGGAGTGAGCTGGCGAAGGAAGTTTTGCTGGTTGAGGAGTTTACGTGGTTGATATAGGTCGGGCGGGGAAACCCGGGGGGGTTTTAATGTGGTTGGAGGGCGCTTAGGGTTTCGAAGCGAGGATTTGGGGTTTTGGGAGTATTAGGAATGATGCAGGGAATGGGTTATCAAGATTGATCATTAGAGGAGACCGTGGGTGCGTTAATGATAGCCAGATCAACTAACATAATACATTTTGTTCGCTATCGGAGGCCCCCTTCTTCTCCTTCCTTATCCCAGTCCTGCCCCCTACATCCCTTATCTACATGTAGAGGGAAATCTGAGTAAATGATGTTATGGAATGAACTTTTCATGTCGAGAAAGTTTTAGAGATTGTCTATTTTTACTAAAGCTAGGTAAGATACAGGAGTTCAGGTGGCAGTATTTGAAGTAGACGCGCCCCAATATATTGTGCTGGGCAAATGGTAGAAGAGCTAGCATCGACAACCAATGTGGCGCTTGTGGGGTATCACAAATAACAGATATTCAACGCCGTCTTTTTCAGATGCGAGACCAAAGAACTTCGCTTCAAGTACTTTCGAGCTCCCTCAGCCTCCCCAACCACTTATCGGCCCATTCGGAAAACTCGTCATTCTTATCACTCCAGTCCAGCTTCGCCCCTGCCACACATGCCATCCCCATCTCCCGCAATCCCGTCAGTCTCCTTTTCACGTCTTCCTCTTTTCCCTCGTACAGCGCCCCAGCGATCTCATCTGCTTCCTCGGAAAATTGCTTTAAGTGATGTATCAGGATATCCACGCGCTGGAGTTGAGGAGCCGTGGGGAAGGTGAAGGGAATTGGGGTGGCGCCGATGATGGGTGGGAAGGTAGCAAGACGCCGTTTGCGGAGGGCGGGATAGAGGAGGCGAAGAAGGCGGAGATGGGAGAGGGAGAGGGATTGGAGATGAGGGGTTGTGGTTGAGGGTAGAGGGGCGGTATCGTTTGTATGTTGATCGAAGACGGCGGATGCAAGGCCGTCGGCTTTGATGTGCGTCCTCTCAAGCTGTTCTTGAAGAGAGTCGTCATCTGAGTCGTCTTCCGAGTCATCTTCGAGCTCGTTCGGATTCCACTCTTCCAGCTCGGTGATGGCGTCTTTGATGAGAGCATGGTAGGAGTCTGCCTTTTGTACAGCTAGAGATACAAGACCAGAAGATGCAAGTTCGACCAGCTTGTCGCATGATTCCCATAGCACGCCTGTGGTAGCCAAAACGCCCCGACCGGCATCCATATCGATTCCATGCTCGTCTGTGGGTATAGAAGTGATGAGGTCGAGATATTGGCCCATGATATGGCTGAGAGACGCGCGAAGGTGTTGCTGTAGGAAAGATGTCCATTGCGCCGCTGTGCACAGCTCAAGCGCGCTAATAAGAGCTGGAAGACACTGATTCGAGAGGGAGTTTAGAATAAAGGTGATGGCGGAGGACGTGAAAGGTTTGTTGAGGATGAGTAGGGAGAGCTTGGTGGTTTGAGCTTTGAGAACGGACGCGGCGTCGGACAGGAGGCGGAGCGGGTTTGGAGGATCTGGCATGTCAAGGGTTGGCTGGGTACGATTCTGAAGGGCGATCTGAAAGTTTTTGACAAGAGCAGTAGTAGAATCGATGCTGGCGCAGAGCGCAGAAGGACCATCAGACCCTGCAGAGGGCGCCATATTTACAAACGACTTCTGGAACGTCGTAGGGTTACAATACGTCGCCCTCTACAAGATGTCGCGAGTCGCCGCAGAATGAAGGAAATTTATGATGCGACGACGGAGAGGGAGAAAGTAAAGATAAGGGTACTGTATACAGTAACAGTATATCTATCATAACTTCATAAGCGAGAGCGGGAGATGGACAACCCCTGCAACGCTAGTTGTTGAATTCCAACATCAAGTCATCACTTCATTCCTTTTTCTGTGATACAAAGGTGATGCTATGTGTTGTTGGTGTGTTTGAAGCACTTATAGATAGAAATATGATGGTGTGGTTCAGAAGATGATCAACCACCATACTTCTCCAAGATGCCGGCCCGCCAAAGCAAAAGCCACGAGCGCGCACTTCCCGATCGGACGCTCATAGTAGATAACGGCGCCTATACTATCAAAGCTGGGTATGTTTCAAATGAACCAAGGCT
>JAABUY010005675.1_pt1 | contig 12456 bp, 18 predicted proteins | sample 5560271 | NCBI WGS metagenome assembly JAABUY01 (sample SAMN10711886, study PRJNA513374) | rock metagenome | isolation source: Antarctica rocks | place: Antarctica: Victoria Land, University Valley
CGGGCGGCCTGGCGTGGCTGCCGGCGACGCCCGCGGCGGTTGCGCTGTGGCTGGCCGCGCTGGACGCGGCGCTGGCATACCGGCCTGGGACGCGGCCGGCGCGGGAGGTGCTGTCGGTGCGGTCATGCGCCAGGGCAGTCGCAAGGCGGTGTGCTTTAGAACGTTCGCACCCCCATGCTCGCCCATGTGCCCTCTGTTGCGCTGGGAGTGCTCTCTGGGGCATGCAGCTGATGGCGGAGCTCTGACCCTGATCCGATAGACCAAGGCGAGGTTGGAATTGAGAGCGGCGATTACAGGAGGATTGAATATGGAGCGTGCAGCAGGGAGCGCTTCTGAATCTTGATGCCTGCCCCCCCAGCCGATGAGGTGGCCCCGTGTCAGGACCTCGTATCCGGCTCTCCCGCTCATGCGGCCGCCCCGCACGCGGCAGGCGTACCGCTACACCCAGCGGCCGGCGGCGGCGCTCGTGAGCGCAGAGGGCGCGGCCGAGGACGGCTGCCGCATGGTGGCCGTGCCCGCCGTGCCGGCCCCTGACCTCGCCGCTGGCTGCGCCGCGGGCCGCAGGGCCTCTGTGCAGCGGGAGGCTACGCTACCAGTCCTGCTTGCAGCGCGGCCTGGCGCCCAGGGGCCTGGGGCAAAGGAGGGCTGGAAGACATCCGGCCACATCCAGGTCAGCTGACCTGCAACAGGCCATGTGCTTTGTTGTCCGCATGCACCAGGGTATGCACATCACGGGTGGCCTGCCGGAATGTGCACTGTGGGGGGCACGCCCGTGCGCCACGCTGTGAAGCCTGGGCAGCGCAACGGTTTGTAGCACCTGCTTGTCAAACCTCCCTGAGTGCCTGTTTTGCTTGCGCCAGAGCTCATTTTCATGGTTCTGTGAAAGTGCAGGGGCAAAGGTGCCCGTATGTGCGGTGGCTCCTGTGACACCAGGAACAGCGTAGTGTCGGAAAATGTACAGCGTCTGTACATGAAAGGCAAGGAAGCATTGTGGACACGTGTTTGCTGCCAGGTGGTGATTTAAAGGCAGTACAGCGTAGTGATATTCAAGTCCAGTGGTCTGCTAAGGCAGTGGCCATGACTTCTGTAGTGAACCCTATGAAATGAGGAGCCCCGGTGGCGCACCGTAGTTGCGCAGTGCATGAATAGTAGCAGACAGCATAGCTGTCGCCGCCTTGCACTGCTGGCTAATATGATTCGATGGCAAACATGGCGCATGCAAAGGGTCGCAGCTGCCTCCGGGCACTGCTGCAGCCATTGCAAGTACAATTGAGTGCTCCTTTTAAAACGTTGCTGCACAATCACAGCGGCAACATCGAGGAAGAATATGCCCCACCCAACATGAGAAAGTTTGTTTGTGTAGATGTGGAATGTCGGCAGCAGACCTTCACCTGGCAGCCCCTACCAAAGCTCAGCCGTGGGTCTGCATGGTCCTGTAGAGCGCACACATCTGAGCTGCAAATACTCATCAACACACTGCAACACACTAAAGCGAACATGTATGATCTCGAAGTACTTTTTTAACCCACCCAGCAGCTGTAGAGGCTTTGTTCAGCATCAAAGCATGCCTGCTATGCATGCAGTAGCTCGGTCCTACACATGTGGCGGGCATGTACCTCACGTGCGGGCATGCTACTTCACAGGGGAGGACCTCCCCTGTAACATATTTCACTACCACTGCATGATATAGTTTTTGCCAATGCTGTGCGCTCGATACCAAGCGCTGTGGGAAGGGTGCCTTGTTACGGGGTGGCTGAGCTGCTCAGGAGGTTTCATGTGTGCTACATACGCCGGTGCATACAGCGACGACATGCAGCACAGCTCAGCTGACGTGAGGTGCGCATGCCGCCCTGTGCATGAACAGGCGCTGCATGCGCGCAGGAAAGAAGCAGCTGGATCAGGACGGCTGCTGGCCGCGTTCTGTTCCCCCTCAGTGAGACCAGGGCACCAGCATTTGCTCCAGCATTCCACGAGTGACGGCCTGAGACAAGCTAGGCCGGCACTCGCCGCTGCCTGCCTCACTGACAACTGGTAAAGCAGCCTGCCATGCATGTGCCTGCCACCCGACCTCATCCTGTCTGGCCGACAGCAGTCCTCCAGGCGCAGCGCATCCAAGCATAAGGCGCCACCCCCCGGGCGCCTGCCTGGGGAGTGATGGACTGCTGCCCGGCAGTCCAGCGCGGGGCCTGCTGACGCACCACAGGGCCCCCGCCGGCGCCGCTGCCCGGCAGGACCCCCGCCTCCTGAGGCTCGCCGCCGCTCGCCCGGCTTCGCCAGGGCTCTGCCAGCTCGGGCACATGCACACGCGCGGTGGATGCCAGCATGCGCAGGCGCCGCAGCACCTCGCCCTGCTGCCCTTTGCCGCTGGCCTGCTCGAGCAGCTCGGGCGCTCGGGCGCACAGCGCGCGCGCGGCCGGCTCGCACGACACGAGCCCGGAGCGGTGCCACGCGGTCAGCAGCCTGGCCAGCCCACCTAAGTAACGCTGCAGGCGATGTGCGTCCACTTGGGAGCCACCACGGCCGCCTTGGCAACAATCGCGGCTGCCGTCACTGCGTCCGGCGCAATCTCGAGCGCATGCAACGCATGCAGTGCCCGGCCCAGGTGGCGGGCGGCATCCGGCCGGCCTGGCTGGACACGCTCAATCACCAGGCTCGCCCACCTGCCAACATCAGTCCGCAACCCAGCCATCGGGCTCTTGCTGTCTGTCGCAGGCACAGCAGGGGGCGCTGCCTAAACCACGCAGGCCACAGAATGCAACACGCAAGCGAGCCTGCTGACCCCGATCTTGCCTGCCGCATCTGCGCCGGCCACAGCAGTACCCGCCAGCGCCCTGACAACAGTCACTGGCAGTGCTGTGCCCTCGCACACACTGGCCCAGGCAAATAATATATCAGCAGCGCAAGCAGGCGAAACAGGCACGAGCCATTTGCTTGCACTCTCGCCTGTTGCGGCCTCGTCTGAGGCTAGCGCAGCGCTCAGCCGCGCGCCAATGGAGGCCAGCAGCGCGGGGCGGGGCCGCAGCGGCGCGGCATCCCTGTATAGTCGCAGAATGTGTGCCACGCATCGCAGGCCTGATCTGCTGTCCGCACGTGCCAGCCTCTGCTCGAACCAGACAGCGATGCGCTTCAAGAGACCATGGCTCAGCAGCCCCAAGCCGGCAAGGTGCCGCGCTGTGGTGCTCAGTTCCCCCGCTGAGCACTCTGGCAGACGGCGCTCGAACGCCTCGCGCAGGCCTTGCAGCAGGGCAAGCGCGCGCGCGCGCTCCGCCTCCTCACGCGCGCCCCTCGCATGCCTGCGCGCAACACTGAGGACCTGAACGCACAGCACAACGCCGGGATGCCAAACAGCACACCTCCGCCGGCCCAGCCCCGCCTTGCTTCGCAGGCGCAGCTGCATGCGGCCATGCAGCAGCGATGGCGGGCATGCACGCACACCAGGCCGCTCACCGCGGGGGGCACAGCGCGGCCAGCCGCTGGATGGCTGCGCATACGTGCTCGCGGCCAAAGTACGCGCCAGCGGCATCATGGACCCGGGCAACCGCCTCCACACTCTGTGCTGAGGAGAGCTGGTGCAGGATGGCTGGCAGGAGCTCGCTGGCAGCGCCAGCGCGGCGGGGCCGCTGCACGCTGCTCGGCATCGGTGCCGCCGGCAAAGCTCCGATGGCTCGCAGCACGGTGGGCAGCGTGGCCCGCGCTGGTGACCCAGGCTGGGCTGCAAAAGCGAGCCACGCGTGCACAACGGCCTCTGCCTGCTTTGCTGTCAGGGCGGGCCCCGTGCTGCTGCTGTTCGCACTTGCAGTATCAGCTGCGGCACGCAGCAGCTCGCTCGCTGCCTGGTCGTGCAGCGCGACGCTCAGCGGCCAGCCGCTCTGGCTCAACACGTTCAGCACCATTGCAAGAGCTCCTCGTTTGCACAGCCACGGCTCGCGCGGCAGCAGGGACGCCAGTGCTGCTGCCAGGTTGCCGAGCAGCGCTTTGCTCGGCTCAAAGCTGTGCTTACGTCGCAAAATGGACACCAACAGAGCGAACTCGAACAGCTCCCAGCCAGTGCAGCCTGGCAGCTGGCCACGCGCGCTTTCCACGTAGCTCAGCACCTCTGGCGACTTGCCCCAGTAACTGTGCGCAGGCTGGCCCCTGGCATCACAGCAAGTTCAGGCCAGTGCGCACAGCAGCAGCAGCAGCAGCAGCGGACTGGATGCAGGCCTTCAGAGCCTTGTGGTCGGTGAGGCACTCAGCACTTGCGTGACAGGAGCGCGCTAGCGCGACTCAGTGCACTGGGGCAGGGGAGCCTCACCTCCGCCACTCGCGCAGGTCGAATAACGCGCTTCTGAAGGCAGCACGGTGCGGCCCGTGGCGGTCGGGGGCTGCCACACCTCCGTCTTGTGCCCTGCCTTCCGAAGCGCCTTGCTGTGCGCCGCCTGCCTACGCGGCTGCTTGCGTTCTGAGAAGCGTGCTCACACTGGTAGCGGCCTAGCAACGACGAGCGCAGCCAGCGCTCGGGAATATCTGGCGCACTTCTGACGCCCCGCAGAAAGCACGGCTGCGCGCTCCTGGCGTCTCTGGCAACCATGCGCTCCGGCCCGAAGGCCTCCAAAAGGGGTCCCAGGCCTCCAGCCGTGGCGCCTGTGCAGGCGCCGCTGCGTGTGCGCAGCCGCACGGCCAGCCGGAGCGCTGACCGCAACATGCCCGCCTGGCTATGCGCTGGACACACTGCGGCTACCCCTGGCTGCCTCTAATGCAGTTCAGTGACATCCAAAATCAAGTGGTCTGCCAAGGCTGTGTGGCGACAATTTGTAGTGCATCCTAGTTCTGTCTTCAGAGAGCAAAGGCCTGCCCGGGTGGCGCAGCGCAACTGCGCAGTGCATAGCAGCAGCAGAATTACGTAGCGGGAGGCAGGTAAGTACTTACTGCCTCCTGGGCACACTCAATGCCTGATCAGGCTGCAGCCTTGCAAGTACAAACGTTTAGTTAACTACATGTACCCTTATAAAATACTCTGTGGTTTTGCACATTGTACGCCGTATAACTGCTTTTACCTGCATGCATATGCCTGGTACTGTGCAGTGCTAGTAACGACTGCACCATAGCATATAAGGCGCATGCCACATATAAAGCTTTGCAAACCAGAATGTAAATGTATAGGCGGGGCTGCGTTCGCACACGTATGCGGTATTAACCGATGAGCTCTTTGGGGCGACTCCCCCAGTGGATTGCGAAGCTGCGTTCAGCCTACTGTACGGGACTGATGCACTCCGGGAGGTGCGCCTTTTGCAAGGTTACGTGCAAGCAAGGTTACGCAAAACCGCGGTCTGTCCAACGCACTGCTTGCTCTGGCAGGACGGGGAGCGTGCTGCAGCGCTCGCACTCGCTATGCACCACGAGCTCTGCGGCCGCCAGCACAGCCACAGGCAGCGTGGGCGTGCGCTGCGCAGTAGCTATCGCTATGGGAGCAAACATGGTGCGCCACTTGCGCTGCTCTGTGGCCGAGCGTGCCCCGTACAGGCGCATGCGACTGACACTCTCTGGCGCAGGGCAACCGCGTGAGCAACCTGCGCGAGGCGCTGCGGCTCTTGCCTTTGCATGGCGTGGAGGTGCGTCACGTCGCAGGCCCTGATGCTTTGCCTGGCCTGCCAGGCGCGGCCTTCCTTGTCTGGAATCTGGCCAGGCCCGAGCTGCAGCTGTTTGCACATGACTCTGCCGCCGTGGAAGTTGTGGCACGTTGTGTCAGCACACTGGTCAGTGCAGACCTCCCTTGCAGTCCCAACCCTCTGGCTGCCTGAGGGACAAGGACGCAGTGCCTGCCTGGTACGGTAGCCAGTCTTAGCAAGGGCCTAGCGAGGGCGGTTGCAAGCTTGTTGCGGTGTTTGAAACTCATTTCAGTGAGGATGATATTGTTCAACTGTCAGTGCTGTAGAGGAATCTGAACACGTCGTGTGCACAGGTGTTCAGGCTGTCGCGGCTGTATGAGAGCGCGCCCGCATACGTGACAGAGCAGCCTGCGTTCCTGAACGCGGCGCTGCTGGCGCTCACCTCGCTCACTCCGCCGGAGCTGCTGGCTGCCCTGAAGACGATCGAGGCGTGCGCTCTGCTCACCTGCCGCTCGCAGGTCATGATTGCAGGTCATGATCCGCATGCTTGTCAACAGTTGCAGCTCACCTGATGCCAGACGTGACATGGAGGCTTGCGCCACAGGTGATGGTAGGCGGGCACAGGCCCCACTGACAGCCTGGGGCGCGGCGGCGGCAGAGGGGCCTCGGGAGGGCGGAGGGCGGCCAGCGCTTTGGCCCGCGCCCGCTCGACCTCGACATCATTTTCTACGAGGGCGCGCGCGTCGCCCACGGCGGCCTGGACATCCCGCACCCGCGCTGGCAGGAGCGCACGTTTGTCATGGTGAGGGGCCTGCTGGACAGTCCGTGCCGCCCATGGGCCTGGCGCAGCGATCAGCCTCTGCGGTTGCGTGAACGTGCCCGAGCTGCGAGCGACAGCACGCGAGCGCCACCACGCGGCGTTCCCGGTCTTGTGCCGGTCTTGTGACATTCCTCTGCAGGAAGGTTGTGCATTGAGCGAATGTTGTCCTGCCCCAGCTGGCCAAGAGCGGCAGGCGCGAGTTCCATGCTGCGGGCACCGCGCTGGCCATCTTCGCGTGTTCACGCGGCAGCGCTCGGCTGCCTGGCTGCTGGTGGGGAGTATGGTAGGGTTATTGAGCAATTGGCATATAGCAGGTTGCAAGAGGTACTCTCATCCACAAGCTCCTCAGGACGCGCACAAACATGTGTGTGCTGCCTCTCACCCGATCGCTGCCAGACGTGCGCGCGTCGGCGCCGCGCAGGCGCCGCTGGCTGACCTGGCCAGCGAGGCGGACGCGCGGCTGCCGGGCTGTGGGGGGCTGGCGCGGGAGCTGCGCGCCGCGCGCCGCGCGTGGGCGGCCGCGGGCGGCGAGGCGAGCCTGGGCGGCGCGGACCTGCGCTGCGTGCTGCCGCTCGCGGACGGGCGCTCCTGGCCGTGGCAGGTGATACCCGACAGCGTCATGAGCTGGGCGGCCATGCTGTCGTGCAAGTGCTGCTGCGACGTGCCAATGTGCTTAACGCGGTGGAAGACCAGATGGCACCAGGCCAGGTGCTTGCAAATCGGACACAGAATGTGTGTTCACCCACCACGCGTCGAATGGGAGATAACTTCCACAGGACCTATGCGCGCTTGGTGCATGGCGTGCATGTGCGAGCGCGCCTGGAGGGCTGCGCACGCCCCTCCTGGTGTGCGATGGGCCGCCCGGGCCGCTGCGGCGCAGGGGCGCACGCACGTGATGGGCGTGTTGAATGTGACGCCAGACAGCTTCAGCGACGGCGGCCGCATCACGTCCGCCGCAAGCGCGCTGGCCGCCGGCCGCGCGCTGGCAGCCGCGGGCGCAGACATCCTCGACATCGGCGGCCAGTCCACACGGCCCGGCGCGGCGCGCGTGGGCGCGGAGGCAGAGGCTGCGCGCGTTGTGCCCGTCATCAGGCGCGCAGCCGGGGCAGAGCTCGCTGGTAGGCAGCGACTGCCTGCGGCATCGGCAGGAGCGGGGCGCCCGAGTGCGCGAGCGGGCATGCGCTGCGACGCTGCTCCTGCTCACAGGAGCCCGCGCAGGGAGGCTCGCAAAGTGGCTGTGCCCTACACTAATCCTATCCATGTACCCTGAATCCGTCATGCTACCTGACCGGGCAGGGCGCTCGCGGCGGACGAGGCGCTGCGCGGCATCCTGATCTCCGTTGACACGTTCCACAGCGCGGTGGCGCGCGCGGCGGTCGCCGCGGGCGCGCACATCGTCAACGACGTGGCCGGCGGCAGCCTGGACCGCGATATGCACGCCGTGGTGCGCAGCCCGCGTCGCGCACCCTTGGTACTGCTGGGGGTATGGCGTGATCGAGTTGGCGGGCGGCAGGCAATTGTTCGTATTCTTTTTGTCCTTGAGCGCGTTGGACGTGCATCGCCTACTCTTTTGCAGAACGAACGCCCATGCGGCGTGCCAGCAAGCGGCTTGCGGGGCAGCTCGGGACCCAGGCGTGCCAGCCGCACGCATGCCCGCCACGCCCTGGGCACTGTAAAGCCGGTCTCATCACCAAAAAGCATGTTGTCTATGCCAGGTGGCGGGGCCGGACGCGCCGTTTATAATGGGCGTATTTGCGAGCAAATGTCGCAGTTGTCCAAGAGCGTGCCAGGTGGCGGGGCTGGGCACACCATACGTGGCGATGCACATGCGCGGCGAGCCGGCTACCATGCAGGCGCCCGAGCGAACTGCGTATGCGGACGTGTGCGCCGACGTGGGCGCCGAGCTGGCGGCCGCGGCCGAGCGCGCGGTCGCCGCCGGCATTGAGCCCTGGCGCATCATCCTGGACCCTGGTGCGCCCTAGAGCTGCCTGCATTCGGCAGCTCATCGTGCAGCTGCGCGTGTGGGATTGGCGGGCGCCTGAGACCAGTCACTGGTGCCTGATCCGGTGGACCGGGCGTGGGAGAAGGCTTGGGCATGACGGTTGAGCCTCCTAGCATGTGCTGTCCACGCAAGCGTGTCACTACAGGCTGGAGGCTGCAGCCCCACTTATCAACCCCCTCCCCGCAAGCCCTGCTTTTGTCCTCCAAGACACCACATCGGTTTCACGCACATGTGTTGGCGTCTTCCGACCATTGCATGCCGGCAGCCTGTAGTAACCCCCAAGCTGTACTTGCGCCATACGCCAGTCCCGGGACGCAGGCATCGGCTTTGCCAAGACGTGCGCCGGCAGCTGCGCGCTGGTGGCGGGGCTGCCGCGCGTGCGCGCGCAGCTGAGCGGCGCGCTGCGCAACGCGCCGCTGCTGGTGGGGCCGTCGCGCAAGAAGTTCCTGGGGCGCCTGACGGGTGCGCAGCAGCGGCCGCCAGGGTTTGCTCACGCTCCAAGCCTGTTCAGGCGCAGTGATATGTCATGCTGGATTGATAGAATGCAGACATCGATGGTGTTACAAGAGCAGAATCGCGGCGCTGCCTGCGACCGCACAGCGTAGGCTCATGCAGTGTATGACATAGGTGCGCGAGCGGACTCCTGCATGGCGGCTGCGTGTCAAGCGCTGAAAGCTTGTGGCGCTCCGTGTGCGTGCAGGGCAGGACGATCCGGCAGAGCGCGATGTGGCCAGCGCGGCGGCCGCGGCGCTGTGCGTGGCCGCGGGCGCCAACATTGTACGCATGCACAATGCGCGCGCCGCGGCCGACGCAGTGCGCGTAGCGGACGGCGTGATGGCTGCTGCGCCCGATTCGGGGCTGGGGTCGGTGCGCTTGCAGACGGCTTGCGAAGGCCTCGCAGACGAGCCAATGTTGGAGAGATGCAAGGCGTAACGCGCGGCGTGCTGAGCGGAACGTGTTTGCTTTCGAGCTTGATTCAGGGACTGACTTGCACGTGTGCAGTCGCTGGTGCCCTTGCTGAAGGCTGTAACAGGCGTGCAGCTGTGGAGTTGCTACCGAAGTCCAGATATAGTAGTGACGCATGGCCATCATGCTAGACAACAGTGTCTCGCCCTGCACGATCTCGCCCTGCACGATCTTGGCAACACAGTTTCTTTGTTCCTGCAATATGTTCTCTTTAAATGAGACAGTCTGAACGGCGACACTGCCACTAAGCGATATGCAAGGTGAACTGTTCTATGCATCTGTAGCGGCAGTGACTGTCATGCGACAGAAATGCAGACAAAGTGCGCTTCACAGCTTCGCACAGAGATATCACACACTGAACACGCCTCTAATCACAATATCAATGCGAATGCTGGGCAGCATCCAAGAAATACACGCAGCAGGCCATGTTGCGCATTGCAATGCGCAAGGAGGCATGCAGCCGCGGGGCTATCGCGTGCGCAGCATGCACGAGGATGCCACAATAGTGCATGCCCCCATCTGCAGCACTTGCATGCGAGCTCAGTGCAACTTTGTGTCGGGCAAAGATGCGGCCCAACGCCATAGCGCCAAAGCCCCAACTGATCACTCCCATCGGCGCGTTCACGGGCCTTTAACCAAAAAGTGGCCTGTACAATACAGAACGGGCAGGCCAAAGAATGGTGCACTTTCGGGAGGCTGGTGCCTGAGGCCACGGCACGTACCTCACTTTCCAATACACACGCTCTTCAACCAGTCTCTGCAACACAACTTGCATCTGCAAAACTGATGCGGCGAGGCCGTCACAGCCCCACGCCAAGCTACAAGCAGCCCTTCCAACCGGCGCCCGCAACCTGCGCCCGTGACCCAAAAAGGCGTCCCCAAGCCAGAAACCGCTCGCTCAGCGCTCGCCCAGGCCGGCCGACGGGATGAAGAGCAGCCTCTTCCAGCGCGCAAAGACGACAAACCCGACAAACATGACAAACCCTGCGAAGCAGGTGTAGAAGGTGACCCAGATGAAGGCGGTCTCGGACACCTGCAACTTCTTGGGCAGCGGCATGTTCATGCCGAAGATGCCGCCGATCATGGAGACCGCGGCGAAGATGGTGGCCACGCCTGCGCCGCAGCAGACCGCGCCCCTTGAGCGCAACAGTCAGCCAGCGGACAGGGTCGCAACGGGCAGGCACGCCATCGTGTTGCTTTCTGTTGCGAGGCGGTTCCTTCCACGCATGAGGGGGGTGCTGGGTGGCCCAGCTTCAGGCAGGCCGACAAGGACTTCAGACCCGCCGCTGGGGCTGTCAACGCAGGCGGCCGATGTCAAGTTTCCCTGCAGGGCGGTGCTATGCTGCTTCCTGGCAAGACAGGCGCAGGCGCCTCCCCACGCAGAGCGCACGCAGGAGGGGCGCGCCGGTCATGAACAGGTCGAACGCGACGAGCTCGTTACGGCGGTGGTCCAGCTCCATGGTCAGCTGCTCCTCGGTGCTCGTGACGTGCTCGTCCAGGGTCTCCAGGCGGTTGGTCAGGTAGTCGATCTGCATGAAGTACGACTCCAGCAGGTTCTCGCACGACGAGATATTGCTCGCGTCGTCGTCCAGCGTGTGCTCGCGCACGCTGATCGCCTGCGCCAGGTGCAGGGTTACGTTAGGTTAGGGCTGCGCGTGCTCGCGCAGCTCGACCCGCGGCCTGCGAGCACAGCACGCGGCTTTGCTGTGCGCACACTGGCCGCGAGATGACTGCATATCGCGCACGCGTGAGCGTCCTCCGACAGCGCTCGCCATGGGCACGAGCCGTGCACTACCTCGTGGCGACACGCAAGCCGGGCATGCGCCGGCGGGCGCCCGGGCGGGCGCGCCTGCATCAGCGCGGACAGCTTGGCACGGAACGAGCCGCTGCGCCAGCGCGAGGCGCCCCGCCGGCCGCCGCCGCCGCTGTCCGCCGCCGCCGCCGCCGCCGCCGCGCGCTCGCGCGCTGGAAACTGCGTCGCCGGCGCGCTCTCCGCCGGGCACAGCGCGGGCGCGCCCGCCGCCCTGTCGTCGGCCGGCGCCGCGCCCGGGATGGCCACCGGCGCCGCCGCCGGGGCGCCCAGCGGCGACGGCGGCCGCGGCTGCGGCGGCGACCTCGCGGCCGACGGCCCGCCAGACAAGAGCACGTCCGGCGCCGGCGCGGACTCGGCCCGCCGCGACATGCCGCCGGCGGGCCCTGCAGGGATGGGCACGGCCGTGGGACCGCCGCCGCCGGCGGGACCGCTGGCGCCCTCGCGCGGGGGCCCGCCAGCGCTGCGGCTGGGGCCCGCCCCGCCGCCGGCGCCGTAGGCCTCGAGCTCAGCGCCGCCGCCGCCGCCGCCGGCCGCGCTGAACTGCGCCGCAGCGGACGCGGCGGCGGCTGCCTGGTGCGGCGTGAGCGGCGACACGCGGTCGGCCTCCTCCTCCTCATCGCCCTCCTCTGACTCGTCCTCGTCCGCGCCCTCGTCGCCCTGGCGCCCCACGCATCAGATACCATTACCTTGGGCTGCTTGTCATGTTCTGCTTGTGATGGTTCTGCTTGTTGTGATATCTGCACGCAGTTGTGCAGCATGCCCAGGGTACAGCCGCTCGCCTCGCCCGCGATCGCGCCGGCACGAGCCGAGCACATTACAAGCAGGCGGCCTACATATCAGAAGCATGCACAGGGCGTGAGTATTAAGCTTGCCTGCGCTTGCGCCAGAGAGACCAGCTCCTCGTCATCGGCCGCGGCCGCGCGTCGCGCGCCGTTCCGACCCGGGACAGGCGCGCCAGCGCGCTCGGCCTCGGCAGCCACGCGCGCGCGCTCGCGGCGGCCCAGGAACATGAGCGCCATGTCGTCATTATCGTCTAAGATGGATTCGAGGCTCTAAAGTGAGCACACGCGCTGTCAGACCGCCGTGTGGGTGTAAGAGGGCCTGCGCTACGCAACGCTGCATGCGCGCCACAGCGAGAGGGCGAGACGATGCATGCAGCCCCGTTGCCAGGCGGCCCTGACCCGGCAGTGGGAGGCTGTATAGCAGTGCGCCGCTGAACGCGCACACAGCAACAATGGAGCTCAAACAAAACGGGCGGCGGGGCGGG
>JAABUY010005678.1_pt1 | contig 12454 bp, 8 predicted proteins | sample 5560271 | NCBI WGS metagenome assembly JAABUY01 (sample SAMN10711886, study PRJNA513374) | rock metagenome | isolation source: Antarctica rocks | place: Antarctica: Victoria Land, University Valley
CCGACCATCCTGACCACCCTCTCTCGTCCCCTCAGCCCAGCGCAGCGCTCACACCCAGTGTGACCCACCCGCGGCGCAGTCGCCAGGCCCGGACCCCGATCCGGGCCGCTGTTTCTATATCTTGCTCCCCGAAGGTGGCGCACTCCCGTTCCAAAGGGGGCTACGGCGAAACGCCCTTACGGATACAGGGGCGCGCCACTTGCGTGCCGCCATCGACGTGAGCGGCAAACTGATGACATGAGCGAACCGACACCACCGCGATCCGGTAAAGCAGCAGCAGCGGCCGCCGCCAAGACACTGCTGGCCGATCGCATTGCCCTGGTGAACACCCTGGGTGATGCCCTCGACGTACACCGCAAACAGGACGCCGCAGCAACCCAAGCCCGCGCAGCCGCCCACCAAGCAGCCGAAGCTGCGCGCACCGCCCACGCCAGCGCGCTAGCCGGAGGGTGGACCGCAAAGCAACTCAGCGACGCCGGACTCCGACCGCCGAAGGCACCCCGCACCCGCCAACCCCGCCCCGAACACACCCCCGCCCCGAGCGAGAACAACCACTCACCGGCGGAGCCTGCCGCGCCCACTGTGGGATAACCCGAATCGCCGACCGCGACTTACCGGCCGCGGTCCTCGTCGCGGTGCCGGTCCTCGGGCTGCGCTCGGGTGCGACGTCCTCCCAGCACATCCTCCGCCCGCCCGATCGGCGCGGTGTTCGGATTGCCCTGTCCGAGATAGGCCAGCCGGACCGCCCTCGGCACACCCGATGACCCCTGTCCCGCCGCCGGGTCGCCGGGTCCCGCACCCACCCCGGCGCCCACCACCCCCCGGGTATCCGAGTCGCTGCCGCCGTGTCCCGCGCGGCGGGCCAGCTCCGCGTCCCCGAACTCCGCGCGCAGGGCTGGTGTCGGGTTCAGCGCCAGACTCCACCCCGGTTTCCGGCCCTGGGCGTCCATCCGCTGCTGGTGCTCGGTCTCTTTGGCTTTGGCTTCCGGGCTGTCCGCGCTCGTCTGCAGCGCCGCGGTGAGCGTGTCCAACCGGTACCGTTTGTCGCGCACGGTGTCGGTGTGCTCGAACGGTGCGTCCGCGACGGCCTCCAACTCGACGATCCGAGTGAGCGCATGCTCGTGCCGGCGGTTCAGCTCCTCCCGGTAGTGGGAAGTGTCCCCGACCATGTTCTCCACCCGACGCACCAACCCGACCGACGCCGTGTCCATCCCAGTGAAGTCCCTGGCCTGAATACTCCTACTGCGCCCCGGCACGCTCAGTGCCACGATCATCTCGTCGCTGGACAGCATCCGACTCGCCGTCACCTGGACACCCCGCAACTCGGCGACGGGGAACTCCTTGGTGTTCCCGTACCGCTTCCCTTCTACGAAAGCGTGGCGCAGGCTGTCCACCAACATTGGTGCCGCCTCCGCCCGCTCCCGATACGTCTTCCCCCCCACGCTCATCGCGAACGGTGCGCTGCTGTTCGCGGCCAAGCCAGGCAGCACCCGGTCCAGCTCACCCATCTGCTCCTCGCAGGCGGTGACCTCCCGGCCCACCGAGCGCCGCTCCGCGGCGTTGCGGGCCTTGGCGTCGCTGTGCGCGCGGACCATCGCGCTCAGCCGCTTCACGTCATCCTCGAGTGACACCTGCTCCACGTACCGGGGATCACCGGTGGCGACCGCCTTCGTCGCCGCGGCCGCGTTACCCAACTCGTCACCGCCCAGATCAGCCACCGTGCGCTCGTCGGTGTTCCCGGTCTTGAGCTGCGCAATGAAGCGCGCTTTTCTTTCCACCGTCTGCCTTCTCCGTACTTGGTGGGCTGTCAAGTACGTGACGGTCGAGACCGCGTTCACCGCCGCAGCCACTTGACATTGCAGCGTTGAGACCGCTAGCGGATCGAACGCCGTTGCGCAGGACGATCCACTATCGGCACGGCCACCGCACGGATCGAGGCATGGCCAGACGTCGGGTGATGCTGCTGTGGGTTGTGGCTGCAGCCGGTGGCCGCGTTGCGTGGGTTGGTGCTGGCTCCTCCTGCTGGGAGTGCTGTCAGCGCGTGTCGACGCCGGCCATGACGCCACGCACCACGAGGTCGATGAAGGGGCCGTCGATGGGCTCGCGGGTGAACCAGCGCCGGAAGTAGAGCGGCCCGCGTAGCGCCGAGGCCATGGCGCTGGTGTCCGCGTCGGGCGCGATCTGCCCTCGTTCGACGGCGCGCTCGAGGGCCGCTCGCATCGGCGCGGCGTGCCGGACCTGCAGCCGACTGTGGACCTCGGCCATCTCGAGCTCACGCTCGGCGGCGTCGATGATCGACGGCATGATCGACGACCACCTGGCGGTGGCGAGCAGGTCCGCGAGCTCGGTGAGGATGGCACGCAGGTCGCCTTCGAGAGAGCCGGTGTCCGGTGGGTCCTCGTCCTCGTCGGTCATCCGCAGGCATGCGTCGATGATGATCGAGTTCCGGTTGGTCCAGTGGCGGTAGATCGTCGTCTTGGCCACGCCGGAGCGCTGGGACACGTCTTCGATGGTCAGGCCCCCGAGGCCGGACTCGGTGAGCAACTCCAGCGTCGCGGACAGGACCCGCTCGCGGGAGAGGGCAACCCGCGGATCGGTCGACGGTGCGGGTTCTGCAGCCTCCACCGGGGCGGCGGCTACCTGCGTAGTCGCGGCCGTGACCCTCGCCGGCTGCCCGTCCTGCGGCGCCCTCGATGCGCGAGCACGAGGCTTCGGAGTCTTGTTCGTCATGCCCTACCGCCTCCCGTTTCGACCACTCCGCTACGCTACGATACCGTAGCGAAAACCAACAGACGATCGACGCACTACCCCGAAAACCCCAGAGTGGAGACAGTCCATGGACCTCGCCTCGGTACGTATCATCACCGCCAACCTGGACACCATGATCGCCTTCTACGAGCAGGTGACCGGTGTGCAGGCCTCCCGGCCGGCACCGGTGTTCGCTGAGCTGCGCTTCCCGTCGTGCACCCTCGCTCTCGGCGATGCGAGCACCGCGGCGCTGTTCAACGACGCCGCCCGACCGGCCGCCAACAACACCGTGATCATCGAGTGGATCGTCGACGACGTCGACGCCGAGTTCCAGCGGCTCCAGCCGATCGTGAACCAGTGGGAGCAGAAGCCGACCCAGATGCCGTGGGGCAACAAGTCGATCCTGTTCCGCGACCCGGACAGCAACCTCGTCAATCTGTTCACGCCCGTCTCGCCCGAGGCGATCGAGCGGTTCAGCAAGGAGCACGGCAAGTAGGGCACGAGCAGGCAGCCCCGCGAACACTCCTCGATGCAGATCCGGGCATCAGCAATTCGGCACAAAGGGCATCCCGTACGCCCAACGTCCAGCGACACCCGTCTCGACACCGGGAGTCCCAGCCCAGCCGTGTGTCGGTCAGGGCCATCGGCATCTGGGTCACGCGTGGGACCGCCGCCGAAGATGTGCTCCGATAGCCGAGTGGACCACTACCTCGCGAACGGCCGCACCCGTGGTATCGCCGCCCTGATCGAGGGCTACTTCGCCGCGATGTGGTTCGGCTGGGCTCAGGCCAACCCGCCATCGTGGCTGGTCGCGCCGCTGACGGTAGCCAGCGTCCTCGCCGTGGGCCTAGCCGTCGTCGGCGTCGTGGTGACGATCCGCGCCCACGGCCAGCGCACCCCGCTGCGCAACCCGGCGGTGCGGCGTACCTACCTCATCATCGTCGGCGTCGAGTTCGCCACGTTGGGCGCCGGCGCCGGGCTGCTGGCCGCAACTGGACTGAGCCGCTGGATCTGCGTGTGGGTGTGCGCCGGCGTCGGGCTGCACTTCCTGCCGCTGTCTCGCGCCCTGGGCCGGCTGCTACTGGTCCCGCTCGGTCTGCTCGTCACGGCTGTGGCCATCGCCGCGCTGATCGTTGGCCTGATGACCACGGTCACACCCAGCACCATCACCGGAGTTGGCGCCGGCCTGTGCTTGCTGGTCGCTGCCGCGCTCACCCTCACCAACCTGACCCATCCCACTGCCGCGGGCGCCGCTGGCGCACGGACAACCTGACGTCCTCAGCAGATGCCCTTATGACCTACGACATAAGGCCTGTGCTGGTCGGTGATGGTCCGTCACCGTGGGTATTCCAAGCTGGACGAGAGCGGATCGCCGTTCGGATCGTTCGATCTCGTCGAGCTTGTCTTGGACTCCGGCGAGGATGTAGGTCAGGCGCTCGATCTCGCCGCGCCAGCCGCGCTGGCGTGCCTCCTGGACCTGTTCGAGCAGCCCCGCGTGGGTGCGTCGCAGTCGCGGTTTCGCGCCGCCGTCTGGGCGGGCGAGTTTGCACTGCTCGCAGGCGTATTCGTGGACGCAGTTGGTGCCGTAGGCGCGCATGCAGTCACCGATCGCGATCTTGCGTGTGGCGAAGTGGTCTTCGAACTGGCCCCATTCGGTGTCGGTGACTGAGCGGTATTCCTCGCCCGGTCGTAGTCGGCGGCGGTTGTCGATGAACGCCCGGTGGGAGCGGATGACGTCGTCGGGGAAGATCGCGGCGTAGCCCTGTGTGGTGGTGACCGAGGCGTGACCGAGGAGCTTCTGCACGATGTGTGGGGGCAGTCCGGCGGCTTGGGCGTCGGTGGCGAACACGCGACGGAAATCGTGGGCGGTGAACGTAATCGGCTGCCCGTCGTTGCCGACCAGTCCGGCGGCCTCGCAGACCTGGCGCAGCACCCGCTGAACGTAGCCGCGGGTGACCGGCCGGGTGGTGCCCTTGAAGCCCTTGCCGGCGGTGCGTTGGAAGAAGAACGGTAGCGGGTCGCTGTTGCGGCATTCGGCGTAGTCGTAGAGCACGACCGACGGCAGCGCGGGGCCGGTGGCCCCGACCGCGTGGCGGACCCGGCGGGTGATCGCCGCGAGGATCGCGGCCAGCTCCGGAGAGACGACGAGCATGCGCTCGCAGTCGGTCTTGGGCGGGTTGACGTGCAGCAGCAGCACCATGCCGACGGCCGGGTCGCGGTGCTGGTATTCGTGCACGTCGAGCTGGGTCAGCTCGAGCATCTCCTCGATGCGGATGCCGGTGTGACGAAGAACCTCGACAACGCCGAGGCCCCAGAAGGCGTCCTCCTCCCGCTGGACGACGTCGATCTTGTCCCCGGCCGGGGCGCCGTCGGGGCCGACGGCCCGTAGCCGGGGGTGCGCGAGGTCGTGCGAGGCGGCATCGACCCGCACGTAGCAGGTGCCGCCGATGGTGACCTGCCCTCCGGCGGGCGTTCCGTGGGCCGCCTCGTAGAGTTCGCGGGCCGCCCGGTAGGCGGTCTCGGCGGCGTCGGCGAGGCGGGTGACCTTCACCGTGCGGGTGCGGGTGCGTTCATGCATCTCGCTGCGCAACTGGCTGCGCCACTTGTGGTAGCGCTTGATCTCGTTGACGCTCACCGGCGCCGGGCAGGGCCACTGCGCCCACCGGGCCGGGTCGTCGTAGGCCAGTTGCAGCAGGTCGGCGTAGAAGCCGCGCACGGTCATCAGCGTGTTCATCGCACCCCGGCGCGGCACCTGCCGGCCGTCGCGGGTGCGTCGGTGGCGCAGCTGCTCCTTCCACGCGGCCGCGACATCGGCGGGCAGATCGATGGTGTCGATGCCTGGGGCGATCGTCTCGATCGCCGTCCAGAACAGACCGCACAGGTCGCTGGTCACTGAGCGGAGCGTGGAGTAGTCGATGGTGATCGCGCGCTGGCTGAGGTAGGCGATGAACATCTGCCGGATCCGGGTGCTGCGAATCGGGTAGTTGTCGACCAGTTCGGTCACGGTCTTCTGCCCGGGGCGCAGCGCCTGGCGCAGCGTGCCGGTGACCCGCCCGCGCCGTTGCAGGCAGGCCCACAGGTGTTCCAGGCCGAGCGACTGTGTGCGGCGGGTCAGCATCGCCTCCCGGTAGGCCAGCACGTCGGCCCCGGTCAGTTTGGTGGTCGGCCGCCCGGTCAGCACAAGTAGCCGGGCCAGCGCCCCGGTGGCGTGGGAGCGGGCCTGGTCGGTGCCCGGGGCGGCGTGCAGCAGCTGCGGGTCGGGGTCGGCCCGCCAGTCCAGCAGCTGCTCACACAGCCTGCTCAACCGCTGGTCGAGCAGGTAGTCGAAGCCCGGGCGGATGACGTGCAGGCCAAGCAGGACGGCCAGCCCGGTCGTGGCCCGGTAGGCGCGAGCCGGCGTCGCCGGCTGCCCATGGGCGGCGCAGACGATCGTCTTGATCGCGCCCGGACCGGCGGCTTCCAGGCCGCTGGCGTCCCACCGGTCCTGCCAGCTGCCACCGGGCTGGTCGGCCAGGAACGACGCGAGCCATTCGGTGCCGGCCACCCGACGCCAGAGGGTCCCCGGGCATCGGCCCGTCTCAGGCAGGGCGCGAGCGAGGGTGATCAGTCCGGCCACGTCGGTGTCCTGGTGCCGCAGCGGCGCCGCGACTATCACCGGCCGGGACGGATTCGTCGGCTCCTTGGGCGGCGGGTCGACACGGCCGGTGTCGGTGTCGGTCGTCGTGTCCGCTACCGGCGGTGCCGCGGTCAGGGCGGTGGTCATGACCGGCCGAGGAGGTCGTTGAGGTCTTGCGGCGCGTACGCGCCCGGGCCCGTCGGGGACGGTTGGGGCCGGGCCAGCGCCTCACGGTAGGCGTCGACGAGTTCGTCCAGGCGGGGCCGCAGATACTTCTGCGTCGCGGTGATGTCGCGGTGGCCCATGATCTCCTGCACCAGGTGCAGCGCCATGCCCGCGTCCAACATGCGAACGCAGGCCGTATGACGCAGATCATGCGGGGTCCAGTTGGTACCCAGGCGTCGGTTGAGGCGGTGAAACACCGCCCGGTAGGCCTCGTAGCCCATCGCCCGCCGCGGCCCGCGGACGGTCACCCACACCGGCTCGTTCCCGGCGGCAACGTACCCGGATGCGGCCTGGTAGCGGCGCAGCCACACGACCGCGACACGAGAGACCGGGATCCACTGGCTGTGCACGCCGCCCTTGCGGTGCACGTGAATCAGCGCCTCCCCCCAACCGACGTCCGCACCGGTCATCCCCAGCAGCTCCGCCGGGCAGGCGCCGCTGTCCACGGCGACCTTGACCAAGGCCCGGTCCCGGTCGCAGACCAGCTGCCCCCACAGCTGCTCATACTGCGCGTCGGACAGATGCCGGGGGGTGCCCTTCGGGTTCGGCGGATCGAACCGGCGGTGTCCGGCGCGCCGGCCGGTCGGAAACGGCTCCGACGGGTTGTGGTGCGGATACTGCCGCAGCTGACCATGCTCGCGGCGCCGGGAGTGGGGTATCGGGTTGATCAGCGGCGGACGACCGCGGTCGAGCAGGAACTCGTAGAACTCGTGCAGCACGATCCGCGAATGCGCCAGTGTCGCCGGGCCGAACTGCTTCTCGTCCGGCCCGATCTTGCCGGTGTGCTGGTTCACCCGCCGCCGCTGCGGCACCGAGCGGGCCCGGCGAGCACCGCCCGTCTTGCCCGCCACCCGCAGCCACCGCAGGAAATCGCTGTAGTCGCCGCGGGTGGCCTCGCCAACGTCGACACCGATCGCGGCTAAAAACCGCAGCCACCGCAGAATGTCGTAGCCGTAGGAACGAATCGTGGCCGGCCGCGCGAACGTAGCGTCAAGATCAGCCAGGTACTCGTTGGCCGCCCCGGCCGCCCCCGGTGCCGGCGGGAAGGTCACCCGCCAGCCGCCGGCGGCGGTCGTCCGCGTCACCGACCCGTCCAGCGCAACCCGCAATGCGTCGACGTCGCGGACCGGCACCCCGTCCCCCCGCCCACCGATCCCACCGTCCGCCGTCACCGCACTCCCTTCCCGGCCCGCGCCACCCAGGACCACACCAGACCCGGCGGCGAGCCGATCCTGACAGCAGGCACCGACAACGGACCGCAACGCTGCCCAGCACAGCCCCAGTTGGCACGGTTAAGAAGCCACATTATGGTGTCCCACGTTTGTTCGGTCACGTAGTTCAGGATCTCCACCCTCGGGTTCTGGTTGCCCTGGCGCAGGATGCGGCCCTCCCGCTGCTCCAGGTCCGCCGGGCGCCACGGCACGTCCATGTGATGCAACGCCACCGCCCGGTCCTGAATGTTGGTGCCGGTGCCCATCTTCTCCGTCGACCCCACCAACACCGACACCCGACCAGCCCGGCAGTCCTGGAACAACTGCGCCTTCTCCCCCGGCTTCGGGTAGTCGTGGATGAACCGGATCGCCTCCGCCGCCATCCCGCGCTCGACGAGCTCGTCGCGCAACCCCTCGTACAGGGAGAACTTCCCGTCCTTCTGATGCGGGGTGGAGCGGTCGCAGAACACGATCTGCAGTCCACCCGCAACCGGGGACACCGCCCCGGCCTGGTCGCGGTAGGTGGTGTGCTCGGTGTCGGTGTGGATGCGCATGATCTCACCGGCGACCATGCCGATCCGACCCCCGTCCAGGGGCTCCTCCAGGTTCGCCATCCGCTCGTCCAGGGAGACGTTGCGCCCGTCGTTGGCGACTTTCAGGGAGTTGTCGATGTCCGGGCGTCCGGGGTCGAAGTGTTCGCTGCGGTAGGCCAGGTCGCTGATGAAGTCCCGCACCTCCTGGGAGGCGGGTTTGCTGATCACCTGCCGCGCCCCGCCCACCAGCTGCGGCAGGGCCACGGTGATGTCCTCGCGGGTGACGACATCGGTGTACACCGAGCTCATCGTGACCAGCTCGGGCACGTTCACGAACCGCCCCACCCGGGTCACCGACGCCAGCCGCGACCCGGAGGCGTTCATCTCCACACTGGCCGTGGTGCCGGTGAACACCGCACCCCACGCATCCACGTCCGCCACCCCGGCATCGGCCAGCAGGTCCGGGCGCAGGTAGGACTGCATCACCCACATCTCCCCCAACGAGTTCGCCACCGGCGTGCCGGTGGAGAACGTCGCCACCCGCTCGTCGGCCGGGGTGGGTTCCCGGCCCGCCGCGGCCGCCTCGTCGCGGCGCTTGTCCCGCAGCACGTCCAGCTTCATCACCAGGTCCTCAGCCTGCTGCGAACCGGGTGTGCACGCCAACTCCCGCACCGCGGATGCCCTCCCCCGGTTCTTCCAGTAATGCGCCTCGTCGATCAGCAGGTAGTCCGCCCCCGTGTCCTCGAACACCAACCCCGGTGTCCTTCCCGGCCTGCTCGGTCAGCGCGGCGAGCCGCTTTTCCTGCGCCTTGATGGCCAACTCGATCTGTTTGGTGCCGGTGTCACCGGCCTGCGTCTTCGCCTCCTCCAAAGCCTTCCGGGCCGTTTCCAGGTGGGCGCGTTGGCGCTGCGGGGACACCCTGATCGCGGTGAACACCGACTTCGGGACGATCACCATGTCCCAGTCCCCGGTCGCGGTCTGCGCCGCGAACCGGCGCCGGCCCTCGGCGTTCGTGGCCCCCGCCCCGACGAGGACGTTCGCCGCCGGGTACCACTGCTTGGCTTCCCGGGCGACCTGCTCGATGATGTGATTGGGGACCACGATCCACGGCTGGGAAGCCAGCCCGAGGCGTTTGAGTTCCATCGCCCCCATGAACATCGACCCCGACTTCCCGGCCCCGACCACGTGATCCAGCAACACCGTCGGCTCGGCGATGATCCGGGCCACCGCGTCGCGCTGGTAGGCGTGCGGGGTGAAGTGATCCCCCAACCCGGGCAGGTTCAGGTGCGCCCCGTCGTAACGCGCGGGGCGCAGCGAGTTGAACTTCTCGTTGTAGGAGGTGACCAGCCGAGCCGTGCGGTCCGGGTCGCTCCACACCCATTCGGTGAACTTCTCGGTGAGCTTGCGGGCCTGGGCCTGGGCGGCGAACGTGGCGGGCATGTCCACCGCATCGCCCCCGGTCCGCTCGATCTCCGCCTTGGACCGGCGAACCTGGATGGGCTTGGAGTTGCACACCGACTCCAACAACGACACCGCATCCACACCGGCGGTGCCATACACATCGGTCATCAACGGTGACCCGCACTGCCACTTGGGAACCTCGATCGTCCACGTGCCCAGCGTGTAGTCCACCGACACGTCCCGGGCAGCCAGCACCTCGCTGACGAACGCTTCATAATCGGTTGTCGGTATCCACGGCACCCCGGGGCGCAACCCGATCTCACTGGCCTCGATGGTGCGGGGCAGCACCGCCCGCAGCGCCTCCACGTTCCCCGCGTAGGCCGGGTCCTGGGCTGCGGCGGTCTCGGCGTCGACGAGTGTGCGGCGCACGTTGCCCGAGAGGTAGGCGGCGGCGGGGATCAGCCGGGACGGATCGGTGGGGTCCGGGTACACCTTCCCGACCAGGGCGGCGCGGGTGTCGTCCTCACCGGCACCGAGCAGGGCGGCGATGCGAGTCACGTCCACCACCCGCGACTCATCCAGGCTGATCGCCAGGGCTTCCTCCACGGTGGCGGCGCTGATGCGCTCCGGGCGCCGGCTGAGCACGTCGGCGGCGAAGATCGGGGCCTTGGCCGCGGTCTGGGTGTCCTCGTCGAAGAACTCCAGCGCGGCGACGGTGGCGAAGCCGGGATCGTTGCGGATGCCCCCGTCCAGGTGCGCGAACCGCTTCGACGGACTCGCGGCCTCCCACGCCCGCTCGTCCCACGCTGCCCGGGTCTCCTCGGGCACCGGCCCCGGGTAGGGGAGGCCGTCGAGCCCCTCTTTCCTCCGCCACTGCTCCTCGAACTTGACCATCCGCTCGTCGTGCTTGTCCGCAGTGACCGGCTTGGGGTTGGTCCAGGTGAACCGGTTGACCGGACCGTGCACCCCCACGTAGTGGTCATAGACCCGGTTCAACTCCCCGCGCAGCTGGTCCCGCTCCCCCGCGGGCAGCCCGTCGCGCTGCGCGCGGATCAACGTGGTGGCAATGTCGCGCAGCTCCAGCAGTGTCCGGGTTTCGGCGACCTTGCCCGGTCGCGCCGGGTGCGCCACCCACCCCTGGCCGTCCCAGCGGCGCAACGCGTTGCTCGCCTCGTCGTAGGCCAGGGTGTCCAACGGTCGGCCTGCCTGCAAGGCGACCGGGATGATCAGGCCCGGGTTGAACAGGGCGGCGTCGATGGTCGTCGTGGTCTCCGCGGTGGCGCTCAACCCCAGACCCTGCGCCTTCGCCTCGGTGGTGATAGCAGCCAGGCGCCCGGCCACCTGCGCCGCCAACTCGGTTCCGGTGTCGCCGCGGACTTCCAGGGTGGCGGCGTTGTACATGCCATGGCCCAGGTGCAAGGCGCCCAGCACGTTCTCCGGGTGCGCGGCGAAGTAGGTGTTCACCGTGGTCTGCGCGTACTGCCCGCCGGTGTCCAGGGCATCCACCGTGGTGGTGTCGATCCAGTCCTGCCCCGCCGCGGGTGCCTGTCCCTGCTCGCGTTTGCGCAGGATGAGCAGGTCGGTGACCACCGTGGTCCCCGACACCCGATCGAACGCCTTCGTCGGCAACCGGACCGCCCCCACCAGGTCCGCGGTCTCCGCGAGGTCCCGGCGGGCCTTCGGGTTCGCCGCATCCAGGGTGAAGTGCGAGCTGATCGCGGCGACATACCCGCCGGGAGCAGTCAACGCCACCGATTTCAGCAGGAAATGGTTGTGAATGTTGTGGTTGGCCGGATTGTGCGCCGGGTCGTGCAGGGCGAACCCGCCGAAGGGGACGTTGCCGACGGTGGCGGTGAAACTGTTCTCCGGCACCCGGGTCTTCTCGAACCCTTCCTGACGGATCTGCGCCGACGGGTACAGGTGGGCGCTGATCCGCGCGGTGATCGGGTCCAGCTCCACCCCCACCATGGTGGCCGAGGCCGGGGCCAACCCGAGGAAGGTGCCCACCCCGCAACCCGGTTCCAGCACCCGGCCCCCGGTGAACCCGGCCGCCACCACGCTGTCCCACACCGCGGCGACGATCGTCGGGTCCGTGTAGTGGGCGTTCAGCGTGTTCGCCGACGCCGCGCGGTACTGCGCCTCGCTCAGCAAACCCCGCAGCTCGGCGTGCTCGCCCGCCCACTCCTCACGGTGCGCCTCGAATATCTGCGGCACCGCCCCCCACCCCGACCACCGGGCGAGGACGTCCTGCTCCGCCGTGGTGGGTGCCCGGCCCTCACCATCGAGGCGGTGCACCAGGCCGATGGCGTCCAGGTTCGCCCGGGCGCGGGCCTTCGCCCCCGACGGCGGGTGGATCGCGGTGCCCGGCCGGTAATCGACAAGGACCTGCCTCGGTGTGCTCGCCCTCTCCGGCGACCCGGTCGCGGTCACCTCCGGTGCTGATGGCGCCTGCGGTGCCGCCGGGGCGGCGGGCCCGGCGTCCGGTGTCCCCGGGAGGCGGGCCGGTGGCAGTGGGGTGCCCCCGGGGTCGATGCTCAGCGGGTCGGTGGGGACATCCCCCAGCTCATCGAAAAGGGTCAGCTCATCCTGGACCGGTTCCGGGCGACGGCCGCGTCGGTTTCCTGCGCGCGTCGGTGCTCCTCCGCGGTCACCACCCGGGTCAGCTCCTCCATCACCGCCGCGTTCGCCCGCCGGGCGGCGAGTTTCGTTCTCGGCACCG
>JAABUY010005679.1_pt1 | contig 12450 bp, 12 predicted proteins | sample 5560271 | NCBI WGS metagenome assembly JAABUY01 (sample SAMN10711886, study PRJNA513374) | rock metagenome | isolation source: Antarctica rocks | place: Antarctica: Victoria Land, University Valley
CGAGGCGACCTCCACGAAGCGGGAAAGTCGCCCCCATACAGCCGTTAGCTGCTTCCGCCCTGTTCACGCCTGGATGGACAAATCAGGCCACTCGGCAGAGCTGAATGGCCCTGGGTGCAGCGTGGCGTCAAGGCGCCACCGGAGAAGCTGCGCGCTGCCCTGCAAGGACGCGTTACCGTGCGGCACCGCTTCCTGCTGCGCCTGCACCTGCGCCAAGTTGATGCGCTTGATGCCGCCATCGCCGCCATCGACGCGGAGGTGGACCGCGACCTCGACCCTTTCCGCCAGGCGGTCCGCCTGCTGCGGACCATCCCGGGCGTCAGTGACCTGACCGCTCAGGTCATCGTTTCCGAGATCGGCATCGATATGAGCCGGTTCCCCACCGCCGGCCATCTGATCTCCTGGGCTGGGCTATGCCCGCGCAATGACGAGAGCGCGGGTAAGCGACGCTCCACCCGGCTGCGCAAAGGAGCACCAGGCACGGCTTCGCCGTGCTTGCCTCCGGCGGATCGCTTCGCGATGGCTCAAGACCACGCTCGTGCAATGCGCCTGGGCCGGTGCGCGCAAAAAGGCCAGCTACCTGCAAGCCCAGTTCCAGCGCCTGCGTCACCGTCGAGGACCCAAGAAGGCCATCTGTGCTGTCGCCGCCTCGATCCTGACCGCCGCCTACCACATGCTGCGCGACGGCACCTTCTACCAAGACCTCGGCGCCGACCACTTCCGCCGCTCCGCGCCCGAAGTGCAAGCCAACCGCCTCGCCCGTCAAATCGCCAAGCTCGGCTTCACCTGCACAATCCTGCCCACAGCCGAACTGGAGGTTTCTGTTTACAGCATTCTCAGGCTGACTAGCAGCCTGTCGGACTTAACGCGACGCGGAAGCTTCCGATAGGATCGGGACACAGGTTCGCACGCCTTCCCGCCCCGGACATCCCGCGCATGAGCAACTTCCGCCTGATTGACCGCGACACTGGCTTTTTGATGTCGCCCTCGGTGGATGAGTGGCTGCCGGAGCGGCACTTGGCCCGGTTCGTCGTGGAGGTGATCGCAGGGCTGGACTTGCGGGCGATGACCAGCAGCTACCGTGGATCGGGGGAGGCATCCTACCATCCGCAACTGCTGCTGGGCATCATCGTTTATGGCTATGCCACCGGCGTGTTTTCCAGCCGCAAGCTGGAGCGGGCGACCTACGATTCCGTGGCGTTCCGCTTCATCGCGGCCAACGAGCATCCCAATCACGACACGATCACCACATTCCGGCGGCGTTTTCTCTAGCAGATCGGGACGCTGTTCGTGCAGGTGCTGGGCGTGGCGCGCGAGATGGGCGTGCTGAAGCTGGGCACGGTGGCACTGGATGGGACCAAGATCCACGCCAATGCCAGCCGTCACAGAGCCTGTTGCGAGATTGCCGGCGTAGAGGTGATGGACGGGTAGGGACAGTGCGGAATGAGGTGCAAGGCCGCCCTATGCGGCTTTCTGGATCCTTTTTGCGGCTTGCTTTCTGGCCTTTTCCATGCGCCGGACAGACTCCCCGTGTAGCTTGCGCAGGTTGTGCACGGCGGCATCGAGCAGCCACTCGCCGCAGCAGCGTGCGAGCCCGCGCATGCTGAACCGGCGAGCGCCCTGGCGGTCCTTTATCTGGCCGAACACCGGCTCGACCGAAGCCCCGCGCCGGCGATAGCGGGTGCGTCCCCGCTTGGTGCGCAGCTTGCGCTGCATACGCTCGCGCGCTGTCATGGTCTTGGGTTTGCGCCCACGCGGCGGCGGCGGCGCACCTCGCAGAGCGGCACGCTGCACGTGGTCCTTTTGGGTCGCGATGAACAGCCCGCACGTGTCCGTCTCGGTCGCTGCATTGGCGTCCGACCAGTAACCCGCGTCGGCCACCGCAGCGCCAAGCTCGGCATCTTGGCCCACTACCGAAGCGACATTGGCCTGCGCCTGATCGAGCATGGGCGTCAGCTGATGCACGTCATTGGCCTGGGTGGTCACGTCGGCAGCGAGGATGATCTGCCCGGTGGTGACGACGACCTGGGCGTTGTAGCCCTGCAGCCAGCCGTGCCGCGTCTTCATGATGCCGCTGTCGGGATCAGAAACGTTGGCCACCGTGTCGGGATCGACCGTGGGATCAGCCGGCTTGGGCTTGCGGCCGCGCTTGCGCTGGCCGCTGGCCTGCTCCGCCGCAGCGCGGACGCCGATCTTCTCCTGCTGTCGCGACGCCGCCTCGACCGCTTGGCGCTGCAGCTTGTCCTGGCACTGCTGCAACCGCGCCAGGCGATCGCTCCGACGCACGAGAGCCGCAGGCAGTTCGCCGCCACGCTGCGCGCCGAACTGGCCGTCCTCCTGCACATCCGTCGTCTCCGCCTCGGCCAGCATCCGGGTCACCTGCTCGTCGATGCTGCCCGCCGCGCGATTGGCATCCAGCGCCGCGTTGGCACCTACCTTGGTGCCGTCCAACGCCACCAGCCCAAGCCGCACCAGGCCCGCTTCGTGGCACAGCCGCAGCACGGCCAGGAACACCTCCCGCATGCGCGCGACATGGCGCTGGCGGAACCGCGCGATCACCGTGTGGTCAGGCACGGCACTGCCCACAATGAAGCGGTAGCCGGCATCGCGGCCGCACAGCCGCTCGATCACCCGGCTCGAGCGGACGCCGTGCGAGTAGGCGTAGATCAGCAAAGCCAGCAGCACCTGCGGCGCGAACGGCGCCTGCCCCGCGCGGCCCAGCTTGTAGTCGGCTTCGAACGCGCCCAGGTCCAGCATCGCCACCGCGTCGATGATCAGGTGGACGATGTCGCCCTCAGGCAGCCAGTCCATCATGTCAGCTGGAAGCAGGACGACCTGACGTCGTTCCGGTTCACGAAAATAGTGCGCCATCGCTCGGTCCGTGTCGTGGGAAAGCAACGATCGCATCGTGGTTCGCCAGAGCCGTCAACACCGAAATGCACCAAAACACGTCATCACGACGTTCCCAAAGGCGATTGTGCAACACGCTCCAAGCTCGCTCTGATGAGCGTCGCCGAGCGGTCGTGCTGCTGGCCGACCACAGCAACTTCCGACGCTCCGCGCCCATGCTGTTGTGTCCGCCCTCCCCGCTGACCGCCCTGATCACCGACATGCCGGTGTCGGAGGATCTGTACGCCGTGCTGCATGCGGCTGGTGTCGAAGTGCAAATCGTGCGCGCGTAGCGCCGCCGGGCATTGTGCCTCGTCTGCCATCGCAGCGAGGTCAAGCGCTGGCCCGGCGGACGACTGGGGCCGGGACGTCTTGGGTGACGACGTTCACGCAGGCCGGCTTGCCGCTGGCAAAGGCGCGGTCCACCGCGGCGCCGAGGTCGTCACCCGGCTGCACGAACTCGCCATGCCCCCCAAGGGCCGCAACCACGAGGTCGTAGCGCGTGCCCAGTGCCAACGAGCAGTTTTGCGCGCGGGCCTCGCCGTAGTCGCGAAGCTGGATCTGGTGCTCGGCATTCCAGCGAGAGTCGTTGCCGATCACCGCGACGAACGGCAGCCGGTAGCGCGCGGCGGTGTCGAACTCGCTGAGATGGAAGCCGAGGCTGCCATCCCCTAACACGGCCAGCACCGGCGCGTCGGGACGGGCGAGCTTGGCGGCGATGGCGAAAGGCACGGACGAGCCGATCGCCCCGGCGATGCCGTTGATCACCCGCTCCTCAGCGTCCAGCCCGGCCTGCGCCCACTGGCCGACCTCGCCACCGTCCACGACCAGTATCGTGTCCGGCCGGCGCTCGAGGAACGGACGCAGGCTGCGGCACATGGCGGCGGGGTGGCGGGGCGCCCTGCTGGCTCCCGGCGGCTCGACCGGCGACCGGCAGGCGATGGCCTGCGCGACGGTCCGGGCCCAGCCGGGGTCACCGCGCAAGCCCACCTCGGCGACCTCGGTCAGCGCCCGGACCGCGCTTGCGGCGTCGGCTACCGCAGTGATCAGCAATTGCTCCTTCCGCGACGCTGCCACGCGCGCGAGGAGGGCGGGGTCGGGCTCGATCGCGATCCACTCGCAGCTGTCCGCGACGGCGGGCGGCGCGCCGAAGCCGAGGGTGAAATCCAACGCCTTGCCGGCCAACAAAATCAGATCAGCTTCACAAAGGATCTCGGCGAAGGCGCCCAGGCCCGGATCGTTGATCCCGCGCGGGCTCTCCATCGTGATCACAGGAATTCCGAGCACCGCGGCCAGGCGGTCGAGACCGCGGCGCCCCTGCCGCGACGCGAGGGCGGGCGGCGCGATCACCAAGGGCCGGCGGGCGTTCGTCAGCGTGCCGTGGATCACCTGCGCCGTGCGCCGGCCAAGCGGCATCGGCGCCACTTGGAAAGCTTCGACGTCCGGCCACGCCACCGCTTCCGCCTCGACCCGCGCGTTCAGGATGTCGGTGGGAAGCGTCAGATGCACCGGGCCTGGTCGCCCGGACCGCGCGAGCCTGAACGCACGTGCAATATCCGCCGGCAGCGTGGCCGCGTCGCACGCCGTCCAGGACGACTTGACGATCGGTGCGGCCAGGTCGGCCTGCCGCAACTCCTGGAACGCGCCGGTCCCCAGTTGGCGCAAGGGCGCGTGGCCGGAGAGCAGCACCACGGGCGTCTCGCCGGCCAGGCTGGTGTGCAACGCGCCGATCGCATTGCCAAGCCCAGCCCCGCCGGTGACCAGCGCCACGCCGACCTCGCTGGTCAGCCGGGCCCAGGCGTCGGCCATATGGACGCAGGCCGCTTCGTGCCGCGTGTGGAACAGCCCGATCCCGGCATCCTGCGCCGCGTCGAAGATTGGCATTATGTGGTTGCCGGAGAGCGCGAAGGCATGGCCGGCCTTGCCGCGTGCGAGCGCTTGCACCAGCAGGTCGGCACCACGTGTCTGAACACCCATTCCCGACATCCCCGCACCCGCGACCGCTCGCTTGACAGTACTGACTATCCGCTCTTATATAAGATATAAGCCCATTAGGTGCCCGGGCAACGGGGGCAACGGGAGGAAGTTGCAGCATGGAGAGATCGCGTTAGCGTGCCTCGACCACGAATGATCGCAACCACCTCGAACGTCGAACCATTCCTGGCAGGGCTTGCGCGCCGCTATGAGGGTTATTCGTCTGCTGTACGTGTAGGTGCTGCTGGCCATCATCGCCGGTATCGTCCTCGGGGCCACGGCGCCGGACCTAGCCGCGAGCTTCAAGCCGCTCGGCGACGCTTTTGTCCGTTTGATCAAGATGATCACGCCGCTGCTGAGCTTCGTAACCGTTGTCGTCGGTATCGCGAAGATGGGCGACATGAAGGAGTTGGGGCGGGTCGGCTTGAAGGCGCTCCTCTACTTCGAGGTCGTCACAACGGTCGCACTCGGGATCGGCATATCCGCCGTCAACCTGGTGCAGCCTGGTGCCGGCATGAATATCGACCCCGCACGGCTGAACACAAGTTCACTGCTTACGTTCGAGAAGGCCGCACCGCACCAAACCACAGCGGACTTCCTGCTGAATATCATCCCGTCCAGCGCGGTGGATGCCTTCGCCAAGGACGACATGCTTCAGGTATTGTTGTTCTCAGTCCTGTTCGGCGTCGGCCTCTCATTTGTCGGCGGGACCGGCCGGCCCGTGCTCGACTTTATCGATCGCGTGTCGCGCGTCCTGTTTGCCATTGTCGGTGTGCTCGTGCGCCTGGCGCCGCTCGGCGCGTTCGGTGCCATGGCCTTTGCCGTCGCCAAGTTTGGGCTGAACAGTTTTTGGTCGCTGGCAAGCCTGATGCTTGTCATTTACGGTTCGAGCGCGCTGTTCATTGTGGTCGTGCTTGGGGGTATATGCTGGCTCTCCGGCTTTTCGCTCTGGAAACACCTCTTCTATCTGAAGGAAGAGATATTCATCGTGCTAGCGACGACCTCTTCCGAGGCTGCGCTTCAAACCCTGATCCGCAAGCTCGAACATGCCGGATGCGCAGAGCAATGTGGTCGGGCTGGTTATCCCGACGGGCTACTCCTTCAATCTGGATGGGACGTGCCTGTGCCAGGTGATCTGCGCTATGTTCATCGCCCAGGCGATGGGGATGCATCTCGATCTGGTCAACCAGATCACGCTGATGGGCGTATCCATGTTGACGTCCAAAGGTTCGGCCGGCGTAGCCGGGGCTAGCTTCATCGCCCTGCTATCGACCCTGAGTGCCTTCAAGCAAACTCCGATCGAGGGTGCGGCGATCATCCTTGGAGTGGGTCGCTTCATTTCCGAAATCCGATCCGTGACGAACATGATCGGCAACGGCATTGCCACGCTGGCCGTAGCCAAATGGGAGGGGGAACGGGACGACGTCCGGATGCACGCCGCCCTAAACCAAACCAGCTTGTTGCCGGATGAGAGCGAGGCGATCGCTGCGGCGGCGCTGTCTCCCGCCCAGCACGCACGATAACGATCAGATCGGGATTGAACGGCGAACTATGAACCCCTTGCGGAGCGACATGATGGCAGACTTCTCGATTTCCGAGAGCGAGCGGCTGGCTGATCGGCTGCGCCGGGCCGTTAAGGGCGACGTGCGCTTCGACAACGGCGCTCGCGCGCTCTACAGCGCCGACGCCTCCAATTACCGGCAGGTTCCGGTGGGTGTCGTGCTTCCAGTGACGGTAGACGACGTCCTGGAATCCGTCCGCATCTGCCGGGAAGCCGGCGCGCCAATCCTGCCGCGCGGCGGAGGCACTTCCATGTGCGGCCAGGCGGTCAATGCCGCCGTAGTTATCGACGTGTCGCAGCACCTCAATCGCATCCTCGACATCGACCCGGAACGCCGGTTGGCCCGAATCGAACCGGGCGTGGTGTGCGACGCACTGCGCGATGCGGCCGAGGCGCACGGTCTCACCTTCGCCCCTGACCCGGGCACCCACAGCCGATGCACGCTCGGCGGCATGATCGGCAACAACTCCTGCGGGCCGCATTCTGTCATGTCGGGCAAGACGGAAGAGAACATCGCCCGGCTGGAAGTGCTGACGTATGACGGCGCGCGCTTCTGGGTGGGGCCGACCACCGAAGACGAACTAGCTGCGATCATCCGCACCGGCGGCCGACAAGGCGAGATCTACCGCCAGCTTAAGGCGTTGCGCGACGAGTACGCCGACGACATACGCGCCCGCTTCCCGCCTATTCGCCGGCGTGTGTCTGGCTTCAACCTGGACCAGCTGCTGCCGGAGAACGGCTTCAACGTAGCCCGTGCGCTTGTCGGCAGCGAAGGGACCTGCGCGTTGACCCTGCAGGCCGAAGCCATGCTGGTGCATAGCCCGCCAGCCCGCGTGGTGGTGGCGCTCGGTTATCCCGACATCTTTCTGGCCGGTGACGCAGTGCCGCGGATCCTGCCGTTCCAACCTATCGCCATGGAGGGCCTGGAGAGCGGGATGATCGAGGGGCTCAAGCGAAAGGGCCTCAAATGCGATGAGATCGCGATGCTTCCCGAAGGCAAGGCGTGGCTGCTTGTCGAGTTCGGCAGCCAAACCCGCGAGGAGGCTACGGTGCGCGCCCACGAGTTCGTGGCAGCGATGCAGCACGACGGTCAGGTCTCCGGCGTGGTGCTGTTCGAGCGACCCGATATCCAGGCCCGCATCTGGTCCATCCGCGAGTTGGGCGCCTCCGCATCCTCGCTCAGCGAGGATCCGGACGAGCTCGACCCGGCCGTCGGTTGGGAGGACGCCGCCGTAGACCCGGCGCGGCTCGGCGACTATCTACGCGAGTTCCAGGCGCTGCTCGACCGGTACGGTTACCGCACGTCGCTCTACGGCCATTTCGGCGATGGCTGCATCCACGCCTGGATCACCTTCAACCTGCGCACGCCGCAAGGCCTTGAGGACTGGCGTCGGTTCCTGAACGAGGCGGCCCGGCTCGTGGTCAAATACGGCGGCTCGATCAGCGGCGAGCATGGCGACGGCAAGGCGAAATCGGAGTTTCTGCCGATCATGTATGGCAACCGGCTGATGGAGGCATTGCGCGAGTTCAAGGCGATCTGGGACCCACGCAACAAGATGAACCCGCAGATCATCGTCAATCCGCCCCGGGCGGACGAAAATTTGCGCCGTGGACCCGACCACCGCCCGCATCGACCGCAAACGCATTTCGCGTTCTCCGACAAGCAGGGGAGCTTCAACCGCGCCACCGATCGCTGCATCGGTCTCGGCAAGTGCCGCGCAAGCCTAGGCGGCACGATGTGCCCCAGCTACCGGGCAACGCGCGAGGAGAAGCACTCAACGCGCGGCCGCTCGCGGCTGCTGCAGGAGATGCTGCGCGGCGAGGTCATACGGGACGGCTGGCAGAGCGAGGCTGTCAAGGACGCGCTCTCCCTTTGCCTCGCCTGCAAGGGGTGCCGCAGCGACTGCCCGACCCACGTGGATATGGCGACCTATAAGGCCGAGTTTCTGTCCCACTACTACGAGCGCCATCGCAGGCCGATCCAGTCCGTTTCCATGGGGCGGATCGGCAGCTGGGCTGGGCTGGCCGGCGCGGTCCCTGGCCTGACCAACCTGATGACGCAGACGCCGGGCCTGTCCGGGTTGATGAAGCGCCTCACCGGAATCGCGCCCGAGCGGCAGATCGCCCGCTTTGCCCCGCGCACTTTCCGCCAATGGTTCGCGCGGCGGCGCGACCGGGGCGGCCCAGGCAAGCGTGGCACTGTGCTGCTGTGGCCGGACACATTCAACAACTTCTTCCGCCCGGACACAGCGATCGCCGCGGTCGAGGTGCTGGAACATGCCGGCTGGAACGTCGACATCCCGGCCCGGCGCCTCTGCTGCGGTCGGCCTCTTTACGATTTCGGGCTGCTGGACCAAGCCAAGCGAGAACTCCGCCAAGTCTTGGACAGTTTGGGTCCGCATATCGAGGCGGGGATGCCAATGGTCGGGCTCGAACCGGCCTGCGTCGCCGTGTTCCGCGACGAGCTATGCAACCTGTTCCCCAACGATGAACGGGCACGCAAGCTGTCCGGCCAGACGTTCATGCTATCCGAGTTCCTCGCCCGCAGCGGCACGTTCGCCCCGCCGCAGCTGGCGCGGGCGGCGTTGGTGCACGGGCATTGCCACCACAAGGCGGTTATGGGGTTCGCGCCTGAGGCCAAGCTGTTGGGCGAGCTCGGCCTTGACTTGGATGTGATGGATTCCGGATGCTGCGGCATGGCCGGGTCGTTCGGATTTGATCCAGGCAAATACGACGTCTCCATGCAAATTGCGGAATCGATCCTGCTGCCGTCCGTGAGGGCTGCGCAGGCCGACAGCCTTATCGTCGCGAATGGTTACAGTTGCCGCGAGCAGATTGAGCAGGGTACGGGCCGCAAGACGCTGCACCTCGCGGAGGTACTGCAACTGGCGATCCGGGAGGACCGGGCGGCCCGCCCGAGCCTTCATCACATGGAACGAACCGAACATCCGGCGGAGATATCATGACGACTGATGCCAACAAGCCTCCCGTGCGGATTGCCGTGACCGGGGCGGCGGGCCAAATCGGCTACAGCCTGCTGTTCCGCATCGCCACGGGTGAGATGCTCGGCCCGGATCAGCCCATCGTGTTGCAGATGCTGGAGGTGCCGGACGCGCTAAAGGCGCTGGCAGGCGTGGCAATGGAGCTTGCCGACTGCGCCTTCCCCCTGCTCGCCGGCATGGTCCAGACCAGCGATCCGTTGGTGGCGTTCCGCGACGCCGACTACGCCCTGCTGGTCGGCTCGCGGCCGCGTACGGCAGGGATCGAGCGGCGCGATCTGCTCGCCTTCAACGCGGAGATCTTTATGCAGCAGGGCCGGGCGCTCGACGCGGTCGCCGCGCGGCATGTCAGGGTGCTGGTGGTCGGCAATCCCGCAAATACCAATGCCTATATCGCCATGAAGAGCGCCCCTGGGCTCGCACCCGGGAACTTCACCGCCATGATGCGGCTCGACCATAACCGCTGCGTCTCAATGCTGGCGGCGCGGACCGGGCAGCAGGTCGGCGCGCTTGACCGACTGGTCGTTTGGGGTAACCACTCGCCCACGATGTATCCGGACTATAGCCACGCCGAGGTGAACGGGCGCCGGCTGCGCGAGTTGGTCGGCGACGAGGACTGGTTTCGGCGCGAGTTCATCCCCGCTATCGCGCAACGCGGGACGGCGGTCATCGCCGCGCGCGGGCGGGGCTCCGCCGCATCGGCGGCGAGTGCCGCGATTGACCACATGCGCGATTGGATGATGGGCACGGACGGGCGGTGGGTGACGATGGGCATTCCGTCGGACGGCAGCTACGGCGTGCCCAAGGACCTGATCTGCGGCGTTCCAGTCACCTGTACGGCAGGGGTATACAGGGTGGTCGAGGGGCTTGCGCACGACGAGTTCAGCCGCGACCGCATCGCCTGCTCGGTCGACGAGCTGATGGAGGAGCGTGCTGCGGTCGCGCATTTGCTACGATAGGAGTCCGCAGCGATGGCTGGCGCTCGGTGATCTCCGGAAGCCGGCTCGCACGTTGCGCGACCGGCCGCGCAGAACCAGGTCCAAGTCAGCGGCAAGGGAATTCGGTCGTTCAGCCAAACCGAGCCCTCGATGACCGAGCCGCACCACGGCGCCTCGTCCCATAGCGCGAGGTGCCACCGCATTCCCGGTGCAGCCTGAGCAATAAAGCTTTACAACAATCCCTGAGGCAAGCGGCGCGGAACGCGTGCGAGCAAGCGGCTGAGAAGGAGCGCGATGAACGCAGGTGCACGCAAGCAGTCGGCCGCCGCACCTGTAACGAGGGAGGCGGACGTGGTCGCCGCGGCGCCCAAGGCCGAGCAGGCGGACTTCCAACCCTTGTACGCACAGGTAAAAACCCTGCTGTTGAAGCGGATCGCGTCCGGTGCCTGGAAGCCCGGCGAGGTGCTACCGAGCGAGTTCGAGCTGGCCTCGAGCTACAAGGTCAGCCAGGGCACCGTTCGCAAGGCACTGATGGCCCTGGAGGCGGACCGCCTGATCGTCCGGCGGCAGGGCCGCGGGACGTTTGTGGCCCGCCATACCAGCCAGGAGACGCTGTTTCACTTTTTCCGCATGGTCGGGGCCGACGGCACGCGGCTGGAGCCGTCCAGCGTCGTCCTGAGCCAGCGCACCGTGAGCGCCAAAGCGGAACAGGCGTCCATCTTCTCGGTGGAAGCCGGCGCTGCGCTGCATGCCATCGTCCGCGTGCGCCAGTTCGGCGGCATCCCCGCCATCTTCGAGCGCGTGTTCGTGCTGGCGGCATCGATGCCGGGTCTCTCACTCAAGCTCGGCTCCGTCATGACGGAGGAGTTGTACGTCATCTACGAGGAGACCTTCGGCATCAGCGTCGCCCGGGCGTCCGAGAGGCTGACCGCCGTCGCCGCGACGGCCGAGGAAGCCCGGCACCTGCATCTGCCGCCCGGTACCCCGATGCTGCAGGTCCGCCGGCTCGCCCACGACGTTGGAGGAGCATGCGTCGAGTTGCGCATCAGCCGCTGCAACACGCAGCTCGGCCAGTATGCCGCCGAGGTCTACTGAATCGGCCTTGCAAAACGATCTCCCACCGCAGCGCCTCGGCTTGCGCGCGCGTCGCCATACCGCGCCAACCCCGCCGTGGCGGGCCTTGCGGCCGGCGGCCGCCGTGCCGAAGCGGATGGCGTCCTCGAGTGGGCGGCGTTCGGCGATAGCCAGCGTAATGCCCCCTAAAACACGTCACCACAGCCTGTTGTGTCGATGGCCTCGATGCGTGGCGCGCTCACGTCCAGCAGCCGGTCCCCCACGCGCCATAGGCTGCCCTCCACGCCCAAGGTCACGCCGATGGCCAAGGCGGCGGGGGCTTCGACCCGCACAAGGCCGCGCGCCGGGTCGATCTCGCTCGTGCAGACCTGCAGGTTACCAGGCCGTTTAATATTCTATAGGATCTAGGGCTTGTTGAGATTTAGCATTCCCTTGGTTGCGGCGATCGTGGTTCAAGCTCCAAAAGGAGTTTGCCATGGATCGGTTCAGTTTGACGGACGCGCAATGGGAGAAGATGCAGCCCTTTTGCCTGGGCAAGCCGACCGATCCCGGCCGAACGGGCGGGGACGGCCGGTTGTTCCTGGAAGCCGTGCTGTGGATCGCCCGAACCGGCAGCCCCTGGCGTGACCTGCCTCCATCGTTTGGCAAGTGGAATACCGTGTTCAAGCGCTTTCGCGACTGGGTGAAAGCGGACGTGTTCCAGCGGATGTTCGAGGCCGTGTCGGACGAGCCCGACATGGAATACGCCATGGTGGATGCCACCATCGTCAAGGTCCACCGCCACGGCCAGGGTGCAAAAGGGGGACTGAAAGCCAGGCCATCGGCAAGTCTCGAGGCGGCCTGACAACCAAGATCTTGGCGCTGACCGACGCTTTTGGCACTCTCGTCGGCGTTGGTGCACTCGGTGGATGGAGGGCGAGATGACCCCAGCCCCGGTCCGTTATGCGACGACCCGCTGGCAACGGACGGATTTCGGGCGTCCTGTCCGCAGCATCCGGTTCAGGACGGTCACGCC
>JAABUY010005680.1_pt1 | contig 12450 bp, 15 predicted proteins | sample 5560271 | NCBI WGS metagenome assembly JAABUY01 (sample SAMN10711886, study PRJNA513374) | rock metagenome | isolation source: Antarctica rocks | place: Antarctica: Victoria Land, University Valley
TACGGGCGCGCGCCGCTGGCCAACGTCCCCGCGGCGCTGCTGGCGGCGCCGCCGAGCGCGCTGCTGGCGCCGGACGCGCTGGGCCTTGCCGCGGGGCCCACGCCCGCAAACCCATACCGCACCGCGCTGCAGCCGCCAGCGCTGCGCCTGCCCGCCAAGCTGCACGGTGGGCAGCCCCACGACCGCGCTCTGCCCGTCTCCCGCGGCCGTCCCCCGTCCGTGCCCAGCCCCAGCCCTGGCAGCCCGCTCACCCTCCCGCCCATGCGCACCCCGACCCCGCCCCGGACAGCCCTGCCCATCCCCTCGTCCCCCGGCGGCGCGGCTCGCCAGGCGCCCCGCCACCCTGTGGCCGCCCACCAGGGAGCCCCGTCCTGGCCCCCTACGGCAGCGCGGGGTACCGCCACGGCTCTGGCAGACCTAGGCAGCATCAGAGGGACTCGGAGGGCCCCAGCGGCAGCCGCACTGGCCGGCGCGGAAGTGCGCACCCGGGACGCGCGCGCGTCAAGTGCCCCGCATCTCGCGAGCGCTGGAGAGCTGGGCGTGCAGCTCATGCTGCCCATGGCCGGCACCGCGTCCGGCCCCAGTCCTCGCGTGGCCCCTGCACTGGCAGCTGTGCGGCGGGCGGCGGCGCCCCAGGGAGTCGCTAAGCCGCATCGCCCCGCTCCCCCGCCTGCCGCAGCAGCAGCTGGGAGCGAGCCGCAGCGCATCGGCCGCGCAGCACTCCCTGGCCCTGCCCTGGGATTGCCCGGTGCTGGAACCCTGGCCGGTGGCAACTCTGCGGGCGCGCCGAGCCAAGGCACACTTGCCCGCGCAGCAGCTGGTGCCCTCTGGCCGCCAATGCGCAGAGACGCGGCCACGCCAGGCCCTGCCCCCGTTGCACGCCCATCCTCCGCACCCGCGCGCCGCGCGGCGCTGCCCATGCATGCGCCGTTGGCCGCGCCGGGCGCATCCTCAGGCGTGCGGCCCTTCGGCAGTGCTGACCGCGGGGCCAGGTCACCACCCGTCGTGAGCCTGCTCTCCTGACCAGCCTGTGCTGGACCGGGTATCTGCAGGCACCCTGTCTCTTGCTTGTCCTGGGCCGGCTTGAACGTGTCGCTTTGCGGCCGGCAGGCAACGTGTCGGCGGCGCCGCTGGTGGACACGGCGAATGCGGCGCCGGCGCCCGTGCAGCGCACGAAGGCATACCCGCCGCGCCCGGCAGCCGCCTCGCCGCAGACGCACCCAGGGCCCAGCCTGGCGCCGTTCGCGCCCATCGTGCCGGCCGGCCGCGCCGGCGCCGACCCGAGCGCCAACGCCACGGACGGCGCGGCCGACCCCGCCGCGGTCGTCGCGGTGGCGTCGGCGCCCGAGGGCGCGCCGGGCGGCGCGGCCGTGGCCGCCGCGCCCGCACCGGCCGCCGCTGGCACGGCCGCGGCGGGAGCGCCCGCCGGCGCGACCTGGCCCCCCGACACCGTCCCCATGAGCGCGCCGCCGCCCGACTCGGCGGACGCGGCGGCGTCTGGCGGCGGCGGCAGCGCGGCCGGCGGCGTGGGCGGCGGGGGGCCGGACCTGACCGCGCTGCCTGCGCCGGCCGCCGCGCCGGCTGAGAGCGATTCGGGCGACGCGGTGGATGGGGGCGCCGGCGGCCCGCTGGCCTGGACGCGCGCGGCGCGGCCGGGCGACCGCGGAGCGGCGGGCGCGGGCGGCCGCGCGGCGCCGGCGCTGTGGAGCGCGGCCTTCACGAGCTGCAGCGCGCCGTGCTATGGCGCGGCGGAGCGCACGGTACTCTGCCGCGACGCGCGCGGGCTGCCGCTGCCGCCGTCTGCCTGCGGCGAGGCTGCTGCAGGTGCACCTTTAGGCACACCCTTGAGCTGTCATCTGGCCTCCTTGCTGCGCACGGTCGTGCAGCTGAGCGCTGCATGTGCAGGGCTGTGCGCAGTGCTCGGTTGCGAGCGCGCGCAGCGTCGGTCCTGGCAGCGATGCGTACAGCTGTGGGTCGGCATGGGTGTGGCATAGAGCCCCCCGCGTTCCGTGCCCCGGTCTTCTGATGTGCGTGGGGCGGCGCGCGCCGCGCAGGCCCCGCCGCCAGCGCGCTCCGCGCGTGCGGCAACGCGGCGTGCCCCCCGCGCTACTGGGCGCTGGGGCCGTGGGCGCCCTGCAGCGCGCGCTGCGGCGGCGGCGCCGCGCTGCGCGCCGCGCGCTGCATGGGCGGCGCCGGGCGGCCGCTGGGCGCGGCCGCGTGCGCGGGCCTGCCCGCGCCGATGCTGTCGCGGCCGTGCAACATGGCGCCGTGCGTGCAGTTTGTCTGGAAGGCACGCCACCCGCCCCCCGCAGTTGCGGCTTCATACGCGTCCCTGCATGCGCCTCGGGCCGCTTGACGCTGCAGGGCAGACCGGTGCATGCCTGTGCAGCCCGTACAGCGATCGCCAGGATTTGAGCTCGCTGCACTGGGCGGGGCAGGTGGGCGCGTGGAGCAACTGCAGCGCGGCGTGCGGCACGGGCGCAGCGTCGCGGCCCGTGGCCTGCCTGAGCGGCGCGACGGGCGCGCCCGCGCGCGACGAGGGCGCGTGCGGCGCGCGCGCGCGCCCGCCCGCCGCGCAGCCGTGCGCCGGGCCGGCTGGCGCCACGTGCGGCGCGCAGCCGGGCGGCGCCGCGTGCAGCAGCCACGGCGTGCGACCCTCTGTGCGCTGTCAGTGCGATGCGGGGTACCGCGGGCTGTTCTGCGAGCTGCCGGCCGCCTGCGACGGCTTCCCGGACTCCAGCGGCGACTGCTGCATGACCGTGGTCGACAGGTGCGTGCCCCCGCCCGGCCTCCCGCGGGTGACTGCCAAAGACAGAGTGCGTTCCCGCATGCGCAGCCGCTGCGAGTGCTTGCAGTGAAGGGGGACCCATGGATCGTGCTGGCTTGTGGCACGCGCTCGCGTCTGAGGCAACTCTGGTACATAACTTAGGCAGCATCGCAAGCTATCTGGTCGAAGCCATGCCGAGCCTCTTTGCGCACTTGGCAACAGCCTGCGGGGCGACGAGGCCGCCCTGCTGAGCATGGGCGCGGCGGCGCCACGCGCAGGGACGGCGTGTGCTGCGGGCCTGGGTCGGCGCTGGACGCCGACGGGCACTGCTGCGAGCGCGGCCGGCTGGATGTGTGCGGCATGTGCGGGGGCCGCGCCACAGTCGTTGACATCACCGGTGCGCGCCCGCGCGCGTGCGCGTGCTCGCGCCTGCGTGCGAACTGTTTTGTGAAGCCCCCTGCCCACCGCACGCTGTCGGCAGGTCGGAGCGTGTCTGGTCGGCTGGGCACGGACTTTGACGCCACAGCAAGCTGTGGGTAGGTAAAGAGAGTGTATAAGGGTGATGAACATGCAGGCGCGTGCTGCACGGGCGTGCTGGATGGCGGCGGCTTCTGCTGCGCATCGGGTCGGCTGGACGCGTGCGGCATCTGCGACGGCGACGCGGGCTCATGCGCGCTGCGCATCGCCGCGCGCGTGGCGCTCAACGCCAGCGCGCCGGCCGCCGCGCCGGGCGCCCCGGCCGGCGGCGCCGCCGCGGCGCCGCAGGCGACGCTGGGCGGCAGCAGCAGCGGCGCGCTGCGCGTGGGCGCGGCGGACCGCGATGCGCCGGACGCCCTGTTTGTCAACGGCGCGCCCCCTGCCATCCAGCTGCCGCACCACGCAGGGTTCGTCAGCACCCAATGCTCAGAGAGCCAGCAACACTTTCAGGCAGCGCCGGTATCGCTCTTCAGGCCAAGTTGATCTGAAGACGTGCCTGCCCATGCTCACGGGCGGCGCTCTCAAGCTCCGCTCGAGGCCCGCGCATGCGCCCGATGTCGCGCCTGCCCGCCCGTGCCGCACGCACGCAGGCGGCCGGCGCAGACAAGTTGTGCGGCCGCGCCAGGCATCGCCGCGCTGCTGGGCGTGGCGGCGGCCAACCTGACGATCGCGCCGCTGCCGTCGGGCGGCGGCGCCGCGCTGAGCGCCGCCGCATCCAGCTTCTCGGCCGCGTCCGCGCCGTCGCCGCCGCGGCGCCGCCTGCTGGCGCAGCTGGAGCAGGGCGAGGGTTTGCAGGGTACAGGGTCTGCAGCCTCGGAGCGCGGCAAGGGCGGCGGCGCTGAGGGCGGCGCGGCGGCCGAGCCGCGCGAGCCGTTGCCTGGCGACGAGCCGGGCTTCTTGGGCTGGGACGCGGCGCAGGGCGGCGACCTGGCGTCCCGGCTGCGCGGGGAGACCGCCGTGCTGCTCGCGCGGCAGCTGGCCAGCTACCAGCAGCGGCCGCTGCGGCCGCACCCGCGCGCGCCGCGCCTGGGCGGCCGCCTGCCGCAGCCGGGCGGCCTGGATGGGGTGGCCGCGCTGCTGCACGCGGGCGCAGGCGCAGCCGACGACGAGGACGCTGCGCACCGGGACCGGCGGCTGAAGGCGCGCCATGGCGCCCGCGCCGGCATGCTTGGGCGGCCTCAAGCATGCGGCTTGTCACGGGCAGGCTTGGGTATACTCTGGCGGCGCTGCGTGCGCGGTCAGCGGGATATGTGCCAGAGATGGCTGCGGCGTGCATGACCTCCCCGCCCCTGACGCAAGGGTCGAGGGCAAGTGGCTGCGGTGACAGCGTTGAGGCCGGGCGGCGCAGCAGCACGATGCCCTATACCTATGACAGCGCGCAGACCGTGGCAGCAAAAGTGTCGTGGGAGTTACACTAACCCTACCATGCACTCAAGCAGTCAATCCGGCCTGCGAGCCCTGCCGGCGAGCGCGCGCGGGGCGCCGCAGGAGCTGGCGCGCCTGGAGCTGCACCAGGAGCTGCACTTGCGCCCGCACACCAGCGGCCTGTTCAACATGCGCGCGCATGAGACGCCGCAGCGCCTGCAGACGGCCGGCGTGGGCGCCGACCCGCGCGGCGGCGAGGTCGGAGTCGACCTGCGCAAGCTGCCGCTGGTTGGCGAGGCGCGCCGCCCTGACGCAAACCCTGCCATACACCCTACATTACGGGCCGCTTGTCGTTTTATGGAGGTACCAATGGGTGGCCATGCGGGAGAGGCTTATACCTGGCCCCATCCCGCCCTGGGGCCGGCCGCTCTAGCCAGCACCGGAGCGATTACGGCAGGCACAGGCGCTGGCAAATGCACCTTCCGGCGTGTATACGCAAGTGCGCCTTGCAGATGAGCAGAGCTTTATCCATGGTCACGCCGGGGCCTGCCACCTCCGCCAGCAGCCGGGTGGCCATGGCCGCGACCTTGGCGAGCGTGAGCAGTCACATGGCGTTCTGCATTGGGCTGCATGCAGCAGGCGCTGCCTGCCAGCCGCGCTCTGAGCACGCCTGAGTGCTTCCCCCTGTGCGCAGGACGCCGACATGGGCAGGGACGACGGCATCGAGAGCCTGCGGCGGCGGCTGCTCGGGGGCCGGGCAGATACTGTGGCAGGTTGGGGTGCCGGGCCGCGCGACGGGCGCCCCGGGCAGCCCGGCGGCCGCCGCAGGCGCGCGCTGGCGGCCGCCATGGCGACGCCGCCACCGGACGCGGGCGCCAGCGCGATCGTGCACGTGGCTGTGGGCCCGTGCGCGGTCAGCACGCGCGCCGAGGTGTCGCAGGTGGGGCCTGCTTCGCGGCCCGACCGGGCTCTTTGCTTGCCAGTGAGAGCGCGTTTGAGCTCGGGCGGTTGCGGGCGTGCTTTGTGATGGAGCGCATACGCCAGCGCCGGCATGCTTGCAGTGCTGTGCCAGGCCCAGCATCATCCACCACGATACCAGCGGCGGCCGCCAGCTTGTGGCCTGGCGCCAGTGATGGGCGCTGCCTGTCGGGGCTGGGGCGGGGCAGCATACCCGACAGCATGCGCGCCGGCGCAGCCGACGCGCGCGGGCCGGCACGCCCGTGGGCGGGCGCGCGGCGGGCGCGCGGCGGGCTGCGCCCTCACAGCGCCGTCCGCGGGCGGCAGGTGCTGACGCCCGGGCAGGCGTTCAAGCTGCTGGCGGACGCGGTGGCGGGCGGGCCGGCCGTGCTGGGGCGCGGCGTGGCGCTGCTGGGCGTGGTGCGCGTGGAGGCCGCGCCCGTGTGCGGCAACGGGGTGCGCCGCCGCGCGGCCCGCGCCCGGCAGCTCCGGCCTCATGCAACGGCGGCCGGGCCGAGGGTTGCCACCATTTCTGGCTTGCACGCATGCTGGGCGCTTGTGCTCGCGTGCGTCATGCTCGCAGGGGGGACCCACGCTCGTTGCCGTATCCCATCATCTCTGGCTGCGTGCATGCGCGCGCTCGCGGCCTGCCGCCGCACGACGCATGGAAATTTTGCATCGAGGGTGAGGGAGTGTACGTGGGGGCCTGGTGAGCAGCGATGCCACTGAGGCCAAGGACGCCGCTGTCCATGCGGGCCCGGCGCAAGCGTGTGAGCCCCAGTGCCTACCCTACCCTAACAGTATCCGCCCCCCCGAGCGCAGGCGTGCGAGGCGGGCGAGTTGGCTGTGGAGGGCGCGGGCGCGGGCAGCGGCGCGCGCGTGTGCGCGCAGGACTGCCCGCTGCCGTGGCGCGCGTGCGCGCGGCCGCCCGCCGGCGCGGGTGACCCGCAGGCGCCCTGCGGCGGCCGCGGCGTGTGCGTGCCCCTGGACGGCACCTGCCGCTGCTTCCGGGTGCGGCCGCGCTCGAGCAGTGCCGTACAGACGCGGAGGTTTCCTAGGCTTTCCTGTAACCGTGTCTGCACGTGCGGCACCTGCCACTGCCCCCAGGTGCGGCCGCGCCCAAGCCGAGCTGTGCGCACGCGTCAGGAGCGTCCAGCGTGCCGCCAAACTGCGTCAATGCCTCTCGCAATGCACGGCTCTGCCCACACAAAGCCCTGAGGTGGCGCGCACATGCCCAGGGCGGCAGGCTTCCGCAGCGGCGGCGCATGTTCGCTGGGCTCCAGTGACCTTCTGTGCGCTCACTGCGCGGCGCGCCGCGGCAGGGCTTTGCGGGCGACGGCTGCACCATGTGCGCGCCGGGCTACTACGCATTCGGCGCGACATGCCTGCCCGTGCCGGCCAGCGTGCTCGCCGCCTCGTTCACCGCGGGCTCCAACGCGACCGGCGACCCGCGCGGCGCGGGCGGCGGCGTGACCGCGCTCTCGGCGGCCGTGACCATAAAGAGCCTCGCCGTGGCCGCCGCGCCGGCCGCGGCCGCCGCGCCGGCCGTGGCCGCCGCGCTGGTGCGCCGCGGCGCCCGCGTCCGGCCGGTCGACCCACGCCTGTGACGCGCCTGTGTGCTGAGAATTGTACGTGTTTGTGCTGACGCGCCGCGGTGCGGCGCGCACGTGGCGCTGCTCGCCGCGGCCGGCTCGCTGGGAGCTTGGGCGTGATTGCGCCCGGCGCCGCGTGGCGGCCAGGCCTGACGGGGGTGCATGCTCCTGCGGGCGCAGGAGCGGCCGTCGGGAGGCCACGCGGGGACCCTGCCACCCGTCGCCCAACATCTGGCCGTCCTATGGGGCATCCTGGGCGGCCTGATCCGTGCGCGCCCTGAGCCCATGCCGCCCCCGCACAAGGCCAGCAGCGTCACCATAACCATACGCTACCTTATGCTCGTGGCCCTTGCTCCGCTGCACGCATGCCGCCCTCACGGCACGGTGCCCACAGCAGAGTCCACGGCACCCTGGGCGGTGTGTCGAGCCGGCACGCCATGTGGCCTGCCCCTGGGGCGTCGCAGAGCCCTCCACATGCAGCCTGGCACCGAGCCGCCAACGCAAGAGGGTGTGCTCGCGCGCAGTGCTGCTGTGCTGCGGTGCCTGCTGGGCGAAGCGCAGCCACTGGGCGTGGGGCGACCGCAAGGCGCCCGACGCGCCGTCCAGGGGCCACCGTGGCGCAAGGTCGGGCAGGAAGGGAGACGCGGCAGCCTGCTCGGCGGGGGCCGCCGGCGGGGCCGTTGGCGGCCCTGTGCCCTCGCTCGCCTGCGCGGCCGGAGCGCCTGCTCATGCGGCTGCCCGGGGCGGAGCCGCGCGCTGCGCTGAATCAGGTGCACCAGGCCCGCCCGCTCCGCCAATGCCCCGGCCGGCGGAGCGGCAGGCCCCCGCCAGCGCTGGGCCGCCAGTGGCCGCGGTGGCGGGACGCGGGGACTCTGCCGCAGAGCTGCGCGCTGCAACCGACCCATGGCAGGGCGGGCGCGCGTCGGGCCCAGCGGCGGCGCGCGCGGCGGGCGGCGGCGGCGCGGCAGCGCCCGGGGCCTCCCCGCCAGGGCGCCCGGTGGCACTCGCGCCGGATGGCGGCGGCTGGTGGCAGCTGTGGCGGCGCGGCGCGCACGGCGCGCCTGCTCTGCGGGACCCCGGCCCCAATACTGCAACCGCCGCGCGCGCGAACCCCATTGCTGCGGGCGCGCGCGCCGCTCCAGCCCTGCACTTGTAATTGCTAGCGGCAGCGGCGGCGTCAGCGGCGGCCCCGGGCCATCTCCCGGGTCATTTTGGGCCAGCTGCATAAGGGGCCTGCGGCCGCCAACACCTGCGCAAGCTGCGCTTCCAGCTTGCGTGCGCCCCGCTCCCCGCGGGCTGGTTGGACGGCGGGTAGGGCTGGCCTCATGGCCGTGTGTGCAAGGATTTCAGCACATTTCGTAGAGCAGGGCAGGACACCCCGGCCGTGCAGCGCAGTGCGCGGCGTGTCACGCCGCGCGGGTTGCCGCCTGGGGGCGGCGGTTTTCTGGGGTGGGCTGCGCGGCGGGGGTGCGGTCAGGTGTCTCAGTGAGCGCATACTGCAGTGTTCTTCGGATTGTGCCAGCAGTGGTTTCGTGTTCGTTTCCTCTTGGCATGGAATAAACGATGCCCAATCTCACTGCAGCTGCTCTCTTTTAGGTTCCAGCCTATTTATTTAGCCATCAGGGCTCGGCGTCGAGCACACATGCAGTCTGTGCTCCCGCTGCCTTTGTTGGTTTGAAGCCTGCTGTAGAACTGAGTGTACTGTAAATTGGCTAGTGTTGCTCCTGCGCTGGCTAGTGTTGCTCCCTTTGGGGCGTTAATTACAACGGCTCCTGCCTAATCAAGCAAGCCTGCACTGGCGTGGCAGCCAGGCTAGCGTGTGCCTGCCCTCAGGCTCGACCGCAGGCAGGTCATGGAGACGCAGGATCGGGGAGACCTGGCACTTGCCCAGCTTGTGCAACAGTGCTGGCAGCTGCGAGAGTCTGGTGCCGGGCGGGACATCTTGGACTGCATTCCGCACGAGCGGTGTCGCAGCAAGTGCAGTCTGCAGTCAGGCCTGTGTGAAGCAACTCGGCCAGATGGCGAGGAGCACGCGCGGGCGCGCCGCGCTTGGTGCAGACACGGACGCGAGCGAAGCACCCGCGGTGAAATTGCAAAAGGTCATCGACGTCGCGGGGGCGGAGAACGAGTATGAGAGGGCGCGCGACGAGCAGATTGAGCGCAACAAGGAGCGCCTGCAGGCACTGCAGCTGCAGGCGCTGGCTGCCGCCGTACTGCCGCTGGTGCCGCAGCGCAGCGCCGCGCCCAAGAAGTCGAACGCCAAGCGCGCGGCAAGGCGGCTGGTGCGCCGAGCGCTGTCACCGCGCACTCGCCTCTGCGTGCTTGTTCGGTATGCACATCGCTTCGAGCCGGTGTGTTTGAAAGTGCGCCACATTGCTGCACCCCGCCAGCCTGCCGTCTGCTGCAGCGCACGGTGCAGACTGTCCCCGTTGTGCTGCGAGCGCTCACGGTGCGAGGCAGCTCCAGGACGCGGAGCTCAGCGGCAGCATCCGCGCTCCGGCGCAGGTGGATGTCGAGCCGCGCCGGTCGCTGCGGCAGCGCGGCGTCGCGTCGGACGGCGTGTCCGTCGTGGAGGAGCTGCGCGGCGGCGCCGTCACGACCAACATCTACCTGCCGGCGGAGCCCGCCGCGCCCAAGGAGCGCCACCCCAAAGGTGCGCACCTTGGACCCGCGTCGGGGACATCCACCGGAGCGAGAGTCACGGCTGTGGACGCTGCGTGACTTGGCACGCACCAGGGCACAGCGTCATGCGCTGCTTGGCAGCCCGACTCGTGCGAAACCAACCCCGCGTGCCTCGGCAGGCCGCTCGACGCGCAGTGTGTCCTGAGCCTGAGCCTGAGAGAGCGGACACCAATGCCAAGTTGTGTCATGGCTTGGCGGCGCGCGAGCAGGCGAGGTCGCGTTCGCGGACAGCGAGGGCGCGGGCCCGGATGCGGCGTTCCTGGCGGAGCTGCGGGGGCGCGCGGAGGGCGCCGCGGAGCGCCCGAGCGTCGAGCAGGTCGCCGCGCTGCGCTGCGGCGAGGACGATGTCGCCAAGGTGCTGACGGGGTCTGTGTGTGACACACTCACTGCGCCCGCGCTGCGTGCCTGCCCGGCACGCGATGGCATGCATGCCTCCCGGCCTGGCCCAGCTCGCCGGGCCTCAGGTGGATACGTCAGTAATCGGCGCACACCCGGCGCGCCTGTACAGCCTGCGCATCGTCCGCCCGCTCGCGGCCCAGCTACGGGCGTGCCGCGTGCGTGCTCTTCGGCACGCGCGCGCTCGGCGCGCGTCGCGCGACGCGCCGCACGCCTCCGAGCGCCCCTGCGGCCGCGCCGCGCAGGTGGTCACCACGGGCGTCGTGCACCTGCAGTTTCACCCGGGCGCGGCGGCGCTCGTGCTGGCCGCCGCTGACAAGGCCGGCCACGTCGCGCTGTGGGCGGTGCGCGCCCGCGCTGAACCCCAGCAGGCGTGCGTGCGCGCTGTCGCGTTGCGCCCGTGCACACCCCCGCTCGCACCCCTGCATGCGCATGCGGAAGCTGTCACATAAAGGTGTTTTTGAGCGCGCGCCTGCTGCGCAGGTGGGTCGGGGCGACGAGGGCGTGGTGGAGTGCACGCCGCACTACAGCTACGTCTCCGGCCTCAAGTGCGGCCACAGTTGCTCGTGGCGCTCGAACGTCCTACATGCAACACATGCGGGATGCGCCGGGCGCTGCCTCATGCGCTTTGGTTCTACAAGCCGAACACTGCGCAGGATGATCGGCGTGTCGAATGGGGTGCACGTCTGCTGGATCAATAGGAACCGCGTCTGTAAGGTCTTGCCTCCGACGCAATGGGACCGCCGCAATTCTTCACCGCAGCACGACGGCGTGGCCATGTTCCCATGCCTGAGGTAGTCTCATCGTCGCACACTGCGCAACGCAGGTGGGCGGGCGACCAGCTGGTCACGGCGTCCTACGACGGCTCGGTGCGCGTGCTGGACGTCGGTGCATCGCCGGCCGCGTTCCGGCTCGCGCTGTCCGACGAGGGCGCCGAGTTCTCCGCGCTGGACGTGGCGCCCGACGGGGCCACGGCCTTCCTGGGCGACAAGGACGGCTGCCTGACGGTCGCGGACCTGCGCGCCGACGGGCGCGCGGCGCCGGCCGCCGAGGCGTCACTGCACGACAAGAAGGTCAACACGCTGCACGTGCGCGGCCCCGGCGCGCCGCGCGCCACAGCGCGGATGACAGGTGTATGGTCAGGGTAGTGTTGCATGCGCGCCGGCCGCCGCGGCGGCGCTGCACGACGAGGAGGTCAACACGCTGCACGTGCGCGGGCCCGGGCCGCCGCGCGCCGGAGCGCATGATAGGGTAAAGGTTAGGTAGGTTTGCATGCACGCCGGCCGCCGCAGCCGCGCTGCACGACAAGAAGGTCAAAAGGCTGCACGTGCGCGGGCCTGTCCCCGCCGCGCGCCGGAGCGCGCATGACTGGATTAGGTTTAGGTTTGGTTGCATGCTGCTGTGACACGCGGGGCTCGGCCAAGCGTGAAGGTGCGCGCTTATGTGCGGAGAAGGACAAGCGGTGCAGGTGCGCAGGGCGGCCGTTGCGCGCCCCCTGCTTGCAGGCTGGTCGAGGCGGTGCAGGCGCTGCACGAGGCATACGTGCAGCCAGGCCTATGCGCGAGCGCTGCATACGCCCGTTCTGGTGAGTGAGCTACTGCCGCCGCGCGCCAGGTCGAGCCGGGCGGCGCGCAGCAGCTGCTGAGCGCGAGCGCGGACGGCAGCCTGGCGGTCTGGGACCTGCGCAAGCTGGGGCCCAAGGCCAAGGCGCTGGCGAGCGCCGGCCACGCGTACACCTGCCAGAGCGCCTACTTTGCGCCCGACGGTGAGCTGCACCATGCCGTTGCGCTCCGCCTGGCCGCCGCTCATTCCTGTGACGGCCCAAGCGCACGCCTATCTGCCTGGCGCGCTCATTGACACGGCACTCAGCGCGCCAGCTGGCTCCACGGCTGCGCGACCCGCACCCAGTGCGGCGCTGCTGTTCGACAATGCTGCGCTGTTCCTCAGGTGCCGCATGCGGTGAATGTGGATGTGGCACGGTAGGGGTTATGGCCCTGCCCACGCAAGCCTGCGTGGCGTCCACTCTGTGTTCTGAGTTTGAAATCCCCTGAAGATCTTTGGTATCTCCTCACATACCTCATGGTTGTACGCGGTGCTGCCGCGCGCAGGCTCGCGGCGCGTCGTGTCCACCTCGCGCGACGACACGCTGCGCATCTGGGACGGCGCGAAGGGCCTTCAGGCGCTGACCGTCATCAAGCACTACAACAACACAGG
>JAABUY010005681.1_pt1 | contig 12447 bp, 20 predicted proteins | sample 5560271 | NCBI WGS metagenome assembly JAABUY01 (sample SAMN10711886, study PRJNA513374) | rock metagenome | isolation source: Antarctica rocks | place: Antarctica: Victoria Land, University Valley
CATCGACCTGGACTCTGGTGTGTGCAGCTCCTGCCAGACGGTCCCGCGCGCCCGATACGTGCAACGCGATGTCAGGCTTGCGCGCTGCGTGGAAGTCCGCGCGTGGTACTCCAGCATTGGTAGAAGTTTGAAGCCAGGCGTATGGACGGTGTAGAGCAGGACTTAATTGCTGCAGCACGGACCGCTGGAAGCCCTGCCTGGGGCGGCCTCGCAGCAAGCGCGAGGCTGCGGCGCATTTAAGCCCACGCTGCAAGACGATGCCGTGCCAGCCAGCCGGCGCATGTGACGCACGGCTTGCACCCGCGCGCAGGCATGCGCGTGCTGGACAACGAGTACAAGCTGCGGCAGAACATCAAGATCGCGATGCTGTACCTGGAGGACGACGACGCGATCAACGCCGAGGCGTTTATCAAGAAGGCGGCCTCGCTCATCACGTCCAGCAAGGCGCGCGCGCGCGCACCCCTGCCGTTCCTGCAGCCTCTTGTGACCAGCCTGAACAGCCTGCAGGTTCCTGTGAACAGCCCCATCGTGGGCATCGTCGCAAAGGATTCTGAGGTTGTCCATGCCGGCCATTTCTGGGCTGATATCTTGTGCATGCCGGCGGTACTAGGTGTTTGCGGCAAAGTCTGGGATCTATTACCTGATTGAGAGGCGCCTGCGCCGTGCGCCAGAACGTGGAGCTGGAGCTGCAGTACAAGAGCTGCTACGCGCGCATCCTGGACTCCAAGCGCCGCTTCCTGGAAGCCGCGACGCGCTACTATGAGCTGTCGCAGGTCGGCGGGCGCGGCTCGGACGGCGCGCAGGTCCGCTCGCGTTGGATTGGGAGTGACATAGCTTCCTGCTTTTGCTAAAGCATTGTCATGCGCTACGAGGTGTGCCATCGTCTGTACGCATGCACCTGGTGAGGCGCCCAAAGCAACAGCCGGTTCAAATGCGGGGGAGCAAGGCAAAGGGTGTGGTGCAGGAGGTGCCACTTGGGTGAGCTGCAAACGCTGTCGGTTAAGGTTGATGCGCAGCAGCCGCCGCGGCCTTGGCGGCTCGGGCGCCGCACGTGTGCGCGGCATAATGCTGCGGAGCGATGGAGGCCCCGCGGCCCGGGCGGCGATGCCGGCGGCATGACCGCGTGCGCGCCGCAGGTCGTTGCGGGCGACGAGCTGGACGAGGCGCTGACGGCGGCGGTGACATGCTGCATCCTGGCGGCGGCCGGGCCGCAGCGCTCGCGCGTGCTGGCCAACCTGTACAAGGACGAGCGCTCCGCGCGCCTGCCCGTGTTCGGCTTCCTGGAGAAGGTGTACCTCGAGCGCATCCTGCGCCCCGAGGAGGTGCGCGCCCCGCCCACGGCTGCCAGCCCAGTCCCCTCGTCGCGAGCCGCTCACCCACGCGGCGCTCGGCGCGCTGCGCTACCCTGGCAGATGTGACAGGCGCTGTGACGTGCCAGGCTTGCGTGTTCGTGAGGTGTCCGGCCGGAGTCCGCGCGGCGTACGCGGCGGCGCCCGCTGCGCAGGGCCCGCGCTCGCTGCGCGTGGCTAACACGCTACAGCTCGCTGATCAAAAGCAAGGTTAAAGATCCTGCCTGCACGTATGCTGTTGTAAAACTGCTCTTCGCTGGCGACTGAGCTCTTGCTGGTGGCCGCTCCTGGTAAGCGATCAAGCCACAATGCTTGGGCACAGACGCGGGTGGGACCGCGTTGCTGGGACGGTTCTTGTGTACGACCTGGCCGCGTGCGCCTGCAGCGCCCTCCAGCGTGCGAGGACGCGCCTCCTGCTGCAGAGCAGAGGCCGGTGCTGACGCGCGCGCGGGGGCGCGCGCAGGTCGCAGCCTTCGCGCAGGGCCTGCGCCCGCACCAGAAGGCCGTGACCGCGGACGGCTCCACGGTACTGGAGCGTGCGGTGGTAGAACACAACCTGGCGGCCGCCAGCCGCCTGTACCTGAACATCTACTTTGCGGAGCTGGGCGCGCTGCTGGGTGTGCCCGCGGAGCGCGCCGAGGCGGTCGCGTCGCGCATGATCGCTGAGAACCGCCTCCAGGTGAGACTTGTGACATGTGTGGAGTGAAATGGCTGCGAAAGGATGACGGCAAGTTTGGCCTGGTCAGTTGGGGCTGCATTTGATGCCACGATGATTGATAAGCTGGGGCACTGCTGGGCGGTCTCGCACAGCGTGCCAAGGTGACTTTGTGGCGGAAGGCAGCCGGCATGTGGCTGTCAAAGTTCATACGGTGTGGTAATACTGAATAAGTCCTGTTTGCAAGAGTTGCTGGTATGACATTAGGCGCACCTGCCTGCGTCATGGTACAACTGCTAGTCATCATGACTTTTGCAGTCATAGCCTGCAGGGATGGATGGTCAGGGAGGTGACTTGTGCAGTTTCAGCTATGTGGCGGTACCTCTGCAGCTGAGGCTGAGGTGCCTGCGCAGGGCACCATCGACCAGGTAGACGGCCTGCTGCGCTTCCACGCCGGCAGCGAGGAGCTGCTGCAGTGGGACGAGCAGATTCGCAGCATCTGCGGCCAGCTCAACGGCATCCTGGACCGCGCCGCTGCCAAAGGCCTGAAGCTGGTGGAGGCCTGAGCAGGCTGCTGTGTGTGTTCAGTAGCAGTCTGGACAGGGCTTGTACAGCTAGGCGCCGGACGCCTAGCAGCACTTGGCAGCGCTGCTTAGGTCTTGCGCGGCAATCGCTAGATTCACACGTGTATCATGTACACTGTATTCAGCCTGCGTCTGCCCTGTCACAAGCGATGTTTTGTCTGGCAGCGCGGATGCTGCTAGCATTGTGTGCAAGCACAGCATCGTGCGATTGCGTGTCAGGCTGCTTGGCAGCATGTCATGGCTACAGACCCATGTCAATACATGCAAGAAATGTGCAGCCATGCAGCAATGCAATGCAGTTGCGCCATCAACCATCCACATGAGCTGCCGCCACGCATGCAGCATTCCACCTCGACCAAACAATGTTTGAAAGGCTGAGACAACGCATGGTGCAGCAGTGTAGATAACTGTTGGCTGTTGATTAGCACGTCGGCGTGTAGAGTGTAGCAACGTTGGCTGCGCGGCGAGTAAAAGCATGCATGAGCTCGCACGTCTGGCGCAGTTGGAGATTACCCGCACAAGCAGCTTGCCGCTGTTTTGGCCTTTGCATCAAGAATCTTGGCAGCTCGTGATAGCTGGGAATGGAGCATGAGCGGGCGTTGTGTGGGCGTCCCGCCAGCGAGGGCCGTCGCACTGACGAGCATCCACTGCCAGATGAGGCGCCGGTGCTGCTGCAGCGAGCAGCCTCCCCAGGAGCACTGCGAGATGCTATTGCTGCCAGAGCCGCGGAGTCGAATTTCTCGACGGACACCATCCTCAGCCAGCTGCTGGCGCAGTGCCTTGTGCAGTGCGTGCTGCACTGGCCTGCCTGCCGGTTCATCCTGCAGTATTCACGCTGCTTCTGTCTGTGCTAAGTAGTAAGACAAAGTGCCTTGCGGCTGTGGGCGCTGACTCTGCATGCGGGGCCTCCCTGCGCTCAGCTCAGCCCCAACGCTGGTACTCCTGCTATCCTGTGCACACTCATTGCATCACGTGCAGCCGTGCTCCGCACGTGGACTCTACTGCCTAGTGCACGCTGCGACTCTGTCAGCAAGCCTGCAACTGGTTGCTGTGGCTTGGCCTTGGCAGAAGCCTCGTGTGGCACAAACTGCAGGGCGGGGAACGAGCAGGGGCTCGCGCTCGTGCGGCAGGTACGGCCGCGAGAACGCGGACCTGGCGGGGGCGCTCGTCGCGCTGGCTGCCGGCAGCGAGCGGCACGGCTTCACCTGGCAGGTCGCGCCCGGCCTGCGCGCGCGCGCGGCGCGCCTGGGCCTGACAGCCGCGGCCGCAGCCGTGCCGGCGCGCGTGGACGCGCGCTGGCTGGCCGCGCGCCCGGAGGTGCAGCCCCGCGACGCGACCGCGGCGGCCGCGGCCGCCGTTCTGCTGCTGGCGGCCGTGCGCGGGTGCCTGGCGGACGGCCACGCGCTGCTCGTGCTGCTGCGCGCGCTGGACGCGGTGTGCAAGGAGGGCCTGGGCGACGCGGCTGGCGCGGCAGAGGCCAAGCCCAGCCCTAGCCCTAGCACTGGTAGGGATGGCTCGCGCGTGGCCGTGGACGAGGCGGGGGCCAGGCCGCCGTCCACACCCCAGCTAGACCCTTGCAAAGCCAGCGCGGGTCACAGCAGTGGCGACACGGGGCCCCAGCTCTGCCCAGACACCGGCGGGGTCGACGGCGTCATTGCCCGGCCCCCGCCGGTCGCAAGCAGCGGCGCAGCGCCTGCGCTGCCCGGCGACGCTTGGCAGGCCGACCCTGGCCCGGCAACGAGTATGGCAGACAACCTGGAACGGGCCGACGCGGCGGCAACGGCGTTGCCGACGCAGGCGCCGCGGCCGCCGCCGCCTCCGGGCCAGCCTGCAGCGCCGCGGCTCGTGCAGGGGCAGGGCGCGGCGCGGCCGCCGCCGCAGGCGGCGGGCCCGGTGCCGCCGCCGCCGCCGCCGCAGCGCGCCGACCCGGTGGCCGCGCTGGGCCTGGGCGGCGCGGAGCTGGAGATGCTGACAGCCTGTTTAGGCGTGGACGCGCGCAGCCTGCCGCCGGGCTCTGACGCGCAGCAGCGCGCGCTGCTCGCTGCGCTGCTGCAGGTGCGGCCGCCCCTGCATGCGCGCGCCTGCATGTGCAGCCGAATGCGGCCGCATATTACTCCTCCGCGGGGCTTGCGGGCCTGTGTTCGGGCACTGCATGTGCTCATTGTCTCCTTTGGGCCCCCCTTTGTCTGGCCAGAGCGCGCTGCTAGTCTTGCCTCTGCATGGGTTACGCCCTCTGCATGCAGGGGCCTGCATGCACAGCATGACGCGGCAGCAGTTGCGGCTTCTCAGTATTGAGGCTTGCAGGAGGCTGCTTCGTTTGAGAACCTCCTGGAAGTCCCTCACTTCTTGCCTCCCTGCTCTTTGATGAGTGTGTGTTAACATGGCGGGGGTGCGGCAGGCCCGGCTGGATGCAGCAGCAAAGGTGCCGCGCGCGTTGCGCGCGCGCGCCGCGCAGGGGCCGCCGGAGCAGCTGGGGGCCGATGCGCGGGCCCGTGAAGCGTGCGAGCTGCGGATCTGCCTGGCAGAGGTGCTGGAGCGGGAGGTGCGTCGCACCCCGCTGTAGATGCAGGGTCAGGAGATGACTCTACTGGGTCCATGTTGGGTACGATCGGAGCAGAGTCCGCTTTTCGGGCATTGGGCTTGCGTCCTGGCTATTGTGCTCGGCAGAGCATGGAGGTAGAGTGGCTTGGAGGCAGGGGGGCAGGGCCCTCTGCGGAGCTCACATGCTTGCGCGTACGGGCGCTGCGCGCGCCTCTGTTCCGCGCTTGCTGCTGGACAGGGCTGCACGCAGTCTGAGTGTTCGCAAGCAAGCAATGCTGTCTAGCGGTGTGTCTGCCAGTGGCAAGATGAAAAGCTCAGTTGCACACCCCAGGTTTGCAGACAGTGTTGAACAGAAGTCAGCGTCCAGCTGCAGGGGCGCTGGTTGCAGATTTGCAGGCTGCGAGCCACTCTGCCGGCCTTCAGGCTCCATTTGCTGTGGCGCACAGGCGGCTGGGCGCATCTCCCTGCTCGAGCTGCTCCGGGATCACCGGCCGCGGCCGCCCGAGCCGCCCTGCTTTGCTGCCGCCAACGGCAGCTCTGCTGGCGGCGGCGGCGGCGGCGGCGGCGGCGGCAGCGGCAGCGGTTGCTCCGCACCAGAGTTGAGCAGCGGCACGCCTGCTGGGCCAGGCGCACCAGGCTCGGCAGACTGTCGTGGCGCGCCGCCCGCTGCGGAGGGGCAGGGTGCAGGGCCGGGGCCGGCGTGCGCCAGCAGCTCGGCGGCCAGCGGCCCTGCGCCATGCGGCGACCCAGACGGCCTGGCAGCGCTGCAGACAGCAGGGTCAGGACTGGGGGCTGGTGGTCCTGGGACGGGGTTTAGGGCTGACGGCGGCGACGGCAAGGCTGGCAATCCTGCCGCCAGCCCTGCGGGGGGCCTGGCGGCGGTGGAGGCGCTGGAGCGCGAGATCCGGGAGTTTGGGCGGGAAGTGGCGGCGGCCGCGGCGGCGGGCGCTCTTGGGGAGGATGCGCCGGAGCCGGCCGAGCCGCTTGCGGGCGCCGACAACCGCCAGGAGGAGCAGGTGCGGGGCTGCGCTTCGCCCGCCTGTTCCGCGGCCGTGGTGGCAAGTAGTCAGGCTGTGTCATCAGCAGGTGTATTGAAAGGGAACTGAGAGTGCTGCGGGAGCGTGACACTCCGGGCGGCTCACGGCGCTCAGGCAGGGTGTGCCAGGTGTGGACTTGCGCCAATGCCATCATGTCATTATGTATGTATGTGGCCAGTGTCCATCAGGGCTTGCATGCCCGGTCTGAGGCGCTGTAGGTATGAGGGCAGGCGCCTGGTCACATCAGGTTTGCCACAGGTTTGCCGCAAACAGGGATGGCATAAGCACGGTGGCCGCGTCCTGGCGGGCGCAGGCGCGCGTGCAGGTGGCGCGGCAGCAGGCGCGGGCCGAGGAGGTGGCCAGCCTGGCGGTCTCCGGCCAGGTCTGGGCGCAGAGCGCGCGCGCCCAGGCGCGCACGCCCCGAGATGCACGCCGACAGGGCAGAGCCATACCCGCAGCGAGCGTATGGTGCTGAGCTCACGTGACCCACAGTGCCCTTGCTTCGTCCCATTGCATGACAGGCTTGCATGCGGGGGGGGGCATGCTTACAGCCGCGACTGACATGGCAGGACATGCAGAGGCAGGCCCGAGGGTGTGAGGCAGGCGCGCTGGCAGACGTAGGACATTAGGAGACAAGGCGTTGCATACCATGGGAGCCATATTGGGGACTAGGCTTAGGCTCAAGGGCGCCGGCAGGCGGGCTGGGCGGTGGTGCGCACGGCGGTGCCGCTGCTCAAGGCGCTGGTGGGCGGGCGGCTGGCGCCGGCCGAGCCGGAGGCTGCGGCCTGGGTCTGCTCCGCGCTGGCGCGCGTGTGCGGCCGCGGCAGCGAGGCCGCGCGCGCGTACGCTGTGTTCGTCTTCAAGGAAGGCGCGCCTTCGCCAGGCTGCCAGCGCGGCCTGCTGCCGGCTGCCTGCATCTCCAGGACATTGTGTCCACTGCCGCGGCAGCACTTCTTTGGCAGCCCGTGTCAGCCGCTGTGCCAGGTCGCGGCCCTGAGAGGGTCTGTCAAAAGTGTCATGCCTAGGGCCAGGGCGGTTTTGGAGAGGCCTCGCATGCGCGCAGGCGCGGCGCACGTCATGAAGCTGCTCAGCGCGCCAGCGACGCGCCTGGCTGCCGGGCCGGCCGCGCTGCTGGCCGCGCTGCTGGCGGCGGAGCTGCCGGCGGCGGGGCGCGGCCGCTACGCGCCGCCGCCGTCGCCGCCGCCGCTGCTGCGCATGAGCGGCCTGTTCGCGGCGCTGGGCGCGGCGGAGCACCTGCGCGCGCGCCTGGCGGAGGCCGCCGAGTACGTGCAGCCGCGCGCTGGCGGCGCCGGTGCGGCCCGCCCGGCTGTGCGACTGGAGTGGACCGGAAGCCGGCTGAGAGCTCTGCGGAGGCTAGTGCTTGGTTTCGCATCACGGTGAGCAGGTTCGCTGAAGCGGAGGCGGCGATGCGCACTCGCTCGATGCGTCTTGGGATCGCATAGGGCGCGTCAGCCGCGTAGCATCTCTCGTCACTTCCCACCTGCGCGCGTGTCTGCGTGCGTGTCGACATATTCATAGAGGTGTGCGGATGCGGGTCGGCGCCGAGCACACTTGGACCCCCGTCTGTTAGCGCCTGCACGGTGCCAGCTGTGTGCCAGCGCTGCCAGCGCCGTGACCCGCGCGCGACCCGCGCGCGCGCAGACGTGGTGCTGGCCGGCCGGTACCTGGGCACATTCGAAATCGACGGTGTGGCGGCGGCCGCGTGCGAGGCGCTTGCGCGCCTGGCGGCCAACCCGGCCGCGCACCGCACGCTGCAGGCGGCTGCCACGTTCCAGACCGCGCTCGGCCTGCTGGGCGCGATGCTGCTGGCCACCGTGGCCAAGGACGTGACGGTGGAGACGGAGGAGATGGTGCGCGGCCGCGGCGCTGTTCACGCGCACGGCGGGGCGTCCGACACGGCCCCGACAGCGGCAACGCCAGCGGTGCCAGTAGGTTTTGTACATGTGATAGGTGCACAGTGAGGTAGATGGAGGTCTCCGGCACAGGCACCGGGCAGGCCTGTCGAGACGTGCAGGGTGGCTGTGCCTTCCACTTTGGAGAGTTTTTTCGAATTCACACTTGCTTATGTCTTGGTAGTAACATGTACCTTTGTGTCTGACCTGGCAACTGCCGCGCAGGCGCTGGAGCTGGTGCGTGCGCTCGCGACGCACTGCCCGAGCGTGGCCGAGGCGGCCGCGCTGTGGGGCGCGGGCGGCCTGCCCGCGCTGCTGGCGCACCTGCGCCGCGGGCACGACGCCGGGCTGCGCGAGGCGGCCGCGGCCGCGCTGGACGCGGTGCTGCGCCTCCACAAGGCGCCCGCTGTGCGCGAGGTGCTCGCGCGCGGCCTGCGCATCCGCGGCCTCACCGAGGCGTACGGTGCGCGCCTGGCGTACTGGGCCCTGGCGCAGCCTCAGATGCATTGGGCCACTTCAGGTACTGCATGCGCGGGCTTGTCTGTCTTCTTTTTGCCTTTGCCTCCGCCGCAGTTACCAGTTCTTAAAATTTTTCAGTAAGGACCGTAGCGGCAGAGAGTCAGGCCGAGCAAGTACAAGCATGATTGCACCATAGCAGCATTGTGACACATCGTGACATAGATGGTGAGATTGTGCATGCTGCATGGGCTTTCATTGCGGCACGAGAGAGCCCAAGTTGCGTGCATGCGCAGACGCGGTGCGCGGCGAGAATGCGCGTTTCTTCCCGGAGCTGCGCCACCGCGTGGCCAAGGCGCTGCGCGTGCTGGCGTACGACAGCGGCGGCGCCGCGCTGCCGGAGCTGCTGCGCCCGGGCAAGGACGGCTGCGTGCCCTGGCTCGTCGCCGCGCTCGCCGATCGCAGCACGCACTGGTGCCAACGCTGCCGGGCCGCTGTGACCCCTTGCACCGCAGTCACACGAGTGCACAATGTGAAACACGTGAGGCTGCGTCTGTCTGTCTGGGCCAGTCAATAGCCGAGGCACGCCGGTGGCACTGTCTTTTGTGTCCCAGCTTAGCCGCTGCACGTGTCTGCAACCATGCACCATGCATCAATGCCGTTCCCATCCTGCATACCCATAAAAACGTGGAGGTCTGATGCGCACCTTCTAGGGTCAGGTAGGGTGCTGCTGGCCAGGCAGGAGCGCAAGTGCGCACGCGCGCAGGTGCACGCGGGCTGAGCTGGCGGCGGTGCTCGGCAGCCTGGCCCGCATCCCGGCGCTCTCCGCTGCCATGGTGCGCCTGGCCGCAGCCGTGCGCCGCCTCTGACCGGCGCCGTGTGGTCTGAAGTGGCCAAGGATCTGCGCGGTGGTGTTGCCAGGCGCTCACTGCGCAGCAGCGTCACAGCCTGCGTGCACAGCCCGCGGGATTGCATGTCAGGGCTCGTGCCTGGATCAATGTCTGCAGTCATTTGATAGTGCATGTCAATGCGGCAACAGGCTGCAACGCACCACACCTGGTTGACTCATGTTGTGACTTATGCGCGCTTCGCACCCCATTGCATGCTCCCATGCTCCCATGCGCCGAAGCGTGCGGCGCGGCGCAGGCGCGCTCCAGGCGGAGCGTGGCGGGCAAGGACATCATGCTTGACCCGCGCGCGGGTATTCGCCGCGCGGGCGCGCTGCCGCCGCTGCTCGCGCTGCTGCGTGAGGTTGTGGAGGCGCGCCCCTCCCGGCGGTGACGCCTTGCATGTTAAGCCCAAGGGATACGAGTGCCGCAGCGTTGCTGGCAATGTCTGGGTCCAGTAGTGCTCCGTGCCTGTACAGCAGGTCTCTGTCTTGTGGTTGCTGGGGGTCTGGTTGGTCTGGTTGCTTGGGGTCAGGGGTCGATGAGGTGTGACGGGTGTGCCAGGATCCCGCTGAGCAACCTGGGGTGGTGCGAGCTGCAATGGGCGTGGCAGGACATGGCTGAGCTTAGTGGTCCGGCGCGCAGAACAAGACGCACGCGCTGAACGACGAGGTTGTCGTGAACGCGCTGGCGTGCGTCGTGGGCGTGGGCGTGACCTATATCAAGGACGACTCCGACATCGTGCCGCTGCTCAAGGCGCGCCAGGGATGCGGCCTCCTTAACAGCTGGTAGCAGGATTAGCGTGCATGTGCGCTCTCTGCTGGGTGTCTGGGTTGCGGCAACAGCAGCAGGCCAGCGTTCAGGATTAATGCCTGCAAAGTCTACAAGCACCTTTCAGCCAATGTTGCATGGCCTCAAAGGTGTGTTGTCGCGCGGAGAGAGCAGAAGGCTGCTGCACATGGCCGAAGCGAGCTGTGGACTGAAAGGTGGTCCAGGGCTGCGGCGGCGTGCCTGCTGCCGGGTGCAGCGCTCCGCCGCGGCTGGCCAGACTGCCTTAAATTAGATGGACGGCTGACGGATGCTTGTGATGCGAAGAGACTGCCCAATGGAAGGTATTGACCGGGTGCCCGCGCAGACGGAGATGCTGCCGCTGCTGCTGCGCGTGCTGGACGCGCGCGCGATGACGGGCTCGGAGGCGCAGCGCAAGCTGCTGCTGGGCCACGCCACGCTGCTCGCGTACTGCCTGCGCTGGCAGGACTTCCGGGCACGCGCCTGCGCCAGACAGCCGCACCCACCTGCCTACTTTGGAAGCAGTGGTGGCTGGACTCTGCCTCCATCCGCTGAACGGCATTGTTTACGCATGTGAGCACCGTCGTCCGCTGATGCGCGTAGCCCGCTCCTGTCTCGCAGGACGAGTTTGTGCGGCTGGGCGGCCACGAGCTGGCGACGGCGCTGCTGCTGTGGTGCGGCGCGCACGAGCCGCCGCCGCCCGCGCCCGGCAAGGACGACCTGCACCTGGAGGCGCGTGCGCGCGCTGCCGCCGCCCCGGAAGCCAACTCACCTTGGCTGACGCGTTGCGTTCAGAGGGTCTGCTGCCGCCTCTGCCATAGCCTTGTCGTCATCCTGCGACGCACCCTGCGCAGCGTTCACACGTGTCCGCGCACCGCGCGCGCGGAGACATAACCCGCCCCAGCGCCTGCGCCTGCTGTGGGCCGCCTGCTGACCGCCCGCCTCGCCGCTGCGCAGACGGCCTGCACGCTTGTCAACATCATCGGCAACGCTGCGCGCTGCAGTGCGCAGGCGCGCGCGTCGCTGCACTGCAGAGCCTGTCCAGGCGTGGGACATAGGGTAGAGGAGGCGGGGCTGTCCCAAGGTGCCTCATCTAGAAGGGATACATTTACCTCACGAAGCACTTGGGAGTGCATGTAATCAGATGCATGGACCTGCAATGGCATGTATGACCCCTCAACACTCACACCTTGTTCTATACCAGCATTGTGCTGGAGCAGTGCTGCGACCTCCCGCATTCAGAAGACTTGCTGTGGGCCACATTCCCTGTTTATTGAATGTTGTGCAATCTGTGTGTGCGACCCAATACTGGGTAGGAATGCACAGGGTATATGCAGGGTATCAACAGGATATGCCATGCGGCAGGCGGCGGAGCACCTGGCGGCGGCCGGCGGCCTGCCGGTGGCCGTGCGCTACCTCAGGCGTGCGGCGGAGCTGCCGCCCAGCAACACGTCCTGGTACATGGGGCTTTCCAACGGCTCTGCGGGCCTCTGTGCGCCCCGCAGGCGCTGTTGTCCGCTTGGCAGGGGCAAGGCACCTTGTGGACCTCCTGGAGTTGTCTTGCTGGAGCGCTCATTCTAATGTGTCCCTGATTAAGCCACATGCTTGCCTACCACGGGCATGCCGCGCACTGGTACCCCTGTATCTGTGTGTGATTGCCTGTCACCTCACCAGGAAGTCAGTGTGCAGCGTGTCATGCGTCATGCACCTAATTTCCTGCGCAACAGGGTTGTGCGAGAGGTGCTCTAGGCACAGCCCTGACCCTCTCTAGGGCCGCGCAGGCGACCTGCAGGCGGTGCTGCTGCGCACGCCGGAGCTGGCGGCGGAGACGGTGCGCGTCAGCATGGCTGGCCTGGCCGCCACGGTGCAGCCCGCGCGCGGGCCGCCTAAGCCGGACAAGGCCCGCATCGACCGCCTGGCGTACGTCGTCAGTGCGCGCCCTGCCCGTCCCGCCCCCGTGCAGACCCGCGCTCGCCCGGCCACCACACCGCGCACGGGCCCTGCCCAGTCCAACGCGTCCAGGGTGGTCCTGGCGCCACGCACGGCTGCATTGCTGCTGCACAGCGGGCCATGCTGCGACGTATTACAGTGCTGTGCCAGCGTTAGTACCGAGGTGCGCGCGCGCACGCGCAGCGTCCCTGGCCACGCTGGCCACATACCTCAAGGCGGCCGCGCCGGAGGCGGTCGCGGCCGCGCTGGCCGGCGGCGTGTTCCAGGCGCTGCTGGACCTGCGCCG
>JAABUY010005683.1_pt1 | contig 12443 bp, 8 predicted proteins | sample 5560271 | NCBI WGS metagenome assembly JAABUY01 (sample SAMN10711886, study PRJNA513374) | rock metagenome | isolation source: Antarctica rocks | place: Antarctica: Victoria Land, University Valley
GACATCGGCTGGAGCACAACACAAACGAAGACATCTCGTCATCTCACAGGACGCTGACCCCGAGAGAACCGCCTTCGTCCACCACCCGGTTGAGCAGGTCCGCGTGTTCCTCGTTCTGAATGACGGTATAACCACGACCCACCACACCCAGCACATCCACACCGCCGCTCACCGGGTTGGTGCGTACCGTGGCGAACTGATCCGGCACCGGCAACGCACCGAACACACCATCGGCGGACAGCACCGGCGCGGTCTGCAACGCCATCGTCCGAACATTCCAACCACCCAACCTCGCATACGACATCGCCTGCGCCGCATCAAATTCGGCGGGCAACACCGTCCCCAACCGGTGCCACGCATGCTGCCGAGCGGAGACGAACGACGCCGTACCGTCCGACCAGGTTTCCAGTTCGTGTGCCATGACTTGCTCCCTTCGGATGAGCAGACCGCCTGCCCTCTCCATATGTAGAGTCTAGTTGATGGGGATATGCATGTCAACAGGGAGTGTGTAGAGTTTGCATCATGAGTACAGTCACTTTTATGGCATTACGACTCGTCGGACCGAGCGAACTCACCAAGATGTTCGGCGTGAGCCGCAGCCGTACCGTCCAGATCTCCAACGCCCGCGACTTTCCCGCGCCTCTAGCGGTTCTGGCCATGGGCAGCATCTGGAACCTTGATGACGTCACAGCGTGGGCCGAGCGCAAGGGCCGCTTTTTGAACCTTGAAGCGTTGACCACCGATGTCCAGGCCGGCGACGACTCGACCCCGTAGTGCATACGAGGGAGCCCTAGTTCGGGAACCCGTGGTACCGGCCGGAGCGTGAGGCCGGCCGCCGGGCTGTTGCCGACGATCGAGGTCAGAGAGCTTTTCCGCGTCGGGTTCGACTCGATGCGTTCATACACCAGGTCAATGACAACCAGGGAAGGGATAGGCAGATGGACACGATGGACACGATGGAGACGGCAGACGGTCGGCGGATGTTGGGCGCGGGGGATCTGAGCCCCCTGTTGGGAGTGAGTCGGCAGCGCGTGAAGGAACTCGCCGACGAGGTGTGGTTTCCGGCGCCGGCGGTCCAGCTGAGCCGGTCCGCGGTGTGGAAAATGGGTGACATCCAGCAGATGGCGTCCCAGACGGGTCGGACGTTGGACTACCCGGCGTATGCGGCACACGTGGCCGCAATGCGCGAACGCCAGCGCGCCAACCCGGAATTCCGGCGTTTCTTTTAGCCGGCTGGCCGGACCCGGTCTCCGGTGTGTCGGAGATCGGGCCCGGGCCGACCGAGGGCCGGCTACCTGGCCAGGTGGTCCATGAGGGCGGCCAGGTAGTCGGTGGTGCCGTCCCACAGCAAGGCCACCGACTCCTCGCCGCCGTCGAAGATCGCCGCCGTGCAGTCTGGGACTGCGACCTTGGTGTGCATCACCGAGTCCAGGAGGCGGCCGCGCAGCCAGACGAGCGCGGCGTCGAGAGAGGGCTGCACCGCCGAGTCGTTCTTGCCCGCGATGATCGTGAACGCTTCGAACAGGCCCAGTCCGAGCTCGAATTCGGCGATATCCATGATGGTTCCCCTTTTCTGCACCGGCGCGTTCGGCTGATGCCCGTAGGGGGTGTGGGGGTGGGGTGGTCGGTCAAGGGCGGAGAGTGGCTCCAGGTGGGCTCGTCCGATCGGTGTTGACCTTTCGGGGGAGCGCAGCGGAGGAGGAAGGTCGGCCCGATCGGATGGGGCCGGCTGGGGACGCGTCCCGGACGGGCCCCCACTCCCACAAACTCGGAGGACTTCAGCGAACCCCAACCCAGCCACCGACAGAGCAGTGAACCCAGCGGGAACACCCGAAGCTGGCCCGGGCTCGCCGATCCGGTCGGCGCGGCTGCTGCATTCGCGCTGTTCAGTTCGCCCGATCTGGCCCAGAAGCTCGGCTCGCCGGCAACATCGAGGGCGCCGTCCGCGTTCCCACCTGGATTCGCCGGGTGGCTACACCGGATGAGTGAGTGCAGCCCCGGCCGGTTGGGTCGTAACGGGTGCGGTCAGAACGGCATCGATGTCGGCTCGCACGGCTCGACGCCGGCCCAGATGGGCCATTGGGGATTTTTCCGGGCGCGTAGCCGGGCCGGGGCTGTGGGTACTCGAATGGGGTGGCACTGCGCGTTCGCCACACGTCTGGTCGTACACCTGGGAACGATTTATTGCAGTGAAGCGCCACGGTGACGCCGAGCGGTCGGGTTGCAAGCAATTACTCCCCGAACGGGGAAGCTCAATAGTTACTCAGCGGAACTGTCCGGGTTGAGGTTTTTACAATTTCTTACATCGGCCGGCTGAACCTCTTGGATTGCCATCAGCGGCCCGACCCCGGATGTTCACCTGGTGGTTCCCCGGCACCGAATGCGTTGTCCACCAACATTTAGCGGTTCATCGGTTGTTGGATTGTCAGGTTCGAATGGCAATTTCATGCGACGAGAAAAGGGTGCTTGTTGACGCGACCCTGGCGGGCGGGATAGCTTTCGCGTTGTCTGGCGTAATTGAGTGACGCCGCGGAGTGATCACCGTCGCCGGACAACTTGGAGGGGCCTCCCGTGCTCGGTGAAATCGCGATGAACGGTGCCCGGATTTCTTTTGCTGCTGACCGTCGCCGACGGAGCCGGCCACGGCGTTTTCTGGCGCGGGTGGGCATTGCGTTGTTGGCTGTGGTGGTGGCGTTGGCCACCGCCGGGCAGGTCTCCGCCGCGACGCCCGGCCGGGTCGCTTCCGTAGTCGCCCCGATGGCGGCCACGTCTGGGACCGGTACGGGTGGGGCGTTCAATCCGTTGCTGACCAGGTTGGTCGACACCCGTAGCGGTGTCGGCGGATATTCCACGCCCGGAACGGCGAATGTGTGGCGGTCTGTCCAGGTGACCGGAATCGGCGGTATCCCGGCATCCGGGGTCGCCTCGGTTGCGATGACGGTGACGGCGTTAAACCCGGCCGCGGAGGGCGCCTTGACGCTCGCGCCGAACACGTCGCTGTCGGGTTCGCCGACGTTCCTGGTGTTCGAGGCCGGCGACAATGTGTCCAACAGCGGTGTGGTGGACGTCGGAACCGACGGGAAGATCGCGGTCAAGGCCAACACGTCGGTGAATATGCTCATCGACGTGCAGGGATACTTCACGGTCGGCAACGGCACTCCCGCGCCGGGCGGTTACGTATCGGCGCACAGCACCCGAATCGTGAACACCGCAACGGGTGTCGGTGTGGCAACGGCGGGAAAGTTGGCCGCCAGCAGCACCACCACGATCTCCGCCACCGGCGGCAACACCGGCATTCCCGCCACCGCGTCAGCGGTCTACGCGAACATCACGGTGCAAACCGCGAGCACCACCGACAACTTCGTCACGGCGTTCTCCACCGGCACCCCACGGCCCAACACATCCTTGAACTATCCGGGCAGCCCCACCGCCGGCACCGTCTCGGCGACCGCGCTGGGCGCAACGGTCGACCTGAACTCCTCCGGCCAGTTCGACCTGTACATCGGGCCGGCGGCCGGCACCGCCGGGGTCGACGTGATCGTCGACATCCAGGGCTACTTCGACGGTGAACCGTCCACCTCCGGGTTCACGCCGCTGACCTCCCGGGTGCTGGACACCCGGGTGGCCCCGGCGGTGCCGCTGCCCGCGAACTCGGTGACCACGGTGCAGCTGGGCGGCGTCGGCGGCATTCCCAACGGATCGACGTCGCTGGCCGGGGTGGCGTTGAACGCGCAAACGTTGAACGGCAACGGCAGCGTCGGCGGTTATCTGCGGATGTGGCCCAGCGACCAAACCGAGCCGAACGCCAGCACCATCAACTTCGACCCGAACAGCATCACCAGCAACCTGACCGTCATCCAACCCGCCCTGAGCACCGGAACCATCAAAGTCCGCAACGTCTCCTCCGTCGCCGTCAACCTGGTCCTGGATGCGGAGGGCTATTTCACCAACCCGTCGGTGCTGCCCGCGGCGATCGGCCCGAACAACACCAACACCGGCTCCCGCACCGCCGGAGCGATGATCAAACGCACGTTGACCGACCGCAGCGGTGTCCAGATCAACCCCGGTAACGGCAACCTGCTGTACACCCAGTCGCTGCTGTCCCTGGCCGGCGTCGGCCAGTCCGCCACCGTCGGACTGCGGTACAACGCCCTCAACGACGCACGGCCCACCCTCAACGTCGGACAGTTCGAAGGTCAGCTCTACCGCAACGGCACCACCAACACCGTCACCTACACCGCACCCGACGGCGGCGGGTACGTCTTCGCCGCCACCGGCAACTCCTACATCGGCACCGACGCCGCCGGGAACAGCAAAACCCTATACAGCTACACCGTGCCCACCGGCCTGAACGCCTCACTGGTGCGGGTCGGCGCCGGCTACGGCCCCGGCACCGAATACGACCTGACCATGCACCCCGGCCAAACGATGAATGTGTACGCCGACAACGGCTCCAACATCACCCTGAACTCCTCCCAGGACGTCACCGGCGGCAACCACATCACCTACGCCTACGCCAAGGGCGCGTTGACCACCATCACCGACACCCAGGGCCGCACCATCAGCTTCGCCTATACCGATACGCGGAACGTGACGCAACCGTCCACCGTCACCGACAACTCGCTGGGACGGGTGATCACCCTGACTTACGCCGGTCCGCAGGGCGCCCTGTCCAAGATCGTCGACGCCACCGGCGCGCAAACCCAGTTCAGCTACGCCGCGTCCGGAAAGATGGACACCGTCACCGACGGCCGAGGCGACGTCACCGCCTTCAGCTACGACACCGGGTTCAAACTGCTCACCATGACTACAGCGTCGGGTAGTAGCACCACCACGCCGGGTGTGTGGAAGTGGGTGTACAACACGGCGTTGTCTGGCACTCCCGCCACCCGCACCACAGATTTCACCGATCCCAACAGCCACACCGCGACGTACACCATCGTCAACAACACCGCCCAGGTCACCCGGATCAAAGATGCCCGCGGCTACCTGCACGGCTCCGGCTACAACACCCACAACGACACCACCAGCATGGCGAATGACTACAACGACACCACCAACATCGGCGTCGCCGACTCCACCTACAACCTGACCTCGATCACCGCGCCGACCACCGGCACCGGCGGCACCGGAACGGCCGGGCGCACCCAGTCCTTCCAGTACACGTCCGCGCCGTCCGGGCCGGGCGGCACCTACTCCACCGCCGACTACCGCCCGCAATTCGAAAAAGACGCCCAGAACAATCAGACGGCGCTGACCTACAACCAGTTCGGCGAAACCACCGCGGTCGGCACCCCGCAAGGACAAGGCGGCACCCTGCACCGCGGCTACCAGGGCGACAACACCTCCACCCCGTCACCGGACTGTGCAGGAATGACCGGGCAGTTGTGCACCGCCACCGACGGTAAAGGCAACGTCACCACCTACAGCTACACCGCCGGCAACGTCACCACCATCACCCCACCGGCGCCGCTGGGCGTGCGAACGTTCGTCTACGACGCGGCCGGCCGGAAAGTCAGTGAGCACGACGGCCGCGGCAACACCGCGTACACCTGTTACGACCTGAACGACCGCATCACCCAGGTCTCCTACACCACCCCGGCCTGCGCCACCGTCTCCGGCGTCACCTACACCTACGACCCGGCCGGGAACACCACCAGGCGAATCGATGCCTCCGGCACCACCACCATCGCCTACGACGCGATGAACCGCCCCACCAGCAAAACCCTCGGAACCACCGCCACCTCGGTCGGGTACGACCCGACCGGCAACATCACCAGCTACACCGACGCCGCGGGCACCGTCAACTACGCCTACGACGAGACCAACGACGTCCTCACCCTCGCCGAACCCGGCGGGTCCTGCCCCGCCGGCGTCGGCTATCCCAACAGCAGCAAATGCATCGGCTTCCACTACGACCGGGCGCAACGCCGCGACATCACGTCTCTGCCCAACGGTGTCACCAACACCACCGCCTACGACACCTCCGGCCGCGTCGCCAGCATCACCGCCGCCACCGGCGCCGCAACCCTGGCCGCACGGCAGTACACCTACCACAACGGCACCGCCGCCGGTGACTCCTCACTGATCTGGACCACCACCGACCCCGTCGCCGCCGGCGGCAGCACCATCAACGGATACCTCTACGACGCGATGAACCGGCTCAAACAAACCGCCACCGGCCCCACCCCGGCCCCCAACGTCGCGCTGGTACCCACCACCACCACCAACTGGAACTACGACCTCAACGGCAACCGCACCCAACAAACCATCACCGGAACCGGCGCAGCCACCACCAACTACGGCTACAACGCCGCCGACCAACTCTGCTGGAGCGCCGCCACCACCGGCACCGGCTGCACCACCCCCGCCGGCGGCACCGCCTACACCTACGACGGCAACGGCAACCAAACCACCGCCGACACCAGCTACAGCACCTACAACCAACTCACCGCCGCCGCCACCGTCGGCGCCCAGACCTACGCCGGCACCACCAACAACGAACGCAGCGCCGCCGGATCCACCAACTTCACCAACAGCATCCTCGGGAAAATCTCCTCAGCCGCAGACCCGTACACCAACCAGGAATACATCCGCGACCCCAGTGGCACACTCATCACCATGCAGGTCACCAACGCAGGCACCACCAACGACTACTACTACACCGCCGACAACGTCGGCAGCATCATCGCCGTCACCAACAGCGCCGGCGGAACAGCAGCCACCTACACCTACGACTCCTACGGCAACACCACCGCCACCACCGGCGGCACCTTCGCCACCACCACCAACCCCTGGCGCTACGGCAGCGGCTACACCGATCCCAACGGCACCATCAAACTCGGCGCCCGCTACTACAACCCCACCACCGGACGCTTCACCCAACCCGACCCCTCCGGGCAAGAAGCCAACAACTATCTCTACGCAGCCGCCAATCCCATCACCAACAGCGACCCAACCGGCCTCGACGGCGACTGCAACTCATACAACGCAGATCCCGCGTGCGGCAACTACTACGAAAACCCGACAGATCCCAATTTGCTCGGCACCACCCCTACCCCCGATTATGGCTGCGGTATATGCCCAATACTGGGTGATATTGCGCAGACCCTCTACACCGCAGGTTCCGCGATCACCGGATGTGTTGCAGGGATGGCCACAGTGGACTCTTCTGGGTTGGGCGCCGTCGCTAGTATTGTTCCTGGTCTAGGAGAGACAACCAATGGCGCAGCATGTGTAGTCGGTGCAGACGCGGGTTTGAATGGGGCTCGCAATGCGTTCAACTAAGGATTACACTACTGAACGACAGACCCTCCCTGCCGCGGCGTGGCTCGGCTTTGCAGTGGTGTCGATATTGGCGCCGTTTGGCCTAGTATTCGCTGTCTGGGGGAGTCCCGATCTCCGGTTAGTTAATGCCGCACTTGGTTTTATAGGTTTCGCGTTTAGCTGCGCTATATGGTTTTTTCTGTACAGGTATGTGCGAGTTAGGTTCCGAAAGGGCGTAGCTCACTCAACCTCTAGTCCATTGGAAGAGGAAGTTCACGACCGTAGAATCGACTGATTCTAGTGAATTCTCCTACCACCCTACGCGTCTCTGCCGAGCAACGTCCAAGAACCGGTACCCACCAGTCCGACGGATAGCACCGTTAACCAGATCGGGCGAACAATCACGCCTGAACGCCGAAACGGCCCGATCAAGATCAATCTTTATCCGTCCCGGTGGGTCGAGGCCCAGACGCGGCGGCGGCGAAGCTGAATGGCCGCTCTAAAAGAGGCAATTAACAAACTGGAAAACAAGATGAAGGCCGCATATGGCCACCACCCATTCCGACCGTGAACAATGCTTATAACATCGAGCACCATTTCGGACGCCCCGGCCAAACTGATGGCGACGATGCGACCAGGTGTTCGAAACCACCAAGCCGCGACTTTTGGGCTGTGCATGCTACGATTATGTCACGTTTGCAACGGAATCGTCGGAGCATTGGCCATAGTCACTGGGACATGGATGACGGTTGCCGTGTCACTTGTCGAATTAGCCTCGTGCTTTCGCGCGGGAATTGATTTCGGGGTGTGTTGGGCATAGGAAAGGTGCTCTCACCTGCGATGATGAGGGTCTCTGAGGTCCACACCAACCGCAAAACAGGAGCACCTTTCTAGTGTCGAAGCTTACCGGTTCCTATCCGTCGTTGACAGTGGACACGACCGCGAAGCGGGTGGTCTCTCAGGCCCGGTGCGGTGTTGCTGGTCGCCACCGCGGGGAAGATCGGGTTGGACCGGGCATTGTCGGCGGCATTGTCGCCGTGGCGGAAGCAGTGGGCGGTGCTGGACCCGGGCAAGATCCTGCTCGATTTGGCGATCAGCGTCGCGATCGGCGGGGACTGCCTGGCCGACATCGGGTTGCTGCGGGCGGAACCAGCGGTGTTCGGCCGGGTCGCCTCGGACCCGACCGTCTCGAGGTTGGTCGATGCGTTGGCGGCGACACCGACCGCGGCGTTGGCGGCGATCAACCAAGCCAGAGCTGCTGTTCGGGAACGGGTGTGGAAGTTGGCCGGTGAGCATGCCCTCGACTATCAGATCAGCGCGGACCGGCCGTTGGTCGTTGACCTGGATGCCACGTTGATCACCTCGCACTCCGAGAAAGAGCTGGCCGCGCCGAACTTCAAGCGGGGCTTTGGGTTTCATCCGCTCGGTTCGTGGGTGGATCACGGCCAGGACGGGACCGGTGAGCCGCTGTCGATGCTGCTCCGTAAGGGCAACGCCGGGTCCAACACCGCCGCTGACCACATCCAGGTCACCAGGGATGCGCTCCGACAGCTGCCGTTTGCGCGCAGCGGCGGCCGAGTCGGCCGGAAGGTGTTGATCCGTGCCGACGGGGGCGGCGGCACCCACGAGTACCTGGCATGGTTGACCCGGCAGCGGTTGTCGTATTCGGTGGGGTTCACCCTGACCCAGGACTCGGCCGACAAGATCAGCCTGCTGCCGGAGGCGGCGTGGACTCCGGCGTATGACTGCGACGGCACCCCACGCGAGGGTGCCTGGGTCGCCGAGTTGACCGGGATGCTGGAGTTGGCGACCTGGCCGGCGGGGATGCGGGTGATCATCCGGGCCGAACGGCCGCACCCCGGTGCGCAGTTGAGGTTCACCGACATCGACGGGAACCGGTTGACCGCGTTTGTGACCAACAGCGCCAGAGGCCAGTTGGCGGATCTGGAGTTGCGGCACCGGCGGCGGGCCCGCTGCGAGGACCGGATCCGAGGCGCCAAGGACACCGGGATGCGCAACCTGCCGCTGCACGAGGAAAACCAGAACAGGATCTGGATCGCCGTCGTGTAATTGGCGACGGAGATGACCGCCTGGATGCAGATGCTGGCCCTGACCGGCACCGACGCCCGCCGCTGGGAACCCAAACGGCTGCGACTGCGCCTGTTCTCAGTGGCCGGAACCATCGCCCGCAAGTCCCGCCGCGTCTGGCTGCACCTGTCCGGACATGCCCCGCACCGGCACTTGTTCACCACCGGCCTGACCCGCCTGCACGCCCTGTCCGCACCCACCTGAGATGCGGCAAACCCACCCGACCAGCACCAGAAAACCCACCGGAACGTGGAATCCGGCACCCCCAAGTGACCAACGGGCCGCTTCGCCAACCCGACAAAGGCATCGGCCACTCGAAATCAGCCGATCTATCGCACACAAGCAGGGTCGGGCATCTCAAGAAAGATTGAGGTTAGATGGCGGGTTCTGTTCTAATTAAGTGGCGGGTTCTATTCGAATTATCCGACGGTATCCGCCGCGTTGAGTGGCATCGCTGCAGGTGAGGCATATGAAGGTAGGTTCTAACCTCGAACAGATGATCGGTCAACCCGCCAAATAGCGTGAACAGAACCCGCCAAATAATTCGAACAGTTACAGGGCACGGGATAGCCGGCGGCGCGGTGGTGACGCCCCGATCGCGGCGAACCGCCGCCGGATGGTCGCGGGGGCGCCAGGGCAGGCGGCGGTGAACGCGGTGACGGTGGCCTAATCGGCGGTCAATGCCACTGAGGTGTGAATTGCCAAATTATCTGGCGGCTTATCGCCACGCTAAATGGCGCGATCCGCGACGTCTCGACGACCCTGAGGCGCGTCCACGGACTCGTCTGTGCACGTCAAGCGGCTCCCAGTCGCATGGCTGCTGCACGGCGACGCGACAAATAATGTGGCAAAAGTACGACAAACAATTTGGCTACCGACACCATAGTTGGTAGCACGGACCACATGTGTCGCATGTAATGTGCAATTGCCTTGCATACCCTCCGGGGGCATCGCGGAGCGGCGCAGCCTCCTGTGCCGACTGACACGTGGAGGCGTTGGCCTCGACCTAGGCCTCGGCGCTGAATTCATCGTCCCCCGAGCAAGCCGAAGTCATACATGCCACCTACCCGCGACTTCACATTGAAAAGCCCTGGTGGACGTGATCACGGAGCAGGTCCAGCGCACCCCCTCCAAAGCGCCTCGGTACTCGATCGCGGACGTCCTGGTAGCCGAACGCGCAGCGTCGCCGGGCGGCACACGGATGGAACAAGGCGCTGCGACGGCACACTTGGGAGACAACGCACGATGACCACCCGCCCCATGTCGGTGCCGATCGAACAGTGACCCGTCGTGCTGTGAAATTGAACGGAGCTCACCGGTACCGCTGCGCCAGGGGGCGCCGCGGTCGGCAAGGTCCTTGGCGTCGTTTACCTGCTGGGCAGTCATGGTCAGCACGCCAGCCAATCCGATGACTGACCGTCCGACAGCCGAACGGCTCTGCGACACGGGGCTCACCGGGAGTGCGACACGAGGTCGCAGGCGTTGAGTGGACAAAGCAATTGCAAGCAACCGTAGTTAGCCTCACCGCATGACGCATGACCCGTACGGCAACGCCGACCTCGTGACTCTCTACGACAGCGATACCCCCGGTGGTCGTGACCATGCGTTTTGCCGCGCTCTCGCCGACGAACTGGAGGCCACAACAGTCGTCGACCTGGGCTGCGGTACCGGTTTGCTCACCCGATCCTTCGCTGCGCTGGGACGCACCTTGCCGCATCGCGGTGGGCTCGATCAGTTTGTCCATCACAGCCGAGCGCAGTTGCACGCCAGCCCAGATCGTTCCTCCGTATGCTTCCGGCAGGGGGCGGCCACACCCAGCTCGCGTCACACGCCCCCACCTCCTAATGCAACGTGATGGCCCACTCCGGGCAACTCCTATTACTGGTTCTTAAACATCCTTGAATCGCTGGAGCGCTGTAGTGCTGATTTCTTCACCAAAGCGGTCTGCGACCGCATTCGCAATGACCGCAGCTCCCACGCTAAAAATTCTCGCGCACTCCACGGCCGACCAAAATTGCAGGGCATTCTTGTTAGGACTCTGCGTCCGTGCAAGAACATCCTTTGCCGCCGCGATGGTGTCTAGTCTGTTGGCGGCCTTCTTGTGTGCAGGTCCCGGCCAGACCTCTGGTCCAAGGCCGGTCGTCAGGCCATGGGAGAGGCAGTGTCGAACCTGAATCCAGCCTTCTGCACGCGTGAGCAGCTCCTTCCAGGTAACTTTCTTCTCATACCACCCGCTGAGGCTGGTCTGCTGATGCAGTGGTGTCGACCAATCGCCTTTGGGATCCGGGTCGATGGTGACCGTGTGCACGAGCTTATCCCGAAGTGCTTTAACGGAAGGATTCGTCAGGTCCGCGTTCTGCGCGATGTGCGCCCATCCATAGCCCTCTTTGTAAAGCGCGGCCGCCAGGAGATCTTCGGCGAACCCCTCGAACGTTCCGATCACGCTCAGGCAGATTGCTGCTGCAAGTGGTCGATACTGCTTCGGCATTGCACCTTGCGGTCTGGGTTTCGGGTATAGCTCGAAAAGTAGTCGTGGCACCTCCAACGCTTTAGCGTATCTGTCAACGACTGACTGAATGTTTACCTCGACCGGCATCCTGTTTCCGTTCTATTATTCAGCGTCCGCGTAGGCGGAGCGCCCAGGCGGTGTGGTTGATAGTAGGTGCCTGCCTCCAGTCGGTCCGTTGCACCCCTCCTGGGTCCCGGCGGCTACGTTGATAGTCCAAAGCTCGGGTTCGTATCACCGAGCGCAAAGTAGCGTTCCCGATGGGTCCGGAGGACAGCGGCAAACATCTTCACTGCTGCCTCGAAACGGCTATCCAACAATCCCTGAGTTGGTGCGCCAACCGTGAGGTAATCCGGAGGGCGAGAGAGACTCGTGCTGGGCGTATTGCAGGGTGAGCCGGACGGGCGTGGCTCCTGAAGCTTCAGCCCGGCGCCCCATCATCATCACCACCGCGGCGGCCTGCTGCTCAGCTGAAATCGCAGCTGGCGCCTCCTCATGGTCAGGTCCAGCAGTGTCGTCATCGAACGGCACCCTGCCCGCCAAGCCCGCAGACTCTGCACGTCGGCCCCCAAAACCGTTCTGA
>JAABUY010005685.1_pt1 | contig 12439 bp, 21 predicted proteins | sample 5560271 | NCBI WGS metagenome assembly JAABUY01 (sample SAMN10711886, study PRJNA513374) | rock metagenome | isolation source: Antarctica rocks | place: Antarctica: Victoria Land, University Valley
CCCAGCTGCTCTGTCAGCTCGGCCTGCAGGGCGTCCGCCCGCGCCTCCGCCACGCCCAGCTGCTGCCACAGGCGCCTGTCACAGCAGCTGGGCGCGGCGGAGGCGCGGCGGGCGCCCTGCAGGCCGACCTGGCACAGCCGCTGGGCGCAGCGACGGACCAGGCGGACGAGCGCGAGGCCGTGCTGCGGGGCGCGCCCGGCAAGTCGATGCTGTGCTGCTCGCATGTGGGGTCCCACCGGCACAGGATGCGGCCGTCCTGTGCCTTGAGCGCGCGAGCGGTGCCCGGCGAGCAGTGGTGCAGCGAGCGGTGGGGGGCGCGTCAGTGCCCCGACCTTGGGCCCGAGCGGGGTAGCGGCGCGCGCAGCAATTGCTGCGAGCGGGCGGGCTGGGGGCGCTGGCGCCGCGCGCGGCAGAGGCGGGCCCGACGTACGAGATGCTGCTCGCGCTGGACGCGAATAACCCGCGCCGCGGCGTGCGGCGCTCCGTGCTGGACAAGCTGGGCTCGGTGCGGCGCCCGCGGGCGCACCCACTTGCATGTAATGCAAGGCAGAGCGTGGAGCTCAATGTTGCACTGCGTTGGCCGCTGCAAAGAGGCATTGTGTGTTAAAATGTAAGGGCTGGGCCATGCGCATCAATGTGCCTTTTGGGTGCGCATCTGGGGCCTCCGGGACATGGCCTCAGCTACAGGTGTCAAGTGCGCAGGGCAGAGAAACAGAGACGCGGGAGGGTGCTGGGAGCAGCCTCGCTTTGAGCCAGATCGGCTGCCTGGCCAAGCCAGAGCGAGATGCGCGGGGGCGTGACGCGCGCGCGCGGGCGTGCAGGCGCCGGCGGGCCAGGCGGACGCGGCGCACGAGTGCCACATCTGCATGGAGGGCTTCTGCCGCGGCGCGCGCATCATGAGCCTGCCGTGCGAGCACCGCTTCTGCAACGGCTGCATCCGCCGGCGCGCCCCCGCAGCGCCCGCCCCCCCTCCAACAAGCCTGTCTGGGGGCCGCGTTCCTGCAAAGAGGCGTGCGCGCCACACATTGCCTGGCTTTCGGCACGGCTTGGGCCTCTCCCGATTCCCCGCACCAGCTCTGAGCTGCTTGCGTCTCCGTCAACCCCGTCAAGTTGCAGCGCATGCCCATGCAATGCGCATGCATTGTGATGCCGACGTCGACGGGACTGAGCGCTCGCGCTGCACCGCAGGTGGCTCTGCAACCACGCCACCTGCCCGGTGTGCCGCTACGAGTTCCCGGACTCGCAGACGCACCTGGTCAAGTGATGCGCGCCGCGCGGGCCGGGGTCCCGTCGCTGCACAGCAGCGATGGGACCCCCCCCGTCGCTGCTGAGCAGCATGGCGCAGCGAAGGCGGCGCCCGCGAGCGGCATGCCTGATGACCTGCACCCGCTGCCAGACGCGGCGGGCACGCATGCACGCCGTCCGGGCACATGTTGGCGGGTTGAGGGCGCCTGCGGCTCCGCAGCACAGGCAGGCTGACGCTCGACCACAAATACTCGTTCTCATGCTGGGGGGCTGGGGTGTTGGGCGGCACGATGAGAGCGGTCGATGAGTGCAGGGCGGGCGAAGGCCGCTGCATCATGGGCCCTGGAAGGGGGCCGGCGGGCGGGCGCTCGCCCCCTGCTGCTTCATGGGCTTGCTTAGATGTGCATGAGCACAAAGGAGCGGGGCGCCTGGCTGCGCACCCCGCCACAGCCGAGGCGCCCAGCCGCCCGTGGGACCGCGCTCGCAGCGGGCGCGCGGCGCCCGGTAGTATGACATGTAGGAACCTCTCTACGGGCAACGCTTGCAGGCAGCGCTCTCTGTGCAGGACATGCCCCCGCGCACCGGCGCGCCTTGGGAAGGGCAGCGGGCAGGGCACCCGCGCGGGCCGCATGTGGACTCCGGCGCCGGTTCGCTGCTCTGCTCTTTGCCTGTACAACATGATGACCTTCTCTCCCCCCCCTCCCTGGCTGTCCGCTTGCCGGGCATGCCGCGGTCTGCAGGGACGCGCGTCGTCCTTGCTCGGCCTGGGGCGCGGGCCCCCATCCTGCCATGTGCGCAGCCTCACGCGGGGCTGGACACTTGGCAGCGTGCGCGCCGAGCTTGCAGGTGCTGAAGTGACGTCCCTGTGTATCTGTCCCGCCCAGTCATGGCGCTTTGCTTTGCTGAAGTCCGGAGCTGCTACTGTAGATAGACGACCTGGCTATAGGCTTACGCAGCGCTGTGTAACACTGCAAAGCGCATGCCCCTGTGTCACATGCGCTCCTTGACTTGTCCTTGCTGCGCATTTGATTTACAAGGGCTTGCATGCTGCTAGCTAGCACCCAGGCACAGCACCCTCCGCTGAGACCATGGCCATGGGCTATGTGGCTCACGTGTTCCTTCCCACGCCTCACAAGTCCTTGCTGCTGACCTGCGAGCAGGCAGAACGTTTGGCATACCATGAGTTTCGCACTGCTTTATTAGCGCTGTTGTTGACGTGCGATGGGAGGCAGGTTACTAGCGCACCTTGAGGTTGTTATCTTTCAAGGCACGCACAGCCTTGCGCGCGATATGGAAATAGTCCCTTGGGTTCAAGGGGTTGAGCCGCCCGAACTGGCTCTGCGACCCCAGGAAGAAGGCCAGCGGCAGGACTGCCAGCAGGCAGGTGACCTGCTTGACAGCCACAAGGTCTCTGTGACAAAGTGGCTGCGTGCACTTGAGCAAGCGGCAGCGGGACCAGGCAAGCCGCATGACCACGCTAGCACCTCACAGCTTGCTAGACAACCAATCTGCCAGGAGCCCTCCGCGCACCCCAAGGAGCGGCAAGACGACGAACGCCTGCGGCCTCTTCTCCAGGTAGGGCTGCGGCTCGCACCCGCCAACTGAGTGTCTGAGACGTGAAGGTATACATCGAAGTTGTGCCTTGCAGACAGTATAGCTCACCTGCAGCCGGGCGACCGCGACGAAGAAAGCTGTCAAAATGACGCATCTGCGTACCCACAGAGGTCAGCGCCGCTGCACTCAGAGGCTCGTCTCTCAAGCAGGCATTGGGCGAGCGCGCACATGAGGCCAGCCGCTGTGCACGCTGTTCTCACATCTCGGGGGCTCCGCACTGCCCTGCCCTCATCATTCCCCAAGATGGGCTTCATTGCCGCGCTCATCTCAGACTGAGGGCTTAGGCGCTGCAATGTGTTGCGCTGAAGCAGCAAGGAGGGCAGTCACCAGTGAAGGTGCTGCAACTGGCGCACTCCACTTGCCGAGTCACAAACCTATGGGTCTGCCTAGTATCGGTTAACTTCGCGACGAGAGCACAGAGCGCTGCCTGCTCCAGGAGTCATATCTGCTCCAGTGACACAAGCAGACGGATTGTGCGGACAGCGCAGTGTTGTATTGGCGCCGGCCACTGATAGAGATGGGAAAGAAGGCCGATGCTTTGCAGCAGAAGAGCCCGGCCGAGTTCTTTGCAGACAACCGCAATATTGCCGGCTTTGACAACGTATGCTATGGCTGTTTGATCTGACAGACCAGTGCTTCTACTGATCAAAAATATTGCTTCCAGCCGCGCCTGCCTGCGCGCAGCCGGGCAAGTGCCTGTACACGACTGTGCGCGAACTGGTAGAGAACTCCCTGGATGCGGCGGAGGACGCTGGCAGGCTGCCGGAAATAGACATTACCATGTGTGCCCAGGCTCGCTGTGCAAGCAGTGAACGTCTACCTGATGCCTGTCAAATAGCACACTGACACTACCTGGTCCGCCTGGCGACCTTGTGCAGAGAGGAGGTCAGCCAGAAACGGCTCAACAGCATCCGCGGCATCTCGAACCACGACAGGCTGGACGAGGAGCTGTACCAGGACCATGAGACGGAGGAGGCGAAGAAGGCGCGTTTTACAGCGCACTTCACAAAGCGCTGTGTCGGGCACCGCCGCCAGGAAGTGACCTCCTCGTATCGCGCCGTGCAGAAGCGCCTGGTGAGGGAGGCCAAGGAGCTGGAGAAGCTGGAGAAGACGTTGGCAAAGGTAGCGCTCCGCTCCAGCATGCAAGCGTGCAAGCCAGTGTAGGTATGGTAGTAAATGTGTGATGAGTGCGAGCAGAGCAATGCGCGAGAGTCCGACTGATTAACTTGCGGCCGCCCTGATGTGCTTTCATGCGCAGTGGCTGGCTGGGGTGTGTGATGCTGTATAAGGCGTGTCTGCCTCGCCGCAGAAAGGCGAAGGAGCGGCCGCATTGGAGGCCAAGAAGAAAGAGCTGGAGGCCCGGCGCGCCGCCGCCGCGACCAAGGCCACCAAGACCTTCTACAAAATCACCGTCAAGGTCGCTCACCTTGACATCGGATGCAAGCCAAGCTCTCCGCCTATAATCCGCTGCATGCGGCGAAGTGCCACTTGCATGGCAGCGAGTCTAGCGGCAGGGGCTGTCTGTTTCTTTGCCCTGTCTGTGACGCACAGTCACAGCATGTACATGCTCGCATGGGCAGACACCCCCTTTGCTATGGCCAAAGTGCTAGCATGATCAATGCATGGCCTGCCGGATTCGTCGAGGGTTCCGTGTCAACAGCCATGACTTTGCGTCTAAAGACCGCCGCACTCAGGACCCCTGGTGTGCCGGCGCAGGACAACGGCACCGGCATGCCCCACGAGGACATCCCGGGCCTGCTGGGCCGCGTGCTGTCCGGGACCAAGTACGGCGTGAAGCAGACGCGCGGCAAGTTCGGCCTGGGCGCCAAGATGGCGCTCATCTGGTCCAAGCTCAGCACCGGCCTGCCGATCGAGGTGCTCAGCGCGCGCCGCAAGCAGGCCTACATCTCATACTACAAGCTCGACATCGACATCCACAAGTGCGCCGCATCCGTCGTTCGGCGTGCACGGCGCTTGCATATCGCATGCTCGCTCAGCGTTGCACGTCTGCAGCCAATGGCCACACGGCACTGTATGCACAGCCAGGAAGGCCAAAAAGTTGGCATGTCTCAGGTGGCAGAGTGGCAGCCATGCTTAAGAATGCTTGGACCATGACAGGCACATGCGGCATGGAATCTGTTCTGTGCATCCATGCATGCATGCTGCTTTGGCGTGCAGCAGGCATGGTGGTTGCACCAACCCAGCAACTGGCATGAGCCGCACTTCGTCTCTGCCATGGGATGCAGCTTTTTGAGTGCGCTGCCAAAGCGGTCTCACGAGTATGCCCCGCGGCAGACTGCTCACCCAGAGGCTCAGCGTGCAGGAACGAGCCCAACGTGCATGCAGTGCGCCAGGACGCCAACCCGGACCACTGGCAGGGCTCTGAGCTCAGCGTCACCATCCTGGGCAGCTGGCAGTACTACCGGGCCAAGGTGCGTGCATGTCAGCCAGCACACCGACCTCTGCACACCTCAGTAATGTTGATGTCGTTTGCGGGAGTGGCCTCACGAAGCTCGGCCGGGGTGCTAATCATACCGGTGGTGTGTTTTGTGTGCTGGCACCGCTGTTCAGCCGCACAGGCGGCTCTTTGCTTGCACTCTGGCTCAGCCGTGGTTGAACTTACGCAGGACTCTGTTACAGGCTATCATAATGAGTGTACATTAATGCAATGTTAGTCAAGGCTGGCCGAGCGCGCGCCTGCTGCAGGTGATCCGCTACCTGCGCATGATCGCGGTCATCACGCCCTACGCGCAGTTCCGCTTCGCATACCGCGCGGAGGACGAGCGGAACAGCGTGCACTTTGTGTTTGTGCGCCGCACCGACAAGATGCCGGCCCCACCGACGGTGTGCCTCTTTGGCTTTCTATCATATGTACTTGGGAGGAGTGTGCTCAGATGAAATATCACATGCAGGCAGCGCCACAAAAAAGTCTCAAGGCAAGTCAGGTAACACTTTGCGCAGCAGGCTCTGTGCACTGATTACTTTTACTTCTTCACATCCCTGTTGGTGCAATGCATCTGTGAGCATTGTGAATGTGATTTATGCTTACTGTCCCCCCGCTCCCTCGACTCGACCGCAAGGCCTGCATACCTGCCCGGTGCAGGAGACGCAGCACCACCCGGCGTCCGTAGACCTGGAGCTGGTGAAGCGGCTGCTGGCGTCCACCAAGGCGTCTACGCTGCGTGCGTTCCTGGCGCGCGAGTTCTGCAACATCTCCGACGACCTCGCGCGTGCGCCGCTCCCTGGCCTGCATGTGCGGGCGCCGCTGTGCCGTCTTGTCCTGTTTGGCTCTGTGCCTGCTCACACCGACTTGTGATGTGCGCTGTTGAGATCAGGCCTGGGATGGAGATCAGGGATGGAGATCAGGGATGGAGATCAGGGGAGATCAGCGCCGCCCGCCCGGGTTGCGTCCTGCAGACTCACCCCAGGCGGTCTGCCTGCCAGGGCGGCTCATCAGCGAGATGCAGGCCGGCGTGGATGCGAGCACCAGTCCGCGCGCGGTCAGCGCCTCGCAGGCAACACGCCTGCACCAGATCCTGCATGAGGCCAAGTTTGCCGACCCCTCCGGCAGCCACCTGAGCCCCGCTGGTGCGCACCGGCCCTGGCTTGCCGGTCCTGCACGGGACAGTCTGAGCTTTGTTTGGTGTGCGGATATCGCGTGAATATAGCATCACAGAAGGTGTATGGCGCTGGCACGCTTGAGCTTGCAAGTAAGGGGGGAGGGGCTGCTCCTGCCCAGGATGCGGCTGCAGTGAAGCAAGGTGGGGGTCATGTACCTGAGGCCTAAAACCTGGTGTGGGCTGCAGGCGAGTACAACCTGCGCCTGGGCATCACCAAGGAGCTGCATCCGGACATGGTTGCGACCTACCAGGGTATGCATTCGCACTGCCATGCTTACCAGGCATGTGAAAATTTAAGGTTGTGCTTGGACCCTATGATGCAATGCTATCAGCTTGCCATATCATGTATAGAAGTTACCGTGTTCAAATATCATATCGGGGTGAGTTATCCAGAGCAAATGTCAGCTTGAGCGTGTCTTACTATACCTGGCAGACACAGAGACAGCGGTGGTGCGAGTGCAGGCGATGCGCGCGTGCTGGACGGGCATGCCTTCATCGTGGAGGCAGCCGTCAGCGTGGGAGGGCGTGAGATCAAGCCCGGCATCAATGTCAACCGCTTTGCCAATCGCATTCCGCTGCTGTTTGAGGCGCGGCGCCGCTCAGCTGGCGCACGCCTGTCAGTCCAGCATGGACCTTCACTCTGCTCCTGACGTGACAGCCCAGGCATCCAGTCCTAATATCCTGATATCCCGACTGAGCACATCAGCGCTTCATTTCCCAACACCATTTTAGATTTGCCAAAGAAGCCAACGTGGGCCACTCTAAGGGTTGTCACGAGGCGGGTCTGCCTCCGTGTGGCGCGCAGGGCGGCTCGGACGTCATCACTCGCACCGCCACCAAGCGCATCAACTGGGCGTCCTATAAGATCAATCAGGCCACCGACCGCATCGGCGTCTTTGTGAGCGTCGTGTCTACAAAGATCCCATACAAGGGCGCGGGCAAAGAGTACATATGTGCGCGGTCACCTTGCGGCACCTGCTCTGACGCAGTGCCTGTTTCATCTGTGCACCCAGTCAGCAGTGCACAGGATCCAATCATCTTGCTGCCAGCTCCATTATTGAAGGCGAGCATGCCCACCGTGTACCGCAGCAGGCATGGGCAGCTTTGATCAGGTCTGCCTGCATGCCATCTCCTGCATGCCATGTTCAACCTGTAACGCTCACGCAGGCACATGCGAGTGTTGCATGCGGCCATGCTTCCCACAGCCTGCCATGCAGCCTCGAAGTGTGCTCAGGCACATCGGCACTGTTGTCGCGCCCCGCGCAAGCCCTGTTCGCGCTGACGCAGCGGACGACATGGAAGCGCTGGTCGCGGCGGTGAAGCAGGCCATCATGCACTGCTGCCTGCAGGCGCGCCCAACCTTGCCGCATCACACGTGACATGACCTGTTGTCCTGTATGCATGTAACACACGCCCAGTACTGATGTACAAGCGCGCCACATGTAGCAGTGGAGGAGGCACAGTGCTGCCCCTGTGCCCTGGCATGTCGCTAGGAGAGCTGCCTTATCCTACATATGCCTCACAGTCTTCAGGTCATGGGTTCTCTCCGCCGCCTGGTTGAGCTCCAGGTCATTTTCAGTGGCACCTCCCTTCACAAGCGCAGTCGCGCATGCACGCAGCTCAAGTCCAAGATCGCGCGCAAGCTGGTCGCAAAGGAGCAGCTGGCGCGGCGGCGCAACCTGGCGCGCCACGTGCCCGACGCGGCCGCGGCCGTCTTCCGCGTGCTGACCGCGATGGCCGCTGACGGCGACGGCGCGCGGCCGCCCGGGCCCAAGCGCGCGCGCCTGGCCGCCGCCGAGGACCTGCTCGGGCCCGTGCGCCGCGGGGAGGCGCGCGTGCCCGCCGCGCTGGGCGCTTGTGTGCAGCAGCTGGTCGGAATGAGCGTCACTGCAGATGTGCGGTTGTATAGGAGCAGTGTAAGAATTACGGAATTTGGGCTCCATGCCCAGCAGTTGGCAGGCCTGTTCCGGCGGCCTGCTTGTGCCAGGGCCTTCTGCAGGCTGAAGATCATAGTCGTACAGCGCCTGTGAGCTTTGTATAGCGTTCTTCGGATGCAAGGAGGCCATGTCCCTGTTTAGGCGGACGTGGCGGCGCTGCGGCAGGTGGTGGAGGCCACGCTGGCGCGCAAGCTCACGGAGCACGTCGAGCGCATCGACACGGACATGGCGCGCCCCCCTGGGGCCCCTCCGCGTGAGGCCTGCCCTGTGCCGTGACGCCCGACCCGCGCCTGGTATTCATCAGAGCAGAGCAGCAAAAAGTTTGTTTTATACAGCAGAGCTCTCGTGGCAGGTCCGCAAGGCTGGGCAGTATGTGACTGCACCTGTATTTGATGCACGCTCCAGGGTAGGGAGAATGCAAGCCTGACACAGCCCTGCGCGCGGCTGGCGCGCAGGGCCTGGCGTACCAGATGCAGCTGGGCGCAGCCGCGCATGCGCAGACGGATGCGTACCTGGTCCCGCGGCTGCCGCAGCACGAGTACGGGCCGCCGCTCGCGAGCGCCACGTGCTGTGTGCGCCTGCTGCAGGCGCACTCTGCCGCGCATTGGCAGCCGGCGGCGTGATGCAGCGCATGCGGCAAGTGCCCGCATGCGCGCGACACAGCTTGTAAATATGATATTGATTCGCTTGATTAGAGCATGCGCCCCCCCCCAACACAGGCGTGTGTTGGCGTGGGAGCCTGTATGAATCAAACTGTCTACTGCCAATGTGCCTGCTGCAGCAGGCACATGCGAGGCTGCCTGCCCCCGCGGCTCGCGGTGGGTGTGGCAAGGTAACACCTTGCGCCTGGACTCAACCTGAACTCAATCCTTTCAGCTAGAAACGAACCTGGTGACGCAATGGACTCTTTGTGGCTGCAGCAGTGCGAGTCCCACCATTTTGCTGCTGTCCCTGGTGCAATGCAGTGGAACAGGTTTCAGTGCAGTACCTCATGCAAATGCATGAGAGGTTTCAAAGATATGCATGTGCTTTTGGTTTGGTGTTTCAGACATGCTGCTTCATCAAGTGGAGTGGTTACTGACCGGGTCGGAACTTGGCCTGAACTGAGTTGTTTGCCAGTGTGAAACTGGTAGGAGGGGGGTTCAGAGTGCTGAGGTAAATGGGGTTGTCCTTGTTAGATGGAGACAAAAACCCATACTGTGTGTTGCTGACCAGGACTGTGGCTAGCTGTAGTAAGCGCAAGTGTTCACCTGTTTGCCTGATGCTCATATCCTAGGTGTTCTGTAATCAGTTACAGCTTTTGCTGGTAGCTTTACAGAGCATAGTTTTGCAGTTATCAGTGCACCTGGTCTGTAAACGCACCATGGCGGAGCCCATCTCCCGGCCAGTTGGCACTGCTTTTGAGCAGGCGGTTGCGCTGCTGAACCAGCACACGCTGCTTCCCAAGTGCATCGCTTTTATGCTGGACCGTGTGCTATGGCACTGCAGCACCACCAGTCCTGACTCAGCAGAGGAGGCCATGCTGTATCCACATGCTATGGAAATACTGGCCGCGCTGCACACGAAGGGCATCACAGCTGCGACTTGTCAGAGCACTGTGTCTACACCAACAGGAGCCCTGGAGCAGCTGTCCAGTGCAGGCTACCGGTTGATCTTGGTCCGGCCCCAAGCGTGTTGGTGAACACGAACGGCACTTCTAGTGCGTTCTTCCTTGTGCACTGTCACTCAACAAACCGTGGTCCAGAGCAGGTTTGCAACCTGAAGGGAGCTGGTGCTCTTGCGGACTGCTTGGCAGACGTACGGCGACAGACTGGCATTGCGGTGTCAGAAACACTTGTCTTCGCTGGTGCGAGGTTGCTGTCCTGCTGACGCAGCAATTGGTTGATCTTCAACACTGGGCAGCAGCGTGACTCATCCTGCTGTATGATCCTGCAGCGGATGTCGCTAGCGTGCGAGCAGCTGCAAGCGTGGGCGCAACTGGTTGGCGCGTGCGTAACGGCATCACGTGCGCTGACCTCGACAAAGGGTACTGTCTGCCTGTCCTGTTGTTCCCGCTGCTTATGTACGCAAAGTGTCTGTTCAAACAGACCCGCCTTGCCTTTGTAGCAGGCTGATAGCATTTGAGGAGCGCGGCTTGGCGAGCCGAGGCTACTGATGCGGGCGCCTTCAACAGGGACAACAGAGTAACAGTGTGCACAACAGGAAGACGTATTACATGTCATCTGCAGGCCAGAACTTGCTGCCATGCAGCAAGTGTCAGAGCTGCAAGCGCTCACCATGCTCCAGGTTTGTCCATGGCCTGGTTTGCTATCATGCTATTATGCTTGCATGTGCATTGCATGCTGATCGTGTGCGGTGTGTGTTAAGTCTTAACATCAAGATAACATTGTTATCTTAACACTTAAGATGCACGAAGGGGCTCTGCCAGTGTGGATTGCAGCGGCGCATGCAGCAGTACAATAGCAAGCCCTTGGTGTGCATGCATAGGCATGGTCCGCCTCTGTAAGAGAAGGCGGTGGTCTGGTCATCGTGCGTACGTGATGCCTGCAACGGCCCAGCAATACGATTGCAGCTAGCACGGTTCCAACACCTCGGAAACGTGTAGAAGGCACAATGGCTGACGCGTGAGCATGTGTGCAAAATCTCATTGTGCACTGCAGGGCAATAAACAACTGTTGTATATAGCAATGTCGATATTACTGCTCACTTCCTGCACTTGCACTATCCACTCCTGACTGGTTGTTGCGCACTGCGCCACAGGATTGTCCTAACATTTGCCACATGCGCAGCAGGTCCAAAATCAGCTCATGCGCATGAGTCAGGGGTCACAGTGGAACCCAGACACACGAGCAGTGCAAAAGGTGTCTGACCTCTAATGCGTAAGGCCGCTTGGCCGGGATTTCTCACTCACATACGCAGCCTCAACAATACAATCTGCGGAGTCCGCCTCTATATACATGTGCCTTTCATGCGCTTAAATACCTGGGCACGCATAAGAGCTAGACAGCATGAGGCCAACAATTCAACTTCGCGCGCAACAAACTACCAAGCAGTTCATCACAAGCTGAAACCTTCATCACACTCAACCGCAAACTCGGCTGCGCTTGTCCCCTTCATCACGCTCGACCGCAAAATCGGGTGCGCTGGTCCCCTTCCTAAGCTGAACCTTTGCACTGTTGAAGCTCTGCTGCCCTTGCCCCTGTTTGCGCAGCTCAGCAACCAGCTCGGCCACACGCTGCCTTGTCTCCTCTAGCGGCACACCCTGCACACATCCACACCGCTGTCACCACCACCTTGCTGCTAGCAGTTGAGCCGGCCTGTAGCTAAACCAAATACAAAGAGTGAGCCAAGTGAAGCTGAGCAGCAAACGTTTGCTGAATAACAACACAGAGCAAGGTGCTGGTCATCACAGTGCTAGCCCCGCACACGTACAAGGCCGCCCTGCTTACACTGTAGAGTGATGCCAGCGACATCGTGATGTCAAACACTTGCAAGAGCAGGTGTACAGAGTGCACACCGTGTCAATGATGTAGTCAGCGCGCTGCCGCTTTTCTTCATCGCGGACCTGCAGGCAGCAAGGGTATCCAGCTTGCTACGCGCCCCTGAACCTGCTTGCCGCGCTCAAAGCGTATGGCGAATCCAGCCACGCAGCCACCAACCATGATGACCAGCATACATGCGCAATAATGGGGTGTGCAAACAGCTGCTGGTACATGCAATCAGCTCCAGATCAGCCTATGGCATCGAGACTCAATACACTGCGTAGCCAGACGCAGATCATCGAGTGCACCGCTCAGCATGCTGCGCTGACCCAATGGGGTCTGCAAGTGTATGCCGAGACACTCACTGCTAGCCTCTGATACCTGCACAGCCCACGTAGTCACTGGCCAGCACAATCACCAATTCAGGACCTCATCCAAACCATGGTACATCTTCACGCAGGCTCATAGGCGTGCTTGCAGCAGCTGCAAGCGCATGCGCAAAGCGCGCCTGCCGCGCCAGGATGGCCGCGAGCTTGGTCTC
>JAABUY010005686.1_pt1 | contig 12439 bp, 15 predicted proteins | sample 5560271 | NCBI WGS metagenome assembly JAABUY01 (sample SAMN10711886, study PRJNA513374) | rock metagenome | isolation source: Antarctica rocks | place: Antarctica: Victoria Land, University Valley
CGCCCCGCGCGGCGCGCGACAGCGCGGACGGCGCCGCGCCCGCGCGCGCGCCGCGCTGGCGCGCGCGCCCGACCGCCTGCTGCGGGCGGCCGCGGTTCAGGCCCTCCAGCAGCGCGCACGCCTTGCAGACGGCCTGCGCGTGGCCGCCAGCCCTCACTGCTTCTGTGGTACTGCACTTGCACCCCTTTTGCTGCACATTCTTCGCAGATGAGGGCGGCTGCTGTTTACAGGCGTAGCACATGACTCTGCCGCTGCGCTTCCAGCCAATCTGCAGACAGAGCCGAGTGATGGAAAGCACCGACGGGAGAATGATCACCAGGGCTTGGCATATTAGTGACACACGCGCACTCCGACAGAAGCGGCGCTGCAACTTTGGGCGATGGGCGTCGCGCCCCGCGCGCCTGGCTGGTGATGTAACCGCAGCGCTCGCAGCTGCCCGGCGCGGGCAGCGCCTCGCCGGCGCCGCTGCGGTCGATGCGCATGGTCTCCGCCGAGCGGATCAGGTCCACGATTGCCTGCGGCCTCACTGCCTGCCGCGACCCGCCGCGCGGTGTCGGGCCTGCTCACACGGCGGCGCCGGCAGACTCCCGGACAGCGCGCAGCTCCTGTTCGGGTCGGGTCCCATGAGGCGCTGGCGCCCCCCGGACACAGCAGGCCGCGGCGGATGTATGCGCGGCCGCCCTACCCTACCATATCCCTTGGCACACGGCTGGCCGGGTGCGCGGGCGGCCGCGCCTCCAGGTCCTTGACGAAGTCGCGCGCGGCGCCGCGCGCGGCGAACGGCGCATACACGCACTCCGTGGAGAAGTAGTCCAGGCGCTTGAAGTAGGCGTACATGACGATCTCCTTCTCGTAAGTGTACCTGCGCCGCGCGCGCGGCCGGGCCTTGGTGCAGGGTAGGGTAGGGTAACCAGCGGCGGGGGGCGCAGATCTCATACATGTGCCTGCGCAGCGGTTTGACATGCACAGCGACGGCTGGGGGCGCGGGCCGCCCGAGCGGCCCACGCTTGGGCCTCCCGGCTCAGTGGGCGCTTGGGGTCAAAGCCCAAGAACGCGGCACCTCCAGGGCTCCAATGCGGATCGTCTCCACTCTCTTGCGTGTGGGACGTGTCGGCAGGGGCGCCCGCGCACTTGAAGGGCTTGACGCGCGGCAGCGCGCCCTGCTCGCCGGTGAAGATGGCCGCGCAGCGGCCCAGGCGCGGCAGGTCGCCGCGCAGCATGTTCAGCAGCACCGTCTCCGCAATGTCGTCCGCATTGTGCCCTGCGGGCGTGCCACACAGTGTCTGCAGACTGGCGCGGCAGGTCGCCCCGCAGCATGTCCAGTAACACTGTGCACATGTCAGCCGCGGTACGCCTTGGCAGATGAACACGTCTATCAGATCGGCGCCCCAGCTCATCTCCAGCCGCGGCAGGTCACCCCGCAGCATGTACGACAGCACCATCTCCGGGCCTCCGTCCTAGCAGGTGGCATCATGCCATGGCTGTCAGCCTGGCGCACCAGCTGCTGAGTGGCATACGACCAGCGTGCCTGGCAACAGCGTATTACGGGCACAACCTTCCGGCCACCTCGCCGGTTTTGGCCAAGCATGGCATCATTCTGTGCAGCACTTCTGCGTATGGCCTCCCCCGCCGTGTGAACACACCGGATGCGACTCCGCACCGGTGGCCAGCTTGTCGGCGCGCATGAGCGCCGCGCCGCGGTCGAGCGCCTGCCGGCGGAAAACGCCACAGAAGGTGCAGTTGTTGCGCGGGCCAATCGCGCGCACAATCTCGTCCATGCTCCAGCCGTACAGCTGCTTGTAAGACAGCACGGTCAGCGGCAGGCCGTACTGCGCCTCGTTGCGCTTCACCGTCTCCAGCGAGTCGTCGCGGTAACCGGCGATGCCCTCGTCGATCGACAGCAGGAACAGGTCCAGGCCGTAGCTGTGGCGCGCGTTGAGCGCGGTCATCATATGCGCGAGCACCGTGGAGTCCTTGCCGCCTGCGCGCGGCGCTGGACCGCCTCAGACCGCCAGCGCCGACCCTGTCACACAGAAACCAGCTGTGGCGCGGCCAACTATTGAGGTCGTCGTGTGCGCGAGCGCTGTCCGCCTGCCGCCGCCAGCCGAGCGACACCAGCGCGCTGTAGCGTGACACCCGCAGTCCCAGTGCTCCACCACCTGTCAGGCCTCTGCTCTGCACCGGTATACCCCTCAAGGTGCGCTGGCGGCAGCTGCAGCTCTGTGTGCCGGGCAGCGACCAAGCTACGTGTAAGCAAGCTCGCCGCGCCCTGCGCTCTGTGCTTGCACTGCTTACATACTAGCATATACACTGGCAGAAGACCGGTACGCGGTAGCCAGTGGCATGCACACCTGAGGCAGCCACCGCGACGCGCTCGCCCGGCTGGAAAAGTGCGTTTGCGATGATGGTCTGGTGGACCTCATGCTCCAGCGCCTCATAGAAGCACTCGCGGCAGAGCTGCGTGCTGCAGTGGTTCAGTTTACAGCTGGGAGTGACCACTTGCCTGTGAAACATCCACCCGGCCGCTAAGCGTCAAGGACAAGCGGACCTGCTCTAGCGTTTTCGGACGTTTCAAGGCCGCTCTCTGCTTGGCGCAGCAGCTGCAGAGCTTGACCATATGCAGTGGCTGCTTGTCTCAGTCAGCGGGGGCAGACGCAGGCTTGCGCTTATGACCGTTTCTGATCAGCAACACGTCGACGTGCAGTGTGCAGACAAGGATAGCTGTAGGCTTGGAACTACAAGTATGGAGCAGATTCTTCTTCTTTCTTTCCTGAGCCTTATACCGTATTCGAATCCGCAGCTCCAGCTGTGCTGCGCTATTACCACGACGTCACGGTGAGCAAGCCGTTATGGCGCCCCGCCAGAGCGGCTGGGGTAATGCGCGCGCTGTTCAGCAGCTGGGTGAGCTTAGCGCGCAGGGCGGCGTTGGCAGCGCGCAGCCGGTCCCGCTCCTGCTCCAGCGCTTGCGTGTCCAGGAGAGCCTGCTCCCGCCACCAAAATGTAAGGCACACGCTTGGTTATTATATACACTCTCTCTAAAACGTTTACTGCAAGCCTGTTCAGGACGCTTCTTGCCATTCAATATCACTTGGTGCTGGCGTCGTCCCACAAACATCGCCAGCAGGCGGCTGTGACGCCAGCTTGAACCCCACAATGGCACTACTGCGCAAGCATGTCCCCAGAACCAGGCACTGCCCTTGCCGTGTGAAAGGACCCCACCGCTTAAAAGGTGAGACACGGCAGACAGGCACACCTAGCAAAGAAACGGGGTAACGCGCCTGGTTGAAGCGGCGGTACGCGCGCTCAAGCATTCGCGTGTGCGGCACCGGCTGGCCGTGTTCGTCCTGCGCGTGGCACCGGCCGGAGCTCCTGCCGCCCTGTTGCCAAGTGCAGGCTGCCCTGTCGTCCTGGTCCCCGACCGGCAGGCTCGCTGACGCATGCAGTGTAACAGCGCCCTCTGTCACCTCTCCTCCCTCGTCTCTCATAGACCATAAATCTGCGCCATCCGTGGCGTCCTCGCGCACGATGACAGAGAAGCTGGTCTCCTCCTCCGGCGGCTCCAGGTGCACGCTGAGCTCGCCAGGAGCCATCTCTGCATGCGCCTCCGTGGTGCATGCGGCAGCTCCGGCCTCATCAAGGCCGCCCGCCGCCGCTGTCGCCGGGGCAGGTTCCAGGAGCAGGCTGATCACGCCAGAGGTCTCCTCGTGTTCCAGGCTGCCGACATACCCTGCCGCCTCCGTGTGCTCGCTGCACGCGCGCTCCTCAGAGGTTTCGCCGTTGCCAGCGCGGGACTGACGCGCAGGTGGCAGCCCGGGCACGGCGGTCGACGCTGAGGGTCCCACGTGCGCGCCCGCTGCTTCCTCCGCTGCCTCGGCGGGTGCATCATGATGCTCATCATCAGGGCCGGGCTCGGGGCTTGCAGCGTGCGCTGACTCGAGGGCCGCATGCACCCCCGCCCAGTGCGGCGCAGCGCCGTCGGGAGGCACAGCCAGCGCGTCAGCAAAGTGCGATGGCATGCCAGCAGCAGCCTCAATGCTCGTTCCTGCAGCGTCGCTGTCAGCGCCACGCGCGCTCACGAGCTGCCAGGCGTCTGCATCGTCCATGCCTGACTCCACTGCGGCGGCTGCCGAGTCGCTGTCCGGCCCCGGCGCAGCCAACTCTGCCAGCATGCTCGCACTGCCTCCAAGGCCCGGGACAGCGCCCACACCAGGACCCAAGCGGCCTAACACCTGAACAGGGCTGTCGGCGGCCCCGCCCGTTGGGCGCGACCGCACGGGCCCGCCGGTGCCTGTCAGCCGTTTAGGTGCGGCGCCGGCAGCTGCGGGCGGCGCCTCCGCAGTATCGTCCAGGACCCGGCACGTCGGCAACCGCATGCGCGGCAGGCACGGCGGGCAGGCGCCGCTGGCGCGCGCGGCGCGCACGGCGCCGCCGGCCAGCGCCAGCGCCTCGGCGAGCGCAGCCGGGGCGGCCAGGAGCAGCGTGCGCGTGTCCAGGGCGGGCGCCAGGGCGGCCGCCGCGCCGAGCGGCAGAGCGCGCTCGGCCTCGTCCTCCGCCTTGCGGATGAGCGCGGCCAGGCGCAGGATGCGCTCCGCGGTCGCCAGTCGCTCGCGCAGCGTGCCTTCGACCGCCGCGCTGCGCGCAGAGGGGCATGCTGCCGATCCGCCCGTACGCCCACAGTCATGCAGTGGCGCGGCGTGCTCCTGTGCCCCCGCAGTTGCTGGCGCAGGCGGCTGTGAGGCAGGCAGGCGACGGCTTTATAACTGGAGGCCATGCTGCCAAGCAGCGCGCTCCTTCGCCCGTGCACTGGCAGCCACGTGCGGCTGTCAGGGCACAACCAGGCAGAGCGAAGGGCCCGGGGTGGTGCGATCCGCGGGGAAGCTTGCTCACATGCTCAGCCGATGTAGGCGGCTGCCGGTGAAATGTCAACAGACAAATAGAGCAAAGGGCTGAGGTGGTGCCCATCACCCTGTGCCTTGGGCTGTGTGCCAGACCTGCGCACGGACAGCTCGCGCATGCGCTCGGCCTGCTGCGCGCGGAAGCATTCGAGCGCGGCCTTGAGCGCGCGGTGGCTGCGCGCGGCGGCGCCACGCTCCTCGGCCAGCGCGGCGTTGCGCGCAGCCCACTCGCGCGCCGCCGCTGCCGCCTTGGCGCGCCAGTGCGCGATGGCCTTGCCCAGGCGCGCCTGCGTGCGCGGGGACAAGATTGTGTCGTGGTCTGAATACTGTGCGATCCATGGCCGGAGCGCGAGGCATACATGCAGGTGACGGCGCGGCTGCGGAGTGAGCATTCAGCGGTGGGGCGACCTGTGGTCCCTGCAGCGGGACGAGGGCGGGGGCCACCTGCGCGTGCGCGCGTGCCTCGATCTCCACGGCGGCCTCCGCATCGCCGCGGCTCAGCTCCTGGTATGCCTGCGGCGCGAGGGCGCCCGTCGCGTCGCTCGCGCGCTTGCCGTGCGGCCGATGTGCACAGCTGGGTCCTTGGCAAGCACCCAGCCTCCTGGTCGTGACACCTCGACTGTTAAACAGGCTGTCAGCTGGTGCGCCCAGGACAAGCATGCCGTGCCCCAGACGCATGCTGAGCGTGTGCATGTCCTGGCGGCTACAAGACTGCCGAGCGCCTGCATCAGGCACCTCTCGGCCTGCTGACCGATGCAGATGTCGGGGCATTGAATGAAAAAAGAAAACCTACTGCACTGGTCATGCATCGCCTGCACTGCACCACGGTTGCAACATTCATGCAGGTCTGTGCCGGACCTTGTTCTTGGCCTCCGTGCTGCGCTGGTAGGCCTCCTGCGCGGCAGCCGCGGTGCGCCGCACCTCCGCGATCTGCCACGCGCGTCCCTGTCTGTCAAGGCATCTGGAACCCGGGCTGCTCGCATGAAGTGATCTGCATTCATCCTCTGTGTGAACTGCTTAGTGTGCCTGTTCTTTGCACGGATGCGATTGCTCGCATGTTGTTAGTGGCAAGTGAGTGCGCCTCAGCTCCATCAGCGGTGCCTGAGGCAGATGCCTCTCACCAGGCAACTGCCTTAAGCAAGCTAGAGACAGCACAAGCACAACTGCCACATCACATGTCAACATGCACGCCTGCCATGAAGAGCTTCATACGCAAGCTGTCAAATGCATGGTGCCACTTTCATTTATGTTACCATTGCACTGTGGGGCTACATCAACCGAGCACGCGTGCGCGCCTGCGCCTCCAGCGACAGTTTCAGCACGTTGAGCGCCTCGCTGGCGCTGTGGCGCTGCTCCTCGCTCGCGGCGTCATGCTCCGCGCGGGCCTCCGCCTCCGACGACGCCCACGTCGCCTGCGCGCCTCCGTCTTGACACCCTGTTCATGCAGGTGACCCATGTACAGAGGACGAGCAGAGCCAGGACACTGGGTCATCAGAGCTAGGCCATCAGACTCGGGGCGGATGCAGCAAGAGGCATGCTGAGTTCGCGTGTCAGGCACACAGCACATGCTCGCGCATACCTTGCGCATTCTGCGCCGCGAATCATAACATTCCTGACTGCTTCATTGGAGGGTACGGACCTCTGCATCGCCCCTTCCCTACACAGTCTCCTACACACGAATATAGAAACAGCCCCCGCTTGTCCCGTTCGCCGGCGCGGGGGGCAGGCCTGCGCGGCGGCGGCCACAGCTGACGCGTCGCGCATGGCAGCCGCGTGCGCTGCCTCCGCGGCGCCGCGCTCCTCGGCAAACTGCGCCACCATCTCCTGCAGCGCGCGCCGGGGCCGGCTCAGCCACATTGGGTCTTGTAGGGTCGCTTGAGTGTGCAGGTCTGCATGCGACGCAGGCCTGACGCCCTCAAGCAGCTGCTCCTGCAGGAATGATGTATTGACACGCCCTTCAGCAGGGAGCTGTCGCAGCGCATGCCGGCGCATGCACGTGCATGCATGCACCAGCCGCACGGGTCCGCCGGTCACACGACGCCCAGGCCCAGGCCCCGGCGCTCCGGCGGCCGCCGCGCCGCGCAGGCGCTACCGCGGCCCGGGCCCCGGCGCGGGCGCCCCGCACGCCGCGCGCGCGCGCCCGAGCACCGGCCGCGCGCACCCGCGCCTCGGCCGCGTCCTGGCGCAGCATGGCGTCCAGGCGGCTGCCGTGCAGCGCGAGCAGCTGCGCCCCTAACTATACCTTACCCTATGCCCCAAGCCAAGGCCGCGCGCACCCGCGCCTCGGCCGCGTCCTGGCGCAGCATGGCGTCCAGGCGGCCGCCGTGCAGCGCGAGCAGCTCCGCCAGCAGCGCCATGTGGCCGCGCACCGCGGCCGCCTGCTGCTCCTCGCCCTCGCCCAGGTCGCGGTCCAGGCGCTGCGCGCGCGGCCCTAACCCTGTTTCAGGCCGCCAGGCGCGCCAGGCCGCGCGCGGCGTCGATATGCAAGCGCCAGGTCCTGGGGCGCGCAAATTGCGGCTGTTTGGCTTTGTTAGAAGACGTGCATGGGTGCGTTGTGCGCCGGGGCAAGCTGGCCCAGGCAATCGACGTGTCAGTGACGCATTTGCGCCACCAGGCGTCACAGGGCGCGGACGGGCCGTCATTCTGTGCCAAGGTGTGTGCGCTGAAGCGGAGCTCTGCTGTGCCATGACGAGCAGGCTGCCTCGTCCGACAGCGAGTCCGCTGCGCCGCTCTAGGGCCCAAAGTCTACATACCTTCATTATATGACAGGGTGGCAGGTGACATATTTGGCGTGCATGCCGCTAGACGGGCGCAGAGGCAAGCAAATGCGCCTGGATGAGCAGGTCGCGGCGGTCGACCGCGCGCTCGAAGCGCTGCGCCAGGCTGCTGACCGCGCCGCGCAGCTCCTCAGCCTTGGCCCCGCGCATGGTGCCGCGCCACTCCGTGTGCAGCCGCGCGGCATTCAGCCGCGCGCATTCCTGCGCGCTGCGGGCGGCGTGTCGCGCCGCCGCCCGGCCTGGCTGCAGTGTCGGCAGGACTCACCGTGTGGTCACCAGCTCAAGCATGGCTGCCTGAACTGTTGTGCATCAGCCCAGGCCTGTGACACGCTGAGGACGCCACGCTTTGAGGCAGGAGCCCTGTCGCCAGCCCAGATTGCTGCCACTAAGCACGCGCATATGCCCATATGGAAAGCCCTTGCCGCACGCGCTGCTCGCTGCGCCGGCGCTCGGGCGCTCGCCGGCGCAGCGGCTCACCACCAGCCTACCTGACTGAGGGCTCAAGCTCTGACGCACTCTGACGGACAAGCCCTGACGGGAGGGAGCACCCCGCGCCGCGCGCCTGCTCGCGGCGCTGGCGCTCGAGCAGGCGCTGGCGCAGCAGCTCGGTGCGTCGACGCGCCGCGTCCTCGCGCGCTGCCGCCTCCGCCTCCAGCCGCAGGCCGCGCTTGTCGCTGCTCTCCGCGCTCGCGCCTGCCTTCTGCGCGGCCGGCCGTGCCGCGTGAAGGCGCTGGCACGCTCTCGACGCTTTGACTGCAGCTGTGCGCCCTTGTCCACCCGACACCAGTGCGCCCTCCTTGCGTATTCTGAAGCGCCTGCCCCCTGGTTTGCACCCGCGCCGCGAGGCTCGGGGCGCCCGCTCGGCGTCGCGCTCAATTCCAGGTGAGAGCGCTCTCGGGCGAAGCGTGACAAAAGTGCCTGCAACTGAGGCCTGTGCAGGTGTTATGCGACGCCCTCAAGGGCCGGCACAAGGGCACCAGTAGGCACAGGCAGCCGAGACGTGCGCACCCGTGCCGCGAGTTTCTTGGGAGGCATGCTTGCAGGCGGCGAGCGAGCGAGCAAGCACGGCTCGACTGGGCTGTCACCAGGCTGCGCAAAGTCGAGATACGTCTGTATCTGCTGTTGCGCTCGCAGCTGCACGGGGCGGTATGAGTGGTGCGCGTTGAGCGGGAAGCGTACGAAAGCTGGCTGTCCTTTCATTCGAGTTGTTCAGGGTATGCAGGGCCTAAGCCCTATGTAGCACAGGCTGCCCGCCGCCTGCCTTTCCCAGGCTGTGCGAGAGCTGGGAGCGCGCAGCGGCAGAGCAGGGGCGCCAGGTAGCTCTATGGCGTCCTTCACGCCGAGGAACGTGCGGGATGTGCCCGCCGAGGAGTTCATCAGGGCGTACGCAGCGCACCTGAAGGCAAATGACAAGGTGTCAGCCCAGCTCACCTCTCCGAGCCGACAGTGGCCGCAGCCGCCGGCATCGGATCTCTGCAGTCTGCAGTCATTGGCGCTCGGCTGGGCCAGTTCTGTGTTTCTCAGCTCTTGAGCTGCAAAGCTGCCGTTGCAGTTGGCATATCACCTGTACAGTTGAGCTTGGCAAGTGCGGCAGCGTGCACTCTGCTTTGGCAGCGCAGCGTTGTAAGCTTGAACGCATCACGTATACAGCGCACCCAGCGCAAGAGCAGCTGCATACCGGCGTGCACTAACCGTCGCAGGCGCTGCGACCACTTGGTGCGGCGCTTTTGGCCTGACCGCGCTGCGGCTCGCGCGTGCGCAGATCCAGCTGCCCAGCTGGGTAGATATCGTGAAGACCGGCGCCTTCAAGGAGCTGGCGCCGTATGACCCGGACTGGTACTACGTCCGCGCAGGTGCTTGCCCGCCACCGGGGCGCCACGGCACGTTGTGCACCGGGGTCTGTGTCGACGCAGGCTCGTGCGTAGGGGGCCGTTGCGTCGCTGCTGCAAGCCGGCGTGGAATGATGAGGCATTTTAATTCCTGAAGCTCTCGGGCGCTGTCGCCAACCCATAACAGTCTTTAAAGTTCTCTGATCACCGCCGCGCGGCCCGCCCTGCCCTGCTCCAACTCTCTTGTCAGCAGGTGCCTGTGTTGCAGCTGCACCGTACACTGTTCATCTGTGCTGTGGGCAGTGCGCTGGGCCGAGCGCCGCGCTGTCGAGCAGGCACTCTTTGAGCGCGCGCGCCCCGGCTTGTGGGCTGGGCCGAGGGCCGCGCTGTGATCAGGCACCGTCTGAGCGCGCGCGCCCGACTCGCGGCGCGCAGCCTCGCTGGCGCGCAAGGTGTACATGCGGCAGAACATCGGCGTCGGCCAGTTCCGCCGGCAGTACGGCGGGCGCAACAAGCGCAAGGGTACCGTGCCGGAGCACTATGCGCGCGCCAGCGGCGGCCTCATCCGCCACATCCTGAAGCAGCTCGAGGCGCGCGCCCGGCCGGCCGCCGCGCTGGGGCAGCGGAGAAGTGTGCCTGGGCAGTGCCTGGCTGCCCCAGTGCCTGGCTGTGTGTGCGCGGCTGGCAGCACGGAAACTGCATGTGCCTGAAACGGCGTGGTGAGCCTCGTGGGCGTGTGCCGGAGCGGTTAAGGAGGCAGCACGCTCACTTAGTGTGTCACATTGTGTGACAAAAGTCTTTTAAGCTACTGAAACTGGCGTGACGGGGTGTCAGGCATGAGCACATCCAGCGAGCAGAGTAGCGCTCGCATCACCCGCGCCCGTAAGCGCGTCACGCCGAAGCACGACCAGTGAGCGGTGCGCGGCTGCTGCTGACGCGCGCTGCGCGGCGGGCGCAGGAGATCGACGTTGTCGCAAAGAGCACGGCGACCCGGGGCGGGCGCAAGATCACGTCCAACGGCCAGCGCGACCTGGACCTCATCGCCGGCCGCATCACGCCCAAGGGCGCGCCGGAGGAGGTCGAGGAGGAGGACGAGGAGTGAGGCCGCTGCGGGTAGCGTCAGCCAGTCCTCATAAGGATGGCCGGTGGCCTCGGTGCGTCTGAGCGTGCTACGGGCTGCAGGCAAGCCCACTGAGCAGGACGACGGTTCACTGTACGGCCAGATGCGCACATGCAGTACGCACCTAGCTGGCATGCATGCAAGAGAGTGGCGCATGTGGGCAGGGCGGCTCTTGTATGCGTGTATGGGTGCATGAAGTCAGGTGTCTCTGCTGTGGGGAGGGCCCTGGGATGGCAGGGCCATGGGTGGCTAGTGGCAGTGGGGCGCCGAGTGTAAGGGCTGCGGGTGCGTTTGCAGGGGCGCGGCAGTGCGCTGGCCCCACACTTTGCACATCGCACGTGTAACTGACTGTGGCTACACATAGCCGGATGCTGCTTGCGTCTCTAACTTGTTGGAAAGCTACCACATTTTGCCTCGCAAATGCTAAAGGCATATGAGTTGGCCATGTGCATTTGCCTGCATTTACCATACGTTTTCTGCTGCGCGCCTACACCCGTGCCCCTGCACACCCACAGTGCTAGTGCTACCCCATGGGTACGCGCATAGTCCGCACAGCGCCGCAGTGCCCTTCCAAATTGGACTCAAAGAATTGCCGGCAGCAAGGCACATGCGTATCAGCCGAAACTAAGGCTTGCATGACTACTGCTAGCTCCTAAAGCCTACCATGTTCTTGCATACACTACTGCACAAGGGCGGCACAAGCTGGGCGTGCAACGTTTGCATTGCGACAGCACCCGCAATTGCCATGCTGCAGCCCTAAGATAGCCAGGCCCCAAAAGGAATGACGCATTTTCCTAGCTTTCACACTGGCTCATGCAGGCACAGCAACGTAGCAGCCCACCCGGCAGCAGGCTAGCAGGCACGCCAGCGCAATCGCTCAGAAGGCCGCGGCTTGCGTGGGGACGTTGAGCGCAGGCGCAGGCGCGCGAACTCTGGTCATCCGGGGATGGTGAAGGGGTTGAAGCCAAAGGTGTGGTACATGGACGTGAGCAGCTTGAACGGCACGCCCACAACGACCTCCTTGCGGCGGTTTGTGACAGCGCTCCACAGCGCGTCCGCGACCTCCTCTGACGTCTGCACGGCAGGGTGGGATTAGGGTCAGGATTGGGGTGAGGAGCGGGGGGTCTATCGTAACGCCGCCTCCTCAGGTGTCCTTGCGCCAGGTCGCTAGGCATTGATACATAGCTGCTGCCAGAAGCTCCGTGTGATTTTGAAGAGGGACAAAGCGGCCATTGCACCATCAATGTTCCTCTGGGAAAGCCGTGCTGTTCCTCTTGGAAAACCGGAGAAACACCCTCTTTTCTCCGAGTATGCACACAACAAGGTACTCCCAACAGGAGCCCGTGGTTCTTCATGCCGCAAACATGTGGAAGGCAGCGCACGGCGCGCCTGCACGCCAGGCGCCCGGTTGTCCAGCATCGCCTCCAGGCGCGCGCGCCGGTCGGGGCCGTCGTCGCCCAGGAACTTGGCGCGCTCCAGGAAGGCGGTCCGCACGACGCCTGCGCTCACGGAGGATGCGCTTCCAGATCCACTGCTGGGCGAGGCGGCGTGGGCGAAACGTTGCATTGTGCAGCTCGCAGACGGCAGCCCAGGGGCGCGGCTTGCAGCGGCAACCAGCGGGCGCGCTCACCGCCGCACCGCAAAAAAAAAAAACATTTTGCAAGCTGAAAAGCTTGCATCACAGGCACACATTCGGCACAGCATAGCACAGCATGGAAGAGCAGCATGTCAAAGCAACATGGGGCAGCACAGCTCCCTCCATTCGGAGCGCCCGGGGTCTCCTGCCTCCCAAGTCTCGCCCGCACCCGGGTGGATCTG
>JAABUY010005688.1_pt1 | contig 12438 bp, 12 predicted proteins | sample 5560271 | NCBI WGS metagenome assembly JAABUY01 (sample SAMN10711886, study PRJNA513374) | rock metagenome | isolation source: Antarctica rocks | place: Antarctica: Victoria Land, University Valley
AACGGGGTCTGCGCGGCTGGCCAGGCCGCGCGAGACATGATCCGCAAGCACGAGCTCTACGCGGAGCGCGAGGCGGCCCAGGGCAAGCGCAGCCCGCAGGTGAGCACGCCCAGCTCGCAGGGGGCACCGTGGGACTGCTGCATGGTGGCAAACAGGGCGCCACCCTTTCTGCAGCCCTTTGTTGGCTTGTTGCATGCAGCGGATGCATCTGCAAGCATGCGTTCATGGGATTTGGCAGCTGTTGGTGAATGCAGCCCTGAACTAGCTGCTGCCTGCGAAGTTTGGAAAGAGATTGACTTCGAAGTCGATACCATCGGTAAATTATAAGGAAAACCTAGCCTGAACCCGTTTCATTGAAGTAGTATGTTACGAGCTGCAGGCCCGCATCATCATTGCAACTTGACAGTGCCATGTGCGAAATTCCGGGGTCCCCGACATCTTGGGGCGCGCCCTGGCAGGAGCGCGTGCAGGTGCATGCGCTGGTGGTGTCGTACGAGATGGCCCTGGCAGAGATCACAGAGCTGCGCCGGCTGGAGTGGGGCGTCATGGTGATCGACGAGGGCCACCGCCTGAAGAACCCCAGCTCGCGCCTGTACAGGGTGCGCGCCTGGGCGCGCCAGGCCAGGCCGGCTGCCTGCCAGGGCTCCGCAGCCTTCCTGCTTCTATGCAAGCCCCAGAACACTGGGTCTGCAGTCAACAAGAGGGGCGCACCAGGCGGCTTGCCGCAGATGTGGCTCTTGCTCTCTTTCTGAGACAGCTGCGTTTAAAAAGGCTGTGAGGGGCAGCGCAAGGCCTGGGCGTCCCGCCCCTCGTCCAGGGCGGAGGAGGCCCTCCACCTTTGTCGCACCATGCCTGCCTGTCTGGCCAGCCGTGCTGCAGGTGCATCCAGACGCGCTGCAGCGCCTGCACCGCGCGGCGCAGGCGCTGATGGACCTGCGCACGGAGCAGCGCGTGCTGCTGACGGGCACGCCGCTGCAGAACAGCCTGGCGGAGCTGTTCATGCTGCTCAGCTTCCTGGACGCGTCCAAGTTTGCGTCGCTGGAGGACTTTGAGAGCGAGTTTGCGGACGTCTCGCAGGAGCAGCAGGCGCGCTCCGGCGAGGCAGTTGCCCTTACAGGCAGTGCTTGTGATCTAGACAGCTCGTACCAGGTTGCGTCGGTGCGTCATGCTGCCTGCCTGTCGTCGCAAAGCTTGCGCCAGTAGTCTGCATGTCTGAGCAGCGCACTCAGAACGCTGCGAGGCGCCGCCCGCCGCCGCAACGCCAGCTTGTCTGGAGGCAGAGCGGCGCGAATAGTCCCAAGACATCATCACAAGCAATCATGCTGCATGCGCGGCGCAGGTGGCCAAGCTGCACGAGCTGCTCAAGTCGCACCTGCTGCGCCGCGTGAAGAAGGATGTGCTGCGCGACCTGCCGCGCAAGGCCGAGCGCGTGGTGCGCGTGGAGATGAGCCGCCTGCAGAAGGACTGGTACCGCGGCATCCTCACGCGCTCGCTGCCTGAGCTCACCGGCCCAGGCGCGCGCAGCTGGGCCAGCGCCGTGCTGTAGCAACCCAGAAACCTTCTGCACTGCTGGCTGCATTCGGGCGCTGCGGCATGCGGCGGTTGGGTGCACGGAGCCGGCCCTGCTTGTCCACCATGCACCTCTCATGATGAATTCTGTGCCATGCGCAGAGCTGCGCATGTTATGGCATACTTGCTCTGCACAGGTGGCAGGCCGGAGGAGCCAGCGCGGTGTCTGACCCAGCATACGTGCTTGGTACCGCGTTCACATGCTATAACGCCCTGGAGGCGCGCGCGCGGCAGGCCGCGCGGCGCCGGGCATGCGCAGCGTCCTGATGCAGCTGCGCAAGTGCTGCAACCACGCGTTCCTGCTGGCGGGGGTGGAGGAGGAGGCGGCAGGGCAGGCCGCGCGCGACGCGGCCGCCGCAGGGCGCGAGCCGCCGAGCGCGCTGGACCTGATGCTGGAGGCCAGCGGCAAGCTGGAGCTGCTGGACAAGATGCTCGCGCGCCTGCTGCCGGCCGGGCACCGCGTGCTCATCTACTCGCAGTTCACCTCTGTGCGGACCCAGCCACGAGGCAGGCGGACACTGCTCGGGCAAGCTCGTCCCAGCATAGCGGAGAGCGCCATACAAAGTGCATGCTTGTGATCATGATGCGCATGCCTTTCAGACCCTCGGGTTGGCTCTGCATGAGCGCGATGCTGCAAACCTTTTGCAGATCAAAAAGAGCATGTGTGCATTCATTGGTCTGCCTGAACAATGGAAGAGCGGCTGGCAGCCATGGTCATGCCGCTGCTGTCAGCATGCAAGGGAGTGTGCCTGGGTGGGTCAGATGCTGGACATCCTGGAGGACTACCTGCACGAGCGCCAGCACGGCTTCCAGAGGATCGATGGCAATGTTGGTACGCTCTGTGGCAATCACCGTTACTCATTGCCTGCACAAGCTCTGCACAAGCTTGTATTGTTTACACGCTGTGGTTGCGCGCAGACGGCTCAGAGCGCCAGGCGCGCATCGATGCCTTCAACACTGCGCCGACTGAGTACAGCGTGTTCCTGCTGTCCACACGCGCCGGCGGTTTGGGCATCAACCTGGCCAGCGCGGACACTGTGGTCATCTTTGACTCCGACTGGAACCCGCATGTGCGCTGCTGGCTGGCATGGATGTCTCTTCGAGCTTGCATGCCCCGGCTCTGCGCCAGGCACTGTCCAGCTTGGCTGCAGAGTCAGAAAGGCACGTGTGCGGATGTGTCCTGCGGCCAGCAGAGCACTCTCATCATGATGGCGATGAGCAAGTCTGCCAGAAAGTGCTCGAGACTGGCAGCATCCATGGCATGGTTGCAGGCGCTTGTGCGCTCCTGCTCACAGCACGCTGTGTGCGTCCGCAGAACGACCTGCAGGCGCAGGCGCGCGCTCACCGCCTTGGCCAGCTCAAGACCGTCATGATCTTCAGGTGCGCTGCAGCAGGACACGCCCGCGGTGCACTGCAGACACGCAGCGGTCACCGCCTTTGGTTTGCTCCTGCCTTGTTGCAGGGCACACATGTGCGGTCAGGCGCACCACACCAACGCTTCTGGGTGCACTGGTTCCGGTGCTGTCACCGCCCTGCCCCATCAGCCACGAGCGGCGGCAGCAGCCGACGGCCAGCCCTCGAGAGGCACGGCCGCCTGCTTCACACGCTGTGCGGCCTGCCAGGCTGGTGACGCACAACACCGTGGAGGAGCGCATGCTGGCGGTCAGCCGGCGCAAGCTGGTGCTGGAGCGCGTGGTCGTGCAGACCAACGATGTCAGCCTGCGGCAGGTGCGGCGCCCGCCCCCGCCCCCCCTGCCACCCCGACTGCACCTACCCAATATGCGGCGTTGGCGCTTGCCGCGCGCTTGCCACGGTCAGCGGTTTCCGCCGTGCGCGATGCGTGGTGCGCTCCCAGCCAGGGCGAAAGCCTGCGACAGTCCCGCACAGCTCTGCATGCTGGACTGCGCGCACCGAGGCGCGCCCGGGGCCGCGCAGGGCCAGCTGGACGACCTGCTGCGCCACGGCGCGGCCGAGCTCTTCGCCGAGGAGCGCGCCGACAAGGCCGCCGCAGCGGGTGCGCCCGCACCGCCGGAGGGCGCCCCCGCTCGCGGCAGCATGCGCACCCGCTCTGCACGGCAAGAATGGCTCCGGGAAGCAGTGTTGGCAAGCGCGGTGCTGCGCGCACTGGCGCGCATGGCATGCCCTTGGGAGGTGGCTTGCCAAGCGGGAGCAACGCGAGACGAGCTCGGTGCGAGCGCCCGCATGCCGAGCGCTTGGAGAAGCGGGCGAGGGGTAGGCGCCCGCAGGGTTGCTCGGGCGCACCCCGCAGCGAGCGATCTGAGCGTGCGCACCTGACGCGGCCGCAACGCGCCAGGCGAGCCGGTCAGCCTGACGGCAACGCGCGAGCGGAGCCGCGTGGACACCGCGGAGATGGAGCGCGCGGCCGGGCGCACCGGCGCCGCCGAGCGGCGAGTCGTCTACAACGACGCCGCGCTCGCGCGCCTGCTGGACCGGTGCGCGCGGGGCGGGTTGCGGCTGCGCATGCGAGGTGCACCGAGCCAAAGGTCGGGCATCTGGCAGTCAGGTAGGTGGTGTGCAGCACCTGCACGGAGCGCACCGCTAGCCCAAAGCTCTGCAGCTGCACAGGCGGTTCGTTCCCAGTTGCAGGGACGGTCCCTGTCTTGCGTGGACCAGTGTTGCGGGGAGTGTGCGGGTGCAACAGGCGGCCGGCGATGAGCGGGGGCGGGAGCTGCCCATCTGGGAGCCTCTGCACCGCCAACAGGTGCGAGCCAGGCTCTGATCGAGCGCCGCGTGCCGCTGCCTGTAGGTCGGAGCTGGAGGGTGATGCGCCGGCGGAGGAGGACGCCGGCGCGGACATCATGGCGGCGTTCAAGGTCGCCGCGTTCGAGTTTGAGGCGCCCGGCGCGTCGCCCACCGCGGAGCTGCCGGCGGGCCCCGCGCCGCACCAGGACGCGGAGACGTTCTGGAAGCCCCTGCTTAAGGACGGCTACGACGCAGTGGAGGCTGCCTGGCTCGCTGAGATGGGCAAGGGGCGCCGCAAGCGCAAGAAGGCGCGCCCGCGGCGAGCCCGCCGCGTGCGCTCGGGGCTGCCGTGCGCTCCCGACACGAGCAGGCCTCGGGGCGTCCTGCGCGAGTGAGATGCGTGGCTTTGGCAGCGCTTCGCAGCGCATGCCCGTCAAGGCCGTGTCCTCGTGGCGTATCAACTGTGCACACCCTGCCAGCAGCGTCGGCCGGAGCGGCGTGCCTCGGGTGGCTGCCAGCACCGCAAACTCGGGAGATGGATCTCACTGCTCGGCGCCTGGCGGGACAGGCGGAGGGCTACGTGGACCCAGCGGCGCCCGCGCTGGTCCACTCGGGCAGCGAGCGCGACTCTGACGGGTCCTCGCTGCCCGAGCCGTCCGACGAGGAGAGCAGCGCGAGCGACTTCAGCGCCGCCGATAGCGCCGAAAACGACGGAAAACGCCGGCGTCGGCGCCCAGTGCCCGCTGCGGCTGCGCCCGCCGCCGCCGCAGCAACCGCAGGCCCGGTGGCGCGGCCTCCCGTGCAGGCGCAGCCGGCCACGGCCGCGCAGGCGAGGCCCGCGGCGCCCGGCGGCGCGGCGGCGGCGCGGCCGCTGGCGCAGGCGCAGGCGCGCGCGCTGGCGCCGGCGCCGGCGGCCGCCGCCCAGCCGGTCCCGCCGCTGAGGACGGGCGGCAAGCACGGCCTGCCCCTGCGCATCTTCGGCCTGGGCGCCGCCGAGCGGCAGAAGTTCGCCGCGGCACGTCCCCTGGTGCCCCGTCGCCCTGCCTGGCCGGCCGCTCGGGCCACTGCGCCCCGTCGCCAGGACAGCCTTTGCGCCAAGGCCCCCGGGGGCAGGACAGCCTCCGCGCAAGTCCTGGGGCGGCGCTGTGCAGGAGCGCGGCCGGGCTTCACGGAGGCCGTCCTAGGCGCCTGTTGCGCGCTGGGCGGGATGAAATGTGCCGGACTGTGTGCCTGTGCCCATGCTGTCATGTCTGCTGCTGCGTAGCCCGGGCCTGCCGGGTCCATGGGGAGCCAGAGCGGGAGCCGGCCCCCGCACAGCATGTGTGCGGTGGACAGCTGTTGAGCGATTCAGGGCCATCGCTTGCCTGGCATGTCGTGGACGCAGTGGACAGACCGGGCATCCCCTCTGACGCTGTCCTGGCGCTCCTTGGCAGCTCCTCGGCACCCCCGCCCGCCGCGCTGCCCGGCCGAACGCCCCGCGCGCGCGCGCAGCTGCTGGCGCGCTTTGGCGCGCGCGACAGCGCGCCGGGCGTGCCGCCGTTCGCGCACCTGCTGCCGGCCATGGCGCCCGTGCCGCCGGCGTGGGTCAACACGTACGGCCTCACCGTCACCTTCTCGCTGCACCCGCAGTCACTCACGACCGTGCAGCTCATGCTGGCCAAGCACAACGTGGCGCTCGGCGACATCATGTCCCCCGAGTGGCCGCTCGCCAAGGCGCGCCGCCCGCGCCCAGGCGCCTGCCGCGCCGGCGCGGGCGCCCCGCGAGCGCGCGTGCGGGATGTGCCCGTGTCTGCTTGCTGGGTGCGGCGATGAGGGCTTTAGAGAGGCTTTGACGGTGCCCTCTGCACTGCAAACGAGCGGCCGCAGTGCACTCAGCACGGCATGCACGGCGCCTGCACGCCAGCACGGGCTGCGACGTGCAGCGCGCCATGAGCGAGGATGCGCCCGCAGCGCTGCCGGCGCGTGAGACACGGCCGCGCGCGCAGCTGGCGGAGCGCGTTGCATCCATCAAGGTGGTGCACGACAATGCTGTGCTGCTCAGCCGGCTGCCCGACGCGGCGCTGCCCGGGCGGCTACGGGGCCCCGGCCTGCCCGACGTGCAGGCGCGGCCCGCCCATGGCGAGGCGTGCCGCTGCGCGCCTGGGGCGCAGCTCGCGCGCCTGCTCAGCCCTATGGTCGCAACATCCCCGCACACGCGTCTGACGAGCATGTGCGGCCGCATCCCGCTCGTGAGGCGTGTGCCTGGGCGCGCGCCCTCCGCGCCTCTCCTCGAAGGCGCCCGCATGACGGCCGGCCGCGGCCAACGTGCGCGCCGGCGGCCAAGTGCGAGGCCTGCGTGCGGCAGGGCTGGAGCGCGGCGCACGACCGCATGCTGCTGCTGGCCGTGGAGAAGTACGGCTGGGGCACGCTCGGGCCCGCGCTGGACGACCCGCTGATGGGCCCGGCCCTGGGCGGCGCGCTGGACGCCGTGCTGGCCGCGCGCGCCGCCGCAGGTGCGCCGGCGGCGGCGCCGGCGGCCGCGGCGGGCCCCGGCCCTGGGCCAAGCGCTGCGCCGCCAGGCGCAGGCCCTGCCGCAGCGGCCCGCGGGGCGCAGCCGAGTGCGTCCGGCGCGGGCGCCGGGCCTGGCGCTGCGCCCGCGGGCGCCAGCGCCAGCGCCGCCGCGGCTGCATGCGTGCCGGCAGGCCCGGCAGCCGCGGCAGGGGCCGGCGCCGGTGCCGCGCCCGCTGGTGCGGACGCGGGCGCCGCGCGCGGAGGCGCTGCCGCGCCCCCGGGCGAGCAGGCGGGCAGCGCGCGCGGCGCCGCTTCCGGCTCTGGCGCCGCGCCCGCGCCCGGGGCCGCTGCGGCCACGCCTGCGGGCGCGCAGACGGGCACAGGTGGCGAGCGTGGCGGGCGCACGCACTCGGGCGAGGGCGCGGCCGCGGCCGCCGCGCCCCCGGGCGCGCGGGCGGGCGCCGCAGGCGCAAGCTCCGGGCTCGTGCCTGCGGTCGCGGACGGCGGCGCCGCGGCAGCCGCGCTGCCAAGCGCGCAGGCGGGCGCCGCAGGCGCCGGCCCGCCGCCAGGCGCTGCGGCGGAGGGCGCGGCTGCCGCCGGCGGCCGCGCCGCAAAGCTGGCGTGGCTGGAGGAGAGGCTGGTGGTGCGGCGCCCCGTCGGTGGCGGCCTCGCAGCGCCCCGTGCGGCAGCCAGAGCGCACCGTGCGCTTGCCTCCGGTTTGTAACCTGCAGCGGAGACCCCACGCTCGGCACGGTTCCAGGCACCCCTTGTCGGGGGTGCCTGGACGCGCAGCAGGTGCCCGGCGCAGGGAGGCCTTGTCGCTTTGTGCTGGCCTAGGGATGGCGCAGGCAGGACGGAACGGCGCGTACGCGCGGATCGTTGCCATGTGAGTGTTGCGATTCTGGAAAGCCGCACCCCGCGCCAGCAAGATGCGCACCTGACCCGCCTGCCCATGCAGGTCCTGGTGCGGTGGCTGGCGAGCAGACCGGCGGCGGCGCCGCGCCTCCAGGCCGTGCCTGCGCTGCCCACCACCGGCGCGCCCGCGGCCCCGCCGGCGCCCGGCCCGCCGCCGCCCGCCGCGCCCGGGCTGCGGTCCCACGGCGCGGCGGCCGCGCCGGGCCCCGCGCCGCGGCTGGCGCCCGCGCCGCCGGCGCCGCCGCGCCCCGTGCAGGCGCGCGCCATGCCGCCGCCCGCGCACAGCGCGGCGCTGCGCGGCGCAGCGGGCGTGCCGCCGCCTGCGCAGGCGCATGCTGCGCCCCCAGCCGCCCGCAGCGCGGCCGCGCTGGTCCCGCCGCCGCCGCCGCCCGCTGTCGCCGCGGTCGCCGTCGCTGCGCAGCGCGCGGCTCCCCAGCACGCCGCAGCGCGGCCGGCCGCGGGCGCACCGCCCGTGCCCCGCGCAACGCCGCCCGCGGACGAGGCCGTGCTTCGCGCGAGCCGCAAGCGCCGCCGTGACGCTGCGGCGGCAACCACCGTGCGCCGGCGCGCGACGCCCGGCCCAGGCGCCGCTGATGGCGACGCGCGCTCGCCCGGCCCAGGCGCGCGCGGCGCGGCCACCCTGGCGCTGCCGGCGGACAGCCCGCTGGTGCTGGACGCGCGAAAGCGCCTGGCGGCCGCGCACGTGGGCGCGCTGGAGGCCGGCGACGCGCCAGCGGCCGCGCTGGCCGCAGCGCGCGCGGCGGCGGCGGCGGCGGCCGTCGCCGCTGACCGTGCCAACTTTGACCTGCTGGACTCGCGCACGCAACGGCGGCTGGAGGCCGCGCACGCCGCGCCGGGCCGGCCGGCCGGCGAGGTGCGCGCGCTGGCCGCCGCCGCGCTCGCCTCGTCGGCAGGGAGCGCGGTCGCACCCGCGCCCAATGGCGCGCGGCAGCCGGCGCCGGGCGGCGCTGCGGGGCCGCCCGGCGCGTCGCCGGCCCCGGGCGGCGCGCGGCCACCCGCCGCCGCCGCCCCCGGTGCAGCCGATGCCGCCGCGATTGCCAACCTGGGCGGTGCGGGCGCGGGCGCGCCCGCCGGCGCGGCGGCGGCGGCCGGGGCGGCAGCGGCCGGCGCCGCCGCGCCCGGCGGGGCGGCGGCGCCACGCCGGAAGAGCCGCAAGAAGGTGCGGCCGCGCGAGGGCCCGCGCGACTCGCGGCTGCGCGCTCCCAGGCCTGCGGCCGCCGCCGGCGCCTCGCCAGCAGGGGACGGCGCCGAGGGACGCGGCGCCACGGGGGCTGCCGCGGCCTGGGCCGCCGCCGGCAGCGGCAGCGCGCCCGCCAAGACGGAGCGGCCCGGCGCTGCGGGGCCCGCTGGCGGCGGCCGCGCAGAGGCCCGCCCTGCAGCCCAGGCCCGCCCTGCAGCCCAGGCTGTCGCAGGCGGCGCCGCCCAGGGCTGTGCGATCGGAGCGGCGGCGGTAGGCGCGCGCGACAGCACGGCGGGCGGACCTGCCGGCGAGCACGGCGGCAGCGCGGCGGGCGCCGGCGGTGACCGCCCAGGCCCGGCCGATGGGGCGCGGACTGACAGGCAGCAAGCGCAAGCAGTGAGGCCCGGAGAGGCCGGCATTGAAGCTGGGCCGCCTGCGGCGCGGCTGCCTGCGGCCGAGGCGACCGGCGGCACCGCGGCAGCCGCAGCCACATCAACCCGCCAGCTCGGTGGGGCTGCGCAGGGTGTGGCGAAGGGTGCAGGCGCTTCAAGGGGAGGTGACTCGTGGTCAGCAAGCGAGTGACGGGGTAAGCCAGGGCAGGAGAGCAGGATTGTGAAGTCAAATATTATTCAAATTGACAAATAGTTTGCAGGAGGCTGTTACACCGTCTTGTTTGCTGGCATTGAGTGTGCATGTGGTCATGTCTTCATACACCCTGTTGTTTTTATTGGCTGTGCACGCTTGCTTGTTGAGCATGTCAATAATATTGACGCAATGCACACATGCATCACGGGCACCTTGGTACACTGAGTTCAGTGGGTACGATAGAGTGGCGGATAGCAGTGAGACATGCACCTTCCTCTGAAACTACGCCCTGCTGTTACAAGCCAAAATGAGGTGACACACCAGAATATGGGGCCAACAGAGACATGCCGAGCTATATTAACCACCCTGCAGCCGCACCATGCAGCCAAGGAGCCGCTGCTCAGCACAACACCCGGATTCGTTTTAAAAAGCAGAGCTGCTGAAGAGACCTACATGCCACACCATCTGTATCGCGTGGCAACATCACACACCGGGCAGGCCTAAATTGAGCGGACGGTAACCAGCTGCATGGGCCAGCATAGGGCATTATCCCGTAGGGCAGTCTCTTGCACATCATTGCAATGGCCAGCATGCAAACACATACACGATACATCGAGCGAGCGCAGCCGTTACGCCCCACCCGCCCGCCAGCACCCGGTTGAGCACATGGTAGGGCCTCAGGGCTGGCACGCGGCTGCCGCTCTAGCAACTAGGCGCCGCGCTGCAATTGGTGTCTGCTCGCAGAGCAGCTGGGCCAGGCACGTGTTTGTCTCTAATTGGCCTGTACGCCCGTGTGCCTGCAAAGGGCCTCTCACACCCGCCCACACTGCAGGCCATGTTGCATGCCCCCAATCAGGTAGGGTAAGTTTTGTCACAGAGCACCCTTTTTCCACAGATACACACTCGCTTCCGACACGACCATAGCCGGCGCGGCAACAGCCATCAGCGACCAGAGGCATAGCCAGCTCATAGCCTGCGCCGGCTAGGCCACGGCGGCGCGAAAGTGCTCCACGGCCGCGCACACATCCAAGTCCTGCAGGACGTTCAGGCCGGCGGCCGCGGGCGCAAGGCCCGTGTCAGCGCGTGCCGCGCCCGGCTCCGGCGTGCAGCAGGGCCCGCCCCCGCGCGCCAGGCTGCCCGCGCTGCGGTCGCGCAGCGAGCCCAGCAGGCGGCTGCGCGCGGCGTTGCGCATCTTGTCCAGCGCGGCCGGGCCGGCCGAGCAGCGGCGCAGCGCGCGCCGCATCGGCCACTGCGCCGCACGCTTGGGCAGCCCAAAGGCGTCCTCGTCGCTGTCAGACGAGCCGGAGGACAGCGCAAGCGGCGCCTGCTGCGCTGAGGCCGCGGCGAACGGGGATGCAGCTGCCACCACGGGCCCGGCAGTGAGCACCGGACCGGTCGCGAAAGGCACGGCGGCTGCAAAGGACGAGTTGCTAGCCAGCGGCATGTACCCCGCCGCGCAACCCTGCTGCAGCATGGCGCTGCCGCTGCGGCCCGCGTGCCAGGCAGCGCCGCTCGCCGCGGCAGTCGACAGCTGCCGCGGCTCCAACTCGGCCGCAGCCAGCGCCGCCGTCAGCAGCGGCCCGCTCGGAGCGCGGCCCAGCCACGGCGTCGCGGGTACCGCGCTGCTGTTCTTGCGGTGCAGCAGCAGGCTGGTTGACGGCCTGTGCAGCAGCGCAGCGAGGCTCGTGAGCTGCGCACTCAAACGCTACACTGGTTGTGTGCACAAATATCCAGCTACAGATATGAAGGATCCAGCGGGCGCTGCGCTCGCACCAGGCGTGCGTGTCCGGGAAGGCGCCGTGCTGCGCGGGCAGGCAGGTGGTGGTGGAGCCGCTGCGCGCAATATCCAGGGAAGTCCGAGCCCTCATGGCGTTCAAGTCTGCATTCCGCGGAAGCCGCAGGCGGCAGCACCGGAGACAGGCCTTGACAGCTCCTGGGTGGCTGGCTGTGCCCGTGTGCCGACCGAGGACAACAGGTAAGAATAAATAGGAATACGGACGCTCAGGTGACAAGTCGCCCGCCGGATGGCGGCGCTGCTCAGCCTCTATGACCGGTGCTGAAAGCTTATGCTGGGCGTTGCAGGATGCTCGGTTCGCGCAGAGTCCTTTGCCTGCGGGCGGTATAAAAGAAGCTGCGATACGCGAGTCGGCAGAGCCGGCAGCTACCGGGGAAGGTTACCCTGGGCTTTTCCTTCGATTGGCCTTCCCTTCGATTGGAAGTTCCGACTGACCTCCCATTTGGAACATAAAGCCTGTGATCAAGCGCCGCATCGTGAGGCAGCATGGAGGAGCGCCCGCGGCTGCAGCGCAAGCGCCGGCGGCGGCCGCAGACGGAGCCCACACCGCTGGAGGCGCGCCGTGCATGGGGCATCTTTATTCATACGCTCCCTGCGTATGGTGCCGAGTGCGGCGCCCGGCTGCGCTGCCCAACAGGTGACGCGCTGCGGGCCAGGCGCTGGCGGCGCTGGCGGCCGGGCCGCCGCTGGCCGGCCTGTTGCAGGGCGCGAGCGTGTGGGTGCTGGCAGGCGCGGCTGTTGGCCGCCTGCTGGACCGCGCGTGCCTCGGCCTGGCCGAGCCCGGGCGCGCCACCGCGGCGGAGCTGCAGGCTGCTGGCCTGCCGAGCTCCGCGACGGTGGCGGCGCCGCCGCCAGCCGCGGGGGCGGGCGCCGGCCAGAGCGCGCCGCCGGCCGCGGCCGGCCGCGGGCCCCGCGCCGGCCCTGCGCCTGAGCCGCCCGCTGCGCTCAGAGCGGCGTTGCGGGGTCTGGCGCTCGAGGACGAGGCGCCGCCAGCCGAGCGGGCGCCCGCGCGGGGCGGCCCCACTGCCTGCCAGCCCGCTGCGGCACGACCCAACCCCCTGTTGCGTGAGGCAGCGGAGCCTGGCGCGCCGACGGTGCAGAGCGCGGCGCGCGCCGCCGGCAGCCGCGACCCCGCAGCTGCGCCGCTGGGCGACGCGCCTGGCGAGCGCGGCGGGTCCCC
>JAABUY010005689.1_pt1 | contig 12438 bp, 14 predicted proteins | sample 5560271 | NCBI WGS metagenome assembly JAABUY01 (sample SAMN10711886, study PRJNA513374) | rock metagenome | isolation source: Antarctica rocks | place: Antarctica: Victoria Land, University Valley
GAAAGCGGAAAGTCCGCTTACGGCCAATCTCGGCCGGTCGCGCCACAGCTACGAAGCACCGCTTTGCGCCGATCATCCGCACATACAAGTCGTACCCCTACCTGAAATCCCGGGTTGGCACCTTGATACCGGAGGGGCAAGCGTTTGGGACGTTGACGCCGCAGGCCGCATGGCTGTCCAACCCGGACCCGTCCCGTTCGCCCACGCTGCGCAGCAGGTCCGACAGGTCCTCCAGCCAGTCGGTGACGAGATGGATCACCTCACCCTCGCGCTGCACTCTGCCATGGCAGGCCAACATCCCGGCCGTCAGCACCAGGCGGCGCTGCTTGGCATAGCGGTCCGGCCAAAGGACCAGGTTCGCCACCCCGGTCTCGTCCTCGACCGTGATGAACATCACCCCTTTCGCCGAACCCGGCTTCTGCCACACCAGCACGATCCCCGGCACCACCACGCGCCGGCCGTCACGAAGCAGGGCGAGGCCAGCGCACGTCACCATCCCTTGTTCGTGTAGTGTCGCCCGCAGGAACGCGACCGGGTGCGACCGGAGGCTCAGTCCGGTGCTGCGGTAGTCCTCGACCACCTCGGCGCCACCCCGCATCGGCACGAGCGGGACCGGCGGCTCGACCAGCTCCGGCCGTGGCCGCAGGCCAGCGTCCGCGGCTGCGAACAACGGCAGCACGCTGTCGGCCAGGCCCCGCACCTGCCAGAGCGCCTGACGCCGGCCGAGGCCGAGGCCGCGGAAGGCATCCGCTTCAGCGAGCCGCTCCAGCGCCGCCGGCGGGATATCCGCTCGCCGCCAGGTCTCCTCCACGCTGCCGTACGGCTCGCCGCCGCGGTGCGCCACCAGCCGTGCCGCAAGGGAGTTGGCCAGCCCCTTCACCGTCCGCAGGCCCAGCCGCACCGCGGCGCCAGCGAAACCGAGTGGTTTGCGCGACCGGCCCGGCTCGCGCCGCGGCTCCAGCGTGCAGTCCCAGCGCGAGGCGTTGACGCACACGGGGCGGACCTCCACCCCGTGCTCCTGCGCGTCGCGCACCACCTGCGCCGGCGCATAGAACCCCATAGGCTGGCTGTTCAGCAGCGCCGCGCAGAACACGTCGGGGTGGTGGCACTTCACCCAGGCGCTGGCATAGGCGAGCAGCGCGAAGGAGGCGGCGTGGCTTTCGGGAAAGCCGTAAGAGCCAAAACCCTCCAACTGGGCGAAGGTGCGCTCGGCGAACGCTTGCTCGTAGCCGCGCCCGACCATGCCGCCGACCAGCTTGTCCTTGAACCGCGAGACGCCGCCGGAGATTTTGAAGGTTGCCATCGACCGGCGCAGCTGGTCTGCCTCGCCCGGGGTGAAGCCGGCGCAGTGGATCGCGACCTGCATCGCCTGCTCCTGGAACAGCGGCACGCCCAGTGTTTTGCCCAGCACCCGCCTGAGCTCCTCCTTCGGGTAGTCGGGGCGTTCCTTGCCCTCGCGGCGGCGCAGGTACGGATGCACCATGTCGCCCTGGATCGGGCCGGGCCGCACGATCGCCACCTGCACGACCAGGTCGTAGAACGTGGTGGGCTTGAGCCGGGGCAGCATCGCCATCTGCGCCCGGCTCTCAATTTGGAAGGTGCCGATCGTGTCGGCGCGGCGGATCATGGCGTAGGTGGCGGGATCCTCGGCCGGAATGCTGGCGATATCCATGGCTGGGCGTTGAACCCTGTCCATGCCGACAGTCCCGTCCTGCTGTTCGATCATCGTGAAGGCGCGGCGCAGGCAGCCAAGCATACCGAGGCCGAGCACGTCGACCTTCATGAACTTGAGCGCATCGATGTCGTCCTTGTCCCACTCGATCACTTGCCGGTCGGCCATCGCCGCCGGCTCGATCGGCACCAGCTCGTCGAGCCGGTCCTGGGTCAGCACGAAGCCGCCGGGATGAGTGCCGAGCTGGCGCGGGAAGCCGATCAGCTCCTGCGCCAGCTCCAAGGCGAGGCGCAGGCGGCGGTCCCCGAGGTTGAGGTTCAGCTCGGCCGCGTGACCCTCGTCCACGCCGCCCTCCGACCCGCCCCCGCCCCAGACCTGCGAGGTGAGCGCCCCGGTGACGTCCTCGGTCAAGCCCAGTGCCTTGCCCACGTCGCGGATCGCGCCCCGGGCGCGGAAGCGCATCACGGTGCAGCACAGCGCCGCACGGTCGCGGCCATAGCGCTCGTAGATCCACTGGATCACCTCCTCGCGGCGCTCGCTCTCGAAGTCCACGTCGATGTCGGGCGGCTCGCGCCGCTCGGCCGAGACGAACCGCTCGAACAGCAGGCCGCTACGCACGGGGTCGATCGAGGTGATGCCCAGCACGTAGCAGACGGCGGAGTTGGCGGCCGAGCCGCGCCCCTGGCACAGGATGTCCCTGCTCCGGGCAAAGCGGACGATGCTGTTCACCGTCAGGAAGTAGGGGGCGTATGCGAGGTCTGCGATCAGCCGCAGCTCGTGCCGGAGCTGCGCCTCGACGTCGGGCGGCAGGCCGGCGGGGTAGCGGAGCGGAGTGCTCTCCCGCACCAGCCGCACCAGGGCCTGCTGCGGCGTCTCGCCGGGCACTTCGCTCTCATCGGGATACTGGTAGCGCAGCTCGGACAGGCTGAAGCGGCAGCGGCCAGCGATCTCCAGCGTCCGTGCCAAAGCCTCGGGATAGCGCGCGAACAGCCGCGCCATCTCCGCGGGCGCTTTCAGGTGCCGGTCGGCGAACCGCTCGCGGCGGAACCCGGCGTCGTCGATGGTGCAGCCCTCGCGAATGCAGGTGACGACATCCTGCAGGATGCGCCGCTCCGGCACATGGAACAGCACGTCGCCGGTGACGACGGCTGGCACCCGCGCGGCCTGCGCTAGGTCGGCGAGCTGGCGCAGCCGCACGGCGTCCCCTGGTCGCCGGCGCAGGCCCAATGCGAGGTAGCAGCGGCCGGCGAAGTCCCGCCGCAGCCGGGCCAGCGCTTCGGCCAGCACCGCATCGGCCGCGTCCGGCAGCAGCACCGCGAGCAGGCCGTCGCCGTGGCCGGCCAGGTCGGCCCAGGCGAGGGTGCAGCCGCGCTTGCCGGCGCGGCCCTTTCCCAGTGTCAGCAGCCGGCAGAGCCGGGCATAGGCGGCGCAGTCGGTCGGGTAGACCAGCACCGGCAGGCTGTCGCCCAGGTCAAGCCGGCAGCCGACGATCAGCCGAATGCTGGCCTCTTCGGCCCCTGCATGCGCCCGGGCGATGCCGGCCAGGGTGTTGTGGTCGGTGACGGCGATCGCCGGCATGCCGAGCGCCTGGGCGGCCACGAGCAGCTCCTCGACGTGACTCGCGCCGCGCAGGAAAGAGTAGTTCGTGGTGACCTGCAGCTCGACATAGGCGAGACCAGGGGCGCCTGGCATGCCGCTCAGTCGCTGTTCGGGTGCCGGTGCCTGCTGGTGGACGGGACTGCTTTAGCCGGACGCTTCATCAGGACGTATCCGAAGCGTTCGAGGTGCTGCACCAGCCGCTCGGCCGTGACCCGCGCCATGACGTCGTCGGCCGTGTGCACCCGCCTCTTGCCGGCGTAGCGCAGAGCGAAGGACAGGGTCTCCCCCAGCTCCGCGGCCGTGGCGGGGTGCAGCGTGCGCTTGTCGTCGTCGGTCATGGGGCGGTCACCCTCCTTAAAAGAAGCCGTGCAGGAACCAGGCGAGGCCGCCGGTTGCGGGATCGAGGCCGTCGCCTTGGCGGAACAGCCAGAAGCGGCACCCGTTCTCGTCTTCGACGACCCAGTAGTCCCGCACGGCGGCGCGTTCGCTGGACCGGCGCCACCATTCGCCGGTGATGCGCTCCGGCCCGTCGGCGCGCACGACGCGGTGCCGCACCCGGCGCCAGGTGAACGTCCGTGGCGGGTGGTCGGGCAGCAGGCCCACCGCGCCCACCGGCTCCGGCCGCGAAAGCAGCCGGGCGGGACGCAGCCAAGGCGTGGCCCAGCTCCGCCCGTCGGACGGGGCCAGCGGCGGGACGGCCAGCACCGCCCGCTCCGGCACGTCGCTCTCCACGGATGCCACACGATACACCCTGCCGGCGCCGAGCCGGTTGCTCAGCCGGTCGACCAGCTCCGCGATGTCGACCGCCTCGCCAGAGTTCCCGCCGAGGTCGCTGATGCGCTGCACCGGGGCGAGCGGCTCGACCAGGGGCAGCACCAGCCGCATCGCCTCCACGCCGAGCCCCGGGTCCACGGTCTCGATGCGCTCGTCGAGCAGGCGCGCGAGATGCATGGGGTCGCGCACCGGACGGGCCGTGCCGATGCGCACCACCTGGGCGCCGCCGTCCACCCGCTCGAACACCAGATCAAGCGTGCGGGCGCCGGTGCTGCGCGCCTGCAGTATGGCGCAGGCCTCCCCGACCAAGGCGAGGATCACCGTCGCAAACGCCTCGGCTGTGGCGATCGGCTCCACGAAGGTTCGGCGGACGCTGATCGTCTCCGGCGGCAGCACCGGCCGGATCGGCTCGGCCACCCGGCCCATCGCCTGATCGAGCCGGAGCAGCAGCGTGTCGCCGAAGCGGCGTGCCAGGGGACCGCGCGGCGTGGCGTACAGCTGGCCGATCAGGTCGATCCCGAGCCGGTGCAGGCTGCCGGCCATCTCGTCGGCGATGCGCAGGGCACGCAGCGGCAGCAGTGCCAGCGCATCGGCCTGGCCGCCCGATGCGATGATGGCCACGGTGCCCGTGCCGTGGCGCACCACCGCGTGGGCTGCCCCCGGCGTGTCGGCCAGGCCAGCGCGGGCGGACAACCCGGCCGCGGCGAGCCGCCTGACCAGGGTGTCCAGCATGCACTGCTCTCCCCCGTGCAGGTGCGCGCAGCCAGAGGTGTCGATCCACAGGCCGTCGGGCGGGTCGGGCGCGGTCATCGGCGACACGTGCAGGCACCATGCGGCGAGGTCGGACAGCGCCCGCCCGTCGCCCTCCGGATCGGCATCAGCCACCACGAGGTCGGGCATCATCGTCATCGCCTGCGCCAGCGGCGTCGAACGGAGACGTTCGCCGGACATGGAAGGGCGTAGGCCCTGCGTCCGGGCCGCCGCATCGACGGCGGCGATCACCATGCGCCGGCCGTCATGCGCGCGGGTAACCAAAGGCTGCCGCACCGGCAGCGCGGCGCGGCCATGCCGGCGCAAGCGGTCGGTCGGCCACGCGGGCAGGAACAGCGAGACGACCCTGCGCATCCGGACCCTCCACGGTGAAACTGGCCGCCGAAGCGCCACGGCAGCGCAGCAATTCCAGCCGCCAGAGCGGGCGGCCAAGGCCAGGCACGTCCGGGGCATGCGGCAAAGGCGGGAGCGAGGGCATGCTAGTGATCCGCCAGCGGGTCGCTGCGGCCGAGGGCGCCTCCAGTGCTGGATCGTCGAACCGCGGCGACCGGCGCAGGACGAAGCCGAGCACGTCGGCGGCCTCCGCGGCCAGCTGCAGGCGTCGCGAGGCGACGAGGTCGAGCCGGCCCTCGTGCTCGCACACGACGCCGGCCAGGCCGGGATGGCGCAGGCCCTCCTCCATGGCCCGGAGAGCGCCGTGCCGGGTCCTGACAAGGACCAGGCGGGCGGGATCGAGGCCAACGCGAGCCAGCGCCGGCGGGTAAAGATCGCACCACGCCGCGATCCACAGCACCGGGCCGGTGCGGCGCGCCAGCACGGCGGCGGCGAACAACGCCGGGGCGGCGCCATGCTCGACGGCGGAGCCACTGGCGAACAACTCGTGCATGGCGCCCAGGGCGAGACCCTGGCCGGGCAAATGTGCGTCCAGCTCCAAAAGGCCGAACGGCAGGCGCGAGGACACCGGACCGGCGCCGGGCCCGCGCTCGAGCGCTGCGACCTGCGCGCGCAGGGCCGCAATGGTCTCCGTCTGCATAGGCCGCATCCCTCCCTGCCCTCTAGCTGCAAGGTTTGAACATATCGTGAACAAACCGATTGTGGGAAGCGGTTTTCAGCAGATTTTTAGACGCAATCCCGCAAGTGCAGCGCGATCAGGCACATGCATCGCGGCCTGCATCCTGTGGCTGAGCGCTGTGCTGCCACGGGATCCCGGGTTGCTGCACCTAGTTCCTGAACCGGGGCCGCTCCGTGCTCCTGGAGAGGCCGATCAACTGCACGCGCCGGACACCGTGCCACACCTCGGCCTGCTCGCCGGGTTCGATCAGGCTCTCGGCCAAGACACAAGCCTCGCGATCGCTGGCGCAATCGGCGTCGGCATGGCTCATGATCCACCCTTCGGCGTCGCACAGGTATATGCGGTATCGAACCATCGCATGCACTCCGGCTGTCCAGGGCGGGAGTGCATGCGCCCTCTTGGCCGCCGACGCCCTGCACTGGCCCGGGCCGGCGGTCGTTCTCATTGACGCGGCGCAGTCCGATGCGCAAGCACAACACTCTAGGCTGGGCCTGATGGGAGCAGGAGGCAGCTGAGGCTTCGGTGCTTGGCGCGCTGCCGGCGCGTCAGCTTGCCAGCCTGAGCCAAGCTCCCGGCAGCCGGCTGACTTGGCAGGTTCCGTCAGGTTGTTGGCAGCGGGACGCTGGGCCAAGGCCATGCTCCATAAGCCGGCAATGCCGCAACAGCAGCCCACCGGCGTCCCTCATTCTTCCGGCTGCCCCGCCTGTCCGCGTGCCGACGACCGGCCACTCGCAGCGCTGTCTCCACTCGCGTCCGCCGATGCGATCGTCACCAGGCCGAATGATCGGCGGATGGAGAAGGCCATGGATCAGCAGCACCCTTTCAACCCCGCCACCCGGCATCCCGACATCCACGCACGCAGCGGGCGGTCATCCGCTACGCCGACGATGGCCCGGGCGCCGAGGACCTGTCCCGTTCATGGCGATCTACCATCTCAGGTTTGGCTTGGTGCAGCGCTCGAAAGAGCAGAGCGCCGTGGCCGTCGCCGCAGACCGCGCCCGCGTGCGGCTGCATGACCGGCGCCTGGACCGCATGCAGGCGCCCCTGCCCGCCAAGAGCGGCACCATGCCCATCCTGTCCAAGGTGCTGCTGCCGGACGGCGCACCGGACCACTGGCACGACCGGGAGGTGCTCTGGAACGAGGTCGGGGCGTGCGGGCGCCGGTGCGACGCCTGCCTCGCGCGCGAGGTGGAGTTCGCGCTTCCGGCCGAACTCCTGCCATACCAGGCCGCGGCGCTCGCCCGCTCCTACGTCAGCGTGGCGCTCGTCGCGGAGGGGATGGCGGCCGACCTGAACGTGCATTGGGCATTGCGGCCCGACGGGGAGCCCAAGCCCTATGCCCAGGTCCTGCTCACGATGCGCCGCATCGGCGCCGAGGGCTTTGGGCTCAAGGAGCGGGCCTGGAACGATCGCGCAGCCGCCTTGCGATGGCGGCAACTGTGGGTGGTGATGGCCAACATCTGCCTGGCGGCGCACGGCCATGCGGCGCGGATCGACCATCGTTCGCAGGCCGAGCGCGGGATCGCGCTGGAGCCGCAGAACAAAATCGGCCTCAACGCCGCCCGCCGTGCTGCCCGCAGCGAGCCGTCCGAGCGGATGGACGAGCATCATGCCATCGCCCGCCGCAATGCCGAGCGGTCTGCTGGACGCGCCGTTGAAGAGCCGTCTTGATGGCTGCCGAAAGCCGCGCGGTCCGATGCCGGCACGCGGCCGCACGCTGGCCTTCTTCTAGTGCCAGCGCTTCCGTGCCGATTTGAGCCACCACTTCACGGGCTACGGCTCCCGCTGCCGCGGTTCCGAGGCCGCCTTGCGCGTCCGCTTGGCCGCAGCCTTGGCAGGAGCGTTCGCCATGGGCGCCGGCGAGGCGTCCTGCAGGCCGAGGACCGGCTGCGCGGCTGGTGGTGCCGGCATCCGGGTCCGCTTGGCAGGCTCGCGGGCGCGCGTTGCCTCGGCCAGGGCGGCTTCGGCCGCAAGCCGTGCGGCGCGCTCAACCCCGAGGTCCTCGAGCCAGCGCAGCTCGCGCTCCCGGTGTTCGGCCCGCAGGGTGTCCACGGCGGCACGCGCCGCTTCTGCTGTCCCGGACGCCTCGCGACGCGCCAGCTCCGCGTGGCCCAGCTTGGTTTGCAGGTCGCGGACCGTCGCAAGCGCCTCCTACAGCGACCGCTCGGCCCGTTCCCGGGCGGCGCGCTCGTCCCGCAGCGCCGCCTTGATCGCGCCGTGGCCGGCAGGCGGCGCTGCGGCGCCTGTTGATGACCGTGACTGGCACAGCGCCGTCCGGCACGAAGCGCAGACGTGACCGGGCGACCAAGGTCCGGCCAGGTGGGCGGCCCGGCGATGACGGTCGCGGCTGCTCGGGCTCGGGCTGGGCGGCTCGGCCAGCAGGGGCGCCGGTCAGGCCAAGTGCCCGGCGCATGCGCTCCTCGACGGAGGCGATGTCAAGGGCGTTCAGGGGAGGTGAATTGGGCAAGGGTGGCATCGGTCTTTCACACAGGTTGGAAGTGGGTCAGGCCGAGGCCCGGCGTCGGCAGTCTTCGGGCCTCGATCATCGACACGTACTTGTTGCAGCGCACGACGTTCTTGCAATGCCGCGTCGGAAAGGCACCCTGGCACCCGGCCCGTTGTTCGACGGGTGCCAAACTTTCCTTCCTGAACTCGGTGGCGCCCTCGCGGCGTCGCTATCCTTATCAGGGCGGATCAGGGTCGGAGCGGCCAGACCGGCTCCCCGTGAGGAGTGTCATCCCCGCAGCACACGATATTTACCCCGCAGCATCCTGAACAAGACCCAGCCGTCGGTCGCTGCCCGGATTGGAGCCAGTCTTGGCATCCGCCGAGCCATGCCGTGCGTCACGCTGCAATGCGCTCGTCCGTAACGAGTGTGGTCTGGCCGTGTCCCAAGAAGATGAGATGCCCATACACCTCCAGACTCCTTGGCCGGATCAATAGCACCCCGCCCACCGCCCAGGGCTTTCGCATCAAGCGACAGGCATATGGTTGAGGATGTCGGCGAGAGCCCGCACATCGAGCAGCGCATCTCGCATGGTGTGGCGGATGGAGTTTTTGCCTGTGACGATGCGGACGGCGTTGAGCGCCACGCGCTTGAGCGTGGCACGGATACGCGGGCCGTGGTCGCGCCGCACCAGTGATGCGTCCTCGCTCATGGTCACGTCGAGCACCCAGTGCAGGTTGTTCTCCACAGTCCAGTGACCGCGCGACAGCGCGAGCAGGCGCTCGGGCGTGTAGGCGTGTCCGAGCAGATAGAGCTGGCATTCCGTCGTTGTCGCACCGGTCCGCTTGCAGATGCGGGTGCGGTCCACGCGGCCGATGGCGGCCAGGCCGGGCCATTGATGGCCGACAGCCAGGCGATGTCGGTGGAGACACGCGCCCTGCGCGTCTCGATCCGGCCGTGCCCGGCGTCGGTGTCCTCGTGCTCCAGGACGGATGTGAGCGGGTCGCCAAGAAACGTCTCCACGTCTTGGAGCAGCGTCGCCTGGTTGCCTTTCAGAGCCATGACGTAGTGCGCTCCGGCTTCGTGCAGCAGCGTGGCGCTGGCGCGCTGGGTGTGCAGCGCGTCCATCGTCACGTCCCGCCCGCGCAGGTCCAGCAGCCCGAGCAGTTCCGGGAGCGCCGTGATCTCGTTGGACTTGCCGTCCACGGCGACCTGGCCGATGCACAGGCCGACATCGGTGGCGAACGCGTGCAGCAGGTGAAGGGCTGGGACGCCGCGCCGGACGGCCGCGCTGCCGCGCACGGCCTTGCCGTCGATGGCGACCTGGCCCGCAGACCCGGCGGTGACACGCCGGGCGAGGTCGGCGAGCACCGCCTCAAACTGTTCCGGCTTGATGAGCCGGAACAGCCCCCAAACGTGTCGTGAGACGGCGTGCCGTCTTTATACGGCAGATAACGGCGCAGGAAATCGACCTTGGCCCTGGCGAACTGCGCGTAGCCGTCGCAGCATCCGAACCCGCACAGGGTCGCGCAAAGCGCCGCAAACAGGATCTCCGCCAACCCGTGAGTGGTCCGCCCGACCACCCGTGGATCGTCGATCCCGGTGAAAAGCTTGCAAGCGGAAGGACCCATGGCGCACGCCTCTGACGTGCGCGAACACGATCGCCCGGCTATGCCGGGTCCAGCAGTTTGTCACGCCATGCAGGACAATCAACACGACAGAGGCTTTGGTGCGAAAGCCCTGGCCCACCGCCGCGCCGGCCTGCCAATCCGGTGTGGGCCGTCGGTGGATCGATAGCGGCGACCTGCCAGAGCGAGAGGATGACTTGTCCACGCCCAACAAACCCTTCGACGTTGCTCATCAGGATAACCTTCATGCGATTATTGGTGAGTTGCCACCCGAGGCCTGGTTGCAGCAACACAGGGCCGGCGACGGCCAGGCTGAGGCCATGCCGGTTCAGCCATGACGGCGCGTCCTGGCCAGATGCACCTACATACTTTGGACCCGCGCCACTGACCCCGTTTCGGATCAATCGACCCCGTTCAGATTAGCCCGCTTCATTAGTTCCTCTATGCCTTCCCAATAAGAGAACCGGTTGTCCTCACAGAAACGAATGAACGGTTCTGCCACCCGCTCAGGAGCACGGGTGTTGATGGCGACCGTTGGACCAATCTCCCGCTTGCGCCTGCGCACCGTGTGTCCACGTGCATCTTCGCGGCTCCTGAAACCAAGAGCGTCACCAACAGCATCGACTTTGGCAAGGCTTGCCACGTTGGAGGGCCGCTCGTCCGGCACTATGTTCTTGAGCTTTTCCGAGGTGGTCTTCTTTGCTGTCGAAAAGCCAAACGAATCGTCGTTCATTCAACTGGTCTCCATGTCCATGACTACGGGTGAGAGGATGTCCACCAGTTCGTCGGCCAACTGTTGGGCATTGGCGATGGCCTCCGGCAAGCCGTTCACCTTGAGGGGATCAAGCTCGTGCAGGGCAAGGCGCCTGACGAACACCGCTTTGTAAGCCTGCCGCTCGTTGAGCCGTGTCCTCATCAATGGGAGCTTGGCATCGGTCAGAGCACTGACGATCTCCCGCTCGATGCGTGTCGAGATGATCGGGCTGGTTCTGGTCAGCAAAACCCGGAACGGGATGGCCCGACCGTCCAGGGCCTCCTCTTCCTCATGGATCAGCGCGACGGCCCTGCTTGCCTGCCGGGCATCGACGCCGCTGGCCTGCAAGGGGATCAACACTAGGTCCGCTTGCGTGATGGCCCGAGACACCAGGCGGCTCGCGGTTCCTTCGAGGTCGACGAAGACGAACTGCCTGCGGGACCGCTGGTCGCGGATCAGCCGGATGACGCTGCTTTCCGTGACGTCGCCTATGACGTCGATTTCCAGCTTGGAGGCGCCACCACGCCATTCGACAATCGGTCGGTTGGGGTCGGCGTCGATGATCGTGACGCTTGCTCCGAATTGAGCCAACGTTTGTGCAAGAATGAGCGTCGAAGTGCTCTTTCCTGCACCACCTTTAGGGTTGGCAACGACGATGACCGGCATCAGACCCCACTTCCTGCATGCACATGCGAGGCGTAGCACGCAATTGCTTCTAATTGCCAGCAATGGCCAGCGCTTGCCTCTAACGTCAAGCGGTAGCTAGAAGCATCTGTATGTAGCAACATGTAGCGCCATAGAGCTTAATATGGGTTCCTACATACAAACTCACCAAGCCAGCGCACGCTACATGTCGCTATATGTAGCGTGTGCTGGCTTAGTTACGTTGGCTAAAGTGGTTGGATCAGCTGCGACAGGATACGGAGCAGGTCCGCCGCCTCGACGCCCAGCACGCGCGTGCCTGTCCACGACGTCGATGCTGGGGGCATTGACGCTGCGCTCGAGTGCGCTGACGTAGGTGCGATCGATGTCCGCGCGGTAGGCAAGCTCCTCCTGCGCCAATCCCCGGTCCTGTGACGTTGTTGCACGGATTGGCTTGGTGGCGCTCGAGCCCTGGCCGGGGTAGCAGGTTCGTCCCTGTCTGACCCTGGATGCCATCTTGCCTTTCAAACTGAACACCGACCGCCGCCATCACATCCCCAAGCAGAGGCTCAAGGTCACGAACTGGCGTGACTACGACGCGAGCCTGCGCCAGCGCGGCAGCTTAACGGTCTGGGTGACCGACGAGGCGATCGCGGCCTGGACGGCCGAACCACGGACAACCCGGGGTGGGCAGCGCATCTACTCCGGTATTCCTAAGAAACACTCACGCTGGCGCGGGGGCCTCCTGCAGGACGTATCCGAGTGACTTGGCCCGCCGCTCGAGGTTGGTGAGCACCCGGCGGCGGTAACGCTCCTCGTAGTGGGAGGCGCCTGGGTCGCTGTATTCCATGCCGTGACGCAGGGTGTTGTAGAACAGGACGGCGATCTTGCGCGCCGTCGCAGTGACCGCCTTGGCCTTGCCGACGCGCGCCGAGAGGCGTCGGTAGAAGGCTCCCAGCGCGGTCTCGGTCCGTCCGACAGCGACCGCAGCCAGCCGCAGCAGCGCCGCCGCCCGGCTGCCGGATCGTCGGGTCCGCGAGGACAACACCTTGCCGCCGGAGATCTTGTTGCTTGGCGCGA
>JAABUY010005695.1_pt1 | contig 12431 bp, 11 predicted proteins | sample 5560271 | NCBI WGS metagenome assembly JAABUY01 (sample SAMN10711886, study PRJNA513374) | rock metagenome | isolation source: Antarctica rocks | place: Antarctica: Victoria Land, University Valley
GCGTCGAGAGTGTGCTGTAGACGCCGTACCCGCGTCGCGCCGCCGTGTGCGCGGCGGCTTCGTCGGGCAGGCCGGCGTGCTGCACCCCGGTGTAGTTGTCCTGAAGGCGCCCGGTCGCGTCGAGCAGCAGGTAGAAGTTATCGCTGTCGGCGAGCACCGGCGTCGTCGTGAAGTAGGGGTTGATGCCCAGCCGCACGTCGGCGGGGACGTAGGCCAGCAGGGCCTGGCGCTGGGCGGCCAGGCGCAGCGATGCGTCGGAGGAGTCGGTGAGTTGGCGCGCGAACACGAGGTAGAGCACCGGCCCGAGCAGGAGCAGGCTGGCCGCGAAGGTCGTCGCGTAGAGGAGGGCGAGGCGGCGACGGACGCCCGCGACCGCGACCATGTGGCGCGCTACTCCTGCGCGGCGCGCAGCACGTAGCCGACGCCGCGCACGGTATGCATCAGCCGCCGCGCCGCCCCGGCGTCGACCTTGTCGCGCAGGTAGTGGATGTAGGTATCCACCACCGTGTCGTGCCCGTCGTAGGCGCAGCGCCAGACGTGCTCGATGATCTGCTGGCGCGTCAGGACCTGCCCGGCGTGGCGCAGCATGAACTCGAGCAGGGCGAACTCCTTGGCCGAGAGGTGGATGGGGCGCTCGCCGCGCCGGGCCTGGTGACCCTGGAGGTCGAGCGTGAGGTCGGCCAGCCGCAGCTCGCGGTCGTCGCGCGGCTCGGGCGGCCGGCGCGTGACCGCGCGCACACGGGCGAGCAACTCGGAGAGCGCGAAAGGCTTGCCGAGGTAGTCGTCGGCCCCCGCGTCGAGCCCGGCCACGCGGTCCTCGACCTCGTCGCGCGCGGTCAGGACGAGGACGCGCGTGCCGACGCCACCGGCGCGCAGGCGGCGGCAGACCTCCAGCCCGTCGATGTCGGGCAGGCCGAGGTCGAGGATGATGAGGTCGTAGCCGTCGCCCGCGGCCAGGGCCAGCCCGGTCTCGCCGTCGCTTGCGACATCGACGACGTGCCGGTTGGCCTCGAGTGCGCGCCGCAGCAGGCGTCCGAGCCGCTGTTCGTCCTCGATGACCAGGATATGCATCGCGTCCGCCGCTCCCATCGCACCCCTACAGCCTATGGCTTCACTGTAGCAGCCCAAGATGTGAAACACATGTGAAAGGGCCGTCGCGTCCGCGCCCTCCCCGCGCCCTCCCCGGCGCTCCCACCAGACTCACATGTGCGGGCGGTATGGTGATGGGGAGGAGAGCGCCTGGCGCGAGGGACCCCCCGTGTCGCGGGACGACGCTGCCCGCCCACCGGATAGCCCGACTATTCCCCTATGCGCGGCGGACCCGACAGCGACACGCGCCCTCTCGTCAACCGCCGGTGAGTGGCCTCTATGGCCGTGGAGAATGGAGACAGCCATGCATGTCGGACGATTATTCCGCCGCAGGGTGGCGGACAGCGCCGCTGGTCCCGCGGGCGAGGACGGCCATATCCTCGTCATCGCCGATGCAGGACCGCACGAACCGCTCGCCGCCGCCGTCACCGGACTCGGCTATACGGTCGCGTCCTGCACCGCCGCCGACGTCGAGCGGGCGGCGCCCGCGTGGCAGCCCCGCGCCATCGTGCTCGATGTGTCGTCGATGGCGCCCGCGCGGGTACCCGTCCTCGTCGCGCGGCTGCGCGCGCGCGGCGCCGCGTTCCTGGTGGTCGTCGTCCCCGCCGACGACACGGAGGTGGGCTGCGTCGCCCTCGACGCCGGGGCCGACGATTTCCTGCGCCGCCCCGTCGCGTCGTCCGACCTGCGGGCGCGGGTGCGGTCCCACCTGGGACCGCGCCGCCCCGTCGCGTCGCCCGAGGTGTAGGCGGCGGCGCCCCCTGTCCCTGTCTCCTCACGGGGAGCGAGGCGCCGCATTCACGCCATTCACGCCGCATTCATCCCATTCACAGGGAACTCACATCTTCAAGCCGTAGTATGGGAAACGTAGGGGGTGATGACCCCCTCACCACACGCGCCGCTCGCCGCGACCGCCCGCGGTCGCCGACGGGGCGGCGCACAATCGGCGGCCGTCGCGAAACGGCCTGCTCAGGAGGACGACACGATGGACTCGACACGGACACTCGGCGTGCTGCTCGCCGGCGGATTGGCCGTCGGCGGATTGGCGGCCGCGCCGGCGGGGGCCGCCACGGCGCGCCCCGCGCGTGCCATGGTGGTCGCCGCGGCGGCCCCCGCCGCGACCCCGACCCCGACCACGAAGGCGACGCTGGCCGTCACCTCCGGCAGCACGACCAGCCGCGGTGGCATCGTGACCGTCGCCGGGACCAGCTTCGCTCCCGGCGAGGCGGTCACCCTCGCGCTCAGCGGGATCGCGACGACCGTGACGGCCAAGGCCGACGCCAAGGGTATGCTCCCCGCGACCGGGATCAGCATCCCCTATAGCGTGGCTGCCGGCGCGTCCGTCACGATCACCGCGACCGGCGCGACGAGCAAACGCTCCGCCACCGCCATGGTGGCCGTGGCCAAGCTCGCGCCGTCCATCTCGCTGAGCGCCGCCTCGCTCATGCCCAGCGCGACCGAGACGGTGAAAGGCACGGGCTTCGGGCCGCAGGAGCAGATCACGCTCGCGCTCAACGGCGAGGCCATCTCCACCACGACGCCGATCACCACGAGCAACGGCGCCTTCAGCGCCACCTTCACCGCCCCGCCGTCGCTACTGCGCGGCGTCAACACGCTCGGCGCGATCGGCAACGAGAGCCGCGTCAGCGCCGTGACCAGCCTCACCGGCAATCTCACGAGTAGCACGCAGTTCTACATGGCCGGCGGCCTGAACACCGCGGCCGCGAGCTCGAACATCGCCATCCTCAACACCAACAACCAGCCGGCCAGCGTGGACCTGACCTTTTACTTCGCCAGCGGCGTCCAGGTCCCCAAGACGGTCAGCGTGCCCGCGCACGCGACGCGGCTCTTCGTCGGGACCGTCCTCGGCCTGCCGCAGGGGACGTTCGGCGTCAAGGTGGCCTCCGACCGTCAGGTCGCGGCCGAGCTGACGGTCAACCGCTACAACCACACCGATGGCGACTCCATCCCGGGCAGCACCGGGTTGAGCACGCGCTGGTACCTCGCGGCCGGCTCGACCGACGGCGGCACGGAGACGCTCTCGGTGCTCAACCCCGACCCGACGCGCGCCGCGCACGTGCAGATGCAGCTCCTGGGCGTCCAGGGCCGGGCCCGCGTGATGCGCACGATGACGGTGCCGGCGCACACCAACGCGACGGTCACCCTCAACAGTAGCGTGCCCGCCCAGGGCGTGAGCGTCGTCGCGCTCTCCGACGCCCCCGTCCTGGTCGAGCGCACGCAGACCTTCGGCCCGAATGAGCGGGGCCTGACCACGCGCGCCGGGGCCACCGCGCCGGCCACCGAGTGGCTCTTCGCCTCCGGCACGACCGCCAACGGCGTGCAGACGATCTATACCGTGCTGAACCCCGGCGATACGCCGGCGCTGGTCACGGCGAGCTTCTATGGGACGAGCGGCGCCTCGCTCGGCAACACGACCGTGGCCGTGGCCCCGCGCAGCCGCGCCACGATCAACCTGGGCGCCGTCGTCCAGGGCGACGGCATCGCGGCGGTGGTGACAAGTAACCAGGCGGTCGTGGTGGAGCGCGCCGAGTACACGGGCTCGTTCGCCTCGGCCAAGTCCGGCTCGGTCGTCTTCGGGCGCAACGGCACCGGGACGAGCTGGACCTTCCCGGCCGGCAATACGACGCCGCCCAGCGGCGCGATGCCGGGCAACGACGAGGTGCTGGTGATCTTCAATCCCTCGGCGGCGCCGGTGACGGTCAACGGGACCTTCTACGACAGCACCGGGCGCGTCGTGAAGCGGTCCTACACCCTCGCGCCGACGGCGCACACCACGATCGCGGTGAACACGCTGGGGCTGACGTCGCAGCACGGCACGGTGCTGCAGGCGGCCCCCGGCAGCCAGGGCTTCATCGCCGAGCAGGGCACGACCACGACCAACGCCGCCTTCTTCCGCTCCACGCAGGGCATCGCGCGCTAACGCGCGATGCGCGCGGCCTGGCGGGGCCGCCCCCATCGCCCGCTCGCCGCGCCGGCGGGCCTCGCACCAGGACCGGCGCACCGCCGGCCTACACTCCACGGAGGAACGATTGATGCAGACACCCAGACACCGCGGATACCGCGGATACCGCGGATACCGCATAGGCTTACTCACGACGCTTGCCCTCGTCGCCAGCCTCCTCGTCGGCGGCCTCGTTGTACCGGCATCCGCCGCGGCAGCCCGCACACCCGCCGCGCGCGCTCATGTCTCGCGCGCACTGCTCGACCCCACGCTCACGGCGTCCCCGGCGGTCGCCGGCGCCGGGGGGGAGGTCACGGTCAGCGGGGGCGGCTTCGCGGCCAACGAGACGGTGACGCTCGCCTTCGACGGCAACCTCACCTACTCCAGTCGGGTCCAGGCGACGGCCGCCGGCCAGGTGCTGGCGAGCGCGTTCACCGTCCCGGCGGTCTCCGGGCCGGGGGCGCACAAGATCGTGGCCACCGGCGCGGCGAGCCGGCGCGTCGCCACCGCCGTCGTCGCCGTCGCTACGGTCAGCGCGACGCTCACGGCGACGCCGGCGTCCACGACCCGCGGGGGGACAACGGTCCTTGGGGGAACCGGATGGGGTGCTAATGAGGCCATTACGGTGACGTTGGACGGTGTCGCCACGCCGCTGGCGGTGGTCCACGCCGACGCGCAGGGCGCGTTCCCCGGCACGCCGGTGACGATCCCGTACACGGCCACGGTCGGCGCGCACACCTTGACCGCGACGGGCGCGGTCAGCAAGCGCACCGCCACGGCGGCCCTGACGATCAATGCCGTCGCGGCGACGCTCGTGGCCACGCCGCCCAGCACCACGCGCGGCGGCACGACCGTCCTGAGCGGCGCCGGCTGGGCTGCCGATGAGACGATCACCGTGACCCTAAGCAACCTCGCGTCGCCGCTCGCGGTGGTCCATGCCACGCCGCAGGGCGCGTTCCCCGGCACGCCGGTGACGATCCCGTACACGGCCACGGTCGGCGCGCACACGCTCACCGCCATCGGCGCGGTCAGCAAGCGCACCGCCACGGCGACGCTAACCCTCTCGGCCGTCAGCGCGACGTTCGCCGTCGCCCCCGCGGCGACGAACCGCGGCGGGCTGATCACCCTCTCGGGCGGCAACTTCGCGCCGGGCGAGGCGGTCACGGTCACGATCGAGGGCGTGATCACGCCGCTGGCCACAATCACCGCCACCGCCGGGGGCACGCTCTCCGCGACGGGCGTGAGCATCCCCTACAGCGTGCCGGTCGGCCCGCATACCCTGCGCGCCACCGGCGCCGTCAGCCAGCGCGCGGCCACGGCCGCCATCACCGTCGCCGCGCTTACGCCCAGCATCTCCTTGAACCCCGCCACGGCCGCCCCCGGCGCGACGGTCACCGTCACCGGGCGCGGCTTCGGGCGGCAGGAGCGCGTCACCCTCGCCCTCAACGGCGAGGCTGTCGCGGCCACCGTCCCGATCACGACGGCCGATGGCGCCTTCAGCGCCGCCTTCGTCGTCCCGAACACCGCGATCAACGGGTCGAACACGGTGAGCGCCGTCGGCAACGAGAGCCGCGTCACCGCCGTGACCGCCCTCACCGGCGTGCTCCCGCGGTCGCCGCGCTTCTACTTCGCGGGCGGACTCAACACGGCGACCGCGCACTCCGTCGTGCAGGTGCTCAACACCAACGGCCAGCCGGCCAGCCTGCGCCTGACCTTCTACTTCGAGAACGGGGCCAGCTACACCGAGCTCGCCACCGTGGCCGCCCACGCGCAGGCCGTCATCCCCGTGGCGCAGTACAAGCTGCAGGCGGGCACGTTCGGCCTCCAGCTCAACGCCGACCGCCAGGTCTCGGCGCAAATGACCATCGCGCGCGACGGGCGCGACGGCGACACGCTGCTCGGCAACACCGCGCCCGGCACGACGTGGTACCTGGCCGAGGGCTACACCGGCCTGACGTTCCACGAGACCGTCTCGATCCTCAACCCCGATCCCGCCGTCGCGGCCCGGGTGCAGTTGCAGCTGCTGCCGTTCGGCGGCCGGGCCGGCCGCACCGTGAGCGTCACGGTCGCGCCGCACTCCAACCTGGTCACGGACATCAACGCGCTGTTGCCCGGCCAATCGGTCGCGGTCATCGCCACCTCCGACCGCCCGGTCGTGGTCGAGCGCACGTTGACCTTCAGCACCCCCGGCCCGACGGGGAACGGCGTGACATGCTACGGCATGACCACGCGCGCGGGCAGCAACACGCCGGCCACGAGCTGGCTGCTGGCCGAGGGGACGACGGTCACCCGCTTCCAGACCTTCCTGACCATCCTCAACCCCAACGTGACGCCGGCGCTGGTCACGGCCAGCTTCTTCAGTCGCGGCGGGGCCAGCCTGGGCAGCAAGACGATCGTGGTGGACGGGCGCAGTCGCGCCAATATCAAGCTCAACGACCTGTTCTACGCCAGCGGCGTGGCCAGCGTGGTCACGAGTAACCAGCCGATCGTGGTGGAGCGGCCCGAGTACTTCGGCTCGCCGAACGGGTACCGCGTCGCCGGCTCGGACGTGTTCGGGCGCAACGGCGCCGGCGTGCGCTGGAGCTTCCCGGCCGGGAACACGCAGGGCCGCAGCGAGTTCCTGCTCGTGTTCAACCCCTCGGCCACGACCGTGCCGATCGACGTGGTGGCCTACGGCGGCAACGGCCAGACGCTGACCAAGCGCGTCCTGGTCCCGCCGACGGTGCGCTACAACATCGACGTGGGCCAGCTGTTCGCGGGGTTCGACCCGCAGCACGGCATCGTGTTGCAGTCGGCGAGCGGCGTCGGCTTCGTGGCCGAGCAGACCGTCTTCACGCCGGACTACAGCGCGCTGCGCTCGACGCAGGGCCTCGCGCAGTAGCGACGCGACGAGGGACGCCGATCGACGAGGGGCGGTGGGCGGCGCCCCTCGTCGAGCGCCACGCCTCGCGCACGCGATCCGCGAGGCGTGGTGTACGCCGGGGCGCGGTGGTTGCCCCGCGACCCCACCGGACCGCCTCTCGCGGCGAGGTCGCGTGTCCGTACGACGATCAGCGGCGTCCGCTGTCATGGGCGTCGATGTCGCGGGCACAGACGCTGCGGGGCGAACCGATGGTTCAGACAGAAATGCCGGCGGACCGGACAGGCCTAACAGCAGGCCGTGCCGGGTCTGTGGCCGATCTCGACACGATGGATCGGATCACGACACTGTTGCAGCAGGAGGAGGGAATCGATGTTCATGCTACCCCGGCGCACTTTCCATGCACCCGGCCGGTGGCCGGTCCCCTTGGCGCTCGGTCTGGGCGTCGGGCTGCTCGTCGGCTACGGCCTGAGCGCTAGGCCAGGGGCGGCGGCCGCGGGGCCGGCCATCACCTGTCAGGCGACCCCGGGCCCCGCCACGGCGACCCCCGTCGGCGCCGGGCACTACACCCCTGGCCCCACGGCCGGCGCGGTCAAGCCCCTGCCCGGCAAAACCGCTGTCCCCCCGGCCACCCACCTCGTGTTAGGCATGATCACCCGGCCGTTGAACGTCGTGCGGACGATCCAACGCGAAGCTGATGGGGGCAACAAAGGCTACACCTGGTACCGCGACCCGACGGCGGTCATCAGCCACACCCTGCCCCAGTACGGCTTCAAGCCGCCCATCCACATCGTGTCGCCGCCCAAGCCGTTCCCCCGCTACGGGGGGCGCCCGGTCCGCAAGGCCGTGGTCACCTACGAGGGCACGCTCTATCAGGTGCGCCTGGCCCAACCGCTCACGCAGGGGCCCAAAGGTATCTGGGTCATCGTCACCATCCTCCGTCAGGCCATCCAGCTTGGCGGCATCGGCCAGCCCGCGCAGGTGGTGCAGCACCAGCAACACCTCGCCGACACCGACAAGGCATTCGCGTTCTATCGCGACCCCGCGCAGGTCATCCTGAGGGGCGCGCCCCAATATGGCTTGCAACCCCCGCTCGCCTTGGTCGGCAAGCCGGCCCCCGTCGCCTCGTCGAGCGGGCGGCCCACCGAGCACGCCATCCTCACGTCCCAGGGCGTGCCGTACGACGTGTACGTCACCCAATTCGGGGTACGCGGACCACGGGGGGTATGGTCGTACACTTTCATCGACGTACGCCAACCCTAACCCCGCCCATCCCCCGTGCCAAATAGCGTGACCGGGGTGACCGGATAGAGCTGGAGGGGGCGGCATAGTAAAAATACGGTTGATGGAGGCCATCGATCGTCGGGGGCGACGATCGTGGCGACGTGTGGAGGGAGGACATCGATGGACGGCGAGACGCTGCGGGGCATGGCGGTGGTCAGCGTGCAGGAGGCGCGCAAGCTCGAGACCGTCAAAAACCGGGGGAGCTACGCGGCGACATCCCGCTCGGATGGCCCTGGGTTCATGGCGGGATACCAGCGGCCGAACGTCGCCTGTAACTCACCGTTCAGCACGCGCGTGCGTACCTGGAGCAGCAGGTGCGCCCCGCGCGGTGTCCACCGCATCTGCTGCTTCTTGACGATCCGCTTGCTGATCACCTGATTACCGTCGACTCCGCGAACGCCGTCGAGACCACCTCGCCAGTGCGCCAGCGCTCCCCGCCGTTCGGGATCGACGCGTCATTGTTGCGCAGATAGGTGAGGAACTCGTCCAGCGCTTTGGCCAGCTTGCGCCCGCTGGCGCTGGGCGTGTCGTCGCCCTCCAGCCGCCAGGGCAGCGCCTCGGTTTCCTCCATGGCGCGGAAGACGTTGCCGTGCCAGAGGCACCACTTGATCCGGGGTCTCCCGACAAGTTGGTGAAGCAAATGAGCGTCATTTACCCGTGCGGAAAAGGTCAGATGTAGGAGGCCAGCAGGGTCGCCTTGAGGAGGGTCATTCGAGGGCTATTCACCCTCAGCGACGGCTAATTCTCCTTCACCAACTGGTCGGGAGAGCCACGTTTGTTGTCACCATAATGCGCACTCGTTCTCGCCCTCTATCACTATCACTGTCGCCGCGACCCCTGGCACGGTGATATCTTCCTCGTCCAGTGTAGCGCCGGTCGCGCACAGGAGGATGTTGTGTAAGGCTTTCGTAATCTCAGCGTGGTACGCTTCGAAGTAGTGGTCGGCGACGACGTATGACGCGCCATGTAGGACACGCACATCGTCACGCCCGCTCGAATATCCTGGGAGGGACTCATGAAACGCTTGGTTTCCGCACTCATCCTCGCCGCCGCACTGCCCCTGTGCGCGAACGCCCCTGCCGCACATGCGTTCGGTCCGCATACACGTCCAGCCGCCGCGACCGGCACGCTCACCGGCGTCATCACTGACGCTACCACGCACAAGCCCCTGGCCCACGTGCTCCTCACCATCGGCTATCTAACCAAAGGGTATCAGCGCGCCGGCGAGACTGACGCCAATGGCCGCTACAGCATCGCGAACCTGCCGGTCACGAAAGGCATCGACGCCTATGCGTTCAAGGGTGGATACTTCTACTTCCACGGCTTTTCGGCCATCCACGCCGGGACGACGACCTATTCGCACATCTTGGCCCGCGACACGACGTCGATCGTCCACCCCAAGATCCTCTCCTTCACCGCCATGCCCCCTCAAAGCGATGGTATAGCGCACTTCGGGATGGGCGCGGAGAAAGGCAACGGCCCCTTCTCATTCGAGATGATGGCCATCTCACCCGGCCTAGGCCGTCTCGTCGTGCTGGGCCATGGCGCCGCCGACCACTACGACGGCTTGCTGTCGACCAGCGGTATCAAAAGCGGCATGTACACGTTTTACTATGTGGCCACACAGGAGAATTGCTTCGAGAACAAGACATTTCCGTCCGCACGCCTGCACCTATAATAAAGGCGAGAATGTCACCGCACGGCGCCGTCGCCGCACCTCGTTGTACATGGCGAGACCTCTGAACAGGTCGCGCGCCGCGAGGTTCGGGAAGAGACCGACCTGACGATAACAACGCCGCTTACGCTGTTTATGCGCTTCCCCTGGCCGTCCGCCGAGCGCCAGCGTCTCCTCTGGTACGTCTTCTATGCGCCGACCGAGGCGAAGGAGGATGACTGGGTTCTGGGTGAGGGGCAGGCTCTCCGCTTCGTCCCGGCTGAGGATATTCCTCGGCTCAACCAGCATCGGTACAGCTACAAGGAAGCGTGGAGCGATGAGGTCTAGCGATGGACGGGCCGCATGTGGCAGGCTGAGGAGGTCCGCGTCTCGTCCACGCGGGCGTCAGGAGCCTGTCGCATGGATCCGTCTTGTGTATCATGCCCCAATCTGGCCTGCCCCGACAAGGGGGCGGTCGGCGCGGGCAACGTCCGCGTGCATGCTCACGTCGAGCGGCGCTATCGCTGTCGCACCTGCCAGCGCACGTTCGCGGCGACGACGAACACGCCGCTCTATCGCCTGCATCACCCGGTAGCGACTATGACGCTCGTCCTCACGCTGCTCGTCCATGGCTGTCCCATCCCGGCGATCGTGGCCGCGTTCGGCCTGGACGAGCGTACGGTGCGGGCCTGGCTGCACAAGGCGGGGGCGCACGCCGCGCTGTTGCACGACCGGATGACGGTCGGGGTGGAGGCGCGGCAGGTGCAGGCCGACGCGATCCGGGTGCGCGTGCGCGGCGGGGCCGTGTGGGCAGCGGTCGCGCTCGACGTGGGCAGTCGCCTGTGGGTGGCCACCGCCGTGGCCCGCCGCCGCGACGGCCTCCTCGTCCACCTGCTGCTGCGTCGCACCTTGACAGCCGTAGCCGGACGCGCGTTCCTCTTAGCCGTCGACGGCTTCGCTTCGTACGTCACCGCCACACGGGCGCTCGTGCGCGTGCCGGAGCGGACGGGGCGGCGCGGGCGACCGCCGCTGGTGTGGCCGGAGGGCTTCGCGCTGGCCCAGGTGGTCAAGGCCGGGCTGCAGCGGGGCAATGGGATCGTGCGCCGCGTCGTCGTGGGGACGGAGGGAACCGTCGCCGCAGCGCTGGCTGCCAGCCACGGCGGCGTGGCCATCAACACCGCCTACATCGAGCGGCTCAACGCCACCCTGCGCGAACGCCTCGCCCCGCTGGTGCGCCGCCGGCGCACGCCGGCCCAGGGCGTGCCTCTCATCGAGGGCGGGCTGCACCTGCTCAGGCTGTCCTACAACTACTGCTGGGCGCACGAGTCGCTGCGCCTGCGGGCTATCGGCACGGGCCAGCGCTGGCTGGAGCGCACGCCCGCGATGGCCGCCGGGCTGGCCGACCGCTCTTACGGCTTGGGCGAGTTGCTGCGGATGCCGGCGCATCCGATCCCGCTCACAGGGCCCACCGCACCCCGACACGGGCGACCATCCGTGCACGGGCACATTATCCCGTTCCCGTTCCCGTCCCCCGCCGCACCGACCGGGAGGTCCGCTGCATGACCACGGTTACGTGTGGCTATACCAGTACAGTGCTCTGCGAGGTATCGGCGCACGTCGCTGACTGGTCCCCAATCGGTGGCGAGTTGAGGTGGCTCCCGTCGTCATACGAGCAGTCGGAAGACGACGGCTGTCTTCATACTGTTGACGCTGCACCGGTTGCCGCACGTAGCGGGGTCCGTCTGCGAGCATGCCAGCTAACATGCATTGGCCCGTTCACGGCGCGCATTCCTAACCACTGATGTAATCATTGCGCCGAATGCCTGCAACAGCCTCCAAGAATCCAATGCGATGCACTCCTTTGCGATGCACGCCTTCGGGGCGAGGGTAACGACACAGGGCACGGGTTACCTACAGTGAAAGAGGGAGCCATGGCACACGACATAAACAAGCAGCATCGCCTGTGGGACAAGCGAGCCGCGGGAGGCGACGCATGACCGAGACTCAGGCTTGCGCCCGCGCCCGGACACTCTGCCTCGCCGCCCTTGTGCGCGGCTCTCACCGGCCCCGTCGCCGCCCTCCTCACCCCGCTGGCCCATGCCTCCGCGCCGGCCCTCACTATCCTGGCCGCGGTCCTCGCCGCCGCCCTCGTCGGCGCCTATGTGGCCCTGGCGGTCCTGCTCATCCTCGCCGTCCTGCATGTCGTGCGGCCTCATCTAGACGGCCACCGCTAGCCCTCCTGGAAGCGCCACAGCGCCGCCCGGCGTAGTGCTGCGAGCCCATCCAGGGGCCTCAGATCGTGGCGCTATTTTAGTACGACGGGGGCTCCAACGGGCCTCGGATCATGGTACCAACGGGCCTCAAAACGTAGTACCATCCGTAGCTCTAGTACCAAAGGCATGGAGCTACGCGAGAGCCCCGTTTCACACGGGAAAATGGGGCTTTGGTACGACCGTGGAGCTACTCTTTACCCTGGGTGAGTCACCATCCATAGCTCTAGTACCATCAGCGCACTAGTACCATCCCCGCGCCACCTGCCTGCGCAGACCGGATGTATGGCCGGCCCCGCGCGCAGCGACGGG
>JAABUY010005699.1_pt1 | contig 12426 bp, 11 predicted proteins | sample 5560271 | NCBI WGS metagenome assembly JAABUY01 (sample SAMN10711886, study PRJNA513374) | rock metagenome | isolation source: Antarctica rocks | place: Antarctica: Victoria Land, University Valley
AACCCGCCATATAATTCGAACAGAACCCGCCAAACAATCCGAACAGTTACAAACCGCCCCGGTGATTTCCGGACTGTAAAGCCAGAACTTCTACGCTGCAGAGATTTCGTCAAACCAAAACTGCTCGGCCTCGTTGGGCGTAGCCAAATCGCCTGCACCATGACCCCCAACAACCTTGACACCACCAAACCCCGAACGCTGGTCGTCGACTTGGGCAGATAAGCGATGACCAGCGCGGGCTTGTTCTTAGACCTCAGCTGGAGGGTTTGATCCATCAAGGTTGGTTAACGTTGACCAATGTTGCGGTTTGATGGCGTTTGAAGGTGCCGGTTCAGTCGAGGCCTATGGTGGTGGCGATCATGCCGGCACCCACACTCACACCTGGCCCCGCAAGCCGACAACGCTTCCCAGCGCGGGTTATGACCCCGTCTGAGCTCAGTAGCTACCGCCCGCGGCAAGGGACACTGACCCGCTAGGGTGCCAGACGGTCTTCATTTCCAGGAACGCGCGGAGTCGGGCGGTCCCGGGTGAAGAATTGAAGTCCGGATCGCGGGATGGCGCATGGACTCGTTTGACGGTGCCGGCCGCAGACTTCTGCAATGCGGTCCGTAGGTCGCCCGTAACGCCGGTTAGGTCTAGGGCGTTCACGTCGGCGTGGGTGGCCAGGTGCGGCCCGATCTCGGCAGCGTCCCCGGTGAGCACGTTGAGCACACCGCCCGGGAGGTCGGAAGTGGCCAGCACTTCGGCCAGTGTGACTGCAGCCAGCGGCCGTGCCTGGGAGGCGACGACCACTACCGAGTTGCCCGACGTGATGATTGGCAACACCACGCTGACCAGTCCAAGTAGGGAGTCCTGTGGGGGCGCGAAGGCCGCGACTACGCCGGTCGGTTCAGGGGTAGAGAAGGAGAAGTACGGACCGGCGACCGGATTTGCTCCACCGAAGACCGATGCGATCTTATCGGTCCACCCGGCGTAATGCACGATCCGGTCGATCGATGCATTTACGTTTCGTTCCGCGGCCTGCTGGCAGCTGCCCTCGTCGACCAAAAGCTCCACGAACTGCCCCTGTCGGCCGGTTAGCATCTCCGCGATGCGGTAGATCACCTGGCCGCGGTTGTAGGCGGTTGATCCGGACCAGGATCCAAAAGCCTTTCGGGCTGCCGAGACTGCGTCGCGTGCATCTTTGCGTGAGGCGCGCGCTACGTTTGCTGCCAGCGCGCCCGTGCGGTTACGAACAGGGTAGGTGCGGCCGGATTCCGACCGCGGAAAGGCTCCGCCGATGTAGAGCTTGTAGGTCTTACGGACTGGGAGAATTGACACCTGACCTGACGCCGAAGAAGTGCCCCTTGATGCGGTCCGGCGTTTGGCTCCGTCCATCAGAGCCCTCCCTCATCGTCGGTGTCCAGGTAAGCGGCAAGGCCTGATCGACCGCCTTCGCGGCCGAACCCGGACTCCTTGTAGCCGCCGAACGAGGCAGACGGGTCGAAGCGGTTGAAGGTGTTCGCCCATACCACGCCGGCTCGTAGTTGTTGAGCCACCCCGAGGAAGCGGGAGCCCTTGTCCGTCCACACGCCGGCAGACAGTCCATAAGGGGTGTTGTTGGCCTTTGCAATAGCCTCATCGGGGGTCCGGAAGGTCAATACTGACAGCACCGGTCCAAAGATCTCCTCGCGAGCGATCCGCATGGACTGGGACACGTTGGTGAACACCGTTGGCGGGAAGAACAACCCACGGTCTGGGACCGGGCAAGGCGAGGTCCAGCGGAAGGCGCCCTCATGGTCACCGGCCGCTGAAAGCTCCTTGATCCTGCTCAGCTGCGCCGCCGAGTTGATCGCCCCTATGTCGGTGTTCTTGTCCATCGGATCCCCCAGTCGTAGGATCGATATCCGTGCCTGCAGTTTGTATATAAATTCCGCTGCGATTGACTCCTGCACCAGAAGGCGGGATCCGGCGCAACACACCTGTCCCTGATTGAAGAAGACGCCGTTGACGATCCCCTCAACGGCCTGATCGATGGGTGCATCATCGAAAACAATATTGGCTCCTTTACCCCCCAGTTCCAGAGTCAGTTTTCGCCCGGTGCCGGCTAGCGATGCTGCGATTTCTTTGCCGACCTGGGTCGAGCCGGTGAATGCGACTTTATCGATACCGGGATGCTTGACCAGGTATGCGCCGATATCCCCGGCACCGGTGACGATATTGACTACGCCGGGGGGCACTTCTGCGTCGGCGATGATTTCCGCGAGCACAAGAAGCGACAAGGGGGTCGTTTCGGCCGGCTTGATCACGACCGTATTACCGGCTGCCAACGCGGGCGCGATCTTCCATGCCGCCATGAGTAACGGGAAGTTCCACGGAATTACCTGGCCAGCGACGCCCAGTGGGCGTGGCGCCGGGCCAACCCCTGCATGCTGCAGCTTGTCTGCCCAGCCCGCGTGGTAGAAGAAGTGCGCCGATGCGGTAGGTACGTCGAAGTCCCGCGATTCACGGATCGGCTTTCCGTTGTCCAGAGTCTCAATCACGGCGAGTTCCCTGGCCCGTTCGGCGATCCCGCGAGCGATCCGAAAGAGATACTTACCCCGCTCAAGTCCGCTCACCCGCGACCAAACTCGGTCGTAGGCTTGGCGGGCGGCGTCGACGGCATCATCCACGTCAGCGGTCGTCGACCACGACACTGTTGCGAGATCCGCTTCGGTCGCAGGGTTTATCGTGGCGAAGTCCCCTCCGCGCCCGTCAACGAAGCATCCCCCGATGAATGGTTGGTACCGGTCTTTGACCCTCCCTGTTGCGATTGCCTCGGGCGCGGGTGCGTATTCCCAGTCCGACCCGCCGCCCCGACCGGCTACGGATGTGGCCGGGATTAACGCCGGGGGTGTTTGCGTCATTAGTCCACCGTCACGTAGTCGGGACCGGAATAGTGGCCGTCGAGTTGCGTCCGCCGCTGCATGACAAGATCGTTGAGTAACGACGAGGCCCCGAAACGGAACCAGAAGGGATTCAGCCAGTCCGGCCCGGCAACTTCGCGGATTGCAACCAGGTAGCGGATCGCGTCCTTCGCGGTGCGGATCCCGCCGGCAGGTTTGACCGCGACCTGCCGATCGGTTTCGGCGCGCCAGTCCCGTACCGCTTGTAGCATCACATGGGTGACCGGCAGGGTAGCCGCCGGTGACATCTTGCCGGTCGACGTCTTGATGAAGTCTGCGCCGGCCAGCATCGCCAACCATGAGGCCCGACGGACGTTGTCATATGTGCCAAGTTCGCCGGTCTCGAGAATGACTTTCAGCCTTATCGACCCGCAGACATGTTTAACCGCGGAGACTTCGTCGAAGACGGAGCCGTAGTGCCCGGCCAGGAACGCACCACGGTCGATGACCATGTCGATCTCGGTGGCTCCGGCGTCGATCGCGAGCTCGGTGTCGGACAGCTTGACTGCCAGGCTAGATCGACCGGAGGGGAAAGCCGTGGCGACGGAGGCGATCCCGATCCGGCTATCGGCGAGTTCCGGAACGACGAAGCGGACCATGTCCGGGTAGACGCAGACCGCTGCAACCTGTGGCGTGTCCGGGTGGTCCGGGTCGGGGCGGCGTGCTTTTGCGGCCAGCGAGCGGACCTTGCCCGGGGTGTCGGCACCTTCCAGGGTTGTGAGATCAACCATCGAGATTGCGAGGTCAATCGCGGCCAGCTTGGACTCTTTCTTGATCGACCTGGTCGTCAGCGTAGCGGCCCTGGCCTCCAGACCGACGGGATCGACGCCGGGCAGCCCGTGAAGGAAGCGACGCAGAGAGGTCTCGTCGGCGACAGCGTCGGCTAGGTGAGCCGGGAGGGGCGGTCGGATGGGGGCGATCGTGATCGGACCTGTGTGGCTCTGCAAAGCTGGCCCGCTCCCGGCGCCGGCGCGGTTGCCTTGGGCTGAGTCCACCGCGGGACTCTCGCTGACGGTCATTGGGTGGTCGCCCTCCACGGCTGGGGCTGTATCCACCGGGCCAAGACTGGACGCGAATACGCGCCGACGGCACTGGGCATTTGTGCTCCCTCATCGGTTATGTACTTTGTGATCATCGAATACGGGACAGCGTCGAGCACGTGATCTTCTAGGGTCCACGGTTGTTCTGCCGGCAACCAGCGTTCATATTTGTTTGCTACAAGAAGGCGGCCGGCAAGTCTAGTGAGGTTGACGGTCGTGCGGCGGGGGTCGTACTTGAGCGGCTCGGCCGGCGCGACGACCTGTACGGCATGCTCCCAGCTGAGAAGGCTCAGCATGAGCGTGTCGGCTGTGTTGGCCAACGAACCGTCGGCATAGAACGATTCGACGCCGCTGATGAACGTGTCCACACCGCCGATGATACGGCCGACCGACATGTCCGGGCAGTAGACGACGCGGTGTCCGGCCTGCATGGCCTCGATGGCGACCCGCCGGCTTTGACCGAGCGGCTCCCCAGCGGTGACGATCACCGTGCGGGGTCGATCTGCCCGAGGACGGCGAGGATTCGCATGATCATGCTGCTGTAGTCCTGTACCAGGAATGTGGAGTCGCCGCGTAGCAAGTCGGCTGCGGCGGTCACGAGCGCCTTCTGGGCATGGCGGCGGTAGGCGTCGAGTGCTGTCGGACATTCGGCGACATCGCGGGAGTTTCCCGACTGGGCGGCGGCGGTGAGAATCGCGACCAGGTTGAAGTGCAGACCGGTGTCCGGTTTGAGCCGGCAGAAGCTATCCCCAACATTTTTTACCTCGATGGCGACGTCGCGGCCGCTATGGTTCGCGGCGTGCGCGAGATGAACGAGCGCGGTCGTGATGCGGTCGGCGCAGGCGCTCGCTCCGACAAGTCGATAGCTCAGCAGGTCGTCGAAGCATCGCACCGTAGTAGGCGGGCACCAGGGTTGACGTTCAACAGTCATTCCGGCCCACCGGGGTAGGCAACCGTGGATGGGACTCCTGGCGCTGGGAATATGTACAGCATCTCCAGTCCGCTGGCGGCAGCCTTGATCGCGTGCCAGAGTCGCGCGACGATCAGGACGGCGTCGCCGTCTTGGACCGGTTGATCGTCGGCTCCTGTGAAGTCGTCGGTGACCATCCAGCCGGAGCCGGTGAGTATGTAGCCGATTTCGGCGGTGTCGTGCCGGATCAATTGGGTTGTCTGACCCGGCTCGACCTGAGTGATCCCCATCAGTAACGGACTGTGGTCGCTGCGCGGCTCGCCCAGCAGAACCGTCTGGATTCCGGCGGTTCCGAGCGATTGCGCGTGGCCGTCTCCCACTCGGGCGATGTGGAAGGGTGGATGCTTGCTAGTCATCCTGTGGGGGCCTGCTGCTGCAGCCATGCTTCCGCAATGGCGTCGCGGGTGAGGAAGGCGACGTCGGAAAACTGACGCGTGTAGTCCAAGAAGCGGGTGAGCCCACTGATGCGGCCGGGACGACCGATAATGCGCGGGTGTAGACCGATCGACATCATCCGGGGCCGTTGGACTCCTTCGGCGTACAGCACGTCGAAGGAGTCTTTCAAATAAGTGAAGAACTGCGTGGCGGTGGCCAGGCCGGGCGACTGCCAGAATCGTAAATCGTTGACATCCGGGGTGTACGGCACAACCAGGTGGCGACGACCGCTAATTTGAACAAAATACGGAAGGTCATCGTTATAAGCGTCACAGTCGTAAGTGAATCCGCCTTCGGCCACGACGAGTTCGCGAGTGTGGACACTCGGTCCGTATCGGCAGTACCAACCGCGCGGCCGAAATCCCAGTGTCCGCCGAAATGAGCGCACGGCAAGCGCGATGTGCTCGGCCTCTTGTTCGCGAGTGAGCCGAAAAGTCTCCTCCCACCGATAGCCGTGGCTGACTACACCGTGCCCGCCGGCGACGACTGCGTCCGCGACCGCCTGATTCTGCTCCAGCGCCACTGCACAGGCGAAGAAGGTCGCGGGTACCTGGTACTGATCGAGCAAATCGAAGATCCGCCAGATACCTACGCGTGAACCGTATTCGTACATCGACTCCATGGCCAAGTTGCGAGTGTTGGACGGCAGTGGGTAGCTGTTCCACTCGGTAGAGGTCTCCTGATCGGCGTCGCCCATGGCGAACGACCGTTCTGACCCCTCCTCATAGTTGACGACCAGAGATACCACGAGTTTGGCATCGCCCGGCCACCCCCCCGCTGGTAGGTCCCGTCCGTACCCGGTCAGATCTCGTGCCGGATTAATAAGCGTCGGCCCTCGATCGAGGCTGGCTCTATCCGCAAGCTTGCCCGCCGCAGGCGCTGTGCTCGTATCGGGCAACCGGCCTCGGATATTATTACTAATATGGCCGACCGGTGTACCGGGACGGTCGATATGTGCAGGATGCTGTCCTTCCGCAGTCATGGGCGCTCTCCCCGTTGCAATGAGTGTTCGTAGGCCTCGTAGACGTTGCGGTACGCCGAGTTCTCGTCTCGTTCAGCGCGCACTGACTGCACCACGGGATGGCCGGCGATGGCGAGAAGTTCGGCGGTCCGAGCAACGGCAGCTAGCCCGGCGGCCATCGCGAGGATCGTGGTGGCGGCGCCGACCGGCTCGACGAGCCCGCTGACTTCGACGAGCGCCTCACCGGGCGGCGCGTAGGTGTCAATGGCGAGGTCGGCGAGGTCGGCGAGCTTGAGGCCACTGCTGTGGCGGGCAGAGGCTGCGGTGGTGCGGGAGGAAGAGACCGCGATGACAGTGAGGCCATGTTGCTTCGCGTACCGGGCGGCGTCGACCACGACAGCGCTGGTTCCGCCATGCGAGAAGATCACTAGAACGTCACCAGAGCGCAGATGTTGCCCCTCGAGAAGAACGTCGGCATAGCCCTCGGTGTTTTGCAGGAAGAGCATCTCAGGAACGCCGAATGAGCCGAGTACGTTGAACCAAAATAGTCGGGGATCGATCACCGGGTGTAGGCCAACAAAGCTGCCGTAGCGGGGGAAAATCTCCAGGGCGGGCAGCATGGAGTGGCCACTGCCGAACAGGTGCACCAGCCCACCGCGAGTGATGGTCGCGGCCATCAGAGCGGCAGCGGCCTCGATCTGCTCGTTCTGTTCCTGGTCAAGGCGTTGCAGGAGCGCGGTCAGCCCGCGGAGGTAGTCGGAGGAAGCCGTCGTCTTCATGCCTGCACCGGGGCCGCAACCAGCATCGTTGGCTTATACAGTACGCTTTCCCACTGCTCAGAGTCGTCGATCAGCGGCCGATTCACCCACTTGTTGTGCACCACGTCGGGATTGTCGCCGCGGACATCGGCAAGTCGCAGGGCGAGCCATTGTAGGGGGACGGCGGCGAAAAATGGCTTGTCATCCTCGCCGAGCCCGCCGGGCAGGGTGAGGGTGTGGGTGCACCGCGCGGCTAGTTCCTCGTCGTCGGTGACCGCGATCGTTGTTGCGCCGAGGGTATGCAAGCCGTCCGCAAGCTCACGGGCGCGGGAACTGGCGCGGCCGAGGGGGGCGACAAGGACGACAGTGGTGCCTGTTCCGACGGTAAAGATCTCGCAGTGGATGAACTGTTCTAGTTCGACGCAATGCGCCGCTATCGTGGCGGCTTCGTAAGCCTTAGCTTTACCGTACTCGGCTACCGCCAGACCTTGGCCGCTGCCAGTGAAGATCCAATGCTCGCCGGCCAGCTCAGCATCGCTCAGCTGGGCAACTTGTTCCCGGGCCTGGCGTACGTGCGTAGCAAGCTTGTCAAGCGGTAAGCCGACAGCGTCCCACCCAGTGCCCGCGACCGCTTCAGAGAGCATGCGCAGGAATAGCGCAACGGCTTGGAAACTGGCGGTCCGGCAGTTCGATTTCTCGTCGTGGACAGTGTTGTCGATGAACAGGTCGGCACTGGTGGCAAGCGCGGAATCCGGGTCGGCGCTGAGGGCTACCACATAGGCGCCGCGGGACTGGGCGGCGCGTGCCGCCTCCAGCACCCGTGCAGTGGTGCCGGAGTGGGAGACCGCCACCACCACGGAGTTCGACCCGAGACTGGGGTATACCTCGCGGGACAGGTGCATCGCCGGCACTGGGCGGAGCCGCCGACCACCCAAGCGGGCAAACCACACTTCAGCGCACATGCCTGCAAATAGCCCGTCGCCGCATCCCGTCACGACCCAGTCATTGACCTCACGGTGCGCGATACGCTCCAGGAGTACAGCGATTGGTTGGCGGAACTGCGCGGCGGCCGCCCGCAGCACCTGTACTTGGCGGGGAATTTCCTGTTCGAGAAGCGACGGGACGGACTTATTTAAAGTGGCGTCTTTATCTATGGAACCGATGTTAGGCAAGGCTTTCCCTCTCAGATGTTGGTGCACTGGCACGGCTGACCGTGTTGTAGCGGGCTAGGCGCTCGTCACGGTTGAAGGCCGCCGAGATCTCTACCCCGGCGGCTTGGATAACGAAAGACGCCGCAACGCATCCGGTGAGAGCCGCCTCTCGCGGCGATACACCACGGCAGAGGTCGGCCAGGAACCCGCCGTTGAAGCCGTCGCCGGCGCCAGTGGGGTCAACGACCTCAATGTCGGGCACTGCGGCGACCGAGATACCCCGCGGCGAGTGGGCGTCGTAGACAGCGACACCCTGGCGGCCGCGTTTGACGACCGTGAGTGGACAGCCGAAGTGGTGAACCGCCTCGGCTAGTTCCTGCGCTTCACCGGCAGGGTCGGCACCGAGAAGATGCTGGAGGTGCTCGACGCTGGGGAGGAAGCAGTCGACCTGTCGGGTAAGGGCGGTGAGGCGGGCGAGTGCGTCGACCTCTTGGAGATAGTGCAACTCGGTATCAAGAGCAATGTGCGCGCCTGCGTTATGTAACGCAGCGATGAGCTGTTGCTGCTGCGAAAGTGCCGCTGGCGCAACCAGGACCCAACGATTGCGCAAGTTGAGTGGAGCAAAGTCTTCGGGGCGTGGTGTTTGCTCGACAAGAACATCGAAGCTTTCGATGTCGAATATACGGGAGCCGTCGTCGGTGTACCGAGCGACGTTATGAATGCTGCGACCGGGGTAGGTAGCGACATTGGTGAGGTCGACCCGGCCGCCGTCTGCATGCTGCAGCTGAAGGCGCTGCAGTGGGTAGTCGTCGCCGACGCGGGCGACAATGATGGCTTCACCCCCGGCGAGGAACACGCCGAGGGCGGTATAGGCCGCAGCGCCCCCGGTAGTGCCGCGGTGATTCCGTCCGCCGGGCAGCCGCACGTCGTCGATGGTGAGGTGCCCGGCGACCACGACACCGGCTTCTGTTGTTGATTCGGGGTGCGTCGTTGCCGTTGAGCTGGCGGCGCGGCCCCGGCGGCGGCGGACGATGTCGGAGAACACGATCGCCGCGATGGTGAGTAGAAACGGCACCATGAGCACGAACTGGGACGGGAAACTGGTGCGGATCTGCAGCAGCCCGGCGAGAGCTTGGGCGAACCCAAACAGCAGGCAGGCGGCGACCGTACGGTTGACCAGACCGGCCCCGAAGATCACCGCGGCGAATGCGATGATCCCGCGGCCGGCGGTCATGTTCTCGCTGAATAGGTGAACCGAACCGATGGCCAGCTCGGCGCCGCCAAGACCGGCGAAGGCGCCGCTGACAAGGATGCTGACGAACCGGACGCCGCCCACTCGGACGCCGGCAGCTCGGGCAGCAAGTGGAGCCTCGCCCGTGGCCTGAAGTTGCAGGCCAAAGGAGGATCGCCGGAACACGTAGGCGACGGCGGCCACGGCGGGTATCAGCAGCCAGACCAGCAGATCCCGGTCGGTGAAGATCTCCCGTAGTACGGGAACATGGGCCAGCCAGGTCAGGTGTAGCTGCGGGTAGCCGGCGACCAACTCCAGGCTTTGGGAGGAGGTCTGCGCGTTGGCGTACAGAAACGAGGTCAGGCCGACCGCGAACACATTGACTGCAATGCCGACAATGACCTCGTCGGCCTGGAATCCGACGACCAGGACGGCCATCACGGCCGCTGTGACCGTGGCGGTGAGGACGCCGACGATGGTGCCGATGAGCAGTGAGCCGCTGCTGCTGGCCGCCGCGACGGATGCGTACGCGGCAAGCAGCATGAACCCTTCGAGGGCGATGTTGAAGATTCCGGCCCGCTGGGTGAACATGCCTCCCAGCGCTGCGTACAGGATTGGCGCGGCGAGCAGGACTGCGGGGCCGAGCAGCCCGACGATCTCATTCATGGCGTTCCGGTTGCTTTGGGCGACCGGTGAGGCGCCGCCTTACCTTCGCCCAGCTCTCCGGCAGTGCACGGGGCGCGACGAACAAGATGACTGTCGCGGTGAGGACTGAAGCGATGTATTGAGAGACGCCGGTGAATATCTGCAGGCCGAGCCCGCCTTGGGCGAGGGCGCCGAAGAACAGTGCGGCCAGCGGGGCGAGCAGTGGGGAGCAGCCGACCAATAGGGCGGCGAGTATCCCGTTGAACCCGATATCCGGCGGGAAAGGGGTGGTGTCCGCATGGAAGATGCCGCCGACGATGGCGACACCGGCGATGCCAGCAAGAGCGCCGCTGAGCAGCATGCCGGTCACCATTGCGCGGATGGTGCCGATGCCGGCCGTGCGGGCCGCGAGCGGGCTGCGGCCAAAAAACCGCAGTTCGTAGCCAAGAGTGGTTCGACGCAGGGCCCACCACACGAATATCGCGAGCGCAACACCAGCGGGTAGCAAGAATGTGACCTGTGAGCCAGGCAGTACGATCGGAAAGCGCGCGCCGGCGTTGAGTGATGCGGTCTGGGCGTTTGCGCCCGGTTGCACCGAGGTCGCCCGGAATGGGCCCTGTATCAGGTAGTCGCTGAGCAGTGCGGCAACGTAGCTCAGCATCAAAGAGGTGAGGATCTCGTTAGTGCCCCACCATACTTTGAACAGCACCGGCGGTAACGACCAGGCGGCGCCACCAACCGCGCCAGCAAGAACGACCAAAAGTACTTGCAGCGGGCTGGGCATGCCGGCCAGCAGGCCGCTAGACCCCGTAATTGCGGCGAGGAAGGCTCCCATAACCACTTGGCCTTGCCCCCCGGCGTTGAAGATGCCGGATTGGAACGCGACCACGAACGATAGGGCAGCGAAGATCAGCGGAATGGTCTGAGTAAGGGTTGCCCCAATATTATTGGAGGTGCCCACAGCGCCGTCGTAAAGGCCTCGGTAGGCCTGCAGCGGGTCTTGGCCGGTCCACAGCAGTAAGACCGCGCCAACAGCGGCGGCGAGCACCACCGCCACGACTACGGCCGCTGCGCGGCGCCCCGCGCGGCGGCCGGTGACCGCCCGGCGAATAGACGTTGACGAGTTCGTCATCCTGGCACTCCCATCGCTAGGGCGCCGAGGGACTCTTCGCTTGCCTGAGCCCGGGACTTCTCCCCGGCCACCTTGCCGTTGTAGAGCACGACCGCACGGTCGCACAGGTCGCAGGCCTCGCGCAGGTCGGAGGTGACGAGCAGGATCGACATGCCCTCGTCGCGGAGTTGACGTAATGTGCGCCGGATCGCGTACGCCGCGGCGACGTCCACGCCCTGCGTGGGTTGCACAGCAATGAGAACCTGCGGCTGCTTACTGACTTCGCGGGCAACGACGACCTTTTGAGCGTTGCCGCCCGATAGTGTGCCAACAATAGTGGTCGGCCCGTCGGTGACAACGTCAAACTGTCTGATCTGCTCGATAGCGAATTCTCGTGTACGGCGGGCGTTGCGCAGCCCCCACCGGGCGAACGGGGGCTTGCGGTGCTGACCCAACACCAGGTTGTCCTCGATGGACAGTTCGCCAGCCAACCCCTCGGTCGGCCTGGACTCAGGGATGTAACCGAGACCTCGCCGACGACGGGCGCCGATCGAGGCTCGAGTAACGTCTGCGTTGACCAGTCGCACACGACCAGCGGTCGGCCGGCGCAGCCCGATAACCGCCTGCACCAGCTCCCGTTGCCCGTTTCCCTCCACGCCGGTGAGGGCCACGATCTCCCCGGGATGAACGCTCAACGACACGCCGTCGACCCTTCTGACGTGCAGATCGTCATCGACAATGAGCGCGTCGAGTTGCAGCGTCGGTTCGCCGCTCGGCGAAGGCGGTTGCCATATGACCCCAGGATCGCTGACGGACAGGGCGATATCTCGGCCGACCATCAAACGGACCAGTTCCCGCTCGTCGAGGGCACTGGTGGGCGCTTCGGCGACGACTCGACCGCCTCGCAGCACCGTAACGTTGTCAGTCACAGCCAGGACTTCGCGGAGCTTGTGCGTCACCAGCACCACGGTCGTGCCCGACCCTGTAAGTGCGCGGAGCACGTCAAACAACTGATTCGCCTCGGCAGGAGTGAGCACGGTGGTCGGCTCGTCAAGGATGAGCAGCTGAGCCTCGTGAAATAAGGCCCCGAGGATCTCCACCCGCTGCCGCATACCCACCGACAGTGAATCGATGCTCGCGCGCGGGTTGACACCGAGCCCGTAATCGGCGCTGAGCTGGGCGAGGCGTTCTGCCACCGGC
>JAABUY010005701.1_pt1 | contig 12424 bp, 10 predicted proteins | sample 5560271 | NCBI WGS metagenome assembly JAABUY01 (sample SAMN10711886, study PRJNA513374) | rock metagenome | isolation source: Antarctica rocks | place: Antarctica: Victoria Land, University Valley
CTGCTGCCATGCAGAGCGAAGCATGCGGCGGCCGCCGCAGGGCCCTGCCGCGTTTGCGGCCGCCGAGCTGACCCGCGCGTGCGATGGCAGGGTGTCGCCGTGGTGCCGCTGCAGCCGCGCGCCGGCGGGGAGGCGCCCGCCGCGGGCTCGCTCCCGCAGACGGAGCCCGCCGAGCCCTGCCGCGGGCTCCGACCCGCCCACGGCGGCACCCCCCCGAACGCTGTGCTGCTGCGCCTGGGCCCCACCGGCGACCTGCACGTCGACGCCTGCCGCCTGCTGCCGCCGGACAACGCAGACCCTAAAGTAGGGTCGGCGCAAAGAGAGCCGCGCGGCGTGGACGCGGCGTGCGAAGCGGGAGGCGCGGCAAGCGCAGAACCCTGGCACAGCCGCGCGACAGGGCTGGAGGAGCCTGGTCCGGCTGCTGACCTGCGCCTCGGCGGGCGGGCCGGCGGGCACGTCCGGGCGCTGGCGGCCGGCGGGCTGGGTGGCCCAGAGCCGGAGTATGCCATCTCTGCGCCCGCTGGGGAGCCTGCGGAACTGCGTCCAGCGGAGTGGGGCGGCGCAGGGCCAGCACCCCCGCTCGGCGCGAGCGCGCCGGGCGGGGGCGCCGGGCGGCGAGGGTGCTGCAGCACAGGCGGCCTCGCCGGCGGACGCGGCCGGGCGGGTTGCAGAGGACCTCGCGGCTGTTATTGGCCTCGGCCGAGGGGTGGCTGGCCGGGGCGCGGGCGCGCGGGGCCGGCGCGCTGCGGTGAGCCCTGTCGCCGGGCGCCAGGCCTGCGCGCGAGATGCTTAAAGTGCTGCAAGATGGTTGGTATCCTGCATGATTATCAGAATGCTGCAAGATGGGGACCGCTGCGCTCCGCACTGAGCCTCGCCGTATTCCGCAGCTGCGCTGCGCGGGACGCAGCTCGCGGCGCCTGCGCCGGAAGGCCGACCCGGACAGTGCAGGGCGAGTGTGCTGCTTCGCGGGTTGCGCGGGTTGAGAGCCGTGCCGTGCCGCGCGTTGCGCACAGCCCCTGCATTGTCCCGCACATGGGGCGTTAGGGCATTGCAGGACAGGCCCACGCTTTGGAGCAGGGAAGCAGGAAGCATACTCTGCTCACCCGCTCCCATGCCCCTGTTCACGCTTGACGCGCTGCGCGCCCCTGCGCGCAGGCGCGCGGCCCGTTCGGCGGGCGGGTCACCCCGCGCGTGCTGCGCAGGCGCGCGCGCGCAGCGCTGACGGCCGCCGACCTCACCGTCAGCATGGCCGCGCACACGCGCGCCGCCGCCGCCGCCGTTGCCGCCTGGCACCGCGCGGCGCCCGCAGGTGCGGCCGCGGGCCGGCGTCCCCAGCGGCTGGCTGAGGCTGCCGGCGCGCCATGTCGATGTGCGCCCTGCAACCTGCGCCGTCTGCCAGCGCGTCCACGCCTCTTTGCCTTCAGGGACCAAGGCTGGCACCAGCGCGCGGCGCTCTTGCTAGGGCCTGGCGGTCATGTGGAGCCTGGACGAGGGCGGGGCGGGGCTGGCAGGCTCGCCCCTGGGACCCTGCCAGCGCGACGCAGGGCGTGCGGCATACAGGGTGCCGGGGCGCGTCGCGACCGGGGCTTCGCCGTGATAGGCTTATGGTGAGGGTTAGCGCCGGCTCGGGCGCGCAGGCGAGCGCACCGGCTGGGGCCTGGCCGGCCTGGTCGCGCGCCTGCCGGCGCTGGCCTCGTGCGCGCCGCCGCCCGCACCGGACCCCGCCGCCGCGGCCGCCGCGAGCGCGTGGCTGGACGCCCGCCGCTCCGAGCTGCGCGACGCGCTGGCCGGGCTGCAGGCGCGGCGGCGCGCCGCCCACTGTCTGGCCGCAGCCGGTGCCGGCGTGGCAGCAGGCACCCGTGGAGGCACTGCGGCTGGCCTGGCTGTGCACGCCGCTGGGCTGGAAGGGCCGGCCGTGAGGTCTGTGCTTGCGGAGCTTACTCGGCCAAGTGCGTGAGCGCAGAGCCTGGGGGCGGCGCGCGCGCAGGCGCCTGCGGCGCTTGCCGAGCTACTGGATGCGCTGGAGTCGGGGGGCAGTGCTGGCGCCCCTGGCATGGGGGCCGCGCATGGTGGGAGGAGCCGCCCCGCTCTGAGGGCGGACGGGCGGCCCGCGACGGACCTCGGCACGCTGCGCGCGCGCGCGCGCGCGCGGCCGCCCGCCGCCGCAGCCGCGCGGCTCGGCGCGCGCGGCAGGTGCGCCGGCAGCCCTCAGAGCCCTTGTTTTTTCCTGGCATGCCCCCCGCTTCCTCTGACCCGCTCGCCCGAGGTATGCTCGAGTGGCCGTGAAGGCAGGCAAACATGCTGTCCCCAAGCCGGGGGACTGATTGCGCGCCACGCGCTGCGCTCCTGACCAGCCGTGTGCGTACGCAGGCAGGAGCCTGATGAGGCGGCCCAGCGGCTGGCGCGCCTGGCAGCCCTGGACGCCTGGCTCGCCGCGGCCTCCGCAGACCCCCGGGGCAGCCCCGCAGTGAGCCAGGCCCCGCCGCGGACGGACACCCCGCGGGGCCGGCAGCGCGCCCCACAGGGCCCGCACGCGGCCCTGCCAGCCGGCGCCGCGCGCTGCGAGCTGCGCACCGTCCTGGGCAGCGTCCTGCTGCCGCCCCACCCTGACCCTGCTGGCCGCGCTGGCGAATATGCAGCGCGTCCTGCTGCGCCAAGGGAGGGCCCTCCGCCGAGCGGCGGCGACGGCGGGGCGGCTCTGTGGCGCGAGGGTGTGCAAGGAGCAGAGGCCCCAGCTGCAGGAGGGCTGCCGACCCTGCGAGGCCCAGCCGGGCAGCCCCATGCGGCGCCCGTCATCTGCGGGGACAGGCGCGCCCGCTGCCAGGGTGCCTTTCAGAACGGCCTGCCGCTCATGTGCTTGCTCGGTCGCGGTGCAGGCGCAGTGTCATGTGTGGCTCTACGCAGGTTTGCTTGCGAGCTTCAGGATGCTTTCGGATGCATGCGGTGACATTCATCGTGGCTGCGGCGGGCCTCCCGCAACTGCGCTTTGCGCCGCTGAGGTGCCGCTCTTGCACAGTAATCACAGGCAGCATGTGCTCACACATGCAGGTGAAGAGATAAGCTAGGATGTTATCTTCATGGTCTTTCAGAAGTGCTGCCCGCGCGGCGCAGGGTGCTGGGGGGAGGCGTCACGGTAAGCAAGAATGTATCTGCCGCTCGGGACCCTGGCGGCAGCGGCGCCGGCGCGGCCTGGATGCAGCAGGTGCAAGCGCACGGCCTGCAGGTGCGGCGTCACGCTCCGCCTGTGGGCCTACCTTCAGACCATGAACCAGGACCGCTTGCGTGTGTCAAATTACTTCAAGACTTCGGCTAGGTGTGCCGCCGAGTTTGCATGCGCTTTTGGCCTGGTACAGAAGTGCTTTACATCTACTGGGCGCTCCTGGCGCGTCATGTGAGCAAAAGCACTGACGCGAGCTCGCATGTCGGAAGGCTGGAGTGTCAGGCCAGAGCACACTCATGGACGCAGCACGGCATCCGACCTGCAATGTAAGAAACCTGCATGTGTGCTGGCGAGGCAGGGCGTGGACGCCACAGCGGCGGCCGCGCTGCAGCAGCTGAGCGATGCCTGGCCGGACGCGACCACCTGCGCGCCCTTGCCAGGGCTGGCCTCAGGACCCGCCCGCGCGCCTGGCCCGCCCCCGGCCGCGCCCGACGCGCGCACTGGCGCGGCCGCGCGCGGCGCGCGGCACAACGGTGCATCTACCCCGACGGCGGTGCCGGAGCAGGCGGCGGGGGCGCCTGCTGCAGGCGGCCCGGCGCCTACGGGCTCCGAGCCTGGCGCGACGCACGCGCGGAAGCGCGTTCGGCGCGCCGGGCGCGCTGAGGAGGGCTTTAGCTAGCGCGTGTGCGATGCGGCTGGTGCACGTGCTTGTATACCATGGTGATTGGGAGCAGGTGGATGTGCATGAGCCAAGAGCGCTCGAAAACCTGGGTTGCCCTTCGTCATAACATTGCTTAGCCTGCAGTGGCAGCCAGCTTTCATCGCCTGTACTGCGAGGGCGGGGTCGGTACCCGCCTGTGCAGCACAGAATCAACGCAGATGAAATTACACTGCCCCTACCAGAACTACACTGCCCCTACCGGGCCGCTTCGGCGCAAAGCACGCCATCTGACGGCATGCCAGCCGCAGGTTTCCCCCCTCATTTACTGCCTGCAAGCCCTCTTCTATCCGGACCAGGGCGCTGCGCCTGCCACAGCGCGCAGCGCCCGAGTACAGCAGCGCTCGCGCGTCCAGCTCAACGCTTAACATGTGGCTCGCCGTGGAGCGCCTGCCAACCCTAGCCCTGCCAACCCTACTCTACCTGTGCACTGCACGGTGCACCTGCCGGGGTGTTGATACACAGGAGCCCGCCCTCAGGCACCGGTGGCACGCTGCGCCGCGTCCGCCTGGATCATCGCCTCGATGAAGAATTCGCCCGCGCGGTAGCTGGACCGCACCAGCGGCCCAGACGCCACATACCTGCAGCGCGCGCCCCGCAGAAGCTCGGTGTGCCATAGAAGGCCAGTGCCAGCCAGGACGCTAGCATTGACAATGACAGGCTGTGACATGCGCCTTACGCAGCACTTCAGCAACAGTCTTTACTTCGCTTGCCGCTCAGGCAATGCTACACAGCGCTACGCTCCAGTAAGGCTAGCCAGCATCCAGACACGGGCTCAGCGGAGCAGCGCCCTAACGGCATGCAATTCAGACAGAGACAGCTCTCAGCCTGCAACGCTGCGCTCGCTGAGCGATGGCACATGCGCGGCCGCACCGGAAGCCGACGACGTCCTCGCCATAGCGCCGCCAGCGCTCAAACGCCTCCGGCGTCACGTACTCGGCCACGTCCAGGTGCGCGGGCGTCGGCTGCAGGTACTGCCCGAAGGTCAGGATGTCGACGCCTGCGCGCAAGCGCACGCGCTTCCTTTCAGCCGCAGCTCTGCCTGGCAGTGCCGCAGGAGGCACAGGGAGAGCGTGGCCTCTCCTCGACCAGCCACACTGCAGTGCATTTGTCACATGCGACATCACACTTCCTACAAGCGAAGAGCAGGCAGTGCACCAGGCGGATGGGCACCCCCTGCAGTGCATCTGTCACATGCGAGACATGCCCCGTACAAGCAAAAAGCAGACAATGCGCCAGGCGGGTGAGGCCCACCGGCGGCGCGCAGGTCGAGCATGGCGTCGATGACCTCGTCGTCGGTCTCGCCCAGGCCCAGCATGAGGCTGCTCTTGGTGTACACGCCCTCGGCCTTGGCCGCGCGCAGCACGTCCAGGCTCTGCACGTAGCCCGCGCGCGCGTCGCGCACGCGCCTCTGCGCGCCCGCGGCCGCCGAGTGAGGCGGGCGGCCGCGGCCGCGAGCCGACGCCCTGGCGCCAAAGCGCGACCCCTGCACACGCGCTGGCGTCCCCGTGTCCAGTCCGCACGCCGGCCGCGGCGCCGACGCTCCCGATGCGCGCAGGCCGGCGCGGCGCCGCCGGCGGACGCGCCGCGCGCGCGTGTGGGTAATGGGTATATGGTAGGTTATAGGGTAGGGATAGGATAATGCGGCGGGCCGCGCGCCTGCAGGCGGTCGACGGTCTCCAGGTTGTGCGCAAACACGTCCAGGCCGGAGCGCGCCAGGTGCCGCACGGCGCCCAGGTCGCCGGCGAAGTCGGGCGTCAGGCACTCCACCAGCGTCTGCGGCCGCAGCGCCTTCAGCGTGCGCACCTGCGCGCGCGCGCCGCCCGCGCCGCCGCGCTCGCATCGAACGCAACTTTGCAACAGTTGCAATACCTTTCTCAGCTCTGTGGCGCGCACGCACCTCTGCAACATCTGCAATACCTTCATCAACTCTGTGGCGCTCAGGCCTGGCCGCGCTCGGGAGCCGCTGGCCGGCTCCGCTTTATGTGCGTCCGCTCGTGCTTTCACGGCATGCCGGCGGAAGGCGCACGATGCATGTACGCCCTAGCCTACGACTAAAGCGCACATGGGGCGCGAGCGGAGCAGCCGCCGCGTGCGATCTGGTCGGGCCGGGCGCGCGCCGTGCGCGCAAAGTGCTCGGCGCCGCCGTCGGGGATGTCGTCGCGGTCGACAGAGGTCAGCACCACGTAGCCGACGCCCCACTGCGCGATGGCCTGCCCCCGCGCCCCTCCCGCGCATGAGGTCCAGAAATGTGTGGGCAGGCCGAGCTCGGGCCCCAACTTTGCGCGCGCCGCGCTGTTTGGGCGCCGCACGCGCCTGCTCCTAGGCAATCCGTACTCGACCTGCGCATACCCTGATCCTACAGGCTTCACATTCAGGTGCCGCAAGCTGCGGCAGACCAGCGCGCACCCGCGCGGTGTTCTCCGGCTCAGCATCATCCGGCGGCGGCGGCGTGCGCGCAGTGTTGACCGCACAGAAGCGGCACCCGCGTGTGCACGTGTCGCCTGCGGACCACCGGACTGCTGGCATAAGCACGAGCTGCACAAGCTGCTCGGCACGCATGCCACTCGCCCAAAGCACACGCCCGCTTACCAGCATACCGCATTTCTTACCCCATCATTACAGCTGTCTTGCTGCACCCAGACACTCACGGACAGGGACATCAGGGAGTAAAGGGCACATGCACAGATCAGCGCGAATCATCGATCAGTGCGAGGGGGCAATGCCAGAGCGAGCGCCGCGTGCGCAGAAGCGACTGGCAATGCAGAGGAGCCACAGGCGGACGCGCAACGGCGCGAAACGGTGACACACGGCCAGCGCATGAGCAAAGTACGCGCACAGAGCGGCCGGACCGCGGACCCGCCCATGCTGCCAGTCCAGCACAGATGCGACGCGCCCTTCCCTGCGCTCTTCCCTGCCTGTCAAACCCCCCCGCGAGCAAGGCCGCACCGAGCAGCATGATGGTGGCGGTGCCGGTGCCGCCGTTCCAGCACTCGCCAATGTTGGGGCACTGCGCCTCCTCGCACACCGTGTGCAGGCCCAGGTCGCGCAGCGAGCCGTGCAGGTATTCGAAGCGCTCGCCCTGCGGCGCGCGCTGGCGCAGCCACGGCGGCTTGCTCGCGCCCGGCAGCGCCGCCAGCTGCGGGCCTGCGCGCGCGGCTCCTCCTTGGCTCCCATGCCCGGCCGCGGACCCAGCCGACGCCCGAGTGCCCCTCAGAGTCTGGTCGGCACTCTGCGCCTTGTGTTGGAGGCAAGCAGCTGCAACCAGTGTCAGCCAGGACATACACAGCTGCAGAGTGAGCACGGTTGTGACCAGGGCCAGGCAAGCCACTATGAGCAGATCCTTGTGTTGGTGCCGACTTTGTGACCAGGCTTGCAGGCCCCGCCTATTGTGATAGCAGGGCCGCGGTGCACAGCTGCTCTCGTGTGGCAGCAGGAGCGCTTACCGGCTGCGCTCGCTGCTGCGCCGCGCGACGCCGCGCCAGCGAGCGCGTGCGCGCCGGCCGCGGCCAGCCGCGGATCCTTGGCGACCGCCAGGCTCACCAGCTCCGCAAACGCATCCACCTCCCCAAGCTCGTCGCCGGTGACCTCTGCATAGGCCTCCACAGCTCCGCCCTGCAGAGCGGCCAGCTGTGTTGCAGCAAGAGTTAAGCGTAGCACGAAGCAGACACTTTCAGCGCTGTAAAGCAAGAGAGGCTCCCTAACGCAAGCGCACCGCGGTTGCCGCCAACCGCCGCCGCTTTGCGCCTGTGCAGGCATGCCACCGTTCAAGCGGCAGAGGGCGTGCAACGTGCGGGCCTGCTGCGCCAGGGCGCAAACACGCACAGCCGTGTGGCGTCGCATAAGCTGCCCTGCCAGCCATTGTGCAACACTACCAACAGTAGTAAGCAGGCTCACTGAGCCCCTGCTCTCAGACGTATGCTGCTGACCGTTCACTTGAGAGGCCAAGTAAGCCCTGCCACAGACCTCCCGATGACTTCCAACTTCCTGCAGAGCAGATACCACGAGGACTGCGCTTTGCAGCTGTCCAGTGCGTCGCGAGAGGTGCTACCGCGTTGCCGCGGGCCCTGTGAGTACCTGTGCGCACGCTCTGCTGCGGCAGCGTGGGGCGCCAGCGGTATGGGCGGAGCCACTGCGCCAACCTCGCTGGTGTCCCTCGGGCGCGTCACCATAGACGCGTCTGCCGAGAGGGTGCGACCTTGCTCAGAGAGGAGGCTATGCTCCGCATTTTGCCTGTCGGTGGCCACTGTGACCTTGTGCTTCCCCTTGGACTCGAGGTGGGAGGACAGCAGAAGTCAGGTACTCTGCGGCCTGCTGCTGCGAAGAGCAGCAAAGCAGGCCGGCAGAAGGTTGCTTGCAGTGCGCTCTATTAGCTGGCCGGTCCCTTAGATCCCTCCTGGACATAGGACCTGGCCCGGAGGTGGACAGCAAACCGCTGGCTCCCAGGCTGCGCAGCGGGCTGCAGCGCGCCGCGCCCCGGCCGCCCAGGTGTACAAGGAGCTGGCGGAGGCGCGCGACTGGCAGCCGTGGCTGACGGCCGCCAAGGTGGTGCTGCCGCCGGGGCGGCCCGGCGCGCTGCAGCCCGGCGACGGCTTCACCTACACGGCCAAGTTTGTGCCGGGCTTTGTCAGCGCCAAGGTTGGCGCGGCAGTGGACGGGCAGGCACGCAGCCCGGCCTGGGCGGCCGCGCGCGCGGTCTGCAGCGGCGCGCACGCCGGCGGGAGCCAGCCTTGCAGTACATGGTGTGCCCATATACCCTACTTTCACCCTAATTTCACCCTAATTTCACCCTGGCGCCGCGCAGGTGCTGGAGTGGTCGGACCAGGTGGCGTTCGGCCTGGTGAAGGGCGCGCACATCTTCCGGGTGGAGCCGCAGCGGCGGCGGCGGATGCTGGGCCTGCTGTCCGGGCCGTCGCAGACGCGGGTCTTCCTGAGCCAGGAGGTCGCAGGCGCGCGCGCGCCCGGCCCCGCTGCAGCGCCGCGCGGCCGCACAGCCACACCGCACTCTGGGCACACGCTGCTGCACGCGTGTGCTGGCGGCGAGGGCGCGCGGTGCCTGGCCTGCGGCGCGCCGACACGGCCGTGCGCTGCAGCTGCATGTGCGCCGCCCTGTTGGCGCTTTGTGCAGCGCGGCTGCGACGCTGAGGAAGTATATTGAGCCAGCGGAGGCCGAGCTGGAAGCCTGCTGCCGCCTGCGCGAGGCGGCTGCCTGCTCTGCCATGCATGGAGATGCGCTGGATGCGCGAGGCGGCTGCCTGCCCTGCCATGCATGCAGGCGCCGGACGCGCGCGAGGCCAGCGGCCCTGGCGACCCGTCCGTCTGGCAGGCCGGCACCGGCCCACGGCACATCCCGCAGCGCGTGTGCGCGGCTGGTCGCGGGCGCGCCTGGCGTGCGGCGGCGCAACGGGCGCGCGCGCGCCGTGCAGGGCCGTGCAAGGCGCTGGTGAAGCCGGAGGCGCTGGAGCAGCACGTCAGTCAGTGGCTGCTGGACCTGAAGACCGCGGCCGAGCGCGCGTGACCTGAGACGCGTGGGGCGCGCCGGCGCGCAGCCCTGGGCGGGGTTCTCGTGGCCGGCGCGCCAGGCCGGCCCCACGCCGGCGTGCAGGCTGGCCAAGAGCGCCGACCGCCGCAGAAGCGCATGGGCCCAGCAACGGTGGGGAGCGGCCTCGGCAAGCATCCCGCGCGGGTCTGCTGTGAGCGCTGCTGGATGCGGCAGCATTCCCGAATGCGGTGTGCCGCAGCCTGCACCTGCATACGCCCGACCGCGGCGCAAAAGCGCCCAGGAGCTCAGAAAGCTCACGTGAGCGAGCGCGAGGGTGTGGCCGTGACCTGTCACTGCAGACCCGGGCTCTCCTGGGTCCATGCACGCCTGGCGTTCAGGCGTGTCTGCAAGCTGCCAGGCTGGTGCAGCGGACTCAGCGCTCAGGCAGAGCGGGTGTGGACATTATACAGTCAGCATGTCTACGGTTAGCATGTCAATGCCAGGCTGTGAAGCGCGCTGTGGCGTAGGTGGCATACGGCGTGTCAGGGGCCTCAGCATGTTGTGTGTGGTTTGGCACTTGAGCTACAGAGGCAGAGAGCCGTCAGCATGTGGTGTCCCGCAATCGTTTGCAAAGGACTGCTCCCAGAACTTGAGAGGATGCGATGGGCATGCATGCGCTGCATTAGCACGGCACGTGTGTAAATATGCACGAGTGCATGTGAATTCCGCCATGTGCACTTGGGCCATGGCAAGGGCTGCAGCGCAGCATGGATGTGCTGGCGCGGATTCGGGTAAGACCCAGCGGAACTGCACAAGGACAACCAAGGCTGCAGCGGCAGCCAAAGACGGGACGCCAACCAGAGCGCGAGCAATGAGGGGGGTGGGGCGGGTGCGAGGCGACTACTGCATTTGCCGCCCGCAAGGCACGTCAAACGTCAGAGGCGGGCTGCTGCCAGGCCTATCCTGGCGGCCGCTGCGCCCGCATTGTGCTCAGGCTGTCCCCGCGAACATTTTGCGTTGCAACAGCCTAGCGCATACGCGCCGACACACAGCGCGCGCAGACGTGACGCTTCAGTCTCAACGCAGGACACATCAACACCCCTAATCTTAAGTACAGACCAGCAAGCGGCGGCAACCGAGAGCCAGAGGTGCATGAAACAGCATTATGCGCAAACTCAACCGCTGGGGGCTGTTGGCGCGGAGCGTCTTTAGGCGCAGAGCGGCCGTCGTTCCCACGCTAGGGTGTATTCCCAGAGAGGGCCAGACCCCGGACCTTGTAATGAGGACCCCACGGTTCTGCCACCGCCCAGAGGCAGATGCTTCCACACAGATGACCACACCCCAGACACGGCGTGTTAGTGACTCCCCAGCGTCCCCATTTGTCAGGACCAGAGCTGTCTTCTCAACCCCCATGAGCCTTGGCCGCACGTGCCTGAAGCTCGGCCAGGCTGGTGCCCGGCATCCGCCGGAGTAGCTAGGCGGCTGGGGCGCGGGGCGCACAGCACCCGCCTGCGCCCGCAGCCTCTATGGTACAATCAACAGACATGAAGCAGCACTGCACGTACAAAACCCAAAAACAGTCTCTACAGGAGTGGCAGGGCCCTCTGTTGGTAGGCGCCCGGTGTGCGTGAGGCGACTCGTTCGCGCAGGCCGCGAATGCCCCACGCGTGCTTGAAGCCTGACGCTCGGGGGGCGCGCGACATGAGGCGACCGGCATGCATGTCCCAACAGCGAAACAGGCGCCAGCCAGACGTGGCTCGCCCCGACGCCTAGGTAGATGCCTGTGCCGCAGCAGAGCGCGGGCAGGCCCAGTCCTGCCGCGCACCGCCTCAAATCGGGAGTGCGGGGCGGCCTGGGCGGGGCAGGCTCCGGGAGCTGGGTGTGCAACGCCGCTGTACCTCATCATGCGGACCCTGCAGCCTGTACAGGCGCTGGCCGGGCGCACGGCTCCGCGAGCTCGGCTGGGCGGTGCCGCGCGTCGCGCCGGGCCGCGACCGCGGTGCGCAGCGCAGCCGCTCGGCGCGGTCATGACTTGGGTGCGCATGGGCCAGGCGCGCCGCGCGGCCGCGCAAAGGCCTAGCGGCTCGGGCGCGAACCCGGCGGCAAGCGCGCCCGCGCGCTCACTCGGGCGCGGGGTTGTCCAGCACGACCTGCGTGTGGGCGCTTCCGTGAAATTGTGGACCCTCCAGGGTGGTTACCCGCATGACATCTAACCCTGAAACCATTCCGCTCCTCTGTCAGCCGCTCAGGAGTCTGAGTAGGCTGACAACGCGTGTCGGCTGCAGGTCACATGGTCGGCCGCAGGTCACACCTCAGCACGGGGTCCGATGCACCCTCTCGTGCACCCGACCTCCCAGGATGGGCGCTCGCTGTTACAAGCTCGCCCTGGTGAGCAGCACTTGCGGCGCATCGTGGGGCTCGGCCCGGCCCTGCGACCCGGCACCATGGGGGCGGGCGGCGCGGGGCGCGCACATCCGTGTCGCCGTCCAGGCCCTGCTCGGAGCCGAGGGACCCCGACGACACGGTCCGGAACACCGCCGCGCCCCTCGCGCCCTTGCAGGTGTTGCCAGCAAACGTGTTGCCCGAGATGTCGCCCTGCGCCATTCGCGCCCGGCGTCAGGCGCGCCGACGAGGAACCCATCCGCGCGCCTGCCGGGCAGGCGCGGCAGCGGGCAGCCTGCGAGCGGCCGCTGCGGCGGCGCCTGTCCCCGCGACCGCACCAGCGCCGGCAGGCGCGCAGGGGCGGGCGGGCCGGGCGCGCGCGGCGCGCCTGCACGTGCGAGTCGTAGACGGCGCCGCCGTACTGGCGCGCGGTGTTGTTGCGGAAGACGCTGCCGGCCAGGCTGCCGTTGCTGGAGCCGCGGAACACGGCGCCGCCGCTGGAGGCCGTGTTCAGGTCGAACTCGCAGTCGTGCACGTTGCCCGTCGTGCCCTGCGCGGCGCGCCGCCGGTGTGGGTGCCGAGGCCCCCGGCCCGGCCGCGCCCAGCGCAGGGCACGATGCGGCCTTCCGCGGCCGTCAGACCGCAGCAGCGTGGCACACGTGCAGGCGGGCGCCATTGCCCG
>JAABUY010005706.1_pt1 | contig 12422 bp, 15 predicted proteins | sample 5560271 | NCBI WGS metagenome assembly JAABUY01 (sample SAMN10711886, study PRJNA513374) | rock metagenome | isolation source: Antarctica rocks | place: Antarctica: Victoria Land, University Valley
GTCACTCCTGTTGCGAGGATGACCGTTAAGGCCTCGACCGCCTCCACGCAGCAGGCCAGGAACACCGACAGGACAAGAAACACGGCAGCTCCCACGAGCGGCTCCTTCGGGCAACAGACGGACGGTCGTGACGTCGGTCGACTGTAGGCAGTTACCCCGCTGACGCGCCGTGCCCGCCAGGGTCGGGTAAGCAGTCGGGCTCCTAACAGCGCCAACTGCATCTCCAAGCTGCCCGCTGCCTGCTGGTCGGCAGTAACGCCGTCAGCGGCAGATGAGGATGCTCCAGGAAACGTGTGGTGTGGTCGGATCCGGCCGCGAGCGGCACGTCGCGGTCGGTGAGCACTTGGGTCTCCTAGTCCGGCACGCGACGACGAGTACCACGACTCCGCGGGCAGCTGTCAGGGCCGCCACTGCCCCGAGCATCCCAGCGACCGGGGAGGAAGGCGGTTCACCGACCCCGCTCGTAGCCCCGCTGGGCCTGGCGGCGACGCCGTCGCATTACGAGCCCCACGAGCGCGGCGGCCAGGGCGCACCCGGCGACGGTCAACGCTATCGACCCGGCGCTCAGCGCGACGCCGGCGCTGAGCGAGGTGATGCCGCCAGCGGTCCGGGGCCGGCGCAGCACAGGATCGGGATGGCCAGCAGCGCGACCAGCCAGCCACTGCCGCGACCTGACGGGTCTGCCGGCCGGTCGAGGGAGCTGGCTGGGGCGTCGGTGGCCCGGTCGGGCGTTCGGTTGGCGGGTTTGCCGCGGTCGGCTGCGCCGAGCGGCGTGGGGCTGGTCATGCGCAGCAGCTGGTGGGCATGTCGGAGGCGAACAGCCGGGCGCACAGTCGCAGGGCCTCGGCCATCGTCAGGTACGGCGCCCAGGTCTGGGCGAGGTCTTCGACGGTGAGGCCGTACTTGATGGCGTAGGTCGCGGCCAGGATGACGTCGCCGGCGCCGTCCAGGGCGGCGTGGACGCCCAGGACCTTGCGGCTGTCGGCGTCGATGACGATCTTCAGCGCACCGCGGGTGTCGTTGTTCGCCAGCGCGCGGGGCAGGTCGTCGGCGGAAAGGGTCCGGCAGTCGCAGCGGTAACCCTGGTCCAGGGCCTGCTGCTCGGTGAGGCCGGCGCTGGCGAGCTGCGGGGTGGTGAAGGTGACGCCGGGCAGCCCGCGGTAGTCCATCGTCTGCGGCTGGCCCAGGGCGTTCGCGGCCGCGACGTGCCCGGTCTGGGCCGCGACGTAGACGTACTGCGGCGCGCCGGAGACGTCCCCTGCAGCCCAGACCCGGTCGTTGCTGGTCTGCTGGTGGTCATCAACGAGGACGAACCCGCGGTCGTCGGTCTTGACCCCCGCGGCGTCCAGGCCAAGGTCGTCGGTGTTGGGCCGGCGGCCGGTCGCCACGAGCAGTCGGGCCGCGGTGATCTGCTGGCCCTGCTCGGTGGTGACGGTGACCCCGTCGGTGGTGGCGGCGACACTGCTGGCGCGTTGCTCGACGACGGTGATCCCGTCGGTGGCGAAGGTGTCCCTGAGCAGGGATGCGAGCTCGGGTTCGGTGTGCGGGGCGAACCGGCCGACGATGGTGACCGGGACGCCGAGCTGGGACCACAACTGGGACTGCTCCAAGCCGACGTAACCCGCGCCGAGCACGACCAGGGACTCCGGCAGCTCGGTCAGCTCCATCGCGGTGGTCGAGGTCAGGAACTCCACGGCGTCGATGCCGGGCAGGTCGGGGGTGGTCGGGGTGGACCCGGTGGCGATGAGGAACGCCGGGGCAGTGAGTTGCTGTCCGTCGATGTCCAGGGTGTTCTCGTCGGTGAAGCGGGCGTGGCCGTAGCGGATGGGGAACTCGTGGGCGTCGGCGACGGCCTGGTACTTCTCGTCACGCAGCGCGTCGACGAGCTGCTGCTTGTGGGCGATTAGCGCGGGCAGGTCGACCCCGGCGGCGCTGGTCGGCGCGGCGGGGAATGGGTTGGTGGCGGCGGCGTGGCGGTGCCCGGAGGCGGCGAGCAGCCGTTTGGACGGCACGCACCCGACGTTCAGGCAGGTCCCCCCCAGGACGTTGTGCTCGACCAACAGCACGGTCTTGCCGCGTTCCCGGGCCTCGATCCCGGCGGCCATCGCCGCGCCGCCGGTGCCGATGACGATCAGGTCGTAGGTGTTCAGGTCGGTGCTGTCGCTCACAGGGTGCCTTCCGGCGTGTGTTGAACGGTCCGCTAGTTACGGATGGTCGGTCGGAGGTTGAGCTGGCGGTAGGCGCCGAGCCAGGCTTCGTTGTAGGTCGGGAACTGCGCGATCTGGTCGGTGAGGCGCTCGATCGGGATCTGCTCCCGGATCGCCAGGGCCGGGGTGTGGATCCACTCGCTTGCCATCGGCCCGACCGCCCACGCGCCGATCAGGGTCTTGGCGTCGGCGTCGGCGAGGACCCCGAGGTGCCCGCGGGGTTCCTTCTCATACGTCCAGGGGCGGGCGATCGCCTCGGACAGGTCGACCTCGGCGCTGACTGTTCGGATGCCCTGCTCGCTGGCCTGGGCTGAGGTGAGGCCGACGGCGGCGACCTCCGGGTCGGCGAACACCACCCGCGGGACCCCGTCGTACCGGGCCGTCCGGGCCTTGCCCAGGATGTTGTCGGCGACGACCTGGCCCATGTACATCGCGACGTGCGTGAACGCCATCACGGCGGTGACGTCGCCGATCGCCCAGACGTTCGCCGCGGCGCGGCAGCGTTCGTCGACGAGCACCTGGCCCCTGTCGCCGAGGGTGACCCCGACGGTCTCCAGCCCGAGGCCAGCGGTGCGGGGCGTGCGGCCGCTGCCGACGACGATGACGTCGCACCGCACCTCCGTCCCGTCATCCAGCTCCACCACCGTGTCCTGGCCGTCGATGTGGATGGCCGTTGCGGTGACGCCGGTCCGCACGTCGATGCCCTCGCCGGCCAGGTAGGTGCCCGTCAGCTCCCCGGGGCGCGGGTCCTCCCGGGACAGCAGCCGCCCGGACCGCTCGACGATCGTGACCGTGGCGCCGTAGCGGCGCAGGAACAGCCCGAGCTCGACCCCGACAGCACTACCACCGAGCATCACGACCCGGCCCGGGATGTCGGTCAACGTGGTGGCTTCGCGGTTGGTCCAGACCTTCCCCTGCTCCCGGGCGGCGGCAAGACCCTGGACCGGCGGCAGGAACGCCTCCGAGCCGGTCGCGACGATGATGTGCTCGGCCGTCAGGACCCGGCCGTCTACCTCGACGGTCCCCGGTCCGGTGATTCGCCCGACGCCCTTCAGGACGGTCGCGCCGGACTCCTCATAGCCGGTGACCTGCTTGCTGTCGTCCAGGTGCCGGATCATGTTGTCGCGGTAGGCGCGGGTCGCCGGCCAGTCCAGAGCTGCACCGGCGACGCCGTCCGCGCGGTCGACCGCGGTCTTGGCCTCCGGCGGCCGCAGCAAAGTCTTGGACGGGATGCACGCCCAATAGCCGCACTCCCCGCCGATGAGCTCCCGCTCAACGACCGCGACCCTGCGGCCCGCTGCCAGCAGGGCGCTCGCAGCGACCTCACCACCAGGGCCCATGCCGAGCACCACTACGTCGAAACTCTCGCTCATCAGGCTCCTGTCCCGGTCGTGGTCGGCGGCCAGGGTCGTTGGTATGCGGCAGACCCGGTCGACTCCGCCCACCACATCGTATCCGCTTGAGCGGATGGTTGGCGACTACCCGACCGAGGGCCGCCAAACGATCACCCACGCCCACGAAAGCCCCTTGGCTGCATCCACAAAACCGGGTAGGCAGATGTGTCAGGTACGGTGCTGGACACGCCTGGCGGCACGCCAGGCACCAGACACAGAGGCTCCCGATGGCTGACCTGCACGCGCTCAGCCAGACCCTGTCGGACACGCTGCGCCCAGCGGACATGACGGTGAACTGGCTGCAGCCGGCACTGCTGCCTCTGATCGCCCTTGGCGAGCCGGTGACCGTGGCCGAGATCGCCGCTGCCTGCGGCCGACCCGTCCCCGAGGTTCAGGCGGCGCTAAGAGAGATGCCGGACACCGAGCTCGACGATGCCGGTCGGGTCGTCGGGTGGGGGATCACCCAACGCCCGACCCCGCACCAGTTCGAGGTCGACGGCCGGCACCTATTCACCTGGTGCGCCCTGGACACACTGATGTTCCCCGCACTGCTCGGGCAGGCCGCCTCGGTCACCTCGCCGTGCCACGCCACCGGTGAGCCCGTGCACGTGCAGGTCGACGTCAACCCGGACCGGGTCAGCACAGTCACCCCCGCCGAGGCGGTCGTATCGATCGTCGCTCCCGGCACGACCGCGAGCATCCGCAGGGCGTTCTGCAACCAGGTCCACTTCTTCGCCAGCGCCGACGCAGCCGCTCCCTGGCTCGCCAAGCACCCCGGCGCAAGTGTCCTGCCGGTCGCGGAGGCGTTCGAGCTCGGCCGGCCGCTGATCGCGCAGATGGCCGCCGGTTCCAGCGACTGCTGCTGAACGTTCCTGCTCCCCCCAGAAAGGACGGACGACTCGGGATGAAGCTCAGCTCGCTGATCGAGGACGTGGCGGTGACCTCGGCCGCCGGGTATATGGGGACGCGGGCGATGGAGCCCGTCAGCATGAAGCTCTACGAGCTGGAGTCGGCCGCTGATCGCGAGCGCGAGGACGCGGTGCGGCCAGGACCGCCGTACGAGATCGCGGCGAAGAAGATCGCCGGGCTCGTGGGCGTGACGCTGCAGGGCAAGGCCCTGACGCGGGCGTCACTGGCGGCGCACTACGGGCTGGCGTTGTCGTGGTCCCCGCTGTACCTGCTGCTGCGGCGCACCACGAGCCTGCCGCCTGTGGTCGCCGGGCTGGGCACGGGCGCCGCGATGTCAGTGATCGCCGACGAGTGGATGACCCCGGCACTCGGTTTCAGCGCACCCAACCGCGCCTATCCCCTGGCAACCCACCTGCGAGGCGTCATTGCGCACCTGGTGTTCGGCCTCGGCGTCGCCGCCACTACCGAAGCGCTGTGGGCCGCCCGCGGCCGACGTCCCTGACAGCTCCGCTGTCTAAATTACGGCAGCGTGGGAGCAGAACCGCTCGGCGTGCCTGGTGTCAGCAGCGGCATGAGCAGCCACTGCACTGCCGCGAAGCTCAGCCCCGCCACCAGCAGGAGCGTCAGCACCTGACGCGCGGCCGCGCGGCGGCGGACAGGACCTGCCGGGCAGCACCGGCGCAGCCGAACCAGCTGCACCGCAACGACGGCCAGCAGCACGACCAGCCCGCCGGCGACACCACCTGCCGAGACACCGACGCTGGTGCCCGCCCCGGCGGCGGCCGCCGGGGCGGTCCCCAAACAGCTCAGGCACAGTGTCAGCAGGCCGTTCACCACCGTTGCTGCCAAGCCAGGCGCCGCTGCCACTGTCCCGGCCAGTGCACCGCCGCGGGCGGCCGTGATGGGCGACGGTGCGTCAGGCAGTGGCGGCGGCATGGGCGCTCGCCAGGAGTTGGTCCATGGTGCTGATGGGGACGCCGTTCTGGTATGTGATCTTGCCGGTGCGGTCCAGGACGTAGTAGATGTCGGGCTCACCGAACTGGTCGTAGCGGAAGCTGAGTTCCTTGGAGGAGATGCCCCACTGCCAGGTCGGGTCGTCGAACCGCGCGCCGGCCAGCCCACGTCCGAGTTTGCTGAGCGCCGCGGCGGCCTTCGGGCCCTGACCCAGGTCGTCGTACAGGTCGATGACCTTGACCTGGACGCCGTCGGCCTTGAGCTCGGCGAGGTGGTCGGCCAGCGCCGGGATGCTGGCGGTGCAACTGGAGCAACCCGCGGCGATGAACCACAGCACGGTGGGTTTGCCGCGCAGCGACGCGACGTCCACGGCCTGAGTAACGAGGTTGGTGTAGACGCCGGCCGGTGAGGGCGCTCCGACCTTGGCCGGCTGGGGGCTCGCGGACTTGGCCGAGGTGCCGCTCGCCGCGCCCCCGGCTGCGGTGGTCGCGCTGCGGCTGGTCTGGTTGCCGCAGGCGGCGGTTGCCAGCAGCGCGGTGGCGGTCACAGCAACGGCGGCACCGCGGGAGCGGGAGCTGGCGCGGGTCATTGGGGGCCTTCCGGAGGGGCGGGTCATGCAGGGAGCTCGCAGCCGGTGTCGCTCAGGCACTGCGCCCGGGCGACGCGACGCACGCTCCACCAGGCGGTGAGGGCGAGCAGGGCGAGGCTGACGGCTATGAACGCGGTCTGGTGGATCTCGAAGAACCGCTGCAGCGAGCGGGTCGTGCTGTAGACGCTGATCGCCGACAGGCCGAACGTCGCCAGCACCGTCGGGATGACCGGGGTGCAGCACAGGAACGTCGGGAGCAGGCTGACGACCAGCGCGAACCCACTCAGCGCCTTGTCACCGGAGGCCCGGCGGGCGGCGGCAGCCCGGCGGAACGCGTGCACCTGCACGGTGAGCAGGAAGGCCATCCCGATGCCGAGCGCGATCGCGAAGCCGAGCAGCCGCGGGGTCAGGAACTGCCAGTTGCGCAACGACAGCCGCTGGGTGAACGCGAACGGCAGCGTGAGGCTGTACGCAACGGTGATCGCGACGGTAAGGACCGCGAACAGCAGCATGTTGGCCCGGTCCGTCATGACCGACCGCAGTGCAGACCCGGCTGGCGGCGACGGTGGCCGCGGGGCCACCGTCGTCCGGGAGGTCACCGTTGCGGCCATCAGCAGCACCCCTTCTTGGCCTTCGGTGCGCCGGCTATGCCGGTGCGGCAGGCCGAGGCGCGGCGGCGGCGCAGCGTCACGACGGCCAGCACCACGGCTGCGACGAGCAGGACAATCCCCGCGACGCCGCCGAGCAGCGCCCCGGTCCCCGCGGCGGCGCCGGCTGCGAGCAGCAGCGGGAGGCCGCAGCAAGCGATCGGCAGCAGCGCCACCAAGCCAAGCCACAAGCTGGAGCCCTTGCGCTGCTCCTCGGTGGGGGTCGTTGAGTGGGTGCGGTCGTAGTCGGGCTTTGAGATCGTCACGGGGTGCTCCTGAGGCCGGTGGCGGTGGCGGTGTCGACGTCGATGCGGGCGCAGTCGGCGAGCGCGGCGGTGTTGTCAGCGGCCAGCGACCGGGCCAGCAGCACCAGCTCGGCTACCCGGGGGTCCGCGACCCGGTAGTAGGTGTTGCGGCCGGCGCGACGGGCGACGACGTAGCCGCAGTCCGCCAGGCACCCCAGGTGCGCTGAGACTCGACCTTGGCTCAGACCGGCCGCTTGGACGCACTCGCCGACGGTGTGCGCGTCGTCGACGAGGAATTCCAACAGGGCCAGGCGCGTCGGATCACCGAGAGCCCGAAAGAACTTTGCGAGCACCTGACGGCCTCCCAGATCGGTCGGCACCAGGACGGTGCGGCGCGCTTCCTGCACAGTCATCAGAACCTCCACTGCCATCATAACCGGATACGCGGATGCATACCAGGCGTGCCCGTTGTCGGTCCGAGATCGGCACATCCGCAGAGGCTGGGACGCGGCCCAGAAGATGGCGCGCCCGACGGGCGACCGTCGCCTACGCTGCATGACGCAACAGAGGACAGGAGCCCCGGTGTCGAGCAACGCCACACGCAACCCCGTCGAGCTGCTGCCGTCGGACGAGCCAGGGCGGGCCGTCCTCGCCAAGTTCTTCAAGGCCCTGGCCGACCCGTCCCGGCTGCGACTGCTCCAGTTCCTGCTCACCGACGAACACACCGTCAGCGAGTGCGTAGAACACATCGGTCTCGCCCAGGGCCGAGTCAGTTCCCACCTGGCCTGCCTCGCGGACTGCGGCTATGTCACGGTCCGCCGCGAAAGCCGCTTCGCCTACTACCGCGTCACCGACCCGCGCGTAGCCGATCTCGTGATGCTCGGACGAGCGCTGAGCGCCGACAACGCCAACGCACTAGCCGCCTGCATGCGGATCGGGTCCTAGCCGCTTGACGCAACGGTTCTCCGGCTCTCGCGAAAGCGTTGGAGGTTGCCGGTACGGTCTCATGAGCGGGTTCACGACGGGCGGCCGGTACGGCAACCGGCAGGTCTTCGAACTGACGTCGACCAAGGGCGCTCACTGGCACCGCTTCTGTGCCCAGGACGGCTGCCTGGGCAGCGCGCCGAGCGCCATCGCCGAGGCACACCTCGAACCTGCCGGGTTCACCGTCGCGCACGACGGCGGCGCCTACACAGCCCTAGACGGCCTGGCATCGCCGACGGCAGCACCGATGAGCTCTACTCCGCTGTCAGCGGCCGCACATAGCCCCACCGCCATGCCTGCCGACATCAGGTCATCCGCGGCCGCGGTTGATGTGCCCAGGCATCGCCACACCACGACGGAGGAGTTGGACGGCGCCGCCGCCAGCATCGCGGCAGATGAGGGCGTTGCATAGGCGGACGCGCCTGCCGAAGCGGCGCGGTCGACGGCGTCAGGGCGTGCGTCCTGCCATTCAGGGGTCCATCAGTAGCAGCTCGATGGCCTCGAAGACCTCCTGCAGCGGGCGCACCAGCAGCGGCGGGCGATTATCGCCGCCCGTCCGCACGTCAACACTCTCGAGGAGCCAATCCGACAGCGAGCCGTCGTGCCAGTCGGGGTCGTCTCGCCAACCGGCGAGCAGCTCGGGCAGGGAGCGGCCGTCGTGCGGCCGGACCGCCTCGGCGTGCTCGAGGTCGCGCAGGTCCAGCACGACGAGCCCGAGGCAGCGCGGGTCGGCGAGCATCGCCGACACGTGGGCGTCCTGCAAGAAGAGGTCGGCGAGCACCCGGCTGGTTACCCGCATCACCGGGAACTGCCCGCCTGGAACGACGACGGCATCGACCGCCACAGCCGGCCGGCTGACGGGCGCGCCGGGCGGCTGCGGGTCGCGGGTGACCATCTCGAACGACCCGGCGAGCTGTCGAGCCTTACCAACGACCATCCGGTCGAGGTCCTTGAGCAGCGCGGTCCGGTCGCCGCGCTCGCGGGTCGGGACGCTGAGTTGTCCGCTGACGGCGTCGGCGAGCAGGACGCTGCTGCCGTAGTCAATGCCGAAGTCGGCTCGGCCGCCGCCCTTGTTGCCCGAGTCGTAGGCCGCCTTGAGGTCGTCCTCGTCGAAGGTCGTCCGGGCCCCACCGAGCCCAGCTGGCGCCCACTGCCGGAGGTAGTCCTCGACGAGCATCTCGTGCATCTGCCCGTACGCCGCCCTCCACTGGTCGGCTGACTTGTCTCCGCCCAGGGCCCGCTCGTGCTCCAGGACCACGAAGAACAGGCCGGTCGTAAACCGCTCCAACAGGAACGACTCATCCAGGACCAAGACGCCGCCGTCCCGCAGCAACAGCGGCCGCTCCTGCAGGTGGAGGTTCTGCCAGTCCAGACGGCTGCGGCTGGCCGCCGCGGCCAGGTCGTCGGCGGTGCCCGCGAACCGGTCGAGGAACGCCGTTACTGCGCCGGGCGCGGCCCTCTCAACGTGGGGTGGCGGCGTGATCGGGTGGACGGCTGCGCCTCGTCCGGACGTCTGCGCCTCGGTCTGGGCGTAGTACGAGAAGCCGACCGCGAGAGCGTGGAGCAGAGGCATGCCCAGCGCCTGCTCGGCGAGGTCCATCGGGGCGTCGCGCAGCGGCTTCGTCACGAGGGCGCCGTAGTGGCGGTAGAGCAGGAGCGTGCGCCCAAGCATGTTCCCGGCGTTGCCCTGCCTCGCGAAGGCGCCCCCGCAGATCATTTCCATCGCCAGCGGCTCCGGCAGCCCGCCGAGCAGCCGGTCGCCGTCCTTCCGGACCGCGTGGGCGCCCAGGCCCACCGCAACGGCATGGACGAGCATTGTCGCGCAGGTCAGCGGGTCGAAGGCCCGGGGCGCGCGGCCGGTGCGCTGCTGGGCTGCAGCGAGCTCGCGGTCGTCCGTCGGACTCAGATGCGCGACGAGCCGGATGGCGCGCAGAATCACGTGCCGGGCGAGGAAGATGCGCGGCTTGCCTGCTGCGGCGGCGGTCTGGCCGCCCAGTGCCGCGCGAAGGGCATCGGCCATCTCTGGGGTCGCCCGGCTCAAGAAGTCCAGCTGGTAGTCAGCGGCACGACCGTGGTCCTGCGCGATGTGGTTCAGAGCGGCAAGCGCCGCCAGGTGCTCCTCGCGCGTGTACTGGCACAGCAGGACGCTGAGCCACGCGTCCGGGTCGAACTCGCATCCTGCGGCGGCCTCGAGGGCGGGACAGTAATCCAGGGCCGTCAGGTACGGCGCGGAGCCGGGCGGAAGCATGCTCCTGCGGGCGTGCTCGGGCGACAGTCCGAGCAGCGACGCAAAGGGCCGCGGAGACTCACGAGCCACGAACAGCCCCAGGTGGGCGGCGCCCGGCCGCAGCTGTTCCGGCCCATCCTTCACGGCGCCACGCTACGCGGCGGTGGGCCTTTGGTCAGCCTCGTTCTGGCTCATTGACCCCGTGCGGCCCAGGCGCCGGCGCCGCGTTGTGGCCCGGCGTCGGAATCGACCGCGCGACCGCCTGGAGCGGAGAGTGCTGGTGACCGTCGGCGCCGCCAGAGGCGCCCAGTGGTGCCTGCTGCCCGGTGCGCGGCCGCATTCGCTCTTCGGCAGTTGCGGACGTTCCGGCCGGTACCGGTGATCCTCCCGTTCGAGCCGGCCCTTGCGTAGAGAGGGGCATGTCACGGCGTCGCCGTGCTGCAAGATGCGCGTGTGGACCAGCCGCAGACCCTGCTCATGCCCCCTCGCATCAGGCCTGTTCGGCAGGAGGAGCTGTTGGCGTTGCGGGAGATCGAGAGCGCCGCGGGTCTGTGCTCGCAGATGTCGGGATGCCGGAGATCGCCGCGGACGCACCTCTTCCTGTCAGCGTCCTCGACCGTTGCCGGCGAGCCGGGTTTGCCTGGGTAGCAGTTGGCCCAGACGACCAGCCAGCGGGCTATCTCGTCGCGGACCCGGTGGACGGCAGCCTTCACGTCGAGCAGGTGTCGGTACACCCTGATTACGCCCGCCGGGGGATCGGGCGCGCTCTCTTGGAGCACGCTGCCGTGCACGCCTCAGTCAACCGCATGGCCGCTCTGACTTTGACGACGTTCGAGCAGGTGCCGTGGAACGCGCCCTACTACTGCAGGTGTGGCTTCCGCATCCTTGAGGACCAGGAGTGGACCAAGGGCCTACGTGCGATCCGGAAGCGGGAAGCGGAGCAGGGATTGGACCGGTGGCCTCGCGTGGCGATGCGCAAGAGCTGACGCCGCGGCGGCGGCGGCGGCGGGTATGGCGCGGCCCGCGTCACGAAGCCGTCCCGTAATTCCTCTTTGTGGGCCGGTCCGGGCTCGTATCGCCGTCGACTTGATGCGGCCTGCTTGTGAGCGTGCTGCAAGGACCGGCCGTATCGCGCAACTGGCGTCCGGAACCTACGTACCGCGTACCTGTCGTGCCGAGGTTTGCGGCACGGTCCGGGTATGGCGCACCTACTGGGCTACGCGCGGGTGTCGACGACCGAGCAGAACCCGGACCTGCAGGTCGACGAGCTGACCGCAGCCGGCTGCTGGAAGGTCTGGACCGACCATGCGTCAGGGGCGTTGGACCGGCGGCCGCAGCTGGACGCGGTGCTGGAGCAGTTGCGGCCCGGGGGACACCCTGGTGGTGTGGCGGCTGGACCGGCTGGGCCGGTCGTTGCGGCGATCGGCGCCGGTCAGTGCTGACGATCAGTAGCCCAGCGAGCGCCAGGTCATCGGCCCGACGACCCCGTCGGGGGTCAGGTTGTGCCGGCGCTGCCAGGTGATGACAGCAGTTTTGGTCTGCGGTCCGAAGGAGCCGTCGGCGGAAGGACCGAGCAGGTTCTGCACCACCCGCACGTCGGTTCCGGATGAGCCGGACTGGACCGTGGGGCGTTGACGGTTCAGGCCGGCGGCGTAGTCGATGAAGGACCGCGAGCCGATGGTGGTGTCCAACCGAGTGTCCTGGTCGTAGGAGCAGGTCCCCTGATTGGTCAGCGCCAGGACCGTCGAGCTGCCACGGAACAGATCCGGGCCACCGGAGTCCCCGCCGCAGGAGTTGCCTGTCCCTGCCCGCAGGTACAGCCAGGCGCCCGATGCGCTGGTGACGAACTCGGTGGCCGAGCGCCGGTGCCCCGGGTAGGGCTGACCCGTGCCGACGGTGTCGAGGTAGGTCCCGACCGTCGTGGCTGCGGCACCCAGCGACGAGAGCCGCGCGGGGGCCGCACCCGGGGCTGTGGACAGCGTGAGGACCGCGACGTCATGCAGGTGGGTGCTCGCGTTGTACAGCGGGTCGATCGAGAAACGGCCGGCCAGGCGCGGTGCCGACGCGCTGAAGTCGGAGGCGAAGCTCACGCCCACTCCCGTTCCGTGTACTGGCCGTTGCGGTACAGACAGTGCGCGTCGGTCAGGACCACCGCGGCCCCATTGTCGGCCCTGACCAGCACCCCGCTGCACGTCGGCCTGCTGGCTCCCGGCGGCACGATCATCGCCACGTACGGGTGGGCAGTTCCGTCCGGCACGCCGCCGGT